>Ga0315292_10001612_pt1 | contig 12198 bp, 16 predicted proteins | sample YL17G13_0_MG_FD_204029 | JGI IMG/M metagenome (GOLD analysis project Ga0315292, IMG submission 204029) | Sediment microbial communities from Yellowstone Lake, YNP, Wyoming, USA - YL17G13_0 | ecosystem: Environmental > Aquatic > Freshwater > Lake > Sediment | place: USA: Wyoming | collected... | reverse complement strand
CTGACGAGCTAAATTACATACCTTCGGCCGTGAATGCAGTTCGAAGTGCTTATTCTGAATGGGCACGAGGAGCGCAGAGTATGTACGTAACACCTGCCGTCTTAAGTGACTTTGGTAGTCAGGACCCCGCTGTTACGGGGGCCGTGATGACCTTGCAAACCGTTCTAAGCGCCACGTCTACAGGAACTGCAAATCGTCCTAGCAACGAACCGTTTTACAACGGGCCAGTCGATGGCGTTTATACGGCCGCTGTCGAAGCTGGTTTCCGACCGTGGGTGGCTCGTACTGGGTTCGACCTGACAGCGCTACTGCGCGGAGATATTACTATACCAACGTCGGGTTTTACCGGACCTGTTCTACGCGCGATTTCTAGTGCTCGTAATGCATTTCTAAGAACGCAAACCAGCCAAAATTCACGTCAGCAGGCTGGACAAATTTCACGTCAGCAGACTGGAACAACTGGACAAACTTCACGTCAGCAGACTGGAACAACTGGACAAACTTCACGTCAGCAGACTGGAACAACTGGACAAACTTCACGTCAGCAGACTGGAACAACTGGACAAACTTCACGTCAGCAGACTGGAACAACAAGAACACAAACTGCTAATACTCAAGCCAGAAATATTGCTAGTGTAGCAGATGTTGCAATAAGGAACGCTCAAAATGCTGCCGCAAGAGCCGAGGAAGCGAGACGAAAAGCTGCTGACACCGCAAACGCACAAGCGCAGGCTGTGGCAGAACAAGCCGCGAAGGAAGCGGAAGCAAAAGCTCTTGCTGCTCAAGCTACTATTGACGCCGCTAACGCTGCGGCCGAAGCTGCAAGGCTTAGAGCCGCTGAAGAGGCTGCTACAGCACGGGCTGCGCTAGACACCGCTACACAAGCTGCAATAAATCAAGCCAACGCTTTACAAACTGCTGCGGCGCAGGCTGCACAAGAAGCTGCTGCAAAAGTGGCTGCTGCACAAGAAGCGTTGCGGTATGCTCAAACACAATCGCAACAACCGACTCCAGCGTATTACCCCGCACCGCCAGGACCGGCACAGCCTCCGCCTCAAGAAGAAGAATCAGAACAACCGCCGGAGGACCAGACGCCAAAAGAAGTGACCCCGGCCCGGCAAGAGATGCCCGTTGAGATCAAAACGGCTGAGACACCGACTACACCGTGGACAAAGTACTTTTTGATTGCGGCTGTGGCCGCCGCAGCCGTCGGTGGCTGGTGGTACTACAAGAATCGTGCTACCGCTGAAACGGCGGGCTTCGAGGAAGACGAAAAACCGTGTCCGTGTTCTAGAAAGCACGGCATGGACGACGAGGATTAACTCGTCTATGGCTGCCGGAGACGCGGACGGCAGTTACATCTCCAAGTCGCGATGCTCCATAAGGGAGCGAAGGGAGAATTAACGTGGCTAACGAATATTTCTTTGTACAAGCACTAGCGGCTCCACTGGATGCGGCTGGTGGCGCCGCACCGACGGCTGTAGTGACGCACAACTTCGGGTCGACCGATTTTTGTGCTTTTGAGTTTGCGACTGCTAGTCCAACAACCGTACCGGCAGTACGGTTTCACACGAAAACAACCGCGGCGGTTACTATCGAGAATGACAACGCGGTTAATACTTGGACAGGTACTGTAGTTCTTCGTCGGGCGCATTCTATTCTTGGCCCCGCGCTGTCTACTGGTGCAGGCACTTTGGCTGCTGCACCGCTGCCGAGTTATGAGCGGCTGTTCACAGGTATTACAGTTCCTGCCGGAGCCCCTGGCCGGACGACAATCTACCACAATTTAGGTACGGTTCCGACGAGTCTCGTCGTCCTGACGGGCTGTGTCGGCGCCGCCGCAGGACCGGCCGTAACACGCCCATGGATTGTAGCATCGATCATTCCGGGTGAAGTTAATGAGTCGATTATTCTCAACAACAGCGACGGTGCAAACGCGTGGACTGGTGACGTGTGGGTCATGGCATTCCCTGGTGGGCTCGGTGTTGCGCCCGAAAACGCACCGCTGTTTGGTACGAAGTTTGGTACGCAAGCGGCGCTTGCTGGCGCAGCTTATGACAAGAATCGATACTTAGCTGGTGCTAACACTATAGGATGTAACGCAGGTGTTGTGAACGTGGACATTACTCACCGCCTAGGTAATGTGGCAACGTGGCAGACGTTTGCTCTGTTTGGCTACCGGGCCGACCCGAACACGATTCGCGGACCGTACGTGGTTGCTTTAGATCAAGGTGCTGCTGGCATCACAACGCGTATTGGCAACGCAGCCGCTGGTGGTAACCTCGTTGCGGGCGACATGTTGATTGGCCGCCCGTATTCAATTTGGCGGTAAACGTGGAAAACACGATTAACAAGTATTTGGTACAAGCACCGGCAGCCTTAGAGGCTGAAGACCGGTTGAAGGAGGAGAAGTAACGTGGCTTGCGTTGTTACACCGGCATACGCCGGAAGCTACATCAGGACATTTACCGTGGCAGCCGATGCCGCTGACGGTGCGACGAACTCGCTCGCCACGGCGCACGGTCTGGCCCTGACACCGACCGACTTCTGGGTTGTGGACACGACCGCAGCGGCTACCGTTACCGGGAACGTGTGGGCTGTACACACTGTCGGCCCGGCCACGTTCATCGTCAAGAAGACCATCGCCACGGCCCAAAACCGTACGGCGCTTGTCGTGCTGCGCAATCCGCACAGCATCGACCAATAGGCGGAGGTGAATCATGGCAGTCGTAGTCACAGCAGCGTACGCTGGATCATACATCAGGACGTTCACCGTGGCCGCTCTCCTGGCCGACGCCGCGGCGGATTCCGCAGCAACGAATCACGGGCTTACCGGAACCCCGATTGACTATACAGTAGTCGACACGAGCCCGCTCGCGACGTTGAGCGCGTGCCCGTGGGCCGTCCACACGGTCGGCGCCACGCAATTCGTCGTGCGAAAGCTGATCGCAACGAACGAGGACCGCACGGCTCTCGTCGTTCTTCGTCAGCCGCAAAGCATCGGAAGGTAGGAGGTAGAACATGGTTGCCCCAGTAGTTTCCCCAGTTGTATTCAACGGGTCGTACATCCGAACGTTTACGGTCAGCGGGCTCCTCGCCGACAATCAAGACTCGCTAGCGACCGCCCATGGCTGCGCTCGGACCCCAATCGCATGGAAGATTGTCGACACGAGCGCGGCGGCCGGAACCGAGGGCGATTGTTGGACCGTACACACCGTCGGTGCCACGAACTTCACCGTGAGGAAACTCACAACGACGAACAACCGGACAGCGCTAATCACGTTCTATGATCCGCACAGCGTCTTCCTGTAGGAGAAGAAATGTTTATTTCTGGAAACGTAGTTCGTATTAATGGCAGCGTTGCTGCCAAGGAGAAATAACAATGGCTTGGTCTGCTCAAGTAACAAGTGTGTTTGATGGAATGTACACCAAGATTTGCACGTTCACCGTCCTGGACAACGACGCCGCAGGTGCGAACGCTTACACCTTTGCAGGTGCCGGTATGACTGATCTCCCGAGCGCTCCCATTGACTACCACGTAGTCAAGACGAGCGCGGGACAGGACACGCTCAACGCGCCGATGGGGATCTCCGCGGTTGCGGCCACCGGGTTCACGGCACTCAAGACGTTCACGGGCGGCGGGGCGAACATCAATACATTCCGTGTGACGCTTCGTTGCGTTCACAGCATCGATCAATAAGGAGGATTTAACATGGCTATCGCATACGGAAGCACGATCCTCGACGGGACGTACACGAAGATCGTCCGGTTCAACATGCTGGACACCGACGCGGCGTCCGCCCTGGCGTTCACCTACGTGGCGTTGGGCGGGATGACCGACTTCGCGGTGGCTCCAATCGACTACCACGTTGTGACCATTTCGTCCGCGGCCAACATTCCCGTCACGATGGGAATTACGGCAGTAGGAACAGCAGGCTTCACGTTGCGCTGCTACGCGGTGGGCGCTGGTGGTGCTGGTGGCGCAGTTGTTGTGGACGTCGTCATGCGTCGAATCCACAGCGTTGATCGGTAAGGAGGTGAATCATGGCGCTTGCATTTGGTGCTTGGGTACGAAACGGTAACTACACTAAAGTCTTTACGGCTACCGCACTCGATAATGATGCGGCTGCAAATCTTGTGGTAGCGTTTGCTACGAACTTGGGCGCTGTGCCCATCGACGCGAGTATTATTCAGACGGCTTCGGTCGCCGGGAACGTCCCTGCGGATTGGGCCATCACGGCAATGGCGGCGACGGGTTGCACGATCCGCAAGCTAACGGCTCCCGGAGCAGGAAACGCACACACCATTCAAGTGACGGTGCGGACGGTCCACAGCATTGATCGTTAAGATGCTGTTCGAACGTGAATACACGGCCGGTATTAGCAAATACCGGTCGTGTGTCCGGCGAAAGGAAAGTAAATAATGCCTGCTTCAACGTCTCAATATGTCCGTAACCACTCCATTACAGTATTAGTGGCGAATTGGGGCGTGGCACAAACTCACGCACATAATTTGAATGACGGTAACGGGGCCGGTTATACTCCAAACGTCGTTCACGTTGATAGTGCGTACGTGACTATCGGTGCTACAAACTATGCCATCAATCCGAAGACTGTAGCTATCACGGCTGTTGGGGCAGCGACGATTACTTACGTTGTTGGTACGGCAACTACTGCCTTACGTGATGCACTTACCGAAGTATTTGGCGTTGTACCTACCAGTCTTACATTTGAGGTCGTAACACGTTTTGTACATTCTGTTGAAATAGGTACGACTGCTACAGGTGACGAGACTATTGGTGTACTGGCGGCCGGACTCGTCCCCATCGAGCTTGCAGCGCTGGCCCCGTCCAGTACCATCGACACGATCTACGTTCGTGCAGACGGTGTGGATACCAACACGGGCCGCGTCGACAGCGCGGCCGGGGCCTACCTGACGATCCAACGGGCATGCAACGACGTGATGGCGGCCTCGCCGTTGTACCACGACATTCACATCCGGGTTGGTGCGGGAACGTTCGCGGGCAACTGGACGCTGGAAGGTGTCGACTGCCGGAACGGCGCAAGCGTGTACATCACGGGAGCGGCTCCGGTCACTCCGATTGCGAACGGTACATCTACCTCGGTAGGAGCCGGGGTGAAGATTGCCGCTTCGGGGCATGATCATACACTGTATCGGTTCACGCCGGACGCGGCGTTTGGCGCGGCACTTGCGGCGGCTAGTATCGGGCGTACGCTGCGAATCGTCGATGCGGCGGGTACGCGTGCGTGCTACGCGACCATCGGACAGTTGGCAACGGGTGTAGCTGCTGCCAACCAAGTGATCGACCTGACGATGGACCCGGTGCTGACGGGTGCGGCTCCCGCATGGGTGAATGCGGCGGGGGTCATCTTCCAGGTGCTCGACGAGACGGCCGGGACTGTGACGCGTGTCACGGGGAACGCCAACATCCTCAATATCAAGAAGAGCCCAGGAGCCACGGGACAAGGCACCGGGAACCATCTTGCGAAGCACAACCTCATCGGCAACATCCGGTTCGATACGGGTGCGGTGCGGGTTGAAGCGGCCGACCGGTTCAGTTTCCATGGCAGCCGGTTCGAGAATGGACTCGACATGGCAGCCATTCGCGATTGTTCCAACACCGCGAACAGCGTGCCGATCAACGGGAACTCGCGGTACTGGCCCGCTTCGGTCTGGCGTGCCTTGGGCTATATCGACCCGGGTGCGTCCGGTACCTGTGCCGAGACGGCCAACGCGTACGGCGGGTGTGGGTACCACGTTGCGGGCTCGCCGCATACGTTCTCTGCGTGTGACGGCACCGTGCAGGGTCTTGTCATGGCTCCTGCGCAGTCGCTGACCGTCGGTGCGAACTCGGATATTGCCTTTGCTGGTATCTCGGTCGTTCCTGTCACAATCCAGCTTCGAGGCGCGGCGGGATTCAACTACGCCCGATTCGCGGGGCAGTTGCAAACCGACACGGACGGGAAGTTCCTTATCGGCGACTACGTGACGTGGATGGCACGCGAAGGCGCAGTACCGGACACGCTGGCCTTGAACCCGGTGAACCTCGCTTACGGCATGATGCGTATTGGGGGAAGCGGCAAGGGGTTTGTTATTCTAGGTGCCGTCACTCGGCTGGAGGGTCACAACTCAGCAGGCATAGCGGCCAACAACACGAACTACGCGATCCGCTGCGTTACGGGCGGCACGCTCTACATGACTGGTGGGCACGACGCAGATTTCTACGGACAGGGTGGTTGGCTGTTCATGCGTGATGCAGCAACCGGGTACATGTCTGGCAACCGTGCAATGGCGGCCAAGAACGTCGCCAACGCGACCCACCTCGACTTCGACATTGCCGATTGCAGCCGCTTGCGCAGCATCGGTGACATCACGCACGCTACGGCCGACAACACTCCGGGACCGTTGGTAGCACTAAACTGGAACAGCCGGTGGGTGCACGGCAACGTGAGCGATGATACGGGCCTGTTCGTGATCGGCAACGGAGCGGGCGGCGGGATCGACTGCGGAGCGGCACAGGCGATTCTTGTGTCACACGGGTCACATATGACGATGGCTGTACCGCGTGTGCACAACTCGAACGCTGGTGGAGGTTCGCGAGCACTGATTGTAGCACGCCGGTCGGAATTCTTTGCATCAGCGGTAGCGGGCGCAAACAGTGTGTACTTGACGGCGAACGCGGGTGCTGTCAGCGTAACAGTTGGAGTTGCAGCGGCGTTTATCGCGCCGAACCCGCTCGTGGCGGTGATCCTGAACGACCTGCCGGGTGCACCGGCTGGTACGGAGCATCTCTGCTACTACAACGTTGAGTAGTAATAGGAGTAAACATGACAAACGAATTTACGCCTAGTGACGAATTGTTGGATGACGTTTCGACAGTCGAATTACACCCTGTAGAAACTGAAGACGAGCGCGTGGCCCGTGAAGCGGTTGAAGCGCAAGCCGAGGCGGAAGCTGAGGCGCTAGCTAAACTAGAAGCCGATGAAGCGGAAGCCAAAGCCAAGGCAGAGGCCGAAGCCGCCGAGGCGCTGGCCAAACTGGAGGCCGAGGCGAAGGCTATCGAGGATGCGCGACTTGCCCTAGCGGAGTCGCAGAAAGAGCAAGCGTTCCGGTGCTGGCACCACATTATGACCAGCCCGAAGGTGCGTGAGGAGGTGCGTGCTCATCTGCTGCTGCTGGAGCCGGAGGCGCTCATGTACGGCAAGGAGAAGATCGAGGCGGAGTTGGCGGCACTGGCCAAGGAGAAGGAAGCAGCAGCGGCTGCGGGATTCTCTGTGCCGGTAACGATGGCAGAAGCGACTGGGCACGAGACGCCGAAAAAGCGGAGTGGGCATGGACGGTAGACACTTATTTGGCTGTGTAAGAGGTTAAAATGGCTTATCCAATTAGCCAGTACGTTCGTAACCATTCAGTGACAGTGGCGGTTGCGAACTGGGGCATTGCTCAAACACACTTGCACGATCTGAACGATGGTTCTGCGCCAACGGCCCCGGGTAGCGTAGGGTATACCCCCAACGTGGTTTACGTTAATAGTGCGTATGTAACTATCGGTGCTACAAACTATGCTATCAACGCGAAGACAGTATCAATCACAGCCGTTGGGGCTACTACCATCAGTTTCATAGTTGGTCCTGCAAATACTACTTTACGTGATGCGCTTACTAAAGTGTTTGGTGTCGTGCCGACTAGTCTTACGTTTGAGGTTGTAACGCGTTTCGCACACTCAATGGAAATAGGCACGACCGCGACGGGTGACGAGACAATTGGTGTACTTGCGGCCGGTCTTATCCCCATCGAACTCACGACCTTAAGTCCGTCAAGCACGATGGACGTGATCTACGTGCGTACGGACGGTGCAGATACCAACACCGGACGCGTGGACTCGGCCGCGGGCGCGTACTTCTCGATCCAGCGTGCCTGCAACGACATCATGGCAATGAGTCCGCTCTACCACGATGTCATGGTGCGGATCGGAGCCGGGATACACGCAGGATTCGTGCTGGACGGCGTGGAGTGCCGGAACGGTGCGAGCGTGTACTTCGTCGGCAATCCTCCGGCCACTCCAATTGCCAACGGGACATCGACATCTGCTGGTGGGGCAGCGTTTGCGATTAACGGCCACACCTGTAGACTACAACGGTTGACGCCAGACGCGCCGTTTCCCGCAGCGCCTGGTGTTGCCAGCATCGGACGCACGTTGCGTATCTCCAACGGGGTGTTTGTGGCTTACGCGACCATCGGGCAGTTGGCAACCGGTGTCCTAGCCGCAAACCAAGTCATTGATCTCGTTATGGACCCTCTATTCGCTCCTATGCCTCCCGCCTGGGTGACAAACGCAGGCACAACCTACCAAGTAATCAACGAGCAGGCTGCGGACGTGACGTTCGTCACGGGCAATATCGTCATCAACAACGTCAAGAAGACGCAAGGTGCGACGGGGCAAGGGACTGGAAATCATCTCGCGAAGCATAACCTGCTCGGACACATCCGGTGCAGCACTCCAGCAGTGCTGGAAGGCAGCGACCGATTCGCTTTCCACGGCTGCTGGTTCGAAGCCGGGCTAACCTTGACCGGGTGCCGCGATTGCACGTCTGCAACCAACAGCGTCTGGGGTATGGGTCCAGCACGGTACTGGCCTGACGCAGTCTGGACCGCACTCGGATACAGCAACGGTGCGGGCGGCACGATTGCAGGCACGGCCAATGCCTACGGCGGGTGTGGCTTCTACGTTGCTAGCGCTGCTGGGCTTGCCATTCAGACATGCGACGGTACGATTCAGGGTGTGGTCATGAACGCCACACGGCCTGTGACCGTTGGTGCAAACTCCGACATCCTGATCTCAGGTGCCTCGGTCGATAGTGTGGTTGTCCAACTTCGCGGGGCTGTAGGATTCAACTACACGCGGTTCGCGGGACGGTTGTCGACCGATACGGACGGAAAGTTCATCATTGGTGACTACAACACGTGGATGGCGCGTGGGGCAGCCACGCCGGACACTCTGGCCAACTCACCCGTAAACCTGAACACCGGCATGCTAGCTATTGCGGGCTCCGGGAAGGGGTTTATTACACTCGACGATCCCGCCCGGTTGGAAGGGCACAACAGTGCCGGAGCCGCTGCGAACACCGGAAATGTGGTGATTATCGTCGCGTCCGGCGGGACTCTCTATGCCACAGGGGGGCACTCTTTGGACTTCTGGGGCGAGGGCGGGTGGCTGTACATGACAGACTGTGCGACCGGCTATATGAGCGGGGATCGCGAAATGGCGGCTAAGGGTGTGGCCACCACAGCGTACCCGGACTTCCATGTTCGGTGTGCTTCCGATCTGCGGTCAATCGGGGCCTTCGTCCACGCGAACGCGGACAACATACCTGGGTCGCTCACGACAGTCGATTGGGGCAGCACTTGGGTTCACGGTGACGTAGCGGGAGATACCGGAGTCTACACCATCGGGGACGGGATCGGAGGGGGGATTGCCTGCGGTGCCGGTCCGGCGGTTGTCGTGAATCACGGGTCGAAGCTCGTTATTGGTAAGCCGCGGGTACACAACACCACTGCGGCTGGTGGGGCATGTGCGTTGGCGATCCTGCGGCGTTCGGAGGGCTACTTCGGCACAACGGGCGCGGGCAACTCGGCGTACTTCGATGCGACGGGCGGTGGCGCGTTTGGGGACTTGCAGCTTGGAGTACACGCGGCCATCGCGCTGGCAAACCCGCTTGCGGCAATGATCCACAGCGACCTTCCGGCTGTCGTAGGCGGTACGGAACACTTGTGCTACTTTAACGTGGAGTAGAAAGGCTAATTCATGCCCTGGCATGCCTTTACTTTCGATGGGTTAGACAACGCGTCTGCTGAGTTTGCTGAGCAAGCAGACTTAACGCCCGGAGGTCCGGGAGTTGTGACGCAAGTAAATCAGCAGCTTGTAGGCCAAATGATGAACTCCGTACAGCCGTACTTACAGAAAGCTGTTTCTGCGGGGCTGACCGATACGATTCAAGCACACAAGACACAATTGACGATTGGTATGGTAGCGGCGGGCAGCTTCGCGGTTGCGGCGCTGGCCTTCCTGTGGCGCATGTCCACGCGCATGAAGGAATGTTGCCCAGCACGCCCAGTTCGTTCAGTAGGCAACTGTTGCGGTTAAGGAGATTATGATGTCGCACGTTGTAGGTAAACCGGGCCGTAGGATGCGTCGGTATTGTGGTTGCAAGGTAGCCCGCAAGGAGACAAAACGCGGACCACGTTATGTAGTTACTCATCCGGACACCAAGATGCAGCGGTTCATGTCGCTTGCTGACTACGAAGCTTGTCAAGCAGGCGATGTTTGTGCTTATCTACCCGAGCCGTTCGTAAAGCGTTGACGGGCCGGGGTCGAGGTTGTAGATGCCGTACACTTTAGGCGTATCATCCGGTGGTAAAGTCTTCACACCTGAAGACGTTGAAATGTTGAATGCTGAAGCTCGACGGCAAACACCTGTTGACTTACCAACAACTCCCGGACCTTCGACGCGTCCTTGGCCGACAAGTGGTGGTGTTATGACGCGTCCGTGCTACCCGCCTAGTACACTAGCTATGTTGGGCGCGCAGCCACAACGAATTCCTGTAAATAAGCCTTGCCCGCCGAATTTTACTGAAACGGCTCCCGGTTCTGCGGCAGTTACGGGTACCACAATGGTTAGTGGGAAGCCTGCTGGTAGCACTTCGATAGGAACAAACGTAATTGCTAGCGGAGGCGGCGGTGGAGTTGTAAAACTACCGGGTACGACTGGTGGCAAATTGCCTGCGGTTGGTAAACTGCCTGCGGCTGGAAAATTACCTGCGGCGCCTCGTACAAATGGTGATGCACAACTCGCGCCCCTGCCTGATACAGATGTAACAGGAGGCGCTGCACCAACAGAATCGTGGCTTAGTCAATATAAATGGTATCTCGTCGGTGGTGGAGCGTTGCTTGTAGCGGGTATTACCACTTTGTTCGTGCTGCGTTCCAAGAAGACTGCGCCAGCTACAGCAGGTTTTGGAAGAGACTACAATTTTCATACACAGAAGGAACTACGTGCAGCCTTCTGGCAGACGTTCCCACAATTGTCTCGTCAGAAGATCAAAGACTTCTCCGGTAAAGGAAAAATGTATACGACCGACACTCGTGTAACATGGGTTGATTGGATTGATAACCTGCAAAAGAGCGGTGAGATTTCGGAGAAGCTAGCCAGCCGGGCTACGCTGTAGGTAAGAAAGTTGATTTCTGCTAGTAGCTGCCGTATTACCGCAAAACGCGTTTTGTATGCGTTGCAGGCAGCTTTAGTTGTAGGCAAGAAACAATTCGAGTACGGACGTTTAGCTGCGGCCATTCGAACGTATAGTATGGTGGCGAAGAACTTGGGAAGACTGACAGCTTTGAATTCTGCTTGCGGGCTTGGCACGCAAGACGCAATTGATAACTTCGAAGCGGCAGCCGACGCTTTGCGTGATGGTATTTCTACCGCTTGTACTGTAAGCCACGCTGCTAGCTTATCCGATGCCGAGATTGATCCGTACGAAGCTTATCGTAAGTGGCGCAAGCCTCTTCCTCCTCAACGCAGTGGCCCGATGGAAGGTAAGAAGGGTAAAAAAGGGCACGATCGTAAGCGCGACAAGCAACGTTCCAAACGCGAGGAAGGCTGGTAAACATGCCGTTAGCTCAAATGATGGTTGCGCGTTCGTCGATGAAAACGCTTTCACCTATGCCGCGCGCTACGTCTTGGTACAAGAAGTGGTGGGTCTGGGCCTTAGTAGGTGGTGGTGTAGCTGTAGTAGGTACTACAACCGTATTATTGCTACGGCGGCGTTCTGCACGGACTGTAGTGGGAGTCGGACAATCAGTAGGCTCAATTTCATTTAGCGTGATTCCAGGAAGTAAGAAAAAGGCTCAGCGGGAATTTCAGAAGAAGGTAGTTGAATTCCTCCGCGGTGAAATTACGGAGCAGGCCCTTCTAGTAGCCCACAAAGCGGCTGTGGAGGAGGCTACGGCTTCCGCGGGTAAGTACAGCAAGTACGGTAGGACACGTTAATGACCTACACTTTCCAAGCCCTCGGATCTGACAGCGGCTATCAGGTAGCTGGACAAGCGGTTGATATTGTTCGTCGCTTGATGCAGAATTACAACTTCTTGAGTGTTGAAGCTGTGCCGTCAGAAAAGGG
>Ga0315292_10001610_pt1 | contig 12202 bp, 5 predicted proteins | sample YL17G13_0_MG_FD_204029 | JGI IMG/M metagenome (GOLD analysis project Ga0315292, IMG submission 204029) | Sediment microbial communities from Yellowstone Lake, YNP, Wyoming, USA - YL17G13_0 | ecosystem: Environmental > Aquatic > Freshwater > Lake > Sediment | place: USA: Wyoming | collected... | reverse complement strand
CATCACGATCAGGTCGCGCGGCAGCGGCACCAGCGTCAGCGCCATGGCGAGCCCGATCGTCACCAGCGTCCAGACCAGCGCCAGATCAGGCCGCCACTCGGCCGTCGCGCGCCGCCGCAGGGCGGACACGCCAATCGACACGGCAGCCACGCACAGCGGGACATAGCCCCACGCGTACACGCCTCCGAACGCGAGCGCGCCCCAGGCGAGCGTCAGCAGCAGCAGGAACGGCAACATGGCGACACGGGAAGTCTAACAGCGATCGAGGGCGTGACGTGATCGGATGTATGACGATGGCCGCAGGGCAGAACCCGGACCGGACTCCGGCCAGCCTCACACCGGCCAGACTCTCACCGGCCAGACTCTCACCGACCAGACTCACCGGCCAGACTCAGGTTGACACGCCGATGGGGATGGGGATACTGAACCCATCCCGGGCCAGGCCGACGCGAGGCGTGTGCGTCGGTCTGCGGCGGGTCAGCCCGACGAAGGTGGCCGATGCGACGACCGGAAGCTGAAGGAATGAACCTCCCAACCCGCGTGCGGCTCGGCCGCGAAATCGTCAGGCGGTGGTGGATGTGGCGACGTCACGAGAGCCTCGTGCTCAAGGGTCTCGTGAACAACATCGTCATGGACGATGAGGTCTTCCTCCGCCTCTACGAGACTCTCCATCGCGAGGGCCGGATCACGCTCACCTTCAGGGAGCAGTACAACCTCTTTCGCTTCGTCGGGCAGGCGCATGCCCTCGGAGGCGACATTGCGGAAGTGGGGGTGTACAAGGGAGGCAGCGCGAAGCTGATCTGCGAAGCCAAGGGACCCGCGCGGCTTCATCTCTTCGACACGTTCGAGGGCATGCCGGATCCCGATCCGGCAGTGGACCTCTTCCGGAAGGGCGACTTCGGGCAGACGAGTCTTCCGGAAGTCCAGCGCTATCTGGGCGGTTACGGCAACGTCCTGTACTACCCTGGTCGATTCCCGGAAAGCGCGGCCGGCCTCGATGCCGTCCAGGGATTCAGCCTGGTGCATCTCGATGTAGACATCTACGAGAGCACGTTGAGCGCGCTCGGTTTCTTCTTTCCGCGCCTGACGAGCCCGGGCTTCATCCTGGTGCACGACTTCGGCTCGTCCAGGTGCGCCGGAGTCCGGCTTGCGCTGCGCCAATTCCTCGAGAGCGCCCCCGCGCTCTCGATTCCGCTCTGGGATACCCACTGCCTGGTGATGGGATGCGGGCGTCAGCACCCTGACCTGCCGTCACCGAGCCCGCATCGGCCGCAGGCGTCTGAGGATCCGAAAAGCGCGCCAGGGGTTGACGGCATCGACGACGTCATCCGGCGCCGCGCCCCTCACGCTGCAGTTCCCAGGCCTGCGCGTACAGGCCAGCCGCGTCCAGAAGCTGCTGGTGGGCGCCCGACTCCACGATGCGCCCTTCCGACATCACGTAGATCGTGTCCGCGTGCATGGCGGTCGTGAGCCGGTGCGTGATCACGATCGCGGTGCGCCCCCGCGCGACCTCGCGAAACCGATCCACCCATTCGCGTTCGGCCCAGGGATCCATCGCGCTGGTCGGCTCGTCGAGCACGACGATGGGCGTCTCGCGCGCGTAGGCCCGGGCCAGCGCCACGCGCTGCCACTCCCCCACGCTCAGTTCGGTGCCGCTCTCGAACCACGTGCCGAGCAGCGTGTCGTACCCGGACGGCAGCCGCGACACGATCCGATCGACGCCGGCCAGGGCGGCCGCGCGGCGGACGCGGTCCGGATCCACCCCCGCCTCTGACCGGCCGGCATCGATGTTCTCGCCGACGGTCGCGTTGTAGTGCACCGGCTCCTGGAACAGCGCCGTCGTCCGGCGACGGACGTCGGCGGCGCGAAAGCGGCGCAGGTCGATGCCGTCCAGTTCGATGGCGCCCGCGCCGGGGTCGTACAGGCGGCACAGCAGTCGAACCAGCGTGCTCTTGCCCGCGCCATTCGATCCGACGATGGCGACGAATCGGCCCGCGGCAATCTCGAGATCCAGGCCGCGCAGCGCCGGCTCCCGGCCGCCAGGGTACTGGAAGACCACGCCCCTGAAACGGATCCCGCGGGCAAGCGTGAGCGGGACCGGCAGGGGGTCATCGGGATCCGGCAGGCCGGGTCGCAGATCGAAGAACTCGAACAGGTTGCCCAGGAACATGATGTTCGCGTAGAGCTGGCCCGCGCTTTCGAGCAGCGACCGCATCAGCTTGAGACCCTGGAAGAACGCCTGGTAGAGCATCGCGAGCTCGCCCAGGGAGTACCGGCCAGCGACGGTCCCCCGCGCCATCCACAACAGCGCGCTGCCGGCGACGGCCATCGCCGTGGCGGCCGCGGCCGCCTGCGCCGCGCTGTGCGATCGCGCCAGACTGAGGCGCTCGCGGCGCAGCTGGCCGCGCAGGTCCGCGAAGGCGCCCCGGAACCGGGACCCGAGATCGAACAGGCGGATCTCGGCCGCCGCCGCGCCGCTGGTCAGCAGCCAGTCGTAATACCGGGCCCGGCGCTCGCGCGGCGTCCCGTGCCGGCGCCACTCGTGCAGGCGCGCCGTATGCCGCAGCACGACCCACAGCGCAGGCAGCGTCGCCACCACCAGCGTCGCAGGCAGCCAGAGCCCGAAGGGGGCGAGCACTCCCGCCATCGCGACCAGCGTGAGGGCGCTCTGGAGCAGCGACCCGAGGCTGGCCAGGACGGCCACGGGGCGGAAGCCCGCTTCGTCGCGCGCGCGATGCAGATGGTCGTAGAACGCCGGCGTGTCGTAGAACGTGAGGTCGACGTCGACCGACGTCCGGTGGATGGCCGACTGGATATGGTCGTAGAGCAGCTCGGATTGTCCGAGCGAGATCCAGGCGGCGAGGCTCGGCAGCACCTCGGCGAGCAGCAGGACGAGGCCGAGGCCCAGGCCGGCGGTCAGGACCGTGCGCCACGCGGCCTGACCGGCACCCGCACCGAGGGCGGCCGCCAGGGCGTCGACGACGTCGCGGGTCAGATACACCGTCGCCACAGGCAGGAGTCCCTGGAGGACCAGCAGCAGCAGCCAGACGAGCGTCCAGTTGGGCGCGGCCTTCCAGACCAGGCGGAGGGCCGCGGGCACATGCCGGAGTTCAGCGGCGAACCGCGACAACCGGCGGCCGAGGAAGGTGGCTGTCCTCAAAGGCGACTCCCCCACGTCCATGTGCCCCTCGGAGGGGAACGCGGCCGTCCCTCTCCGTTGAGCGTCGAACTCGAGCGCGCGTTGGCGCGCGACGGTCATCAGCGTACGTCAGGAGTCCGATCTTGCCAAGCCGCGCTCGTGCATCCCTCTCGCTGGCGTGTTGGTCCACGGGCCCGGAGAGTCGGGGAGAAGCGCGAGGAGCGTCACTGGGGCCAATTCACTCGGCGCTCCCGTGCGTTTCGAGAACCCGGCTGTAGATGGCCAGCGTCTCGTCGGCCGTCTTGCGCCACGAAAACGCCCGCGCTCGCTCGAGTCCCTTGCCTCGCAGTTCTTCTCTGAGGGAGGCCTCTCTCTTCAGGCGTTGCATCGAATGCACGACGGCGATCCGGTCTTCTGGATTGACGAACATGGCTGCCGATCCCGCGATTTCCGGCAGGGCTTTCCGGTCTGAGCAGAGCAGCGGCGTACCGCTCGCCATGGCCTCAACCACTTGAAAACTGAACGACTCCCACAGCGACAGGTTGGCGAAGAAGAGCGCGTGCCGATACAGCGCGGGAATCTCATGCGGCTCGGCTTCGATGCCTCGAATAGAGCCGAATCCACGGTGGTTCCCAAAGCGTGCCACGAGAGACTGAAAGCCCCACTGCTTGCGGGCCGCGATGACCAGCGATGTTCCCTGCAGCTCGGCATCGAGGAAAGCACCCACCAGCGTGTGAGTGTTCTTCCTTTCGTCGTATCCACCGACATAGAGGACGTAGGGCTTCATGAGGTCGTACCGGGCGAGGACCTCCGAATCTTCCGAACGAGGTTCAGGCCCGAACACTTCCGCTGGCGCCAGGTAGACACGATGGATTCTCTCCGCTGGCGCAATCCCAAGCTCTATCAGTTCCGCGCGCGTGGTATCCGATGGTGTGAGCACGGCCGCGGCCCGGAATCGGTTTGTCCACTCGTCCCGCCAGTACGCGGCTCGCTGCTTCACGCGGGGCAAGAGGCAACGCCAATGCCGCCGTGCATACGAATCGTGGACCGTCACCACCAGGGGGCATGGGCGAGACCACGGGAGACCGCTGTCGGCTGGGGCGTGGAACAATTCCAGGCCCGTCCGCGAGAGCTCCCGTGGGAGATCGCGCTCGAGCCAGACTGTTTCCCTTCCGCCTTCCATGACGTGTACCGTTGCTCGAATCCCCGTGACATGCGACGCCACGGGAATCGCGCGGGAGAACACGTGCAACTCGATGCCCGGTCGCGTGGAGAACTCGCGCAACAGTTCCGTGGTGTAGCGCGTCAGGCCACGGAATCCCGGGTCGAGAAGCACCTGCCCGTTGAAACCTAGTCTCACCGTGGACCGTCTTCCTGCTCCGCTGTCGTCAACGTGGGCCACCACACGCTGGCCTTGATCGCGACGGCAGCACCCTGATTCCCTCGTTTCGGCCGTGGCTTCGTTTCGCGTTCGGTACCAACGTCACGTGGCAGCACGTCATTCGCGTCAAACGTCAATCAGACTTGGTGTGAAGGCTTCCTCGCGATGAGCAAGCTCCCGTCGGCCCTGTCGGCACCGACGAAATACAAGAGGATCTGCTGCACGGCCAGTCGAACCCGCAATCCAAGGCCGACGACTTCCGGAAGTAGTCTCACCCGCCTGGCTTCCACCTCGAGACCCCGTCCCATTGCCCAGGCCAGGAGATCGGGCAGAGGATACAGGTGTTGATGCGTTTCATCTGCGGCGAAGGGGGACCTGATGCAGCCGGGATTCGGTGTGCTGAGGACCAGCGTCCCGCCGGGCGCCAACCAGTTCACAAGCCGCTCCCTGAGTTCCAGTCCTGCCGCCAACGGCATGTGCTCGATCACTTCCAGGCAGAGGACGGCATCGAAGGGTCCACCTATTTCACTGACGTCTGAATATGTGGTCGCGAACTCACGAGACACGTCGAACGTGTCGTATCGTCCCTTGAACCCGGCCTCACTGAACTTGCGTTTCAAGGCCTGGTCTCCCGATCCGAAGTCCAGGAGGCGAGCCGCCCCGTGAACGCGCTCCCAGATTAGCGACTCGACCTCGTTGGTGGCCGACATTCGTCGCCACGAGATGACCGGGGCCGGGACCTTTCGGGCTCGTTCTCGAAGCTCGAGCCGGTTCCAGTAGTCGCGGAACGCGTCGCCTTCCGCGACTCGTGGATCAATCATTCTTCCTCCTCACGAAACGCTCGAGAAACGGGACGAACGCCGTCGTCCGTCCGACGATGAGGGCTCTTTCGGATCCCTCGAGGACCGCCCATGTTCCAAAGCCTCCTGTCACTGCCGCCAGTCCAACCAATGCCCGAACTCACCTTGACTGATTCCTGTGCGTCGCATCTCCGATCCTATCCGTGCGGCGCATGAGGCATTGTCCCCTATCCCTCCCGGCCTGCCAATGGGAGGTGTCCACCTTGCCTTCACGGACCAGCGCGGTCAGGTCGGTGTCGGCTCCCGTTATCGGTTGGATGTCGAGTGGATGCGGCGCAGCGCCAAGCGTCTGAGTGCGGTGGATACAAGATGCCGGTGTGTCGACGCGTCGATCGAGCAGACCGCGTACCAGTCAGGCTCGGCGCTCTTCATGGGGTCCGCGAATTCGAGGCCGCAGACCCGACATCGCACGATGCGGTACTGGGCGGACACCCGCCGGATGACGGATCCGGATTGCTCGCAGACGGGACACGACGGGCCGCCGCCGGATCGCTCAGCGGCCGGAGGCGTGCGGGTCCTCGGGGGAATGATCGTCGCCGGTGGAGCCGCCGCCGCCCGGTGACGGCCCCTCGCCCGCGTCCCCGGGCCCTGCGGGTGTCTGGCGTCCCATCGCACGCGCGAGGTTTCCGGCGAGGAAGCGGCGCTCGTCCGGGCCGAGGATGAGGACGACGCCACACGCCGCGAAGCTCAGGCCCACGCCCGCCAGGCACGCCAATCCAGTCACGACGTTCGTCATGCGCGGCTGCAGCACCCACCCGGCGCCGGCGGCGGCGAGCAGGCAGAGGGCGAAGCGCGCGGTGGCGAGACCGAGCGATGCCGCCGATGTGGCGTGGCCGGCGACTCGCCGCAGCATCACGATGTTGGTAACGCCGACGGCGGCCAGCCAGCCGCCCACCGCGTAGGCCACGATCAGCGGACCGAAGGCCGGCCCCATGCCGGCGATGACGGCGATGGCGATCACGGCCCAGGCCAGCATGGCCTTGACGGGCAGATCCGGCCGGCCCATCGCCTCGAGCCGCACCGCGTCGATGGAGGCGACGGCGCTGATGGCATAGGCCGCGCTCAGCAGGATGAGGACGCGCCCGCCGCTTGCCGCCATGTCCGGACCGATCCAGACGCCCAGGAAGCGCGGCCCCAGCAGCGCCAGCGGCACGGCGGCTGCCGCGGCCGTCCAGATCAGGAACCGCCTGCCGCTTGCCTGTTGTCGATCGAGTTCGGCCACCTTCCCCTGGGCCTGCAGCAGGCTGGCGCGCGAGAGGAACATGTTGGCCATCGGTCCGCCGAGGAGGTTGACGCGCGAGGCCAGGTTCGCCGGCACGGCGTAGTACGTGAGGCCGGTGACCGAGCCGAGCAGCGCCACCGCGAGCCGATCGACCTGCAGCATCACCACCAGCAGGACCCGGCCCAGGCTGGACCAGCCGCCGAACGCCGCCATTTCCCTTAGGTAGCGCGACGCCCAGCGCGCGGCTACATCGGCGCGGCGCAGTTCCGGCCTCACCGCGTTGAGGTACAAGGCGAGCACGACGCCGTTCACGAGCAGGTTGACGGCCAGCAGACCGGTGAGGCCGGCCGACGCGCGCACCGCGAGGAGACTGCCGGCCGGGAGCAGCACGCTCCCGATCGCGGCGACGCGCCCCGCCGTCTCGAAACGCTGGCAGGCTCTCAGCAGCGACGCCGCCAGGCCCCCCTGGAGCATCAGGGCGAACGACAGCCCTGCCAGCACCAGCGGCACGGTAGACGGCGCGGCGAGTGCCGACCTGGCGAGGCGCAGGAGGGGCGGCCCCACGACGACCGCCGCCCCGACCGACAGGGCCCCGACCCCGAGCAGGAAGCGGGCCAGCGTGTGAAATCGCTGCGCCACGTCAGACCACCGGTCGCCGGCCACGTCATCGGCCAGGAAACGGCCAGCCGCCCAGGTGAGGCCGAGGTCGAAGAGTCCTGCGTATGAGGTGAGGGCCAGGATGAGCAGGTAGACGCCAAAGTCGCCCGCGCCCAGGTGCGCCACCAGGACCGGCGTGACGATCAGGCTGCCAATCGCGCCGAGGATCGTGGACGCGACAGACCAGGCCAGGCCTCGCTTCATCGCGCCGGCCCGCGCGGTCGAGGACGCCGACATACGGCGCCGGGAGAGATGAGCGGCGGATCGACGAGGTGGCGTTCAGCGCGCCGGCCGCGACGTCCGCTGGCAGCGGTGCCGCTGGCCGGTCTGCGGGCCCCGGGACGAGCGCAGGCGTCGGACACGGGGCTCATTATCGCCGTTCGGACCGGGTTTGCGGTACCAATTCAAACACGCCACCCCGGACGCAACCGGACCATGGCGCGCCGCAGCGGGGGTGGAAGTTCTACCTCGCGGCCGGACCGGACCTGCCGTTTCGGGAGGATCGGGCGCCGGGCGAGGGGGATCCCTCACGTCTACCCCGGCTACCTCGCCGATTCCGCACATGCGTCCGGCGGCCGCTGTGTCCGTCGCGCACACGCCCCCTCGCGGCGCATAGGCTCCGTGGCCTTCCGAGCCCGGATTGGCGGACTTTTCACCCTGTTTTCCGCATTCCCGCCATGTGGATTGACCATTGCAAGCGGCGAAGGCATGGCGGCACCCCGGACGGCCGGGCCGGGCCGTTGGCGTCAGTGTGCGCCTGTGCCGATTCAGTCAAGAGAAGCTGACGTGGGCCAGGGGGGACGGCTCCGACGGCGTGGCCGTCGTGGTGTTGACAGAAGAGACATGAGGCATTCGTTCTGCACGGAACCCGTCGGCACGGCGTCGGCGATGCCCCGCCGCAAGACCGTGCCGTTCGTCCTTGCCAGCCGACTGCTCGTGGTGGCGTGTGCCCTGGTGGTCGCCTGGAGCGCGTTGCTTCACGGCGCGGCGACGATTCTGGCCTCGGCGGCAAACCAGAGCTTCACGATCGGGCAGCCGGCGACGACGGCGAGCGTCCTGACGGTGACCGACGCCACGACCCCGGTGATCACGGCCGCCAACGACCTCCGGATCCGGATTCCGGCGACGTTCAACATGACGTGGGACACGTCGGTGACGACGGTGACCTTGGGGAACACGGCGTCGGCCAAGGTGAACACGACGCTCTCGGCCTACGAGGACAGCGGCCACACGGTAGTGTTGAACGTGACGGCGAACTTCACGAGCGCCCAGACGCTGACGATCACGGGGCTCAAGTTCACGAGCTTCACGGCGACCTCGGCGGCGGACAACCTGGAGCTGGTCGTGGCGGGATCGGGGGGGGCGACGTCGGCGACGGACACCAGGACGATCACGATCGCGGCGGGGGCGACGGTCTCCTCGACGGCGAACCAGAGCTTCGTGGTGGCACAGGCGGCGACGACGGCTGCGCCACTGACGGTGACGGAAGCCGCGTCGGCGACGATCCTCACCACCACCGACCTCCGGATCCGGATCCCGGCGGCGTTCAACATGACGTGGGACACGTCGGTGACGACCTTTACGCGGGGGGGATCGGCGTCGACCAAGGTGAGCGCCACGCTGTTGGCCTACGAGGACAGCAACCACACGGCTGTGATAAGCGTGACGACGAACTTCGCGGCCTCGGACACGCTGACGATCACGGGGCTCAAGTTCACCAGCTTCACGGCGACCTCAGCGGCCGACAACCTGGAACTGGTGACGGGGGGCACCGGAGGGACGACGGCGGACGAGGACGACAAGACGATCACCATCGACGTGGCCAACTTCCTCGTTGAGGCGGCGGCGGGCGGCAACATCGGAACCCAGACGGCGGGGACGTCCTTCTCGATCAAGGTCACCGCCCGGGATGCGAGCAACAACACGGTGACGAACTTCACCGGGACGGTGGACCTCACGAACGTCTCGGGAAGTGGCAGGACGACGGCCTTCACGGCGGGGGTGCTCGCCTCGTACAGCGTGACGATCTCGAACGCGGGCAGCGTCACGATCACGGCGACCGAGACGGCGGGGCTGGCGAGGGGGACGAGCAACGCCTTCACGGTGAACCCGGGGGCGCTGAACAACTTCAAGGTGGAGGCGACAGGGGGAGTGGCCTGGTTCAACGACGGCTGGCTCTATCGCAAGAAGATCACCATCGATCAGACGAAGGTCGGCTCCGGGGGCGTGACCGACTTCCCGGTCCTCGTCAGCCGCACGGATACCGATCTGCAGAGCAAGGCGCAAGCCGACGGGGACGACATCCTCTTTACCTCCTCGGATGGGACGACCAAGCTGAGCCACGAGGTCGAGAGCTACGCGAGCGGGGTGCTGGTCGCCTGGGTCAAGGTGCCGAGTATCTCGTCGGCGGCGGCGACGGACCTCTACATGTACTACGGCAACTCGTCGGTGGCCAGCCAGCAGGACGCCGCCAACGTGTGGGACTCGAACTTCAAGTCGGTCTGGCACCTCAACCAGTTGCCGACCGGCTCGGCGCCGCAGTTCTCCGACGCGACGTCGAACGCCAACCACGGCACGTCACAGGGATCGCAGGTCGCCGGCGACTCGGTCGCCGGGAAGGTCGGGAACGGCCTCAACCTCGACGGCACGAACGACTGGGTCTCGACCGCCACGCAGTACACCAATCCGCAGAACCTCACCGTCGGGGGCTGGTTCAAGACCTCGGTCCGCACGGGCAAGAAGATCATCGGCTTCGAGTCGAAGCAGCACTCACTTGGATCGGCCTCCAACGACCGCACGATCTACATGGCCACCGACGGGAAGATCAACTTCACCGCCTACGACGGCACCACCGCCGCCAACGCCATCTCCTCGACGACCCTCGACGACGGGAGCTGGCACTACGCCGTCGGCACCCAGGACGACACGAACAACGAGATCAAGCTCTATGTCGACGGGGCGCTCGCCCAGACGACGGCGAACAACAACGCCCAGAACTTCAACGGCTGGTTCCGGATGGGCTCGTACAGAAACGGCACCCAGTTGCTCGGCAGTGACGGCTACTTCGCCGGCGCGATCGACGAGTTGCGCTACTCGAACACCGTGCGCACCGCGGCCTGGATCACCACCGAGTACAACACCCAGAGTTCCCCCTCGACGTTTTACAGCGTGGGGGCGGAGGTGGCGGGCGCGAACCCCATCGGGACGCAGACGGCGGGGACGGCCTTCCCCATCAAGATGACCGCCCGGGATGCGAACAACAACACGGTGACGAGCTTCACCGGGACGGTGGACCTCACCTCGACGGGGATCCTGTGGGCGGGAGGGGGGACGACGGCCAGTTTCACGGCGGGGGTGCTGGCCTCGACCAGCGTGACGATCTCCAATACAGGGACCTTCACGATCACGGCGACCAAGACGGCCAGCTCGGAGACCGGGACGAGCAACGCCTTCACGGTCAACGCGGGGACGTTCACGAAGCTGCAGATCCTGGTGCCGGGCGAGACGGCGGCGCCGGGGACGGCGGGCGGGAAGACGGGGAATCCTGATTACGTGACCGGGGGGACGCCGATCATCGTGACGGTGAACGCGGTGGACGGGTACTGGAACGTGGTGAGCTCGACCGACACGGTGGGGATCACGTCGACTGACACCGGCGCGACGCTGCCGGGGAACGCGGCCCTGGTCGCGGGGACCAAGACGTTCAGCGTGACGCTGAATACGGAGGGGAAATGGACGGTGACGGCGACCGACATCACCAACGGGGCGAAGACGCCGAACACGAGCCCCCTCATTTGGACCTACGCCGCCCGATCGACCATCAAGACCGGCAGCTTCGTGAAGACCTCTGGGATCGTGTCGGTGGATCAGGTCGTCGCCCACGGCCTGTCGGGGACGCCCAAGGCGTTGATCCTGTGGACCGACGCCAAGAGCAGCGAGGCGTTCAGCGCGGAGGTGGCCCTGAGCTATGGCTTCACCGACGGCACGACGAGTCTGTCGGTCGGCGGGGCCAGCCAGAATGGCGTCGCCACCTCCAATGCCGCGGGTCGCATGGGCACCAAGCTGCTGACGATCATTCCTCCCACGTCGACGTCGGGCGTGCTGGTGGAAGCGGCGTTCAAGTCGTGGGACGCCACGAACTTCACCATCACCTGGAACCCCAACACGGCCACGTCCTACGTGATCCACTACATCGCGATCGGCGGGACCGATGTGTCCGCGAAGGTGCTCAACTGGCAGCAGAAGACCTCGACGGGGAGCAAGGCGGTCACCGGCGTCGGGTTCCAGCCCACCGTTGTCCTCCACGCCCACGCGGGCGCGTTCACGGGGGCGCTGGATACGAGCGCCGCCGACCTGGGATTTGGCCTGGGCGTGATGGACTTCGGCGGCGCCCAGTGGGCGAACGCGATCTTAAGCGTTGACAACTCCGTCGGTAGCAACACGCAGCGGGGCCAGCAGACCGACGCCGCCCTCTACGCCTTCAACAGCGCCCTCACCGTCACCAAGAAAGCGGCGTTCACGTCGATGGATGCCGACGGCTTCACGCTCAATTACAGCGTCGCCGACGCGAACGCCACGCAGGTGGCCTCGCTGGCCTTGCGCGGGGTGAACGTGCATGCCGGCAGTTTCTCGAAGAGCACCAGCACGAGCGTGCCAGTCAGCCAGGCGGTGACGGGGTCGAACTTCACGCCCGCGGTTGTGCTGCTGAGCAGTGTCCAGGACGTCGTGCAAGCCAATCCCGTGGCCGAGGGGCGACTCGGCCTCGGCGCGGCCAGGGCGGCCGCCGAAGGTAGTTCGGCGGTGGCCGACAAAGACGCGTCGGCGACCACCAGCACGCAGGGCATCGACAAGACGAGCAAGGCGTTCGTGAAGGTCAACAACGCGACGTCGGCGATCGACGCCGAGGCCGATCTGGCCAGCATGGACCACGACGGGTTCACGCT
>Ga0315292_10001606_pt1 | contig 12214 bp, 9 predicted proteins | sample YL17G13_0_MG_FD_204029 | JGI IMG/M metagenome (GOLD analysis project Ga0315292, IMG submission 204029) | Sediment microbial communities from Yellowstone Lake, YNP, Wyoming, USA - YL17G13_0 | ecosystem: Environmental > Aquatic > Freshwater > Lake > Sediment | place: USA: Wyoming | collected... | reverse complement strand
TGTTATTGAAGAAAAATACGGGTTCAACCGGTCCACCCTCAAAATTTGGATTCTGGATCACCTGAAGTCGGGCCTGCTTTCGTTGCTTCTTTTTTCTCTGGTCTTTTCCCTGATCCTCTGGCTCATCCAGTCCGCCCCTCAATTCTGGTGGGTCTGGGGCTTTCTGTTTCTCTCGGTATTTCAATTAGTGCTGGCCGTGCTCTACCCGGTACTCATCGCTCCCCTCTTCAATAAATTCGAAGCCATTCAGGGGGAGGACTTAAAGGAAAAAATCACCGGGCTGATGAAGAAGGCCGGGGTCGGTCTGAAAGGGATATTTCAGATGGACGCCGGCAAACGCAGCGGCCACACCAACGCCTATTTTACCGGATTGGGAAAAACCAAACGAGTGGTCCTGTTCGACACCCTGCTCCAGGCCCATCCCCAGGAAGAAATTCTCGGCATCCTGGCCCACGAGTTGGGGCACTATAAAAGAAGGCACATCCTGAAACTGTTTCTCCTGTTTGCGGCCTCTACCCTGGCCGGGCTTTATCTGGCCGCCCGATTCCTGGGTTGGTCCGGGCTCTATTTTTCCTTTGGGTTCGGCGAACCCAAGGCCTATGTGGGACTTTTTTTGCTGGGCCTCATCGGACAGAAAGCGGGTTTCTTCCTGGTCCCTTTTTCCCTGGCTCTCTCCCGGCGCTATGAACGCCAGGCCGATGATTATGCCCTGGCCCAGATGGGAACCGCTGAACCGCTGATCGCGGCTTTTAAACGGATGGCGGCCGACAACCTGACCAACCTGAATCCCCATCCTTTCTATGTCCGGTTTCATTATTCTCATCCCCCCCTGGTGGAAAGGATCAACCGGCTTAGAAAATCGGCCGATTAAATGGAATTTTTCGCCGTCTGTACTCCAGGATTAGAGTCTTTTACCACGCAAGAGCTGGGGGCCCTGGGTCTCTATCCTCCAGGCCCTGGGTCATCAGCGCCGGAGACCCCGGCCGACGAGGAGATCGGCGGGGTTTCCTTTTCAGGAGGCCTGATAGATCTCTATCGGGCGAATCTAAATTTGCGGACCGCCGACCGGATACTGGTCCGCTTTGGGACTTTTCACGCGGCCGCGTTCACCGAGTTTCGCCGCAAGGCCGGTCAGCTTCCCTGGGAAGAGGTTCTCCAACCAGGGAGCCCGGTGGTTTTTCGGGTCACCTGCCGCCAATCCCGCCTCTATCACCAGAAGGCCGTGGCCGAGCGTCTGGCCGGGGCTATCGCCGACCGGGTGGGCCTACTTCCCCCTGTTCTTCCAAGGGATGAAAACGAAGATCTCCAGGGGCCTCAACTCATTATGGCCCGACTGGTAAATGACCAGGTTACTATCAGTCTCGATTCCTCGGGATCGCTGCTCCATCGCCGAGGTTACCGGCTGGCTGGGGGGAAGGCCCCCCTGAGAGAAACCCTGGCTTCCGGACTGCTCCTGGCCTCCGGATGGGACGGGGCTTCTCCCCTGATAGACCCTTTTTGCGGTTCCGGCACCATCCCCATTGAAGCCGCCTTGCAGGTCCATAACCTTCCGCCGGGACTGAACCGGTCCTTTGCCTTTATGAACTGGCCCTCTTTTGAGGCCCAGGAATGGCAGTCTCTTTTGAATAAGCCCGCCCCCAGGTTAAAGGGTTTCATCCCCAGCCTCAGCGCCTCGGATCGGGATCAGGGGGTCATCGAGACAGCCCGGGAAAATGCTGAAAGGGCCGGGGTGGGCCGCCTCATCGAATTTTCCTGTCGGGCCGTTTCGTCGATTGATGTGCCGGCAGGACCCGGCTGGGTAGTCACCAATCCGCCCTTTGGGGTCCGGGTCAGCCGGCAAAAAGACCTGAGGAACCTCTATGCCCAATTCGGTAAGGTCTTGCGATCCAAGTGCCCGGGCTGGCAGGTCACTCTCCTTAGCTCGAGTCTTCCGTTGATTCGGAATACCGGTCTACGATTTGATCAGGGGATCCCTTTATCCCATGGAGGATTGAGGGTCCGGATCCTGCGGGGCAGGGTTGAAGCGGATTGATATCCCTGGTTAAAACGATTGTCCCCTGATCCGCCCTGTGATAAATATAACATTTATGAATCCGGACGTTTAAGCTGTTCCGTGAAAAAAAGAGCGATGACCAAGACGACGAAATTTCAGCAACCGAATCCTGAAACCGAAACCCGGAAGAAAAAACAAGAATCTTTTCGGGTGGTTACTTACAATATCCACAAGGGCCGGGGATTGGACCGGCGCAATCGGATTCAATGGGTCGCCGAGATCCTTCAGGGCCTTAAACCGGATATCGTGGCCTTGCAGGAAGTCTTAAGCCTGGAGGGTAAAGAACCGGAGGCTCACCAGGCCCGATTTATCGCCGAGGCGCTGGGTTTTCATTTCCGGATCGGGGAGACCCGCCGGCTTCGGGGCGGGGCCTACGGGAATGTCACCCTGAGCCGTTTTCCGGTGCTTTTTGAAAAAAACTATGACCTCAGTCATGCCGGGAGGGAGGCCAGGGGTTGCCTGCGGACCGACCTCCAGCTGGAACCCGATCGTCTCTTGCATGTTTATAATCTCCATCTGGGAACGGCTTTTCGAGAGCGCCGCGTGCAGGCGAAAAAGCTATTTGACCAGAAGATTCTGAAGGAAGGGCGGCGCACCGGGGGGAGTCTCATTTTAGGGGACTTTAACGAGTGGATACCGGGACTGGCTTCCCGGCTGCTGGGCACCCATTTCCAGCGCGTACGGATTAAGACCCGGTTGTCCAGGTCCCGGACCTATCCGGGGGTGCTGCCTCTGCTATCCCTGGACCATATCTATTTCGAGGAGCAGTTGGAACTGGTGCGGGCCGCGCTGACCCGCAACCGGAAGACCCTCTTGGCCTCGGACCACCTGCCCATCGTGGCCGATTTTCGTCCTGCCGGGTGACCTGTCGCCTGCCGGAGGAAGGGGCGCTGTTACCATGACCAACGATATTGGGAGGGGCCGAAACGTCCGAATCTCGACATCGAGAGCAATGGAGGTAAGACGCTATGGCTGGGAAAAAAGTTATCGTTGAAGGGCTGGCCAGGCTGCCGGCCTTCTGCCACGCGGTGATGGCCGGAGATTTCATTTATGTCTCCGGGATCCTGGGCACCAAACCCAATACCCTGGAACTGGTAGAAGGCGGAACCGGTCCACAGACCAGGCAGACCCTGCGGCACATCGAGACGATCCTGCGGGCCTGCGACGCCGCGCTGGAAGACGTGGTCAAGGTCAACGTCTTTCTGGCCGACATGGGGACCTTCGCCGCGATGAACCAGGCCTATCTGGCGGTCATGGGGTCGGATCCCCCGGCGCGGATTACGGTGGGAAGGGCGGAACTCGCCCTGGGCGGGGCCGTGGAGATCGACTGCGTGGCCTACAAGCCCCGGCCATAAAATCAAAATTTCATACCAATCCAAGGAGACCCAAATGTCTGAACCGTTGAATCCCTCTCAACAGATCCAAATCAATACCGGCGACGAATTGATGCGCGGCCGGTATAGCAATTCGTTGATTGTCTCTCACAGTCCGGAGGAATTCATTATGGACTGGCTATTGAATTCCCCCAGCGGGACCTTCCTGGTTTCCCGAATCATGGTCAGCCCAGGCAGTCTGAAAAGGATTATCAGCGCCCTGGCAGACAATCTGGAAAAATACGAAAGACAATATGGCCCGATTAGGGTAATCGAATCGGGGGACCAAAAATTTCATTAACATGAAAAAACCTATGAAGGAAAAAGAGAATGGAATCATTACGGATGAACCCGTCGGATTTACCGATGAACTCCCTTTCCTGGATCAGAGCTATTTTCCTTCAACGGAAGAAATCCAGGCCATCCTTTCTTTGCCGGTAAAGGAGCGGCTGGAAAATATTTTAAATTCCTCCGATCCGAGGGAACTGGTGGCCCAAATTCCGGAAACCGATCTGTTCCTCACCGTCAAGGAGTTGGGGATCCGGGAGAGCGTTGATTTGATTTCCCTGGCCACCCCGGAACAGACCACCCATTTATTGGACCTGGATCTTTGGAAAAAAGATCAATTGAACCCAGAGAAAATTATCGTTTGGCTGGAGACGCTGGAGGCCTGCGGGGAGGAAAAACTTAAACAGCTTTTTGACACCCTGGATTCCGAGCTGGTGGTGGCCCTTTTTCAGAAGCTGATCCGGGTCGTCAAGGTGGAAAACCCGGATGACGACTTTAGCGAAGATTTGGATGAGGACTTTACCTTGGACGGGTACTATTATTCGCGATTTTTGAGTGAAAAAGACGCCCCTTTAATAACCCGGCTGCTTAAATTCCTGCAGGCCGATGATCCCCTCTATTACCAGAATCTTCTGGAATGGGTACACCTGCGCCTGCCGCTGGAAGAGGAAGAAACGGCCCTTCAGTGGCGGAGGGGAAGATTGGCCGATCATGGTTTTCCTGATTTTTACGAGGCCCTGGAAATCTACCGGTATCTCCCACCCGAACAGGTCCGGGAAGATAAATTGCCCGACTGGTCGATCCCGGAGGCTTCCTTTTATCCCCCCAGTCACCTCGAATCCGCCGGTGAGGGATCCTTTCTCTTCGCGGCCATGAACCAGGGACTGGAGGATGGGCAGATTACTCGAATCAAATGGGAACTGGCAAACCTGGCCAATCACATCTTGGTGGCCAACGGCGCGGACGTGAATGAGCCGGCGCCGATCTACCAATCGGTCCAAAAGGCCTTACAACTCCTGGATCTGGGGTTGCGGCATTTAAGCCGGGATGATTCGGGAAGGGCCGGGGAGGTCCTGACCCATCTCGCGCTGGTCCGGATCTTTCAAACCGGGTACAGTCTGGGTTTGGAGTTGAAATACCGGGCGGAAGCCATTATTCGGAGAGGGGATTGGTACCGGGAAATTCTCCGGCGGGAAGAAGTCCTGGATTCGCCTTTCCAGGAGACGCTCAAAGGGCTTTTTTTCAAAAGGCCGCTTTATTATGATCGGACCGGGGGGAAAAATTACCGTTCTTTCCAGAGCCTGGGGGAACTTCAGGAAACCCGGGAACTGCTGGACCACCTGGCGGTGCTGGGCCGCTTGATTTCCCGTCGCCTGGGAATCACCGCCGGGGAAATCAATACCCTTTCCACGATTCCCCTGTATCGACCCGACCCCACGCTGAGCGCGATTTGGCTGACCATGTCGGCCAACCGGATGCTGACCGGGCAGGCCGTCTTGCAGCCCCTGTCCCTTGAATCTTGGGAACGGCTGGGGGGGGTTCTGTTTGAACAAAACCGGCCAGACGGGTCGAAAAAGTCCGGGCCGGAGATTTTTCAGCAAGCGGTTCAACTCGTCGCGGAAAGCGGTCCGGAATTGAAACCGGACGAAAAGGAAGCGCTCCACTGGTGGCTGGATTTTCTGAGGAATAAACTGGAAGCCGAACTGGGAAGGATCCCGGTTGGTGAAAAAGCAGATCCCCGGTTTGTTTCCGGGTTTATCATTCGTATCCCTGAAAACTGATCTGGAATCTGACTGCCGGATTCACGTTGTTTTGGATTGGTCTTTTGCCTTGCCTTTTTTCCGCAGCGGCATTAAAAAAAAAGTATGAAATCCTTGGCGGTGGTAATTTTAGCGGCCGGAAAAGGGACCCGGATGAAATCGGACCGGGCCAAGGTCCTCCATCCTTTGTTGGGGCGGCCGTTATTAGGCTACGTCTTGGAGGCGGCCAAAGCCCTGAGGCCCGAAAAGACGGTGGTGGTCATCGGCCACCAGGCGGAACAGGTGCGACAGGCCTTTGACCGTCCGGGTTTGATCTTCGTTACCCAGAGCCCCCAGTTGGGGACTGGCCACGCGGTGCTGCAGACCTCCAGGGAATTGAATTCCTTTCCAGGAACAATCCTGGTATTGTCCGGAGATGTCCCTTTGATCAAGAAGGAGACCCTGGGGGAAATCATTCGAACCCACCGGAAGAAGAAAACTCCGGTTACTCTGTTAAGCACCCGTTTACTTCAGCCGCTGGCCTACGGCCGAATTATCCGGGATCCCCAAGGCGGGCTAAAGCGAATCGTGGAAGAAAAAGACGCCACTCCGGAAGAACGTCTTATTCAGGAAGTGAATGCCGGGATCTATTGCTTTGACTCCGGGTTTCTCTTTTCCACCCTGCCTAAGCTCTCCCGAAAAAACCGGCAGGGGGAATATTATTTGACCGATGTCATTCAACTGGCCCGGGAATCCGGGAATTCGGTTTCGGTGCTGCTCACTCCTCAATCCGAGGAAGTACTGGGGATCAATGATCGAATGGAATTGGCCCGAACCGGCCTGACCCTGAGAAGGCAAATCAACGAGGAATGGATGAAGCAAGGGGTCACTTTATTGGATCCGGCAAATACCTATATCGAAAGCACCGTTAAAATCGGCCCGGACTCCACGATCGGACCCTTCACCATTATCTTGGGTCGAACACGCATTGGCGCCTGCTGTCTGGTGTCTTCCCAGGTTATCCTCGAAAATGCTATTCTGGATGACGGCGTCAGTGTTCCGCCTTTTTCCCAGATCAAGGATCGAAGGGTAGCCGCTCAAAAAAAGCGCGTTCTCGTCCTAAAAAAATGACGCTTTGCCCTTTTCGTTTAAAGCAGGCCCAAACGCAGAGGCTTTCAATGCCTCCCAGACCGGCCCTGCCTCCTGGACGACTTGAAAACAGGGGGGCCCGGGTTAGAACCTAAAAAGCAATAGGGAAACCCCTTTCCAAGAGACCCAGGCGGCCAGGGAGGCTTGGGTTCGCGGTGATCTACTGTATATTGTAGGCACCCATCCAAAAGGGCGAAGAACCTAAAATAGTAGGAGCAGGAGTCACTATGTGTGGAATCATAGGCTACTTGGGGCCTGAGGACCCGGTGGGGATCATCTATCAGGGGTTGCAGCGCCTGGAATATCGGGGGTATGACTCGGCCGGGATTGCGGTGATTCAGGACGAAGGGTTTGCCGTTCGCCGCAGCCAGGGCAAGTTAAACAAGCTGGGGGAGCTCCTGGCCCGTGAGCCCCTGGTCGGTCGAATCGGTATCGGCCATACCCGCTGGGCTACTCATGGACGGCCCTCGGAAACCAATGCCCACCCCCATGTGGCCGGACAAATCGCCCTGGTCCACAACGGGATCATCGAGAACTACCTGGAGCTGAAAAATCAGCTCATCCGGGAAGGACATCACTTTTCTTCGGAAACCGATTCGGAGATCGTGGCCCATCTCATCGATAAGTACGCCCGGAATTTGGACCTGATCCAGGCGGTCCAGAAGGCACTGGAAGACATTAAGGGATCCTATGCCCTGGTGATCCTCCATCAAAAAGATCCCCGGACCATGATTGCCGTGCGGAAAGAATGCCCGCTGATCATCGGTCTCGGGGAAGGCGAGCTTTTCGTGGCTTCCGATGTTTTGGCTTTTTTACATCATACCGACCGGGTCATTTACCTGGAGGATGGGGACCTGGCTGTCCTGACCTTGCCTCAACCGGCGATCTTTAACCGGGAACGGGAAAAAATAGAAAAAAAGGTTCAAAAGATTCCCTGGAACCCGGTTATGGCCGAGAAGGCCGGCTTCAAGCACTTCATGCAGAAGGAGATTTTTGAGCAACCCCAGTGTATCATTGATACTTTCCGGGGTAGGATTTCACCGGAAACCGGGCAGGTGGCGCTGCCGGAGTTCGGGCTGGGGGCCGGAGAACTCCAGAAAATCAGCAGGGTGGTCATGGTGGCCTGCGGGACCTCCTGGCATGCCGGACTGGTGGGCAAGTTTCTTTTAGAGGAATACTGCCGCCTCCCGGTGGAGGTGGACTATGGTTCCGAATACCGCTATCGGAACCCGATCATCGATCCTCAGACCCTGATCATTCTGATCTCTCAATCCGGCGAGACCGCCGATACCCTGGCCGCTATGCGGGAGGGCCGGGCCAAGGGGGCCCGGGTCTTAGCCATCTGCAACGTGGTGGGCAGCACCCTGGCCCGGGAAGCGGACGGGGTAATTTATACTCACGCCGGCCCGGAGATCGGGGTGGCCTCCACCAAGGCTTTTACTACCCAGTTGGTCGCCCTAACGCTCCTGACCCTGCATATCGGCCAGGAGTTGGGCTGCGTTTCGTCTGAAGCCCGCATCCGGGTCGCCCGGGACCTGTTGCGTCTGCCCCGCGGCGTGGAGGAGATCTTGGAAAAGGAAGGGCTGATCCAGGCCGTGGCGCACAAATACTTTCAGGCTCAGGACTTCCTTTTTCTGGGACGGGGGATTCATTACCCCATTGCTCTGGAGGGGGCCTTAAAACTTAAGGAAATATCTTATATCCATGCCGAAGGCTATCCCGCCGGGGAGATGAAACATGGTCCCATTGCGCTGATTGACGAGGACCTGCCCACGGTGCTTTTGCTGCCGGAGAACGAGGTCCTGGAAAAGGTGCAAAGCAACCTGCAGGAAATCAAGGCCCGGGGCGGGAAGATCATCGCCCTGACCGATCAGGAGGAAGGGGCCGGGTATAGGATCGGGGCGGACGACCTGCTGCGGGTCCCCAAGATCCATTGGGCGCTTTCCCCGATTCTTTTTGCCATCCCGCTGCAGCTGCTGGCCTACCACATAGCCGTGCTGCGGGGTACGGATGTGGATCAACCCAGAAACCTGGCCAAGAGCGTGACGGTGGAATAACTATCAGGCGCGGAGTACAGAGAGCCTAGTGCAGAGGGTATGAGCAGCGGGGTAAAAACAAAAGGCCCGGGCGCGAAAAGAAAGACCCCCAGCGCCGAGCGCCGAGCGCCAAGGGAAAAAATAAGCGGGATCACTGGGCAGGGCCAAGGGCAGCGATTAATACCCTTTGAAGAGATCCGACCCTCGGCCAGTCATCCGGCCGGAAAGAGACGAAAAAAATGCCCGGATTGCCATTACTGCCAGGGCTGTTCCCAGGACCGTTGCCGTCTCTGCCGGGCCGGCCGGAAACCGGCTCGGGTAAAACTTTCCCAGGCCGAGCAGATTGCCCTGTACGAAAAGATCAATCGTCCTAAAAGGAGAAAGCCGTCCGGCCTTGGGCGGCAGTAACCCATGAAAAACGCCTATCCCGATATTACTAAACTCATCGGCCGTACGCCGTTGATTAAATTGAACCGGCTTAACCCCAATAAAAGGGCGGCTGTTTGGGCCAAGATCGAGTCCTTTAATCCCGGCGGATCGGTCAAGGACCGCATCGCCCTGGCCATGGTGGAGGGCGCCGAGAAAAGCGGCGCCCTGACCCGGGGTAAAACCATCATTGAAGCCACCTCGGGAAACACCGGGATCGGTTTGGCCATGGTAGCCGCCGTGAAGGGTTATCCGCTGCTGCTGACCATGCCCGAATCGGCCAGCATCGAACGGCAAAAGATCCTTCGGGCCTATGGGGCCAAGATTCTCCTGACCCCGGCCCGCCTGGGCACCGACGGGGCCATCGAAAAGGTCTATCAAATGGCCCGGGAAAACCAGGACCTCTACTTTCTGCCGGACCAGTTCAATAACGACGACAACATCATGGCCCACTACCACGGCACCGGCCGGGAAATCTGGGAGCAGACCGGGGGCAAGGTAACCATGGTGGTGGCCACCATGGGGACCACCGGGACCCTGATGGGCCTGACCAAGCGGCTCAAGGAATTTGACCCGAATATAAAAATAGTGGGCGTGGAGCCTTACCTGGGCCATAAGATCCAGGGCCTGAAAAACATGAAGGAATCGTACAAGCCCGGGATCTATGACAAGAGCATTTTAGACGAAGTAGTCAACGTGGAGGATGAAGAGGCCTTTGAAACGGTCCGCAAGCTGGCCCGGGAAGAAGGCCTGCTGCTGGGGATGAGTTCAGGGGGAGCCGTATTCGTAGCCCTCCAGAAGGCCCAGCAACTCAAGAAAGGCCTGATTGTAGTCGTCTGCCCGGACGGCGGGGAACGCTACCTGAGCACCACGCTCTTCGATGAAAAGGAAAAAAACGGGCTGGTTTTTTATAACACCCTGACCCGGGAAAAGGAAAATTTTGTCCCCCTCAAGGAGGGCCGGGTTTCCATTTATTCCTGTGGGCCCACGGTCAGCGCTTTGATTCATCTGGGGAATTGCCGCCGCTTTGTCATGGCCGATTTGCTGCGCCGCTATCTGGAATTTAAGGGGTTGGAGGTCCAGCATGTCATGAATATTACCGATCTCCATGACCGGACGATACGCGGAGCCGAGGAAGCCAACCAGACCCTGGAGGCCTTCACCGGGTATTATACCGAGGCGTTTTTAGACGATATCGACCGCCTGCGGATCAGGCGGGCTACCCATTATCCTAAGGCCAGTGAACATGTGGAGGACATGATCGCCCTGGCCCGGGAACTCTTGAAAAAAGGGTATGCCTATGAAAAGTACCGCTCGGTTTACTTTGATATCTCCCGCTTTAAGCCCTACGGCCACCTGTCCCGGGTGGACTTGAAAAAAATCCAGCTCGGGAAGACTGTGGACCTGGATGAATATGAGAAAGACAACCCCCGGGATTTCACCTTGCTGAAGCGCACCAACCTCTCGGAACTCAAGAAAGGGATCTATTTCGTTACCGAGTGGGGGAATGTGCGCCCAGGCTGGCACGTGGAATGTTCGGCCATGGCCTTAAAATACCTGGGCGATACTTTTGATATCCATACCAGCGGAATGGATCTGGTTTTCCCCCACCACGAAAACGAAATCGCCATCAGCGAAGCGGCCACCGGCAAGAAATTCGTGAACTACTGGCTCCACAGCGATCTGGTTTACGTGGACGGGAAAAAGATTTCCCAGGCCGGCGGGAATTTGATCACCTTGCGGGACCTGCTAACCCAGGGTTTCACCGGCCGGGAGGTACGGTACTGGCTGCTGTCCACCCACTACCGCAAACCCCTACATTTTTCCCCTAAAACCCTGGAGACATCTCGGAAGACGTTGAGACGCCTGGATGAATTCGTTCAGAAACTCTATTCCCAGCAATCGGGGCAAGAAGAACATCCGGAGGTCGGCGAGGCCCTTTATCTTTACAAGAACCGGTTCAGGCGGGCCATGGACGACGACTTGAATATTGCGGCGGCCCTGTCCGCCCTGTTCAAACTCGTTCGCGCCCTGAATCCGGTATTCATTGAAAAGCGGATTACCCCCGAGGAGTTCCAGGAGATCGATCAGGTGTTAAAGCAAACCAACACCGTGTTGGCAATTTTTGATTTTCCGGACCGGGAACTGCCTTCAGAAGTCCAGGATATGCTGGATCAACGGGAGCAGGCCCGGCAGCGCAAGGAGTTCACCGAGGCCGACCGGATTCGCGACCAGATCTGCGCCCGGGGATACCGGATTACTGACTTGAAAGATAAGACCCTGTGCACCTTGTGCCGGATAAAGGATGCCTCATGCCCCGGATAGACGATTATAAGAATGCCCTGGCGCTGGCCCGGGAGGAGTGGGCCAAGCAGGATCCCCAACGGGCGGCTATCCTCGGCGGGGCAGCCTATCACCAGGGACCGGACGGGACCCGCCTGCAGCTTCAGTTTATGGATAAGGCCGTCACCGTAACCTGGCCGGTGGGCCAAGTCCTGGGACCGGACCCGGCCAAAGAGCTTTCCCTGCAGGAACAGGTTTTGATCCTCCACTACCTGCTTAAGGCCCCGGGCGCCCAGCCGACCGGGCAATGGATCACCTTCCGGGAGATCCCTTCGGGGGAGTTCTATTACTCGGCTTTTGTTCAGCGGGCCAAAGAACCCCTGGTCAAGACCTTCGGCCACCGGCCTGGGCTCCTGGCTGAACTGGGGGTTCAACAGGGCGGGGTCAAAAGAGAGGAAGGGGATGTCTGCATCTGTTTTCAGGCCTTCCCCAAGATCCCGGTCTGTCTGATCCTCTGGGCCGGAGACGACGAGTTCCCGCCGGACGGCAATGTTTTGTTCGATGCCAGCATCGCCCGCTATTTGATGGCCGAAGACGTGGCGGTTTTAGCAGGAATGGTGGTTTATCCCCTGATCGGGCTGGCCTATAAGAAAGGATGACGCGAAAAAGGGGTGGGAGTCTTAACAGGTTATTCCCGTTAAAAAAATAGTTTGACTTTTATATTTTATGATCTTACTCTAAGTTTGGTAACATGGGGAATTAGTTTTTCTATCAAAGGGTTGGCGCTTTTTGGAATTTTTTTGCTTAGGCATTTATACCTATGGCCGTCAATAAAGCACTTCCCGTAGCCTTTTTTCCGGTAGCCAC
>Ga0315292_10001604_pt1 | contig 12221 bp, 19 predicted proteins | sample YL17G13_0_MG_FD_204029 | JGI IMG/M metagenome (GOLD analysis project Ga0315292, IMG submission 204029) | Sediment microbial communities from Yellowstone Lake, YNP, Wyoming, USA - YL17G13_0 | ecosystem: Environmental > Aquatic > Freshwater > Lake > Sediment | place: USA: Wyoming | collected... | reverse complement strand
TGTTGGTCAAGCAGGTTTGACCTTGAAAGTTCACTACCGCTTCAACCTAACGGTTGCTCAAGCTAAACAACTTTTCCAAGAAGCTGTAAGCAACTATCCTTCGGCTAACTTGGTTGGTCAGTGCGGCGTAGGCAAGGGCAAAGGTCGCGTGTACCTTAGCTACTATGATACCTCAGTTGATTGGGCAAGCCACACCGGTCCAGTATATTTAGGCGCTGATGGCATGGTCGTTGATGCCGGTCTTGTCGAAATTCCTGGTAGCCGTGTAGTTCACGTCCCAGCAGTTGGCGTTTTGGCTTCGAGCAGCGCACAAATGCTTGGCGTCGAATTCAACGCTTAATATCTGTAAAATTAGTTATTTAGGGGAGACATACATGTCTCCCCTTTTTATTAGTAGGACTTTCTAAAGCATTGTAGTTTAATCAAAGAAGTAGGTAAGGAACGCTACCAACTTCTAAGTTTACAGGTGTGCCTTGACTTGGACCTAATTATATTGGCTTAACCATGCTCTGCCCCAGTCAACTAAAGCATCTTTTATTTTGAGGAAAAATATGAACCTGATTGACGCGATTAAGAGCGGTCGGCGGTTTAGGCGTAAGTCACAATCAAACCAAGGTCCCTGGTATCAACGGGGTTCGGGAATTAGATTTTACGAAGATGATATCATTGCCGACGATTGGGAAGTCGAGGAAGTTAGCTGCTATGCCGGATTCCAGGGATTGGAACTACCGCTATCATCTCGTAAAGAGACGGCTTGAACGGACCCCAGCTTCCCACGCCGTCCCACAAGATAGTTAACTACAGACCAAACTCCTTGGCTACTTCATCTTGATTAAACTTTTGAAGGTCCAACACTTTCCCGCGTAATTAAACTGCTCGCGAGTAATCGTACCTAATTGAACCACCTTGGAAGTCATTTAGGGAGACATGGATGTCTCCCTTTTTTATTTTAACCCAAATTGGGTGTTATTGAACCCAATTTGGGTATATTTAATTATTCGCCTTTTTTGACTTCGGGCTTAATTTTCTCGCTATAAGGACCTAATAATTTTGCAGCCGCTACAAACGGTAACGTCAAAAACCAAGCCACACAAATCACGCAGTAGCGTAGGGAATGCATAAAAGGTTTAAGGTCTGCCTTAGTTTTGTTAATGACTGGATCTAATTTCTCTTTTGCTCTCGGTGTTAGCTGAATCATTTTAACCTCCTTTAAATTTTCACAGCACAAAAACTACTCCTTAACTTAATCTTAAGAATACTGGTAATCAAGCGTCCATAATTTTTCTATTAGCCCAATCTATAATATCTTTATAAGCACTTATTTTTCCATCTAGTTCAATTTCGTATGGACATTTTTCATATAGGGCATGGTCATATTGACCGGATAGTTGTTTGATGCGGTCTTCACAATATTTTAGTAATTGTTCCATTTGATCTCCTATTAAGATTAATCTTTATGGAGACATTATATGCGTGATCCTTTCTTTAAAAGGAAGAAATATAAATTCCCAGAGTATTGTAATGGCAATAGGAATGATTGGCGTAAATTAGCCGATCAATGCAAAGACCGTGACGGTTTTAAATGTCAGGAGTGTGGTGCGTTAGGTATCCAGGCTGGAGGCTTTGCCGTTTTACATGCCCATCATATTGTAAGTAAGAGTAAATCCGGTTGGGACAGTTTGTTAAACCTAAAGACTATTTGCTCTAAATGCCACGCTAAAGAACACTCTCATATGAGAGGTGATTAAGATGTCTGATTTCTGGAACAATGTAGGACAAGTATTAACAGGAATAGTTATCGGACTGTTAGCTTTTGTTGCGTCAAAAATTCAAAACTGGATTCAAAATAAATCAGAATCAGTATGTATTAATAAAAACCTAATGCTACGTCAACTTTTAGCTGAGATTCGTAGCTACTACGATGCCGACCGTGTGCAGCTTTACCAATTCCACAATGGTAATTCCTTTATTTCCGGTGTCTCTATCCAAAAGGTATCGCTAACTCACTTTGTCAGTGCGCGTGGAGTAGCTGTGCAGATTGGGGGGGTATCATTACAAAATATACCTATGGGCTACCTGCTCCAGACTATAGACCATTTACTTAAAAATAATTATTTTTATATAGATTCTAATGAAATGAAAGAGGACAGTTATTTTAAAGGATTAATGCGTTATAGTGGAGCTAAATGTGCATTATGTCGAGCTGTCTTTAATATAAAACATGAGATCATAGGCTTCTTAGTTGTCTCTTGGTTTGAAGATGTCATGCTTACTGATGTACAAAAAGCAGCAATTAAGGATTTTGGTACTGTACTCAGTGACGAATTACTTTTGGGGAATAAGTAATTTCCTCTTGCGAAGTCTGAAGGTCTGACGTAAAACATTTTTGTCAGCAGCGATGCAGATTTTCGAGGGTAGACGAAATAAAAAAATTACCCTGCTTTCAAGAGAATAGGTTTCTCTTGTTGAGAGAGCCAGTAAATAAGATAGCTACTTATTACAATAATATTTGGTAACAAATATTATGAGGCTTACAGACCGTAAAAGCAGCGTTACCTCAAGTCACTGACTTGAAAAATATAAGATAAAGGTCTTATAGAAAGAGTACAACTTTCACGATAAACCATCCGTACAAGATGTAAAAGTGTTACACCCTGAGCCGTAAGGCTAGTATACATATTACTCATTATGTATATGATTAGGGGGATAGTCGCGGATTCCTTAAGAATCAAAAGCCAAGATGAAAAAGACAGCCTTAGCAGATTGTCTTCGCGCTTGGATGAGAGAACACTCACTGAATCAAATGGGATAAGTACGGTATCTGTTGCAACAGATAAAAGCGCAGGAGAATGTAATTTGGTTACCCGTAACCTGCGGTCGCCTTGACGATTTACCCGATTATCAAGTGAGGGACTTAAATGAGTGAGAAATTTCTCAATGTCCCTATCCAGAAGAACACTGGTTTAACAAAACAGCTTAGTTACAATTCAAAATTGAATAAGTTTTGAAAAATAATTAAGTGATAAAGGAGTAAACCTTCAAAAATCGGGAAAATACGCTACCTCCGTATTTCAAGTAGAGACTTGACAAAACTCAAAACCCCGATAAAGTAATATTTATCGGGGTTACTTTTTTTGGGGTGTAGCCAAGTGGTAAGGCACCGGATTTTGATTCCGGCATTCAAAGGTTCGATCCCTTTCACCCCAGCCACCACCTTTTTACTTATTTCGCAATGATTTTAAATACTTACCGATTAAAACATATACAAAAAAACTAGTCTATAACCAACTAATATAACAGATGTTTTTATTTTATCACGCGGTTTTAGGGGGTTAAAATGATATAAAAAAATTAAAGTTATTTCCAAAAACAACCGATATATACCCATAAAATATTTTTGATAGAGATAAAGAAAGAAGGAAAAATTTTAAAAAAATTCTCACCAGCTTTTGTTACGAAAACTGGATCAAGTATGTTTGGTGGCAGGTAGTTTCGGCTTCTCAGTGGCTTCCTCGATATTCAAGTTATTGAAATCATTGAAATTGAACCGAATCCGCCAAAAAAAACTAGCCAACTTTCTGTTAGTTCAGGCTAACCCCTAGAAAATCAAGGTCAAACATTACAATTAGTTAGAAGCGCAGGAATACCTCGTTTGTCACTTGGTATCACGCTTCATCACGCAGCTTGGCTTCCAAATGGCTTCCGCATGGCTTCCAGCCTTAGGTAATGTCGTCTAACTTATTCTTGAACTCTTCAAAGCTTTTCTTAGCCCAAAGGTAGCTGAGATCTAAACTCCCACCGACCTCAAGCACACTAAGATCACCTCGTTGCCCGCAGGGCTTAAGATCGGTGGGTATTTAGATCTCAACAACACTCCTATCACCTCGTTGCCCGCAGGGCTTAAGATCGGTGGGTATTTAGATTTCAACAACACTCCTATCACCTCGTTGCCCGCAGGGCTCACGGTGGGTGGGAGGTTAAGTCTCTACGGCACTCCTATCACCTCGTTGCCCAAGGGGCTTGAGGTCGGTGGGAGTTTAGATCTTAGATTAAGTTGAGTATCTACCTAGAGGTTTAAAGATGAGCTTTTTAACTAGAGTGAAAAACAAATATATCATTTCAGCCGGAGAAAACAGAAAGACGGTCGATCCTTGTATTTTAGCTGGAATATCAGATATCGTTTATCATTATACACAGTTATTTTATGCCGCACAGATCCTAAAAGAAGATCAGTTTGCTCTGACGTTTATTTCTGGAGCAGATGATACGCTAAAGCCAAATGATAAATACTATTACTTGTCCACAACAAGAAGCCGACGTGGCAGGTATCATGAAGGCTCAAGATTCCATGCTCTTATGGTCTTAGATGGTACAAAGCTGAGACATAACTATATCGGCAGTCCCGTTGACTATTGGGGGCGGGAATTTAGAAAGGTTGCCCCTGCGAAAAACGAGATGGAAGATAGGATCTGGAGCGATAAGCCTTACATAAAGCCCGCCAGTAAATACATTAAAGAGATTCACATCGCTTTTGTTGATGTAAAGCAGTACCTTGGTCATGCTGAATTTGGTATCTTAAAGCGGCAGCTAAGATATCTCTTAACCGAAGCCAAAAAGAAAGGCATTCCGATTTTTGTCTATACCGATGAAACAGCGGCTAAGAACCTAGATAAGAGAAAAGCCGTAAAACTAGCCGATCTTGATCTTAAAACTGAAGTAGTGGAACCCTCCAAAAGTAATCGGCGAAGGGATGATATGGCGGTTTGGCTCGAACTTTATGAAAAAGATAATGTGGACCATTTAAGCACAGAGCCTTTTGGTGGAGCAAAACGCCGTCTTAACACATTATGCGCCTTTGATGGTATTGAATCATTCAAAGCCGATGTTCATAATAGTAAGAGAGGTGGTCCTGCTTTACACAAAATCGTAGAGATACTTAAAATTAACAAATGGGATATGAAGGCTTTCTTCAAGCATCTTCAGGATAAATGGAAGTTTACCCCGGCACCTCTGGAGATGAGACGGTTGGTGTGACCTAGTGTAATAGCCGCCTCTCTAAGAGTTAGAGATAAAGTCAGACTTCTCTCTATAGGATTTTTATCTTCTGCTAATATTTTATATTTTTGAGATACTTTTTTTAAAAACATTTAACACTCTTCACATATATTACATCTATCTATGCCTACCTTTTGGAGGATTTTTATATGATGTACAAATTTTTGTTGGCTACTTTCTTGACCTCTTCGGCATTTGCTCAAACACCGGCTGTGGTGGAAGAAGCAAAAACTGAAGCAAAACCGGCTGAAGCAGCGAAACCTGCTGAGCCTAAAGTTGCTAAAAAGAAGGCTAAGAAAAAAGCAAAAGCTGTGGTCGCACCTGCGGCTGATGCACCTGCGGCTGATGCACCTGCGGCTGATGCACCTGCGGCGGCTGCACCTGTTGCACCTGCGGCTGATGCACCTGCTGCCAAGTAATTGGTTGTTATTGGGTGTGTCTATGGGAATCCCCCTCCATATTTTAAGGAGGGGGATTTTTTTGGAGGTATTGATGACGCCGGAACAGTTGATTGCAGTATCCGACAAGCTTTGTATTATTCCGGAAAATGATCCGGCTCATGAACTTGACACCTTTTGTCCTGCAACTATGTGTCCGCTGATCGCACCTAACGGATCTCCTTGGACCAAGCAGTATAATTCTCATTGTCACGGCGAATCTTGTGGATTCTTCGATAAGAAAAGAAAAGCCTGTGACGGCGGACTATATGCTCTTGGGCAAGTTGAAGAAGTGAAACTGTTAGGCACGCTGCAATTAGGGACGACACCTAAATTCCATAAGCGAAAGCCTATGACCTATGATTGCCCTAGAGAGCATGAGTGTCAGTGGCAGAGGGATTCTAAGGTGATTTGCCCCCCGCGCCACGCAATGGCTGAAGGGCTAGATCCTAGGGTTTGTCTTTTTTAATGATTGCTAAAAACCCAGACGTTGCCCCCTTTTTCAGCAAAACTAACATCGCCCGCCATTTCAGCATCCCTTACATAGAGATCGTAATCGATCGACATAAAATTCTGCTTAGAGAGTTCTTCTACCGTGTACATTCCAGTTTCATCTGTTAAATACCCGACAGGATCCTTCTTCAATTTCTCTTCGATCTCGTCAGAGATTTGGCTTTCCACTTCTTCTTTAGCTTTGTTTAGGATTTTCTCCTTGGCTTTATCACCCTCTGCCTCGTCATACTCATCTTCTAAATCGGCTTCTTTAAGGACATCTTCATCGCCCATATTCTCTACCTGAGTATAAGCATCTTCGTTAGCCCTCACTCTTGCATCGGTATCGGTGAGGGTTAAATAATTTGCAGCTTGCTCCGCCGACAACTCGCTGTCCTCAAGGAAGGACATAGCCCAGTCCTTTTTAGAATCAAACTTACCCCAAAAGGCATCCCTAGCTTGCTCAATAGTAGCTATGTCATCACCTAGTTCAAATCCAAACTGCTGATAATTGGTCGCCGAAATTCGCTCATCGCTATAGACTGCAAGAAGCTCCCGATCATCCTCGTCAAGATCTAGCCAATCCCACAATTCATCACTCAAACTGGATTCTGAGTAGTACTGCCTAGGAAATCCCTCGAAATCCTGAAACATCAATTCCGCGTCAGGCTCATCCTTATGAAGCGCCGCTGCGGCTTTTAGGAAGTCTTCTTTAGAAGCGTAATCCTCTAAATTGAGCCACTTCCCCTTGATACTGCCAGAATTATATTTACTATATGTTCCGACATAGACAGCAGGTGCTACTGTAGCAGTAATTTTGTATAATTCTTTAACTTTGCTATTAAATTTCATTTTAGTTCCCTTAAATATTTATTCTATTTCTTTTTTTACTTTACTTATTAAAACATTTGCCCAGTTATTATCTGCATCATTTAAGTTAAGTTGAGTGAACGGTACTTCTTTTTTCACAAAATCGGATAAGTCACGTACACGATACCTTGGTGTGGAGTAAAGTCCGTGGGTCCTAACTGTTTTATATACCATTCCATTCCTCTATTTGCAAGCTACCCGTGAAGTTAAGTTTTTGAGCAGTAACTTTTTTTATAAATTTCATGATACTAAATCTTATAATGCTATGGGTTTAACGCCAGACCGCTACCCAATGATTATTTACCATACCCACACCTACCACCGTACTAGGTCCGTAAAGTATAGCCGCATGAAGTGGAGAAAACGTCCAAGCTTGCACTGCTTGTTCTGCACTACCTTGACCACAAGCTAAAATTTCAGCTAAGGCGGAAGTATTACAGTCTCTTGCACGTTGAGTAAAATCGCTACCATCCGTACCTGTATGACTACATAAATTCTTTGGACCTACATCTTTTGCATGTCGCTGTGCCGCACAATTTAAACCCAGTTCAATAGTTACAGCAGCTAAACCTCGGTCAGCCCTAGCTTTGTTCATTGCAGATACTAAGCCAGAAACATCTCCATCTGTTGGTGGTACTGGATCTGGATCTGGTTTTGGTTTTGGTGGTGTTGGTATAGGTTTGGGTTTAGGTAAAGGAACAGGTTTACGAGGTTCGGTAGGTTGTTCCACTACTGGTGGTGGATTAGGTTCTGGATTTTTCTTTTTAAAGCCACATCCTGTAAAAAACAAAGATAACATTAAAATTTTGTAAAACATGATTGTTCCTCCTGTTATTAAACCTTAAGATTAATTAATAGGGGGTAATTAATGTCACAAGATATTTTAGCTAAAATTTTATCCGATAGAGAACGTGTTAAACAAAATCAGCCGTCCAAAGATAACATAAAAGATACTTTGAGAAATAAAAGAGATGATTTTTCTTCGTACAAAAATGTGTATGAAAATGAAAAACAGTCTAAAGTTTTTGATAAAATAGATAATGTTATTATTCCAGATAAATTCAAACAGTATTCTTCAGAACTAAAAAAAATAGAAAAGTTAGATAAGAATACCGAAGAATTAATAAAAAAAGTTCTTGATAAAGGTGAATGGATAGATAAAAAAGCACTAAAAAGTTTAATAGACCGCTACCATGAAAAAACCCCATCTTTTATAAAAGATCTAGCACGCCAAATCCATGACGAACCTTACGTCGGAGATATACATAACGTAATTTGGCGTACCGCATCACCCAACAAAAACCTACCACACCCTATGCCTAGATATGTAGAAGATCTTAAAGGCACTTTAGGAAAAGATGTACCTACAGGTGGGGCAGATCCATTGACTTGGTTGGACGCTAAATATAAAGTTACAAGGAATTTATTAGAGAGAAATTATAATAAGCCCTTAACAATACATACTAGATCCGATCTAATAGCACATGATGACTATATGGAAGTCATCAATCCCAATAAACATAAAATTATGTTGCATGTCTTAGGCACATCAGATGGTACTTTAGTTCGTATTTTAGAGCCTGGAGCACCTAGCACAGATAGAAGATTAAAGGCAGCGGGAATACTAGCAGACGCAGGTTATGACGTTACAGTTGTTCAAGATCTCTTGATTCATCCAAATATGCCTAACGATCTTAAAAAAATGCTTTTTAAGTCTGTACCTAAAGGTAGTTACAAAACTAAAATTAATGAAGTTAAATTGACCGATAAAGGGTTAGAAAAAATATTAAAAGTCACTGGTATGGGTAAATCTAAAAAAGATTATTCTGACTATGGTTTGAAAGCAAGTTTTAAAGAACAAGTAAACGCTAGGTATATAATTAAAGCCCTGCCGTCGTATGTTACTCCGGTTAAACCTCAGTATATCCAGCCTAAACAAAATCGTCCTTGGAAGGCGTTATATAAAGGTAGGTGGTATGAGGTATTAGATGAGGAAGATCAAGGTTCAGGCAAAAAGAATAAATACTACTTAAAGGGAGTCAAAGGACCAGTAGATATTGAAGATTTAGATATGACAGGATTAGTAGCTTCAACGGAGAAAATATGAACAAAGATAAAATCTATAAAATTTTAGAGGCTAGGTACGGACAAGAGTCCAAAGAAGCTATAGCTTCGGTTGCTGCAGATGTGTACTACTCCGGTGAGGCAGAGGTAGCATTAGCCTCGTCTAACGTAATCAATAAATTATTCGACCGCTTTACAAAAAGAGCAAGCATCGAGAGCACCAAATCTGCCAGTGTTGAAAGCAACGCTTTTTGCCCTATATGTAAACTAGGTACACAAAAAATAATGCTGTCAGATCGCCCTGCAGTTTGGTGCTCAAGACACTTTGTAGTGTTTCCTACTAAAGAGTAAAAACATAATCCAGACGGCTTCTGGATTATGTTTTTAATTGGAGTGACACCCCTCCCGCCCTACGGTGGTATGCAGTTATCCGGAAATTCCGGATAACTTAATTTTTGTCTAAATAGTTGAATTTTGAGCGTTAGTAAATATTAAGTTCATAGACTTAATGATATGATTATCTGTCGAACCCCCTGTGGCAGCGCCTAATCCGAAATAATAATATGTAGAGTTAAATACAAAAGACGTATAAGTATGGCTTGGACTACTAGGTTTTGTGTTTGACGTACTATAATAGATATCCATGGTTTGTGACCAATGATTATAACTTAACCAGTAATGTACGTTCTGCCTAAAAGAAATACTGCTACTTGTTTTAGACGTTTTATTTACATTTGCATTAGCCCAGTACACACCAGAGCCTGTATATGTTTGTGTAAGACCGGCGTCTGGTGATTTTATAACGACATAATAAGAACCTGTGCCTTGTTCTATTTTTAGTTTTCCACCTATAGTTGTCATAATATCTCCTACAATTCTTTAGAATCTTTAAGGGTTTTTATACACCAAAAATCGTCTGCTAATTTTTCATCTAATAAAAGTTGGTAGGGGAAGTAGCAGTAGCCTTTGTCACCCCAAGCATCACCCCAGCTATTTCTCACTATCCAATGTTTTTTATTATCATCATAACCAACTAACAAGACAGCATGACCACCTAACATCTGTTCTTTTTTCTTGTTGGGTACAGGAACAAAACCTGTTTTCGCCACAGCTTCAGATTCAAAGGATTCATAGATACAAAAACCAAAAACAATCGTATTACCCGCGAATAAACAATGTTTTAAGTCGTATTCGCTTTGATTAACTCGACCATAAAAAGCATTAGGTAAGGAGTTATTTTCAGCTTCTTTATATATTTCTTTGGGTGGTTTTACCGTGAATTTTTTTACATCATACTGCCAATCCTTTTCAGAACAATATCCGTATTTAGCTACCGCTCTCAGCGCATTGGTAATAGTCGCTCCCGAATCCTCGCCCACACTGCGGTGATATACCCTTGAATTGTAATATTGAAAAAGTCTTGAGGGCATATACGTTTGTAACTGCCCTCTAATTTGCTCAAACTGTACTGATGCCAATACTGCATTAGCTGTACAAGAACCTAACTCACCTTGATTATATACAAGTGGACAGTATTGCCTATGGTCTACAGTCGAAGGTAATTTTATTTTATTACCTATTAAATACAGCTTATCCTGCGGTTCACGTACACTTTTTATCCAGCCGTACTTGTTTAATTTTTTCTTTTTATTAAAAAGTTTTTTGAAAAAATTCCTCATGACTACCCCACTTTCAACTTAAGTTTTAGGTTTTAAATACTAAATTTGATAAGGAATTTAACTGATGAGATTTTATTATGAGTAGGTGTAATATATAATCTATATATAGATTAAATACTGCTTCAAGAGCCTACCAATTAACGAATTAATAAGGGGAGAAAAACATGGCTCAATTTGTTCTTAATACCGATTCGCCGTTTCGACTTGGTACATTATCATCTGATCCGACAAGCGCGGAGAATGGGACTTTTTATTATAACGATTCTGACAATGTGATTCGTCTTTTTACGGATAGCTCTTGGGACGCATTGGCAGGAAAAAGCTATGTTGATTCCGTTTCTTTAGATAAAGCCTACGTCGCAGGTGCCACAATCACTACAACATCCGAGCATGGTCCTGTTGTAATTGGTGGTACTGAAAAACTTACAGTGACAGCAGCCGGTGGTTTAGACGTTCAAAATGGAAACATCATCGGCGGTGGACTTATAACTAATTCCGTTGTTGGGGGTAGTTTATTTCTTACCACAACGGATGGATCTTCCAGCGGTCCAGTATTTATAAAAGCTGGGGACTGTGATGATAGTTATGGATACTCTGGAGTCCTACAACTAACTGCTGGCTCTTTAACTGCCACTGCTGCATCTGGTACGGTAGCGCCTTCAGCAGGCATATCAGCGGGCGAAGCATTAGGCAGTGGTTGTGATGGTGGTATCGCATCCGTATCAGCGGGTAACGGTGTTAGAAATGGAGGAAATGTTGTAATTGTTGCAGGCTTGGGTGGTGCCTCCTACGGAGAGATTCAACTTAAAGTGGCTAATGAATCAGCTTTAACCGTAAAAGGCGATAAGCACGTCCGCTTAGGTCGAACAGATCAACAATATATAGATTACTTATATCACCATGAATTATCCTTTTCATCTGGTACAACCACAATAAACGCATTAACTTTTGCCCATACGCAATTTGGTTCCGTAGAAATCAGTTATCACATGAAGGATCAAGACGTTGGGGGTACTCGTGTAGGAGTTCTGTTGGTTACATGTGATGAGACTTCAGTATCTATAGCTGATACCTTCACTGAGACAGATAGTTTACAAGTTGTATGGTCTGCTGCGGTTAATGTGGATAACGTAGAATTTACTACGACATCAACTAACGCTGTTAAATTTAATTGTTTAGTTAAAAGCTATCTAAAAATAGATGGTCCATTATTATCGGCTTCAGGAAGTGAATTAATAATTCCCTCCGATGGCGAATTAACTATTCCTGCAATATAATTTTTATTCCGTAATTAAATATTAAAATAAAATAGGAGAAAGAAATGGCTAATGAATTGAAGACAAACTCGCCGCTCAGAATAGGCTCCCTAGCCTCTGATCCGGCGAGTGCAGAACTAGGGACAATTTATTATAACACATCGGAGGGGGTATTTAAACAATATATCCTCAGTGGTTGGCAGGCTGTTTCTGCAGGTGTAACGGGCGACACTGGCGGTGACACTGGTCCGCAAGGCGTTCAAGGTGATACAGGTCCGCAAGGCGTTCAAGGTGACACAGGTCCGCAAGGCGTTCAAGGTGACACAGGTCCACAAGGCGTTCAAGGCGATACAGGTCCACAAGGCGTT
>Ga0315292_10001602_pt1 | contig 12224 bp, 7 predicted proteins | sample YL17G13_0_MG_FD_204029 | JGI IMG/M metagenome (GOLD analysis project Ga0315292, IMG submission 204029) | Sediment microbial communities from Yellowstone Lake, YNP, Wyoming, USA - YL17G13_0 | ecosystem: Environmental > Aquatic > Freshwater > Lake > Sediment | place: USA: Wyoming | collected... | reverse complement strand
TTGCGACGACGCTTCTTGGCGGCATCGCGGGCCTGTGGCTCGGGTCCCGCGCGTCGGGTGCCCGCAAGGCCATGTGGATGGTGGGCGCCGGCCTTGTGGCGATGGGCATCGGGCTCGCATGGAGCCTGACCTTCCCCCTCAACAAGAACTTGTGGACGAGTTCGTACGTCTGGTTCACAGGGGGCGCCGCGGCCGTATTCCTCGCCCTCTGCTACGCCCTGATCGACGTTCGAGGGTGGAAGGCCTGGAGCCGGCCGCTCGTGATTCTCGGCCTGAACGCGATTGCGCTCTTCGTGCTGTCCGGCCTGGGCACGAAGTTCCTGATGAATCACAAGACGGCGATGGCCGACGGCGCGCTGGTGTCCTGGAGAAGTTACATCTACAGCGCGTGGTTCGTGCCTCTCGCCGATCCGTACAACGCGTCGCTGCTGTTTGCCCTCGCCAATCTCGTGGTGCTGTTCGTCGTGCTCTACGTGATGGACCGGCGCGGCATCTACCTGAAGGCGTAGCGCGTGGCACAAACGGGAGCGGGTCTGTTCGGCGGTCGGCCGCGGCTTCCCCGACCGGTGTGGCTGGTATCGTGGACCAGTTTCTTCACCGACACCGCGTCCGAGGCTGTGTACCCAATCATGCCGCTGTACCTCACGCGGGTGCTTGGCGGCACCGCCATGGCCATCGGTATCATCGAAGGCGCTGCCGAAGCCCTCAATAGCCTGCTGAAGATACTCTCGGGCCGGATTTCCGATCACTGGCGATCGCGCAAGCCGTTCGTCATCGCCGGGTACAGCGTGTCCACGGCCGCGCGTCCACTGGTCGCGCTGGCATCATCGTGGCCGCAGGTGCTGCTGGTGCGGCTCGCGGACCGGGTGGGGAAGGGCATTCGAACCGCGCCGCGAGACGCGCTGCTCGCCGCCTGGGCCGAGCCGTCGACGCGCGGCTACGTGTTCGGCCTGCACCGTGCGATGGACCACGCCGGCGCGGTGGTCGGGCCGCTGCTGGCCAGTCTGTTTCTGTGGTGCTATCCCGAGCATTATCGGGCGCTGTTCGCGTTGACGCTGATCCCTGGCGTGATCGCGGTGCTGATGCTGTTGCCGGTCCCCGAGGCTGCAGAGCCTCCACCTGCCGTGGCGCAGGATCGCGGCGCGGGCGGCTCCGTCGTGGCGCAGGACCGCAGTGCGGGCGGTGCCGTCGTGGCGCAGGACTTCAGTCCTGCGAATCAGCATGCAGTCGGTCCCGATCTCGACAGCGGCTTCTACCGTTACCTCGGCGTCGTGCTCCTGTTCAGTCTCGGGAATTCCACGGACGCATTCCTGCTCCTCCGGCTGAGCGACGTGGGCGTTGGGGCGGCCTGGATTCCGATCGCGTGGGCAGCGTTGCACGTCGTGAAGGCCACCGCATCTCCGATCGGCGGACACCTGTCGGACAGGCTGAGCCGGCGCGGAATCATCGCGACGGGATGGCTGGTGTACGCGGCGGTGTACGGCGGGTTCGCCATGGCGACGAGCAAGCCTGCCCTGGTAACGTTGTTTCTCCTCTACGGCGTCTACTACGGTCTGACCGAGGGCGTCGAGAAGGCCGTCGTGGCCGACCTTGCGCCGGCCGACGCCCGGGGGGCCGCCTTCGGCGCGTACCACGCCGTGATCGGAATCGGAGCGCTTGCCGCCAGTCTGCTGTTCGGCCTCATCTGGAAGGCGGCCGGCGCGCCGGTGGCATTTGCCACGGGTGCGGCCCTGGCTCTCGTGTCGGCCGGGCTGCTTTCCCGCCTCCGCTTGAGCCGTCGGAGCGCCTCTTCGTAGCCCGCAGCGTCGCCTCTCTGTCTTCGTCGCCCGCAGCGCGGGCTCTCTGCCTTCGTAGCCCGGAGGCTTCAGCCTCCGGGTGGCCGCAGGCCATATCCCTCTCCACGCGGAGGGTCTTCAGACCCGGCCATCGGCCGAAGGCACACCGTCCGTTCCTCGCCTATAATGAATAGTTCCCATGAAGAGAATCCTCGTCACCAACGATGATGGAGTCACGTCCGAGGGCCTCGCCGCTCTCGCCGCGGCTCTCGAGCCCCTCGGAGAGATCATCGTGGTCGCCCCGGCCAAAGAAGCGAGCGCCGTCGGCCATGCCCTCACGCTGCACTATCCGCTGCGCCTCGAGCGACTTGCCGACCGAGTGTTCGCCGTGGATGGCACGCCCACCGATTGCGTGAACATCGGCGTCGCCATCGTGCTCAAGGGCCTGCCCGATCTCGTGGTGTCGGGCATCAACAAGGGCTGGAACCTGGGCGACGATGTGACGTACTCCGGGACCGTGTCGGGCGCGCTGGAAGGAGCGTTGCTGGGTGTGCCGAGCATCGCCGTGTCGCTGAAGCGCACGCGCGAGAAGATGGACTTCACCGACGCCGCCCGGGCCGCGGCGCGTATCGCCGAGATCGTGCTGAGGAAGGGCCTTCCGTCGCGGACGTTCCTGAACATCAACGTGCCGAAGCGCGTGACGCACGGCTTCAAGGTGACCGTGCAGGCGAAGCGCAACCACGTGACGTCGGTCTCCGAGCGCGTGGATCCGAAGCATCGGGCGTACTACTGGATAGATGAGGCGCAGGACGAGTGGGAGGCGCACGACCGGTCCGACTACCAGGCCGTGCGGGACGGCTACATCTCGGTGACGCCGCTGCAGCCGGACCTCACGGCGCATGCCGCCCTCACAGTCGTGGCTCGGCTCCTGAAGTCGAAGCCCGCCGGAGCCGCGGGGCTTCGGCCCCGCGGGAAGCCCAAGCCCGTCGTAGCCGCGGGGCTTGAGCCCAGCGGGAAGAAGATCTTGGGAAAGACGAGCAGACTGCGGTAGGATAGAAAGACAGTCGGGGCGTGGCTCAGCCTGGTAGAGCACTCGGTTCGGGACCGAGGGGTCGAAGGTTCAAATCCTTTCGCCCCGACCAACACATCGTAGAGAATGGCCAGCAGGCGCTGGCCATCTCTTTGTACGCAACCCGGGCCGGCCGTCTCGGCGTCGGGCCTGGAGAAGGCAGGTCGTGAAGCACAGGCGCATCCGGAGAAGGGACCGCCCGGGCGGAGAGCGCAGGGAGAACGCGAAACGAGGCGTGGCAACCACGAGTTTCGTGCCCCGGCTGGCCGACGCGTCCTGCCGGGTGTACGGCGACGACCTCGAGCCGGGTGCGCTCCAGCAGATGGACAACGCGTGCCGGCTGCCGGTTGCCGTGGCCGGCGCGCTGATGCCGGACGCCCACCAGGGGTACGGCCTGCCCATCGGCGGTGTGCTCGCGACAGACGATGCCGTGATCCCTTACGCCGTCGGCGTGGATATCGCGTGCCGGATGAAGATGACCGTGCTGGACCTTCCAGTGTCCGCCCTCGCGACGGCGCAGCACGAGCTGACACGCGCCATCGAGAAGGAGACGCGATTTGGCGTGGGCGCCGAGTTCTCCGACCGCCGCGACCACCCTGTGATGGATGCCGACTGGTCCGTCACGGCGGTCACGCGCCGCGTGAAGGACAAGGCCTGGCGCCAGCTCGGCACGAGCGGCAGCGGTAATCACTTCGTCGAGTTCGGCGTGCTGCAGGTGTTCGAGACGGTGGGCGGCCTCCCGCCGGGCGAGTACCTCGCGCTGCTCAGCCATTCGGGGAGCCGCGGGTCGGGGGCAACGGTCGCGCAGCACTACAGCAAGGTCGCCCGCGACCTTCACCCGGAACTGCCGCACGAGCTCGGCAATCTCGCGTGGCTCGACCTCTCGTCGCACGCGGGTCAGGAGTATTGGGCGGCGATGGAATTGATGGGTGCCTACGCCGCCGCGAACCACGAACTGATCCACCGGCACGTCGCGCGCGCGCTCGGCGCCGGCGTGCGGCTCGACGTCGAGAACCACCACAACTTCGCGTGGCGCGAGCGTCACGTGCTGCCGGATGGGTCGGAGCGCGACGTCATCGTGCACCGCAAGGGCGCGACGCCGGCGGGCCAGGGCGTGCTCGGCATCATCCCGGGGTCGATGGCGGCGCCCGGTTATGTCGTGCGGGGGAAAGGCGACCCGGCGTCGCTCCGCTCCGCGTCGCACGGGGCGGGCCGGCGGATGAGCCGCACCCGCGCGAAGCAGGAGTTCACCTGGGCGGACGTCAGGCGGGTGCTGGAGGAGCGCGGCGTCACGCTGCTGTCGGCGGGACTCGACGAGGTGCCGATGGCGTATAAGGACATCGAGACGGTGATGGCCGCGCAGAAGAGCCTGGTGGACATCGTCGCCCGTTTCTATCCCCGGCTTGTCAAGATGGCTCCGGCGGGCGAAGCGCCTGAAGACTGAAGACGCCAGCCTCGGCCCGGCGTACCGGCCACGGGCGAGGTCCTGACGTGTGACGAGCCTGGCGGGGCAGGGCCAGGCCCTGCCCCCCGGTGGCCCTACTTCTTCGACCAGAACGCCGGGTCGGCGGCCCTGGTCTCGGCCGACACGTAGCTCATGGCCGGATCGAGGCGGTAGCGATTCGTCTCCGCGCTGATCAGGGCTTCCGTGTCAAACTTCTGGAAGAGGTCCCGCTCCGCGGGAGTCATCGTCTTCTCGGCTCCCATGCCTTCGGCCATCATCGCGTCGAACTGTCCGAAGGCGTCAACAGAGGAGAAGAGGAGGTAGGTCGAACCGGGCATGCCTGCCGTGATCTGATAGACCCGCCAGCGCGCATTCGGCATCGCGCGGATGGCCATCGCCTTGTAGGCCTTCGCGGCGGTGGCGAACTGATCGTCGTGCCCCGGCCTCACGCGCATCACCGTAATTTCCCAGAATCGCTGCTTGTTGAGATCTGGGTACGTTCCGTGGCTCAGATCGGGCCGGGCTATCGCCTCCAGCGTGGGCAGGGCTTCGACGTGCTCCGCATCCGCCGCCGACAGGCGTTCGAGCTCCGCCGACAGCTCGGCGTTCGCTTCATCGCGCTGCGTCGACTTGCCCCAGGCCGTGTAGGAATCCCATGGGCTGAGGAACCACACGACCTGCGGCCCGGTCATCGACGACAAGGCCAGGTAGGTGTCCGGCGACTTGACCTTCGCGAACGCGGCGGGCCAGCCCGATTCCGTCTTGACGTGAGCCGCAGCGTGGCCGGTCTTGACTTGTTCCCTGTAGATCTGCAGGAGTTTCGGTTGCGTCGTCGGGAGCGCCTGGCCGAAGGCGCTGGTCACGCCGATGGCGAGCAGGGCAAGTGCGACAAGCGGGTGTCTCAGGGGTGTCTGCATGATAGCCCTCCTCCCGGGGGGCGGCTTGCTCGGACGCAGGCGCCGCCCCCACCGGACTCCGGGCGCTGTCTGGCGGTGAACGGGCTGCGACAACGAGCGATAATGAGTGTATCCGCTACGGTGACTGGTTCGACGGCAATTGTCAAGGCCGCCGGTGGCGGCAAACCCGGCCGTCGGGAATCGGCGGTCACGCCCGGCTGCGCCCCGGGAATAGGAGTATCGTAAGGAATCCATCAGGGAGGCGGTCTATGGGCGCGGACGAAACGGCACGCTTGGCGGCACTTCGCCGGTACCGGATTCTGGACACCGAACCGGAGCAGGCGTTTGACGACCTGGTCCTGCTGGCGTCGCAGATCTGCGGCACGCCGATGGCGCTCATCAGCCTGGTTGACCGCGACCGGCAGTGGTTCAAGGCGCGCGTGGGCGTCTCGGTCGCGGAGACGTCCCGGAGCATCGCCTTCTGCGCACACGCCATTTCCCAGGCCGACCTGTTCGTGGTACCCGACGCCCTCGCCGATGCGCGGTTCCGGGAGAATCCGCTCGTGCTGTCGGACCCACGCATCCGCTTCTATGCGGGGGCGCCACTCATCACGCCGGACGGCCATGCTCTTGGCACGATCTGCGTTCTCGACTGCATTCCGCGAGAGCTGACCGCGGGGCAGCAGGCGGCGCTGGAAGCGCTGAGACGCCAGGTCGTCGCGCAGCTCGAGTTGCGGAAGGGCCTGGTGGAGCTTGCGTCTGCGCTCGCTGCGCGCGACCGTGCCGAGGACGATCAGGATCGGCTGGTCCAGGAACTGCGCTCGGCACTGGACGGGGTCGAGAAACTCTCCTCCTTCATGCCGTACTGCTCGGCGTGCCAGATCAACATGGTCATCCCTGCCGACTCCGCCGCGATTTCGAACGTGACGGACGGCGTGCTGGGCATGCTCCGGAACAAGGCGTGGCCGGAGGATAAGGCCATCGAAGTGGAACTGGCGCTGCACGAGGCGCTGGCCAACGCGATCCGCCATGGGTGCAAGGGCGATCCCAGCAAGCGCATCCAGTGCTGCGTCACGCACGACGAGTCGGGCGAGGTCGTCATCGTCATTCGCGACCCCGGGACGGGGTTCGACCTGACGTCGGTGCCAAGCCCCATGGAGGGGGAGAACATCTTCAAGCCAAGCGGCCGCGGGATCTACTTGATCAATGAGCTGATGGACGAGGTCCGATTCGCTGACGAAGGGCGGGAAATCCGGATGCGGAAGCGGCCGGATCGGGTGGGATCGCCAATCGCCCGGGTCCAGGTCTCACCTGCTGCGGAGTAGGAGCGGACGAACGGGCTGGCACTGACGCTGGCGGTGTTGCTGGCGTTGACCGCCACGACGGCCGCAGCGCAGCCCGCGTCCGGCGACAGCGTCCGGGACGGCGCAGTAGCAGCAATCCTCCCGACACAACAACCAACACTTTGGTGAATCCACACATACTCCCACCGAGCCCCGGTTTCGGGGGGCTCGAACACGACGACCCATGCAGACGTCTTCGGCACCTGATAGAATCCGGCGTCACACGTCCGCCTGGCAGGTGCCGGGCGGGCATTCCCGCTCCGTGTTTCGGCGGGCCGAGGACCGGCCCGGGATCGAGGGTCATCGATGAAGCGACGTTTCACGGCTCGATGGTTGGTGTTCTGTGCCCTTGTTGCCGCCACGAGCGTCGGCGTAGGGGCACAGCCGAACAAGTACGCCCGCGATCCGAAGCAACTGGTCGACGAGGAGTACACGAAGAAGATCAGGGAATACACGACGGAAGCGTTCTTCTTGTCGCCGCTGGTGGATTATCTGCCTGCCTCGAAGACGGTCCCGACGCCGAAAGTCGTGCTGGGCGATATCGCGGGCGCTCCCGGCAAACTCCCATACAGCGCTGAAGTCCACGAGTACATGCGGCTGCTCGAGAAGGCCAGCCCCGGCCGCGTGAAGGTCTTCTCCCTCGGGAAGTCCGAGGAAGGCCGCGAGATGATCGCCGTGGCCATCGCGAGCGAAGCCGTCATGGCGAAGCTCGACGCGAATCGGGCGAGTCTCGCCAAACTCGCCGACCCGCGCGCGATCAACCTCGACGACGGGGAGGCCGACCGCCTCGTCGAGCTGTCGGTGCCCGTTTACTACATCACCGGCTCGCTGCACGCGCCCGAGACAGGCGCGCCCACGGCCCTGATGGAACTGGCCTACCGCCTGACCGTCGATGAGAGCCCGTACATCAAGGCGATTCGGAGCAACGTCGTCACGATGATCACGCCGGTGGTCGAGACCGACGGCCGCGACCGGCAGGTCGACGTGTACAAGTGGCACCTCGCCCATCCGAAGGAGTCGTGGCCCTCGCTGGCGTACTGGGGCAAGTACGTCGCGCACGACAACAACCGCGACGCCATGGGCGCGACGCTTGCGCTGACGCGGAACGTCATCAACTTCGTTGTCGCGCAGAAGGTGCAGGTGCTGCACGACCTGCACGAGTCGGTGCCGTACCTGTACGACAATACCGTTGGCGACGGCCCGTACAACGCGTGGGTGGATCCCATCCTGACCGACGAATGGCAGCTGCTCGGCTGGAACAACATGGCCGAGATGACCAAGTTCGGCATGCCCGGCGCGTTTGCCCACGGCACCTTCGACACCTGGTCTCCGGGCTATCTGATGTTCATCGGGGCCATGCACAACGGCATCAGCCGGTTGTACGAGACCTTCGGGAACGGCGGCGCGGACACGGTCGAGCGGAAACTGCAGCCGAACGACTACGCCCGCACGTGGTACAAACAGAACCCGCCGCTGCCGAAGACCATGTGGTCGCAGCGGAACAACAACAACTACCAGCAGACGGGCCTGTTGACCGCGCTCTCGTACTTCGCCGGCAACAGCAAGCTGTTCCTCAAGAACTTCTATCTAAAGAGCAAGCGGTCGATTCTCAAGCCGAAGGTCGAAGGGCCGGCGGCCTACGTGCTCACGGCAGACGAAGCGAGGCCGGGGGCGCAGGCTGAAATGCTGCGCGTGCTGCAGCGGCAGGCCGTGGAAATCTCCCGCGCGACGGCCCCGTTCACGGTGACCATGCCCGTGAAGAAGGCGCGCCCGCGAGGGGCGGGAGGCGACGAGGCCGGCGGGAAGTCCGCGGCGGAGGCCGCAGCGGCCGATACGGCAAAGCCCGACCAGAAGGCGGACGAGAAGCCGAAGACGGAGGCCAGGCAGTTTCCGGCCGGCAGCTACATCATTCGCATGGACCAGCCGTACAGCCGCATCGCGGATGCGCTGCTCGACTACCAGTACTGGAGTCCGACCGACCCGCAGAAGCGTCCGTATGACGACACCGGGTGGACCTTCGGCGAGCTGTTCAATGTTCAGGTCGTGCGGGTGGCGGACGCCAAGGTGCTCGACGCCGCGATGGAGCGGGTCACCGAGGTGAAGGCTCCCTCGACCATCAAGGGCGCGGGCACGATCTTCGTCGTCCAGAACGACACCGACCCGTCGCTCCTCGCGTTCCGGTACCGTCTCAAGAATGCCGCCTTCGATGTGGCGGAGGAGCCCTTCGAAGCCGCCGGCCGCAAGTTCAGCCGCGGATCCTTCGTGATCAGGAACGCGCAGAGTGCCGACGTGCAGGCGGCCGGCACCGAGCTTGGCGTGCAGGCCTACGTCATGGACGCGGCGCCGTCGGTCAAGGCGCACCCAGTGAAGTCGCCGCGGATCGGATACATCCACACCTGGATCGGCACGCAGGACGAAGGCTGGTGGCGGATGGAATTCGATCGTCTCAAGATCCCCTACGACTACATCAGCACCCAGGTCGTCGCGAAAGAAGCCAACCTCATCGCGAAGTGGGACGTGCTGGTGTTCCCGCCCGTGGGCCGCGGCGCCCAGCAGATCGTCGCCGGGATGCCGATGTGGCGGAACCCGCTCCCGTGGAAGACGACGCCGCTGACGCCGAACATCGGCAAGATCGACTCGACCGATGACATGCGGCCGGGCCTGGGGTGGGGAGGGCTCGTCAACCTCGAGAACTTCGTCCGCCAGGGCGGCCTGCTGATCGTGGCCGAGGACACCAGTGTTCTTGCCAACACCTATGGGCTGACGCCGGGTCTGTCCGTGCAGCAGCCGACCCGGCTCAACGCCCCGGGCACGGTGATGCGCGCGAAGATCGTCGATGGCACCAGCCCAATCGCATACGGCTACGGCGAGGACCTCTCGATCTACTCCGCGCCGGGCCTGGTCTTCGGCGTCAGCAACACGCTGGGCGGCCGCGGGGGCGGCGGCGGCGGAGGAGGCCGCGGCGCGGATGCCGGCCCGTCGAGGCCGACGGGGCGAGGCACGGCGGACGACGCGGATCAGCCTCAGGGGCGCCCAGTCGTCGTGGCGCCGGAAGAGCCGAAGGTCGAGGCGTGGCAGGCGGCGCCTGTCACCGATGAGCAGTTGCGCAATCCCCTCGCCGTCATCCCGCCCCAGCAACGGCCACGCGTGGTGTTGCGATACGGCGACGCCCGTGACCTGCTGGTGTCCGGCCTGCTGGAGAACGGGAACGAGATCGCGCAGCGACCGGCGGTGGTCGACGTGCCGCTGGACAAGGGCCACATCGTCCTGTTCGCCCACAACCCCATGTGGCGGGGCGAGACGCAGGGCAGCTACGGGCTCGTGTTCAACGCGATCCTGAACTTCGACCAGCTGAACGCCGGCCGGAAGCTCGACGAGAAATAGGGGCGAAGCGAGGGGCGAGAGATACTGTCAGCGTGCGTCACCCCGGCGAAGGCCGGGGTCCAGGGCGTGCTGGATTCCGGCTTCCGCCGGAATGACGAGGGCGAAAGGCGAGAGGCGAGAGGCGCAAGACGAGGGGCCTGCGCGGGCAGGCCCCTTGCCGTGTGTGCGCCAGGCATGGCGCGTGGCGTCATCGGTGACGCCAGCAACCGAGCGCGAAAGCGGCTCGGGAAGTGACTGGGAGGTGCAAGTCCTCTGGGGGCCTCGATGACAGGAACCCCTAGCCGAACGGCAACGGCGCCACCGCGAGGTGGGGTCGGGAGGAAGCCGCAGGCAAAGCTCCGGCCCGAGGAGCACGAACCGCAGTTGAGGCGCGTCGCCGGTGGGCGAGAGGGCACAGACACTCGAAGCCCCATGTCATCCGGACCAGCGGCGCGTATATGCGGCGGGTAGATGGAGCGACGGTCACGCGTCTTACCCTGGGAGACCTGCGCCCGGGCCCACGTGGGCACGCCACGCCGCGAGGGGTGGCGAGACGGGTGCAGGAGTCAGCCGCGGCCATAGTAGCGGGACGCGCACCCGTGAAGGGCCAAACGCAGAGCGCTAACCGCCCCGATGCCTTCGCGAGACGAACCAGACGCCGCCACGAGGACTGAGACGTCCTCACGGGCCCCGAAGACTCCCCGCGGCACGGGGAGGGGGAGGGGCACCGTGCGTCAAGCGTCGCCGGCAGGCACCGACGTGGACGGGGACCGGGCGCTGTCCCTCATCGAGCAAGTCGTGCGGCGAGAGAACCTGCTCGCCGCGCACGCGCGCGTGGTGCGCAACGCGGGGGCCCCGGGCGTCGACGGGATGACCGTGGATGACCTGATGGCCTACTGTCGCGCGCACTGGGCGCGCATCCGGGAACAGCTCCTCAGCGGCACATATGTCCCCCAACCGGTGCGGCGGGTGGAAATCCCGAAGCCGGGCGGGACGGGCAAGCGCACGCTGGGGATCCCCACGGTGCTCGACCGCTTCATTCAACAAGCCCTGCTCCAAGTCCTGTCGCCCATCTTCGATCCCACCTTCTCGGACGCGAGCTACGGCTTTCGTCCGAAACGGAGCGCGCATCAGGCCGTCCAGCGCGCCCGCGGCTACATCGCGGCGGGACATCGATGGGTGGTGGACATGGACCTCGAGAAATTCTTCGACCGCGTGAATCACGACGTCCTGATGGCGCGCGTGGCTCGGCGGGTGAAGGACGTCCGAGTGCTGCTCCTGATTCGCCGCTATTTGCAGGCGGGGATGATGGAGGGCGGGCTGATGTCACCGCGCACGGAGGGCACGCCGCAAGGCGGGCCGCTCTCCCCGCTCCTCAGTAACATTCTGCTCGACGAATGGGACCGGGAGTTGGAACGGCGCGGGCACCGCTTCGTCCGCTATGCCGACGACTGCAACGTGTATGTGCGGTCCAAGGCCGCGGGCAACCGCGTGCTGGCATCGCTGGAACGCTGGCTCCTGCAGCGGCTCCGGCTGCGCGTGAATCGGGACAAGAGCGGCGTCGCACGGCCGTGGTCGAGGAAGTTTCTCGGCTACAGTGTGACGTGGGACCGTGCCGCACGCCTCCGCGTGGCGCCCGCAGCCGTCCAGCGGCTGAAGACGACCTTGCGGCGGCTGCTGCGCCAGGGGCGGGGTCGACGCCTCGCCGACACCGTGCAGGACCTCAGCCTCGTCCTCCGGGGCTGGGTGGCGTATTTCCGGCTGGCAGAAGTCAAGGCGAGTTTCGAGGACGTCGATAAGTGGCTGCGTCGTAAACTGCGCTGCATCATCTGGCGGCAGTGGAAACGCCCACGCACCCGCATCCGCGAACTCTGCCGGCGGGGCCTCGACGTGGCCCGCGCGCGGGCGTCCGCCTCCAACGGCCGGGGGCCGTGGTGGAACGCCGGCGCGAGCCACATGCACGCGGCCGTGCCCTCTGCCGGGTTGCGGCGGCTCGGTCTCTTGAGCTTGCTCGATGAACATCAGCGCCTGACGCGCGCTTCGTGAACCGCCGGATGCCGAACGGCACGTCCGGTGGTGTGAGAGGTGGGGACTGGTAACGGTCCCCACCTACTCGATACGCGCGCCCCTTGGAGAAGGGAACCGGCCGGGGGCTTGACACGTATTATTCGATTGTTGTAGAAATATAGATATGGTCAGGAAGGAAACGCCGGACGTCGCCAGATACGCCGACATGCTCGCGGCCATCGGGGCCGAGCCCCGGCTGCGGGTCATGCGGCTGCTGCTCTCGGCGCACCCGGACGGGATGGTGGTCGGCGACATCCAGGCCGAGCT
>Ga0315292_10001600_pt1 | contig 12230 bp, 6 predicted proteins | sample YL17G13_0_MG_FD_204029 | JGI IMG/M metagenome (GOLD analysis project Ga0315292, IMG submission 204029) | Sediment microbial communities from Yellowstone Lake, YNP, Wyoming, USA - YL17G13_0 | ecosystem: Environmental > Aquatic > Freshwater > Lake > Sediment | place: USA: Wyoming | collected... | reverse complement strand
GATCCAGTTAGACAACGCCCGGCAATGTACATCGGAGATATTTCAACCCGCGGACTTCACCATCTTGTTTACGAAGTAGTGGATAACTCAATTGATGAGGCGCTTGCCGATTACGCACATTATATTTCGGTAAGTATCAATAAAAATGGTTCGGTCACGGTTATAGATGATGGCCGTGGAATTCCAACCGATATACATCCAGGAGAAAAAAGATCTGCATTAGAAGTTGTAATGACAGTGTTACATGCAGGCGGGAAATTTGATAAAAATACATATAAAGTTTCTGGCGGTTTACACGGGGTCGGGGTTTCGGTTGTGAACGCACTCTCAGAATGGCTTGAGGTCGAAGTTTACAGAGAAGGTAAAACATGGCATCAAAAATATGTTCGCGGCGTACCGCAGGGTGATGTAAAAGTAATCGGCAAAATCGACCCAAAGAAAACAGGTACAAAAGTAACATTCTTACCTGACGGACAAATTTTTAAGAATCGTACATTCAAATTTGAAACTATTGCTGAACGATTGCGCGAGCTGGCATTTCTGAATCCCAATGTTGAGCTTAACATTCTTGATTTGCGTTCTGGTCAGGAACAGGAAGAAAAATTTCATTTTAAAGGCGGACTGATCGAATTTGTCAAATATATCGATGCAACAAGACCCTCGATAATGAAGAAATCTGTATATGCAAAGGGACAAGCCAGAGACGAAGGTAATCGGTTGATCGAATTAGAAGTTGCCCTCCAATATAATGATCAATTTAATGAAAACATTTTTACTTACGTCAACAATATTAATACACTTGAAGGAGGGACACATCTTGTTGGTTTCCGCAGCTCACTAACGCGATCTCTAAATAGCTACGCATCAAAGAACAATCTTGTAAAGGAAAACGGTGTGCAGCTTACCGGCGATGATTTTCGCGAGGGCTTAACCGCAGTGCTTAGTGTAAAAGTTCAGGAACCGCAGTTCGAAGGACAAACAAAAACTAAGCTCGGCAATAGTGAAGTGAAAGGCATTGTTGAAACGATTGTTGGAGATCAACTTTCAACATGGCTTGATGAGAATCCAACCGATGCAAAACGTATTATTGAAAAATGTTTACGTGCCGCCGAAGGCCGTGAAGCCGCAAGAAAGGCAAGAGATTTAGCTCGGCGTAAAAGTGCGCTTGAGAGTTCAAGTTTGCCAGGCAAGTTAGCCGACTGTTCTATCAATGATCCTGAACATTGTGAACTGTATATCGTTGAGGGAGATTCTGCAGGTGGAAGCGCAAAGCAAGGACGTGACAGAAGGTTCCAGGCAATTCTTCCGATAAAAGGAAAAATTTTGAACGTTGAAAAAGCACGCCTGCATAAAATCTTGGAGAACGAAGAAATCAGGAATATCTTCACTGCAATTGGAACGGGTGTTGGTGAAGATTTCGACCCAACAAAAATACGTTACGGAAAAATCATAATTATGTGCGATGCTGACGTTGATGGCGCACACATCCGCACCTTATTACTGACGCTCTTCTTTAGATATATGAAAGAAATTATCGAACTCGGACATATTTATATCGCTCAACCCCCGTTGTACAAACTTAAGAAAGGCAAGCAAGAATATTATGCTTACGATGAAGAAGAGAGGAACGAACTTATTAAGAGACTGAAGAACGAGAAGAAAGGGGGTAAGGAAGTTGTGGGAGATAAATCCGAGAAAAACGGAGAGGAAGAAGGAGTCCCGCTAACCGCCGACGGTATTTTGATATCCCGTTATAAAGGTCTTGGAGAGATGAACCCTGAACAACTCTGGACAACAACAATGAACCCCGAGACAAGAACAGTACTGCAGGTTTCAATTGAAAACGCTGCAGATGCAGATCGCACATTCTCAATTCTAATGGGTGATGAAGTAGAACCGAGAAGAGAGTTTATTGAGAAGAATGCGAAGTATGTAAGGAATCTTGATGTATAGTATTATAAATATAAAATGAAAAGCGAACGTGAAATTTGGAGAATAAATGGCTGGAATAAACGAAAAAGTAATACCTGTTGATATAGAAGATGAGATGAAGGGATCGTACATCGATTACGCGATGAGTGTAATTGTTGCGCGGGCATTGCCTGACGTAAGAGATGGTTTAAAGCCGGTACATCGACGGGTTCTTTTCGGGATGCACGATCTTGGTTTGGCAAGTAATCGTTCACATAAAAAGAGCGCCCGCATCGTTGGTGAAGTTCTTGGTAAATACCATCCACATGGTGATACCGCCGTGTACGACACCATGGTCCGTATGGCACAGGATTTTTCGTTGCGCTATCCACTGGTTGATGGGCAGGGAAACTTTGGTTCAATTGATGGTGACTCGCCCGCCGCCATGCGATATACCGAAGTGCGACTTTCAAAAATCGCAGAAGAGTTACTGCGTGATCTTGATAAAAACACTGTTAACTTCACTCCAAACTTTGATGATACGTTACGGGAACCATCCGTCCTTCCCGCTTTTCTACCCAACTTACTTGTAAACGGCACATCGGGAATTGCGGTTGGTATGACAACGAATATCCCACCACATAATCTTAATGAAATTGTGGATGGATGTATCGCAGTGATTGACGACCATTCTTTAGCAGAAGAAAAACTTTTAAAAATTATTAAGGCGCCAGATTTTCCTACAGGAGGAATTATTTATGGATATGAAGGCGTGAGGGAAGCATATAAAACAGGGCGTGGAAGGATCCTCGTGCGAGCAAAAGCAACAATTGAAACCGGAAGGGCAGATCGACAGGCAATTGTAGTAACGGAAGTTCCATACCAGGTAAATAAATCTGCACTCATAGAGAAAATTGCTGACCTTGTGCGGGATAAAAAAATAGAAGATATCTCAGACATCAGAGACGAGTCTGATCGAGATGGATTGAGAGTAGTTATCGAATTGAAACGAGATGCCAACGCCCCTGTTGTTTTGAATAATCTTTACAAACATACGCAAATGCAGACAACATTTGGCGTCATTATGCTTGCATTGGTTGAAGGGAGGCCACAGGTGTTATCGCTTCGGCAAATGATCGACCACTTCATCAAACATCGGAATGAAGTAATAGTGCGGCGAACAAAATTTGAGCTTGATGAAGCCGAAAAGAGAGCACACATACTCGAAGGCTACGTCATCGCACTTGATAATATTGACGAAATTATAAAGCTAATTAAAAAAGCGAAAGATGTACCGACAGCGCAAGAGGGGTTGATAAAGAAATTCAAACTTTCCGAGATTCAGGCAAAAGCAATTCTTGATATGCGCCTACAGAAACTCACAGGTCTTGAGCGTAAAAAAGTTGAAGAAGAATACAGGGAAACAATCAAGCTAATCGAAAAACTACAAGCAATTCTTGCCAATAAAAAACTACAACTTCAAATAATTAAAGATGAACTTTTTGAAGTTAAGAAAAAGTTTGGAGATGAAAGACGAACAGAGATAGTCTACAAAGCTGAAGAATTCAGCATTGAAGACATGATTGCAGAAGAGGACGTCGTTATTACAATTAGTCACAGTGGATTCATCAAAAGGTTTCCAGTTTCAGGATACAGACGGCAAGCCCGCGGTGGAAAAGGAATGACAGGTGCAACAACAAAGGAGGATGATTTCATCCAACATATGTTTATTGCCTCTACCCATGACTACATCTTGTTTTTTACAGACAAAGGAAGATGCTACTGGCTCAGGGTTCATGAAATCCCGGAAGCCGGAAGAATGGCTCGAGGCAAATCTATTGTGAACTTAATTGAAAAGCAGCCAGACGAAAACATTGCTGCTTTCGTGCCTGTCAAGGAATTCGATGAAAAATTATATGTTGCAATGGTAACGGAAAAAGGTTTGATTAAAAAAACATCATTGGCAGAATATAGTAATGTTCGTCGTACCGGCATTGCAGCAATAACTCTGCAAAAAGGTGATTGTGTCAAAGATGTAAAATTGACCGATGGATCACAAGATATTGTTATAGGCACATACAATGGGATGGCAATCAGGTTTACCGAGGGCGAAGCTCGTCCAGTAGGGCGTATCTCTATGGGTGTTCGGGCGATCAATATTAACAAGGGAGATAGAGTTGTTGGAGCAGTAGTGATTAAGAGACAGAAAACATCGATACTGGTTGTAGCGGAGAATGGTTACGGAAAACGAAGCGAACTTGACGAATATCGAGTAAGTCATCGGGGCGGCAAGGGAGTAATTACACTTCGGGTTACCGATAAAACAGGAAACATGGTTACAATTAAGGAGGTGCTCGATAACGATGATATTGTGGTCGTAACAGCGCAGGGGGTTGTAATCAGACAGCCGGCTGAAACAATACGTGTTGCAGGTAGAAACACACAGGGTGTTCGACTTATCCGGCTCGACGATGGAGATAAGATTACTGACATAGCCGTTGTTCCCTCTGAAAACGAAAAAGAAGAAAATGAGGCAGAACATCAATCAATAGTACCGACAAAAATGGAAAATTCTCGTTCGAAAGAAACAAATGAGAATTCTGTAAAGAAAAAATCATCTAACGGAAAGAAAGACAATAAAAAGATAGATAAAAGAAAAAAATCGGAAGTATAAAACCAATCCAGGTTTTTTGCAGTGATTAAAGTTACTCACCGCTTTTAATTCTGTGAATCGGTAGGAAGGAAGAATATAAAACTGCTTCCCTTCCCAAGCTCAGATTCAACCGTCATTGTCCCATTGTGAGCTTCAATGATACTTCGACAAATCGCTAAACCAAGTCTTGTTGTTTTTTGGTCCGGTGATTTTCCTGTCAGAAAATCCTTATACTTATCAAACACAAATGGTAATTCTGCTTTGGCAATCCCAATACCCGAATCAGACACAACAATCTCAACATACTCACGGTTCTTGCCATCTATATTTTGTTCTATTGTAGATACCACGACTTTTATATGCCCTCCATTGCGTGTATACTTGATAGCATTTTCTAGAAGGTTATACATTGCCTGCTCAATTTTGTTGGGATCAACCTCAACCGTAGGGATATTCTCATTCACATTGATAGTCAGCTCAATATTTTTTGCGGTCGCTTGAGGTATAAAGCGTGCACAGGTTGCAGGCACAAGTTCATCTAAGTTTGTAGGTATCTTTTCAATGCTGACGTGTCCGGATTCAAAGAGACTAAGATCAATCATATCATTCAACAAAGCAGACATGGTTTTGATTGTACTGCTGATACTCTGAAATATTTTCTTTTGTTCCACCGTAAGCGGTCCGGCAGTTTCCTGTTCTAAAAAATCGATTGCAGATCTCAGCGTATGAAGCGGTGTTAGGAGGTCGTGCAGCAATTTTGAGGTGAACTCTATCTGAAGTTCTTTCACATGTGATTCAGCAATATGGGCGCGCATGATCGTCTTGATACGGCTTACGAGTTCTTCTACGTTTTGCGGCTTTAAGAGAAAGTCTTTAGCGCCCAATTTAATTGCTTCAATCGCCAATTGCATTTCCAGACGTTCGGCAACCATTACACAATCGGTAGTAGGAGATTCCTTACGCAAAATCTTTAGCAGTTCAATGCCGTCGATATTGGGCATTTTAACATCGAGAAGCACCAGATCAAAGGTTTTTTCTTGAATTAGACGGAGAGCTTCCTCGCTGTCATTCGTTTCGGTGGCATCAAATCCTACATCTTCAAGAGAACCTGCTAGTAATATTCGGAAGCCAGGGTCATCATTTACGATGAGCAACTGCGGTTTAGTTTTCATAAACAACTCCTGAGCATGATTAATATTTTTCAAAGGTAATGATAGAAAAAATCGACCTCAAAGTCAATAATTATGTGATTCATTGCATTTCACAGAGGTTCTTTGTACATTCAAAACAATAAATTCGTTCAATTTGAACTATTTATAAACAAAAACATAGTATTTATAAATACACCAGATAAAAATGAAGCTAACAGAAAAATTCATCCGCACATTACCCAAAGTTGTACTTCATGATCATTTAGATGGGGGATTAAGAACCCAGACAATCATTGAATTGGCAAAGGAAATTGGATATAAAAAACTACCTACAACCAACGCGGGAGAATTACAAAAATGGTTTCAACGAGGCGCTTGGCGTGGAAGTTTACCGCTTTATCTTGAAGGGTTTACTCATACAACCGGCGTGATGCAGACCGATGAGGCGCTTGAACGTACTGCTTACGAGATGATGGAAGATATGTATAAGGATGGGGTCGTTTATGTCGAGACTCGATTTGCACCAGTATTCCATACGAATAAGGGTTTGCACAGGGAGGAAATTGTTGCATCTGTCCTGAAAGGTTTAGATAGAGGTAGAAAAGACTTTGGAGTTGAATACGGACTGATCATATGTGCGATGCGCAATATGAAACTTTCTCAAGAAATGGCTGAGCTTGCAGTTGACTTCCGCGAAAGGGGTGTTGTCGGGTTCGACCTTGCGGGAGAGGAAGGTGGATTTCCACCCAAGAAGCACGTAGATGCCTTTCATTATATTCAACGTGAAAATTTTAATATTACCATTCATGCAGGAGAAGGTTTTGGCAAAGAATCTATCTGGCAGGCAATCCAATGGTGCGGTGCTCATCGCGTTGGTCATGCAACCCGACTAATCGAAGATATCAAGGTTTCTGATAATGATCCCACGGAAGTGGTTAGTATGGGTTATCTTGCACAATACGTCCTCGATAAAAGGATACCATTAGAAATTTGCTTAACAAGCAACGTGGACACGGGGGCCGTTAAAAACGTGGAAGAGCATCCCTTCCGAATTTTACACCGCTATAAATTTCGTGTCACACTCAACACTGATGATCGACTCATGAGTAATACGACAATGACTAAAGAGTACAAACTCGCTCACGATGTATTTAAACTCTCATTCGCTGACTTAGAAAAATTATCGATAAATGCTATGAAGAGTGCCTTTATTCCGTACAAAAAACGCATTGATTTAATTTATAACGTCATTAAACCTGGATATAAAAAAGCCAAATCGAAATTAAAATCAAAGAAAGCTCAACATAGAGATTAACCCCGCTACGGGACCCCTCCAAACGTTAAAAACAGGTATTTTTTTTGAAAATATCTTGATTATTCCCCTATAATTACATTTCCCCACCCATTTAGATCCGCTCCAGTTGCTTTACGTCACACTGGGTGTTGATTGTCAACACCGACGTGGTAATATTAGCGTAGTTTAGTTGTGTAAAATATTTTAATAATGTATTTAGAGGGTCAAATGTCAAAAAACAATATACACACAGGTGCTGTGAAGAAGAATCTTCTACAGACGTTCGGAAATATAATTAACAAGAAACAGGAGTTCATTGCTGAGCAGCCATTAAATGAAAAACCGTTAAACGGGAATGGACCAATACCAGAAACAATAATTAGTGGCAATGTGTCGGAAGAAAAAATAGCGATGGAAGAGCTGCCAAGCCGCGTTTTAGATAATCAAAACCCGGAAGAGGTAGTCATAAAAAAGGTCCCGCCGCCGAGATTGATACAAACACTGATTGAGAAATGTAATGTTTCGCAGGAAAAAATCCAGCGAGCATTAGAGATTCAACGCGGTACTAACGATAAGCGCCGACTTACAGATATTCTTGTTGATGAGTTGGGCGAAGATCGCGATCTAATTTTCCGGACGGTTGCACGGTATTACTCTTTCGAGACTGTAGATCCAACACAAATATTTGGCAACAAAGAGAGACTTCAGTTTATTCGTCAAGTTTTAGATTCTCTCCCGCCATATTATTACGAAATGGCAGTTCGGCGGAAAGTACTACCATATGAGCTATACACTAATGGTTACGACAAACTCATCATTGTTACGCCCGACACTACACATCCAGAGGTTCATTCGGTTGCTCGCGCATTCCAATTTCCAAGATACGAAATTAAGCATGTTAGCTTAGCAAATTGGAATGAGTTGTGGCGGCAGCTTGCTTTCGATCAGGGATCTAAGCAGCTTGGACTTGACATTGAAGATGAATTCGTTGAGCTGACGAAGGAAGAAAGCGATCGAGATCTAGAGCACTCGTTAGAAGATGAAATTGGACGTGGCAAACTGAACGAAATCATTGAGGGCTTATTGGTTGATGGTGTTCGCACGGGTGCCAGCGATATCCATGTAATTCCAAAAGGCGGAAATAGAACAGAATTTCATTTTAGAATAGATGGAAAATTATCTCTTTGGAGCGCAATAACCGATATGCGCGCCGAGGCAGTTCTCACTGTCATTAAAGACCGCGCGAAGAACCTCGACAGGTTTGAAAAATTTCTATCGCAAGATGGATTCGCCCAAAGGATGGTCGACAATAAAGTGTACCGATTCAGATTTTCCACGATGCCTATTTATGGTAGCGACCTTAGGAGTAAGCTTGAATCTATAGTTATCCGAATTCTTCGTGGAACCGACGATGCAATGGGCATAGAATCGCTTGGTTTGGAGGGAAGGAGTTTAGAGATATTCAGGAAAGCAATACGAAAACCTCAGGGAATGATTATCTTCACCGGACCTACGGGCAGCGGAAAAACAACTTCTCAGCATGCAGCCATAAAAGAAATAATGGATCCCGGAATTAACATTATTACAATTGAAGATCCGGTCGAATATCTTATTGAGGGTTGCCGACAGGTAAAGCTCAATCACAAACTCGATTTCGAAGGTGCATTGCGAGGATTATTACGTCATGATCCCGACATTGTTATGGTTGGCGAGATGCGAGATAAAACGACTGCCGAGATTGCTGTAAAACTTGCAAACACGGGTCATCTTATTTTTTCTACACTGCATACCAATGATTCGGTAAGCACTATTACAAGACTCTATAATATGGGCATTGAACCATTTTTACTTGCCTACACAATAAATATTATTGTTGCCCAACGACTGCTCCGAAAGTTGTGTGAGCGCTGCAAGATGGTCGATGAGGATATTGATATGGAGTTATTGCTGAACGCAGGTCTCACCGAGAAAGAGATTGAAAACACAAAATTCTATAAACCAGTTGGTTGCGCTCATTGTATTAAAGGGTATCGTGGACGAATAGGAGTTTTCGAGGCGCTCGCAATGGATAAAGAGATGAGAAAAATTATTTTAAAGTCCAGAGATTTTGTCGACGAAGAAGCATTGCGCGCATTAGCACTGCAAAATGGTATGAAGACACTAAGACAATCCGCGCTCGATCTTGTTAAACAGGGTGTTACTTCGATCGAGACCGCAGAAGGTATGATAATAGAAGATTAGGTTAGGATCACAATGGCAACTGGCCGCTTATGAAGGGCGACCCTCCCAGTTGCCAAAACCAGAAGCCTGAGATTTTACCCTCAGGCTTTTTTATTTCTGTTTGTACCAGATCAAAAAAACCTATTTTATCAAATTATCTTGGATGGAAATTGAAACATTATAATTCTTACCAGATACGAATCAAGCCTTTTTCTCTTTCAATATCTCCGTTGTAGACTCCACTAACTTTTGTGCTTCGTAGGATTGGATGTCTCGTATCGTGTTATGAATTCGCTTCATGGCACCGTCGATGCGATCAAGAAATCTAACTATTTCAGCATCCGTCTCGAAACGCCGCCGAATTTCCTGAGTTGTTACAGATATAACTGCCAGTGGATTATTGACGTTGTCTTGCAGCAGCATCGTGATGTCATTGACGAGGGCACTATAAATCTGCTGTCGATCTAAGACACGCTCGATGTTCCGGCGACCCTCTTCTTCCTTCTTGTATGCCTTCCTGATCTTTTGAACCTGTAACAGTGCTGCCGCCGCAAGCCAGAGAAAGAATAACGAATCGAACTCCATTACATAATCTAGAAATGTGCGATTTACGTCCGAACGCCGGAAGAGATTAACGGATGCCAATAAATAGTAGAGGTATATAACCACAGCAGCTATAATGACAGGGTATTTTTCAATAAATACTTGAATTTTGCACCAAATCTTCTTTATCAAATCTTTCATATACATCCTCAATTTAGAAATTGTACATCTTATTTACTTTTTTCCGACCAAAACACTTTTCACACTGACAATTCAACAGCAAATGCTCCCAGGTATAGATACCCGTATTATGGCCATCACCCCACCGGAGCTGGATTGCATAAGAGCCAACCTGCTCGATTCCGATTAATTCACAACGCTTTGGATTATTATTCTGTGGTTTTGCTGAATAATGCTGCAGTAAAATAGTTTCTCCTTGACAACCCGCACACGGACAAATATTACGCAGATGATCTAAGCCATATTTGCTTTGGTGCCCGTTATTCCAAACAATCGTTAAATCGTTTGGACTAGTTTTTTTAATACTCGATGGTTGCATCGGTTTTGTTTGACTTTATGAAATCTTATATTAAACATAGAGAGAATACAAAATTGGGACGAGATATGCAAGAGATTACATTTATAAAGAATTTCACATAAACAAAATACTTGCTTCTCCGTTCTTTTTTCACGAAATTTTTCAAATACTGAAAAGATAATACCGATCCATAAATATGAAATGACCGAGTTATATGTTGATATAGCTTTCCCTATTGATGTTGATAAACTATTTACATATAGAGTACCCGGCGAATTGCATGGCGTTGTTAAGCGAGGCATACGCATTGCTGCCCCATTCGGAAAGCGCACGACAACCGGAATTATCGTAAACATAAAAAATATATCTTCAATAAAAGATATTAAATCCATTTACGATGTCCTCGACTTTGAACCGCTGATTTCCGAGGATCTTTTAAATCTAACGAATTGGATAGCAGAATATTATTTTACACCACTTGGCGAGGTTCTTAGAGCAATCGTTATTCGGGGGGCGCTTAGGCAAAGTAAACGCTATGTTTCGCTGAACACACTTCAAACTAACTCCACATCTGAAATACAAACACTTAAGCCCAAACATCTTGAAATAATAAAAATACTTCAAAAAATAAAATCGATCAGCATTCCACAACTTCAGAAATTAATTGGCTCAAAAAGCGTCTATGCTTTACTCGGCGGGCTTGCCGAGAAAAAAATAATTTTAATTACGGAACAACCCGCAAAGTCAATCCTAAAAGTAAAGTTTGAGTCCATTATTGTGGTTGACGACTCTTCAAGGGGAAAATGGAAAGAATGGCTGTCAAAATTAGAAGAAAGTGTATCTTCTAAACGCTTTACCATGCAGATTTCTGTTATCACCAAGCTCCTTCAATTAGAGCAAGACACGAAATTCGTATCCCTCAAAGAGTTTATAAAAAAAGTTGGTGCACCGCCATCAACAATAAAAACACTAGCCAACCAGCAACTGATTAATATCGGTAAGAGAGAAATTTTTCGTACGTCAGAATATGATTTGTACGAATCATCGTTAGGCACAACAAACATTACATTAAACTCATACCAACAGCAAGCACTGAAAGCAATTATTGAGGCAATAAATCAAAGCAACTATCGCACATTTCTTCTCTATGGTGTTACGGGAAGCGGTAAAACTCAGGTGTACATTGAAGCGATTAAAGAAGTATTGAATCGAGGTAAAACTGCGATTGTTCTTGTTCCCGAGATTTCACTCACACCACAAACTGTTCGACGATTCAAATTTCATTTTGGCAAACAGGTCAGTGTTATGCACAGCCGCATGTCGTCCGGTGAGCGATACGATGCTTGGCGAATGGCACAAGCAGGAACGAGTGCGGTTGTTATTGGTCCTCGCTCGGCAATATTTGCACCACTGAAAAATCTCGGATTAATTGTTGTTGATGAAGAGCAGGAATCTTCCTACAAGCAATTTGATCAATCGCCGCGATATCATGCGCGCGACGTTGCAATCGTGCGTGCTTCTAATTGTAACGCAGTGGTTGTGCTTGGCTCTGCAACACCATCGCTCGAATCATACTCCAATGCGATGAGTGGAAAATACACGCTACTCGAGTTACCGGAGCGAGTAGATAACGCAAAGCTTCCTGAAATTCAAATCATTGATATGACACAAGAGAGGACAAAGAAGCTCGAAATACACAGGGAACAAAGGCGGGAAGAATACAAGAAAGATCCGGTTCAAGCCAAGCTTCAGAAACGCAAATTTGAGTTTAATTCAATTTCTGATATCCTGCGAGAAAAAATCGAAGACCGATTGAAGAAAAACGAAGGAATTATTCTCCTCCAAAACCGCAGAGGGTTTTCTCCATTTATTGAGTGCCCTAATTGCGGGTATGTTGCAATTTGTGAAAACTGTAATATA
>Ga0315292_10001598_pt1 | contig 12245 bp, 10 predicted proteins | sample YL17G13_0_MG_FD_204029 | JGI IMG/M metagenome (GOLD analysis project Ga0315292, IMG submission 204029) | Sediment microbial communities from Yellowstone Lake, YNP, Wyoming, USA - YL17G13_0 | ecosystem: Environmental > Aquatic > Freshwater > Lake > Sediment | place: USA: Wyoming | collected... | reverse complement strand
GGCAAACAAAGGTTATTTCATTGGGGTCTCGGACTTTTCGGGATGATGCTGTTTATTGCTGGGGCCATTTTAATGGCCGCTCCCCAAGCGGGAGGATCTCCCCCGGCTCCAAAACAACTTTTGTTTTTTTACCCGGCAAAGACCTTCGACGACGGAAAGGCGCATTTTTACGAATACAAGACGGGGAAAGGGATCAACAACAAATATTTTATTCTGAAAAGTTCGGATGGCGTGATCCGAGCCGCCTTTGACGCGTGTGACGTATGCTGGCCGGAAGGAAAAGGATATTTCCAGAAGGGTGATTTCATGGTCTGCCGAAACTGCGGGCAGCGTTTTGCTTCCATTCGGGTTAACGAGGTGAGAGGAGGCTGCAATCCGGCCCCCCTGGCCCGCGAGATAAAGGAGAGAAACGTGGTGATCAAAACAAGCGATCTTCTTGATGGAAGGCGTTATTTCAACTTTGCTAGGAAAGGGTAGAGATGACTCTCAGAGACATTGCCTTTAGGAACCTGCGTCGGCGGAAGACGAAAGCGGCGTTCGTTTTTGTCGGCCTTTTGGTCGGGGTATCCTCGGTGGTTGCCTTCATTACCCTGATTGAAGCGCTGACGCATGACATCAACACCAAGCTGGAGCAATACGGGGCCAATATTCTCATCGTCCCCAAGACCGAAAACCTGTCTCTCAATTACGGCGGGCTGGCGATCGGCGGGGTCTTGTACGAAATGCAGGAGATTCAACAGAAGGAACTGCGCAAGATCCGGACCATAAAAAACTCCGCGAATGTGGCCGCGGTCGGCCCCATGGTCCTCGGAGCCGTAGAAGTGAAAGGGAAGAAAGTCCTTTTGGCAGGGATGGATTTCGGCGAGATTCCCATGCTTCGCCCCTGGTGGATTCCTCGGGGACAATACCCCGAAAAGCAGCAAATCCTGGCCGGATCCGCAGCTGCCCGTGTTCTCGGCCTGCAAAGGGAAGGCAGGATTGAGACCAATGGTCGCACTCTCCAAGTGTCGGCGATCCTGGAACCCACCGGGTCCCAGGATGATCAGATCCTGTTCGCCCCCTTGCCCACGGCCCAGGCGGTCCTGGGGAAGGAAGGGCGTATTTCCATGGCCGAAGTGGCTGCCTTGTGCCATGGCTGCCCGATTGAAGATATGGTGGAGCAGATTTCCGCGATTCTGCCCGGGGCCCAAGTTATGGCCATCAAGCAGGTGGTCAAGGGGCGGATGGAGGCCCTGGATCAATTCCGCCGGGTGGCCTATGTTCTTTCGGGGATCGTAGCCTTCGTCGGCATGCTGGTCGTTTTGGTTACGATGATGGGGAGCGTGCGGGAAAGGACCGCGGAAATCGGGGTCTTCAGGGCCATCGGGTTCCGGAAGAGCCATGTGATGAGGATCATTCTCTTCGAGGCCGGCCTGATCTCGGCAGTAGCCGGTTTCAGCGGTTACCTGCTGGGGCTGGGGTTGACCAAAGCGGCCCTTCCGTTCTTCTCCGACAGCCGGGGGATCAGCATTCCCCTTGACCCCGTGCTGGCCGGTGGAGCATTCGGTCTGGCCTTGCTCTTGGGTTTGGCGGCGAGCATTTATCCCGCTTTCCTGGCTGCCCGCCTGGATCCCCAGGAGGCCTTGCGGGCCCTTTAAGAGGTGATTATGGCTTTTGTCGAAGGCGAAAATCTGATCAAACAGTACGGGAGCGGAGAAGGCACGGTTATGGCCGTGCGGGGAATCAACCTGAATGTTGGAAAGGGAGAACTCATCGCCGTTATGGGGGAGTCGGGATCGGGAAAATCCACGCTCCTTTCCATTCTGGGTGCTCTTAATACCCCCACTTCAGGCCGATACCGGGTGGGGGAGAAAGACATTTACGGCCTTTCTCACGAGAAACGGGCCGATTTTCGGCGCGAATTTCTAGGATTCGTTTTCCAGAGCTTTCACCTGGTCCCCTATTTGACGGTGAAGGAGAACGTGATGCTCCCCCTGGCTCCGGCAGCGATGAAAGGGATGGAGAAGGGAAGGCTGGCCGAAGAAGCCCTCGCGCGGGTAGGTCTGGGAGGGAAGGCGAACCGACTTCCCAGCCAGGTGTCCGGCGGGGAACAGGAGCGAGTGGCGATTGCCCGGGCCATTGTCAACCGCCCTCCCATCCTCTTGGCGGATGAGCCGACGGGGAACCTCGATTCGAAGACCAGCCGGGAAATCATGGACCTGCTTAAGGCTCTCAATTCCGATGGGATGACCATCGTCATGGTTACCCACAACTCCGAATGTGCCCAGTATGCCGGGAAGATCTTACGATTGTCCGATGGCCTCCTAGTAGAGGAAGAACGAGTCGGCATGAACGGGGAGAATCATCGTCCTTTGTCGGAAAAAGAAAAGAAATTACTAGCGGCGGCCAACCCTTTCTGAAGACCCGATTTTAAACCCCAGGAATTCATCCCCGGTTCCAGGCCCCCTACCATTTCAAGGGATGAGGGATTTGGAAGCGGGGTCTATTGGGGGGAATTGCCCCTCGTTATTTCTCTCTTGTGGAACTCGGGGAGACCCATCGGATTGATGGGAGAAAATACTTGCTCTCCAAGGGTCCATGAAAATACATCATTTTTCTTCAAAAAATAAAGGATTGACCCCATTACCTTGATAAACTCCTTCAGGCCAATATAGCAAAGGGCGAGAGAAGCTTTTTCTTCAGCACGCGGCGGATTGTGCCGCCACAAGTCTTGAACGCCCATTGGCATCGGACTCCGACCGGGGGAAAATTCTACGTTAATCAACCAAAGAAAAGGGGGATGAAAATGGGACGAATCTACGATGACATTACCAAAACAATTGGCAACACCCCATTGGTTCGGATCAACCGGATGACGAAGGGCAGTGTTGCAGAAGTGTTGGCAAAATTGGAATCCTTCAACCCATTGAGCAGTGTGAAGGATCGGATTGGCGTCTCCATGATCGAGGCAGCGGAAAGAGATGGCTGCCTGAGCAAGGATACGGTGATCATTGAACCGACTTCCGGGAATACGGGGATTGCCCTCGCTTTTGTTTGTGCCGCGAAGGGGTACCGGCTGATCCTCACTATGCCGGAGACCATGTCGGTCGAAAGAAGGGTACTTTTAAAGTTGCTGGGAGCAGAATTGGTACTCACGCCCGGTACAGAGGGAATGCCCGGAGCCATCCGCAAGGCGGAAGAACTTGTCAAGGGGACCCCCAATTCTCTTATGCCCCAGCAGTTCAAAAACCCGGCCAACCCGGAGATTCATCGCAAGACAACAGCCGAAGAAATCTGGAGGGATACCGACGGGAAAGTTGATATCTTCGTCGGCGGAGTTGGAACCGGGGGAACCATTACGGGAGTGGCCGAGGTGATCAAACCGAGGAAACCCGGGTTCAAAGCCATTGCCGTTGAACCCAAGGCTTCCCCTGTGCTCTCCGGCGGCAAGCCCGGTCCTCATAAAATCCAGGGGATCGGTGCGGGATTTGTTCCGGATGTCCTCAATCGGAAAATAGTCGATGAAATCATCCAGGTCAGCAATGAAGATGCCATTGCGACTGCCCAGAGGTTAGCCAGAGAAGAAGGGATTCTATGCGGGATTTCTTCCGGAGCGGCATTATGGGCGGCCCTGGAAGTCTCCCGGCGACTGGAGAATAAAGGGAAGTTGATCGTTGTGCTGCTGCCGGATACAGGAGAGCGCTACCTCAGCACTGCCCTGGCCGAAACACCCCGAGGGGGGCCGTGAAGTGGGAACGTCTACGTTTCTGGTATCGGTTAGATAATATCTTTCAAATGCCCCCATCCCCCCTTTAATAAAGGGGGGCGAGGGGGGATTTTAAACTGTTCTCTGGTGACCGAGCGGCCATGGCCAATTACCTGGCGTAAAGTCCGGATCCCGATGCAGATGAGAATGAAAAATGAAGGGGGATAAGAATGGGTAAGAAGATCACTTTGGTTTTTTTATCAGGCTTGTTGGTGGCCTTTTTTTCAGGTGTGGCATTGGCTCAGCATAGTCACCAACACGGAAGTCCGTCTCCTTCGACTTCCAGCATGGACTCCTCGCATCAAATGCCGATGGGAAAACAAACGGTTCAGTCCATGATTGCGGAAGGTTGGAAGATCGGCTTTGAGGTGATGTCTATGGAAGCCCACATGGCCATGCCGGGCATGAAGGGACATTCCCAGCATAGCGCTTCCACTTCCTCCCCGAGCCATTCTATCATGGTGACCGTTCAAGATATGACTTCGAAGGAAATCATCAGCGACGCGAAGGTGACGTACACGATTCTCAGCCCTTCGGGAAAGAAGGAGACGGGAAAATTGGAATGGTCCGGTGACCACCATGGGGCAAGCTGCGACTTAAAGGGAAAAGGTACATACCAAGTTCAACTCATGATTGAAGGCGGTGGGATGGAAAGAGAGACCAAGTTTACCTATGACGCAAAGTAGGAGAAGGTGACGCGAAGACGCGGGGACGCGGAGACACGGAGACAATGACGCGGGCCTGACCGCGCCGTCCTGCCTTCGCGTAGGTCTTGATCATGTCCACAACGGCGGAGGAAACATGAAAGGCACAGCAAAGCTCTTAAGTAGATTGTTTGTCGTCATTCTGGTTTTCGGCGGGTATTCATCGGCATGGGCGCAAGACTCAGGGCTTCCTCCTTTAAAATTAAAGGACCTGATTGAGGACGCTCTAAGTAAGAATCCAGATGTCCTAGCGACGAAAAGCAAGTGGGAGGTGCTCAGGGAGCGTCCTGCGCAGGCCGGGTCTCTGGACGACCCCATGGTCGGGCTGGCCCTGCTGAATGTGCCCACAGATACCTTCAGCTTTCGCCAGGAAGATATGACCATGAAAGAAATCTCGGTGGTTCAGAGAGTGCCCTATCCCGGGAAAAGGCCCCTGCGAAGCGAGATAGCCCAGAAAGAGGCCGAAGCCGCTTATAGCGACTATGAGGAGGCCAAAAACAAAATTTCCCGGGATGTGAAGACAGCCTACTATGACCTCTTTTACGTCAACAAAGCCATCGAGGTTACGGAAAAAAACCGCGAGATTCTGAAGCTTTTAAACCAGATCGCCGAGACCAAATATTCCGTGGGGGAAGGAATTCACACCGATGTTTTCAAAGCTCAGGTCGAGCTTTCCAAGATGATCGATGAATTGATCATGTTTTCTCAGAACAAGCGATCATTGAAGGCCCGGATCAACACCCTCCTTCATCTGCCGCCCTTTGCCCCGCTGGGGGAAACGGAAGAAATATCTTTTACGAAATTCTCCGGCGACCCGGAAAAGCTCACCAGATCGGCCGAAGTCAGTCGTCCCTTGCTTCAATCGATAAAACGAGTGGTGGAACGAAACCGGGTTGGATTGAAGATGGCGGAAAGGGAATACTACCCGGACTTCGACCTCAAGTTGGCTTACGGCCAAAGAGATGATGGGCCCCTGGGAAGGCGGGCGGATATGGTCACCGCCATGGTAGCCATCAACCTTCCTTTGTGGCACCGGACGAAACAGGATAAAAAGGTGGCCGAGTCCCAGAAGGATATCCAGTCAGCCAAAGATCAACTCGCGGCGATGACCAACGAGATTCGCTTTATGTTGAGCGATAAATTGACGGAGATCGAAAGGGCCGAAAGGCAAATAGAGCTTTTGAAAACGGGGATCATTCCCCAGGCGACTCTCTCCCTGGATTCGGCCTTGGCCTCCTATCGGGTAAATAAAGTTGATTTCATAACGACCTTAGACAGTTTGATGACCCTATTCAAGTATGAAATTCAGTATTACCGCCTGCTGAGCGAGCATCGGAAGAATATCGCCGAAATCGAAGCGGCCGTGGGTCAATCGTATCCAGAGGAGAAAAAAGGATGAGACGGTTCTGGGTCGTCGTCTTAATGGCCATCGCACTCGTCGCCCTGTCGGCTTGCAGCGAGCAGAGGGAGAAGATTGCCGACCTCTTCCGCTGGGGAGAGGTGCAGATGAAGCACGAGGTCAAGAAAGCAGAGGCCAAGGCCGGCGAGGATCTCGACATGAGCAAGATGACCGTGGAAAGTCTGAAAAAGCAGGGCGTGAAGATGACGGAAATTCCTCCCGGGGCTGTGTACGTTTCGCCGGAACGGCAGCAGATCAGTGGCGTTCGGTACGGGCGGGTGGAATTCCGCACCCTGGAGCGGATCATCCGGACCGTTGGCCGGCTGGAATACGACGAGAAAAAAATATCTACCGTCAACCCGAAAATCGGCGGCTGGATCGATGAGCTGTACGTGGATTATACCGGGAAGATGGTTCGCAAAGGGCAGCCCCTGCTGTCCATCTATAGCCCGGAACTCGTTTCTGCCCAGGAAGAGGTCCTTCTCGCACTGAAGGCCAAGAAGATTCTCAGCGCCAGCCCCGTCGCCGAGGTCGCTGAAGGAGGAGAAAGACTTCTCCAGGGGGCGCGCAGACGCCTGCTCCTCTGGGATATTACCCCCAAGCAGCTTGAGAATCTGGAGAAGACCGGCGAAGTCAAAAAGAACATGGCCCTTTATTCGCCAGCGGACGGCTTCGTCATGGAAAAGATGGCCTTCAAGGGCATGGCCATCATGCCTGGCGCGGTTCTCTATAAAATCGGAGATCTCTCCACCATTTGGGTCATTGCGGACATCTACGAATACGAATTGCCCTTTATCAAGATTGGGGACAAGGCGAAAATCTCGCTGGCCTATTTCCCCGGCGAAACCTTCGAAGGAACGGCAACGTACATCTACCCCTCTCTGGACCCCAAGACTCGCACGGCTAAAGTGCGCTTCGACCTTCCCAATCCCGAGTTCAAATTGAAGCCGGAGATGTGGGCGAACGTGGAATTAAAGATCCCCCTGGGGCACAAGCTGGTCGTTCCGGAGGACGCAGTGATGGACAGCGGGACAATGCAGATGGTCTTCGTGGACCGGGGACAGGGGTATTTTGAGTCACGGCACATCCAAGTGGGTTCCCGGGTCCAGGGATATTATGAAGTTTTATCCGGCCTGAAGGAAGGGGAGAAACTGGTCACCTCGGCCAACTTTCTCATCGATTCCGAGAGCCGGCTTGGCGGCGGAATGGCGGGGATGCCCGGGATGGAAGGAATGGGCGGCCACCAGCACGGAAGCATGGAAAAGAAATAACTTCTTTTGGACGCAGATGAACGCAGATTTTATGGATTAAAAAAATTATTTTCTGCAAATATCGGCGAAAATCTGCGTCCCAATAAATTCATATGATCACCAAGCTCATCGAATACAGCGCCCGGAATCGGTTCATCATCCTCATCTTTACCTTCTTCGCGATTGGGGCAGGCATCTGGGCGTTGTGGAATACTCCCCTGGATGCCATCCCGGACCTCTCCGATGTCCAGGTGATCGTTTACACGGAATGGCCGGAGCGAAGCCCGACCCTGATAGAAGACCAGGTTACCTATCCCATTGTCACTGCCCTCCTTTCTACCCCGTATGTAAAAGTGGTGCGAGGGTTTTCCTTTTTCGGCATTTCTTTCGTTTACGTGATTTTCGAAGACGGAACGGATATTTACTGGGCCAGAACCCGGGTCCTGGAGTATATGCAGGGCGTTTCGGCAAAACTTCCTCCGGGGGTTACGCCTACCTTGGGGCCCGATGCCACGGGGGTTGGCTGGGGCTTTGAATACGCGCTGGTCGATACGAGCAACAAACACGACCTTGCTCAATTGCGCACCCTCCAGGACTGGTATGTTCGCTACTGGCTCCAGTCCGTTCCCGGGGTGGCTGAAGTGGCCTCCATCGGGGGCTTTGTCAAGCAGTACCAGGTCCACATCGACCCCAATACGCTAAACGCATATAAAATACCCATCATGACCGTGGCCGAGAATATCCGCAAGGGAAACCGGGATACGGGGGCGCGGGTTTTGGAGTTTGCCGGACGGGAATACATGGTCCGCGGCCGCGGGTACATCCAGAATATTCAGGACATTGAAAAGATTGTTGTGGGAACGGATGAACGGGGCACCCCGATACTGGTAAAAAATATTGGTCATGTCACCCTAGGCCCAGATATCCGGCGCGGGTCAGTTGAGTTAGATGGTACGGGAGAAGTGGTAGGCGGGATTGTGGTGATCCGTTTCGGCGTTAACTCCTATGATGTCATCCAGCGGGTGAAGGATAAGATTAAAGAGGTAAGCCCCTCATTACCCAAAGGCGTAAAGATCGTCACCACCTACGACAGGTCTGATCTGATCGAGCGCTCGATCGCCAATCTGAAGGAAAAGCTCATCGAGGAATCCATCATCGTCAGTTTGGTCATCGTTCTTTTTCTTTTTCATTTCCGTAGCGCCCTGGTGCCGATCCTTACTTTACCCATCGCCATCCTTCTCTCCTTCCTGGCCATGTATGGCATCAAACTGGGCTCGAACATCATGTCCCTGGGGGGAATCGCCATCGCCATCGGGGCCATGGTGGATGCAGCGATCATCATGGTGGAGAACGCCCATACACGCCTGGAAGAATGGGAGAAGCAGGGGAAACCCATCCCCCGCTTCGAGGTCTTGATCCAGGCAGCCAAGGAAGTGGGGCGGCCTCTCTTCTTCTCCCTGCTGATCATCACCGTCTCTTTCCTCCCCATTTTCACTCTACAGGAGCAGGAAGGAAGGCTATTCAAGCCGCTGGCCTTCACAAAGACCTTCGCCATGTTCTTCGCAGCTCTTCTGTCCGTGACGGTAGCACCGGTTCTCATGACCCTCCTGATCCGGGGGAAGATCCTGCCAGAGGAGAAGAACCCCATCAACCGTTTCCTGATATGGGTTTATCAACCCGTTGTTCATTTCGCTCTGCGGTGGAAAAAGATCATTTTGATTGTGGCCATCCTGGTCATGGCGGCTACCGTGCCGGTCTTCCTGAAACTGGGGTCAGAGTTCATGCCCCCGCTCTACGAGGGGACACTTTTGTATATGCCCACGACCCTTCCGGGAGCTTCGATCGCCACAGCCAACCAGATTATGCAGATTCAAGATAAGATCATCAAATCTTTCCCGGAAGTGGAATCGGTCTTCGGCAAGGCTGGAAGGTCCAACAGTGCGACGGATCCTGCGCCCCTGGAGATGATCGAGACCATTATCAACCTCAAGCCGGAGAAATACTGGCGGCCCGGGATGACCCCGGAGAAACTCATAAACGAGCTGGATAAAGCTGTGAGACTACCCGGGGTCTCCAACGCCTGGACCATGCCCATCAAGGCCCGGATCGACATGCTTTCCACGGGGATCCGCACGCCCGTGGGCATTAAAGTTTTAGGGCCGAAGCTGGAAGAGATTCAGCGCATCGGTGAACATCTGGAGACAGTCCTGAAAGACGTTCCGGGAACACGGAATATCTTTGCCGAGCGGGTGACTGGAGGATACTACCTGGACTTCATTATACGCCGCGATGAGATCGCCCGGTATGGCCTGACCGTTGAGGAAGTGGAGGCGGTCCTGGAAACGGCCATCGGGGGGATGACCGTAACCACGACTGTGGAAGGGCGCGAGCGCTTTCCCGTGAATATCCGTTACTACCGGGATTTTCGCAGCGACCTCGGGCCCCTGAAGAGGGTCCTGGTTCCGACCATGAGCGGGGCGCAGATCCCGCTGGGGCAACTGGTGGATCTTAAGCTCTCTTCAGGTACCACTTTGGTCCGGAGCGAAGAAGGGGAACTGGCCGGCTATGTATTCATCGATGTCACCGGGAGGGATATAGGAAGCTATGTGAAGGACCTAAAGAGGGTTGTAGCCGAAAAAGTCAAGGTTCCTCCTGGCTACCACCTGGTCTGGAGCGGGCAATACGAATACATGGAACGAGCCGGAGAGCGGTTAAAGATCGTCATCCCCCTGACTCTGCTCATCGTCTTCATTCTGCTGTATTTCAACACGGCCCACGTCGGCAAAGTCTTCATTGTACTCCTGGCCGTTCCCTTTTCTCTAATTGGGGCGTTCTGGTTTATTTATCTGTTAGGGTACAACCTGAGCGTAGCGGTCTGGGTAGGCATTATTGCCCTGGCTGGAGTCGATGCCGAGACTGGGGTAATCATGCTCCTCTACTTGGATCAAGCCTATGAAAAATGGAAGAGCCAGGGGAAAATGAGCAGCTTGAAAGACCTGCAAGAGGCTATCAGCGAGGGAGCAGTCAAGCGGGTTCGCCCGAAGATGATGACCGTGATGGCCATTATCATGGGACTCTTGCCGATCATGTGGAGCCATGGGGCCGGGGCTGACGTGATGAAGCGGATCGCGGCCCCCATGATCGGCGGCATCGTGACTTCGTTCATCCTGGAATTGGTCATTTATCCGGTGATTTTTGAAATTTGGAAGGGCAGAGAGATCCGCAAGAGGGTAGGGGGTACCGAAAGAGAAGGCGGACCGGTCGCCGGTCTTTGAGCCAGTCCTCCTCGGCCTTGAAGGTCTTTTTCCGGGATGATCATTCCCTTTTGCGGAAGCCATTGCTTTCGAGCTTGGCCTCTCCCCGAAACTGGAGGTATGAAACCAGTGAAATTTGCTCTTTTCATTTTGGCTCTCCTCATGGAGGTCTTCCTTTTCCCCTTCCCATCGATCGCCCAACACCAGCACGGTGGGCAATCCATGCCCGGCATGCCTGGAATGGAGGGGGAGAAAAAAATGGAACCCCCGGTGGGAAGTGAGACTTCTGCCAGCCGCGCATTCCTATTAGAGGGTGTCAAAGCTTCCTTTTCCCTCATGCCCATGGCCGATCATAAGAAAATGCTCAAAGACATGAATATGAGAGTCGAAGTGGACCCTCAGGCTACCCACAATATCGCTGTGACCCTCACCGATACCCGGTCTAACCTGCCCCTTAGTGACGCAGTAGTCAAGATGAAAGTCATCGATCCCAAGGGGAAGGAGCAGATCAAGTTGCTGGACTTCATCATGGGCACGAACCAGTATGTGGGCGACTTTACTCTCTCCGAAAAGGGGAGGTACCAGATCCTGATCCTTTTCAAGGCCGGCGGCAAAAAGCAGGCTGCGGGATTTTATTACGCGATGAAGTAGGGAATCCCCCCTCCTTGGAGAGTGTTTCGTAATTCGTCATGCCCGCGGAGGCGGGCATCCAGGCTGGTCCGGTCATAGAAAGATATCGTGTAATTTCCAATAACTTATTCTTTTTCGAATTCCCTGGATTCCCGCTTTGCCGGGAAGGACGGCCCTTTTCCCTCATTTGTGACACAGTCTCTTGGCAAAGGGGGGCTGAAGAAAAGTGGAACCAGCGGGGGAAATAGCTCCGGCACCCAAAGAACTGGAGGTCCTCGATGGAAAAGACCATTCGACAAATCAAAAGGGTCATCATTGCGGTAATAGGATTTACAGTGCTATTAATCGGCGTAGCCATGATTGTATTGCCCGGTCCTGCGATATTGGTCATCCCTCTGGGGTTGGCCATTCTGGCCACGGAATTTGTCTGGGCCAGGAAATGGCTGAAAAGAACAAAAGATAAATTTCCCAGCCAAAAGAAACCTGAATCAAATTGAAATGAACAAGAAATGACACAGTTAGGGTCAGGCCTATTTTCTTGGCATTTTACTTTTCTGATTCATGATCCTACTCACTGACGTAAAGTGCAGGCCGAGAAAATCCGCCACCTCCCGCTGGGTGTACCCATGACGCTCCACCGCCTCTTCCACTTTCTGGTCCCTCCGGCCCCTGTCCCGGAGGACCCCCTCGGTGAATATCTTACCCAGTTCCGGCCGATTTACGAAGCGCTGATTCTTCGGAATCTCAGGAATGTCTTTGTGCTTCCTAAGATGATCCTGCGAAGAGGGCGCGCCATGATAGAATCACATCATATCACAACAAGAATTGCTAACTAAATAGACCCCAATACGTGCTAAACCAAATGCGAAGCGAAGACGCAGGGCCAGGGCTTCTCATACCCTTCTGTTAAGGTTTAAAGCCAATTCTTAATTACAGTTGCCTAACCCCCTTCCCCAATTCAAGCTGATGTCCTGATGGCCGGCGGGTAAGATAGGGACCAAACTGTTACAAAAGATACTCGCTAATAAACTGCCTTGGTTTTACTACCTTTATCCCTCGAAAACCGGATACCTTCAATAAGTGCCTATCCCCGCTTACGATCACCTTGCACCTGCTAATAAGTGCGCATGCGAGAAATTTGTCATCATCAGGGTCTTCGCAGACGGATTCCGGCAAGACCTGATTCGGAAAGATCTCCGCATTCGTAGTAACGAGATCAATAATCGGCTGAAGATTGATCCCAGGAAATTGCTCGGCCAATGT
>Ga0315292_10001595_pt1 | contig 12253 bp, 10 predicted proteins | sample YL17G13_0_MG_FD_204029 | JGI IMG/M metagenome (GOLD analysis project Ga0315292, IMG submission 204029) | Sediment microbial communities from Yellowstone Lake, YNP, Wyoming, USA - YL17G13_0 | ecosystem: Environmental > Aquatic > Freshwater > Lake > Sediment | place: USA: Wyoming | collected... | reverse complement strand
ACTTCCAATGTCGAAATACAGAATTTCTATAGAGATAGTTTAGATTTTAATTCCAAATGTTTTGAAATGGGTCATTTCAGATCAAAACATATTATTCTAATACTTAGGTTGTTACGTATTTCCAAACAATGCTTCCTCTTCACTCACAATACATGATAGATTGTATCGCATGAATTCTCTCACAATATTTGTCGGTGGTTTCTCATCAATGATTACTTTCAACGTTATTACATCGCCAGGTATCGCAGTAGGAGTAGGTTGTGCATTCAATGCAGGTGGTCCATTTGGACGACTAAACTGATGTGGATAGATGAAACTATTAATATCCATACTATATATAGGTAGTGTACATTTTAATACAACATAATGAGTCAAGATAGAAAATACATATCAGTAGGACTGTACGACGCAGAGACAAAAAAGAGAATTAGTAGAAACGTTACACGAAGTAATTTCAACTCAGATAGCGAATTAAAATCTCACATAGAATCAATGAAGACAGCACAACGAAAGAAGAACGCAGATTATAAGAAAAAGATACGAGAGGAGACTGTTACAATAGCAGTTGTAGAAAAACCTTTCGGAGAAACGTTATCAAATATCGATGACTTCATACTTGATAAGCATACTGGAAATTCAACAGTTATTTTCGGAGCTTCCAAGCGAGGAAAGTCAACACTGATGATGAGACTATACAATCAATACTATGGATCCGGAGATAAGTACATATCAACTCTTTTCACAGGTAACAAGCAAATAGGTATGTACAAAAAGTCTCACAAGTTGTTAATATCCGAAGGATTCAATAGCAAATCCGAGAAGTACATAATGATGCAGAAATACATCAACTCTAACACAAAGAATCGATACAGATTTGTCAATCTATTCGATGATGTGATTGATTTGAAGTACAAACGATTAATCAATAATCTAGTACTCACATATCGAAATGCTAACATCTCCTCGGTGATATGTCTACAATATCCGTTCCTCTTCTCAAAGATGAACCGTGGTAATGTCAATAATATATTCATATTTGCATGTAATAACGATGCTGAGATCAAAGATATGATCGACATATTTCTGAAAGGTAGGTTCTTGAATGCAGGGTTGGTCACTCTACGAGATCAGATCAACTTTTTCAAAGAAGTAACACACAATTACGGCTTCTTCTATCTAAACAACATACACAACATGTTGACAATTCATAGAATATTGGATTAAATAATCTAACATTCTATCAATATCGAGCAATTCCACCAGAATCCTCTGAAAGTACCATCAGAATTCTGTGGTGCATACAATAACTCACCAAATTGATCACGAAGCTCAAAGTCAATCGTGTTAATAGGTTCAGCATGATTGAAAAACAACTGTACATCTGGAGATGTAGACTTAGTCAAATATACTACTTCATTAGGTTTAGGTAGTTCACCAAAATGCATACGTACAACTAAATTAGAAGTTTTTGAGGTACTCACAGATCTGATTTTTACATACTTAGTCAAAGTAGCACTACATAGATCAATATATGCAGTATAGAACAAACCCATCGAACCAACTATCTTACTATTACTGGCAACCTGGCTAGATGGTAGACAATACAACTGATATCCATGAGTAATAGCAGAGCAAGTAGTATCAAAATAGTAATTACCACCAGCTGAGTTTAGATCATATCTATCAGGGAAAGCAGTTACAGCTATGAAACTAAATGTTAATAACGAAGCACCAGATACAGTGTTAAGTTTATTAACCACGTGAGTTATTAGATCCAACGTTGTTTGATAGAATCCTTCAATCAAATCAACACTATGATAACTACCAGATGCAGATGAAAAGAATCTAATAGTGTTATTTCTAGGATTCACGTTAGGTATACACATTCTTACCCCAAATGCATTAACCGAAAGCCTAGTTACACCATAAGCTAAATTAGAAGGATATTCACCAGCTGATGTTATTGTTGAACAATTCATAGCCACTAGGTTAGTTTCAAATATATTGTCGAAAGACTCGATATATACAATACCGCGATTTGGTTCCTTGGATGTCACATACTGAGGCTCCTTGTTAGAATTTCTATACAAGTCTAATTGTTGAGGTTTCAAAATAGCGTCCATGTTATAATAGTAATGGATATTTTATTTATCTAGTTCATTCATAAATCTAGTAGCGCCACCCTCTCTAATAACACTACCACGACTACCATATACTTTATTTATCGCATTATTTTTAGACATACCTCCTTTAACTAAACGGTTAACTTGAGCTTGTTCACCAATAGTGAATGATTTAACAGCAATAGGATCACCTATTTTACCTTTAGTTTTCACAGCAGTCATAGCTGTTTTCATTGGTAACACCTCTACAGCGAATGGTTCTTCAGTAAATTTTATCGGTGCCCTTAAATTTCTCTCAGCTTTTAGTTTAGGAGTTTTGCTAGGTGGAGGTCTTAATGCTGGCTTATCAGCTAGAAGTGGTTGAAACTTAGCTGGTGGTGCCAAATTCCCACCATAAGACGATGCACTAGAAGACGATGCACTAGATCTACGACTAGAAGCCGATGAACTAGATCTACGACTAGAAGATGCACTAGAAGACGAGCTAGTTTTTTTCTGTGGTAATTTACGAGGAACCTTAGGAGGAGGTGTTTTAGGTAGTGGTTTATTTTTTTTTGGAAGTACTTTTGGTGGAAGTACTTTTGGTGGAAGTACTTTTGGCTGAAGTACTTTTGGCGTAAGGAATGGATTTTGTATTTCAAAAGGATTAACTAGAGGATTAGTACCAAATCCGAAACCACCAACACCTAAACCAACACCGATAATCGACTTATTCGCTTGGTAAAGTAAATTAGCAGCACTAGCAGCATTAGAGGCCTTATTAATTACTCTAGTAAACACATTAGCATCCGGAACTTCTACTATACCAATGTCCTCTAGAAAAATACCTCTTTCTCTAGGAGGTATATATTTACCTTTTTCATCTACAGCACTAGTAGGAAGTTTAGCTACTGACGCAGGTAACACAGCATTTGTGTCTATTACACTAGACGCATTAGGACCTCTAGGAACTCCACGTGCTCTACGAAGTAATTCATTCCTCATTTCTTCAGGATATATTGTTTGATACGACCCCCGTTCAACTCCTGGTTGATTACTTAGGTATGTTTCACCAGGAGTTATTAGCGTCTGTAAAAGCTCAGATTGTTGATTAATAATCGATTTAACCGGTGTTTTTATAGGCTTACGTATCTTCTCCTTTTGTTTTCCATATTGCATCATCTCATCGACCAATTTAGGATCACTACCAATTTTAACAAACTCCTGATATGAATTAGGTGCTGTTCTAAAAGCGCTAATACGTGTAGGTTTTTTCGGATCGTAATCATAAGCTTCTCCAAAACCAGTCTGTAAATCACTACCGTATTTATTTATCCAGTTACCGACGTCGTCTAGTTTCTTGTCAACTGGATAAAGCCAATCAAATGGAACCCCACCATATAAATTTAGATTAGATGCAACATCACTAAAAACATTTCCTGCTTTTGCTACTAGCTTATAGTCAAGTAATTTTTTCGCGATCTGTGCTCTAGTAAGAAGTAATTTTGGAGTAATACTACCACCTATCCCACTTATCGAATTTTTTAAACCAATTCCGTATTCACCTAATGTATGAGCTAATTGAGCAGCATAATCACCTAATTGTTCACCCATTCTAGGTACATAATTACTGAAAGCGCTAGCTAGTCTATGGAAAGTTCGTCTCATTGTATATATATATATCACACAATATATTTATACTCAATATCTTTTTTTCCGATAATTAGAGAAACCACCAGAAGGTACCATAGTAGCATTAGGATTCGATGTAGTAGGAGGATGTAGATTTACTCTACCTTTCGATCTATCAATCTTGAGCACTGGTATTTGAGGAGCGTAATGTTCAGTCCATCCATAATGTAAATTAGAAAGTGGAGCCATCCCTGTAGGGCCAGAAATACCCTTGTTAGCGTCTTCCCACACTTTTCTAGCAGCCGGAGTCCAAGAACCAGGATCCACATCAGGAGATAAAGGAACATACTTAGTACTAGGACCACCTTTTGTGTACAAATCATCAATAAAATCAGGATTACCATACCAGGTACCTGGTTTATATTGGTTTTTTCTAGCTTCTTCTTCAGACAGGAAGTCATAACTATACTTTAGTAATTCTTTTGCTCCATATGTCACTGGAAATAAAGGTCCACTAACCAGTGATGCAATGTCTCCAGTTCCTTCGATAATACCACGTACTACGTTATTATTCAACATTCAATATAATATTACTTCACAAAATAATATTATATTAATCAATTCTGATAACCGATGTACCGTTTTGGAACTCAGCTACTGCATTAACGAAATACGTTGCAATTAGGCGATATTGAGTAGTATCTTGAGTTGTATTGAACTGTACTCGCAATATCTGATTTGGCATTCTGAACACGTTGAAGAAGTGACTTTGTAAACAAGTGCTCCTCTCACGCGAGAAGTCAAGATAACACAAATAGTTATTCTTTGGATTTGAGATAAAAGGAGCAACTGATCCAGGAGATATCACAGAGTTGCTGTAATATGACGCTGATTGAGCTCCAGCCAACATGTTAGTCAATCTATACGACTTAGCTGGGAAATTGAATAACGTAGAACCATTGAACGATACTAATACATTCGAGATATCATCCGCGTTAAACGGATTTGGTGTGTTGTTGCTAACAGGACTTTTATCAGATACTTTTACTACATAAAAAGCAATACCGACTAGATCCGCGTTAGGAAAAGAGTTCATTTCCACAGAACAACCTTGGAATGCAGAAGACTCTCTCTTACCCTCGAAAGCAGGAGATAAATAGTATTGTGAATGGATGAATGGATATGCATATCTCAATTCAGGAGCTTGCTGCATAACTGTACGAATACTCATCGCTTGAGAACTCAACTTACCTTGTCGTAGCATTATCTCAGACTTCAAGAAGGTACTTGGATGAGTTGCAGAACCACCGTACACACAGTTAGGATTTGAGTTAAACTGTAGATTGATTACAATGTTTGATTGTAACATAGTAGAATCAATTGGTAACTTATCACCACACATAGTAGACATTGGAAGAGGCAACAACAAATATGCATCCAAGTAATCTCCAGTTGGTAGTAGTGTTTCCTCACCAGCCAACCTCAAGATCTCCAATCTCTTTTCCGGGTCAGTTGTTTGTGCAATCACTGTTTGAAATATTGCATCATTTTGTAGTACAATTTGAGTACTGTTGCTGTTACCTAGAGTCCATCCAATAGACTGAAGTAGTGCATAACCCCATCCTCTTGTTATTGACTCATTTGCTTGTAGATCAGGTAGTCTCAGATGAAGTACTACATCGCCAATAAACTGATCAATGGGAATGTTTAGTTGACAACTAGACCCAAATTGCAACGAAGGTAGAGATATCACGTTTTGCCAACCGAATGTACACTCTAGGAGACTTACGCTGGCATTTGCTTGTGAATAATATAAATCATTATATTGGATTCCGGGAGACGACATAATTGTCGGTTTGATTCCTAGGATTGCGTCAGACATGTTACTATATATTAATAAAACATAATAATTTCATCAATATATTTTATTCACCAACAGTTGAGTTGAGTTAGACAATATGGTCAAACCTGTTCCTGCGAAATTTTCTACGACGAATGACAATACATCTCCAGCTTTCAGATAACCGTTATAATTTACACTTCCTTCTCTAGTAGTACTACCATTCCTCGAACTACCTGGTGCTGGTATTCTAGCTCTGTTTTGATCAACTATTATTCCATTGAATGGCGATGCACTTCTAGTTAGTCTCATGAATACCGCGTAATCAACGTCATTTGTTACAGTATTTTCTGTATTTTCAATAGCGTATACTAATTTCACAGAATACACTCCCTCTTTTAGTATTGATAGACTACTTGCTGCTAATTCTACAAGGCTTGAATCGTCCACAACTGATCCAGAGTTTGTAAAAAGAAAAGATCCTGCTGTTGGAACAGTAACTGGTGCATTTCCTGTTGAACTTGCTATTACTACTATTCCTGACATCGCATATGCATTCATACCTGGTAGTGCATAAAACTTTCTACTTTCGTTTGAATAGACTTGATTGCTCATCTTATATAATAGTATGCGATAAAAAAATATAAATACATATTATATGAGTAATCAAGTATATTCAAATAATGAAGACCCTTACTGGTTGTCTGCTCGGGGCGTCGACAAGGTATCTTTTAACAAAATTAGCTCTCCGCCACTTGCCTACTTTAATAAAGGTGTTTTGTACGAACTCACTGATGGTCACTTGTACTTCAATGGTAGCGAGATCGTCACTAGTTCTACTTCTGTAAATGCACAAGCACTTGCTACTACTACTGATCCTGTTAATGTCGGTGATTCTTTAGCTCCAATTGCTGGACAAATCCTAGTTGCCACTGATGAAACACATGCTGAGTGGCAAGATCAAACCTTATACGTTGCTGGTACTGATGATACTGTACTAACTGGTGAAGTTGTTGTTTATCAGAATAATGACGGACTTCAGATCAAAGGTAGTAGAGTTCTAATGGAGTCCTATGCTCCGAATGTTAAACTCAACATATCTGATAATTCACTTCACGCTTCTCCGTTCACAAATAGTGTTACAGTTGGGATGAGTGTTGCTAATGTTGCTACTATTATAAATAACAGTACTATTGTTGGTTCTGTTCTTGGTAATGGTATTGATAAATTCATCAATAGTGTTATCGTTGGTAGTAATAATATCATTGGTGGTAGCTCTCAGAACTCTACGTTAAATGTTGTAGTTGGTAATGGTTTTGCTTCAGATGGTAACTTCACTAGTGGTAATCAGAACTGTACTCTTGGTATTAACAATTGTGCCAAGTTGACAAGTGGTGGTGGTAATGTTACTGCTGGTTATGCATCTGGTTTTTCACTTACCTCAGGTAATAATAATGTACTTCTTGGTCCTTTGAATGGTTCCGGACTAACCACTGGGTCTAACAATGTACACTTGAGTTGTAATGAAGCTGTTTCCCCATCAGAATCAGGTGCTATTCGTATTGGTGGTAGTCTACAAACTACAGCATATTTGTCAGGAGTGTATGCTAATATTACCAACAATGGTACTAATGAAACTGTTATCATTGATTCAAATAAAAAATTAACAGGTGTTCCTTTTGGTAGATTGGTTCCAATGGGTGAAGTGTATTTCTCCAATTACACAACTCCTTATATACTCCCTTTGACTTTAAATGTTTTCTCGTATATTGCACCTACTACCTTTCTCACTGCTAGTGGTAATTTCACGTCACCTTCTGCTGCTCAACTTAAATATACTGGACTTACAACTGCATATGCTAGTGTCAATGTTACAATGTCTGGTTTACTAACAGCTGGTGCTAATGTAACTATGGAATTTGTGATATTACTAAATGGTGTTCAGGTTACTGGTAGTATTTTCAGAACCAGGCTTCCTAATTCTAGTGATATTGAAACAATCGCTTTTAATAAGTTTCTACAACTTGCTACTAATGATGTGGTCTCAGTTGGTTGTACTAATGTTACTGATAGTAATGACCTCACTGTTGGTAATTTGAACTTGTCTATCATTGTCTCTAGGTAAGTATAAATAATATATTAATAATGTATTATTTATGACTTATGTAATACTCTTTCTTGTACGCTTTGTATTTGTCACATTTTTGATATACTTTGTTGGCAGCGGCATATTTAGCCTTACCTTTCTCACTTTTTCTGTACTTCTGACGAGCTAGACGTTTATTTTCAGCTCTTTCTTCATCTGTCAATAGCTTTCTTGGCATTTGGACTAATACTATATATACTATATCAATACTATATATATTATTTCTAATTTCCTTCAATACAATCGAAGATGTCTTCTAATGTTTCCTTGATCAAACCCTCGTCATATACTTCTGATTCAATTATTTCTACTACTTGTGGTTCTTTGTTCTTTGCCTTCGTGATAACTACTAGATTCACTCCTGGATTGTCGAACTTCACAATTCGTTTGAACATCATTGTGTTAGCAATACATGCTTTCCCGAATTTGAATATTGGCTTTCCATTTGATAATAGATCAAATTCAACTGTTTCTCTATATGCCATTTTTTTGTACATTAGATACAACGGCATGTATCCTTCTCCTGGTTTTCCCTTGTAAGTTGGTCCAAATAGGTCTTTCGCTTTTATTGCTACTACTTCTGACCTAATACCCTTCATTCTATAATGTGCTTTTATGTCACCATTTTCATATGTTACCAAATCCATATATGCTTTCTTGCCTAGAATTATTGTTTTTTTTGCGTATTTTGGTGGAATGCTCATTAACGCATCTTTGTTACCATATTTGTCGTCTTTAAATTTGTCTGTTTCTTTCGCCACATATCCTACTGGTACTTTTGCCCAGTGTTCTGCGAAATCACAGTGGAATTGACCTAGTTTCTTTCCTATCAATTCACGATCATATTTCTTGAAATAAGCATTTGCCAAATCGTCAATTCGATCGTCAACAATATGCATTGAATCAGTATCTTGGTAATATATGTCTATGTCCATATCCTCTGCTAGACACATCACTTCGTTCATTATTCGCTTTGACATCGCTAAGATCTCAGATCCAATGTGACATGCGTTCTTGTGGTCGTCTATTGGCTTCTTTACTTTTATCAAGTATTTATCACAATCGTATAGTTGGTTTATCTCCATTATTCTGTTGTAATCTAGACCCACTCTTTTGTGCATTTCTGCTTTTGAATCTGCGTATTTCAATTTATGATCTGTTTCCTTCAAACATGTTGAACCATATGCCGTATTCATTACTAGCTTGTAAACTTGTTCTATTGGGTTCTTTTCTTTCTTGAATCCACATCTCATATCAAATACATTCTGAATTGGTTTTTTTATTGTGTCATTCCTTCCTTCGTTGAAGTAATATCCATCAAGTATTTCGAAGTCTTCTACTTTCACACCTTGAAACGTCATTAGATCTTCCAGTGATATCTTATTCATATACAATATGTTATTACTTTCGTCGAAGTCGTTTGTGAACTCTCTAACTCCTTTTTCGTTCACAAATGATGCTAGTGGAAACTTTCTACGTATTCTAACTTGTTGTAGTTTTATCCTTATGAAAAAACCATCAACACTTCGTAGAAATCTCATGTTTAGGTCCTTTTGTTGTATCATTACTGGCTCTCCTTTCAGATATCCACCGTATTCACCTAGTCTTTTCATTGCACTTGGATACAGACTTACTCCGTCTAGATCGTTTAACTTTACTCCTTCTATTACAAATTTCTTGTTCTCACTTGACATACACCTACCTCCTACTACTGTCTTTTGGATGTAATGTCTTGCTATTCCATCAAGGTATACACATCCTTTGAAGCATTTCTCCTTCTTGAAATATTCATTTGATATTGATGAAATAGTTAGGAATTCGTCTATGTCAAGTCCCAACTGTTCTAACACCCACTCTCTGAATGTTTCATATCCTTCACGCATTACGTCTACGTCTCTTTCACAATAAAATTGTGCGTACTTCATATGATTGAAATTTCCATCTCCCACTTCCAGACCTAGTTCTTTTATATTCCTTAGGAATTGGTTCTGTTGACATTCAACTAGTTTTTCGTCTTCATTTTTACCTTTTATTATAGCTAACGCGTCTTGTATTTTACAGGTATTTCTACCAACTGTGTCTTTGTTGTACAAGTCATATGGCATTATTTCTTTTTCGAAATCCATTTTGAAGAACTCTTTGAATCCTGCCAGACCTGAGTCTATTATTGCCCAAGTGTCTTTCATACAGAATCTAGTACCTCTGTAGTAGAAAGTACCTCCACATACCTTGCTACCTCCTCTTATTATGGGTGAGTAGTGTTTAATGTGTTTCATCAAAAATTGTATGTCATATGTTATGTTATGTGCCATTATTACGAAGTCAAATAGTTGTGGTAATAGCTTTCTTAGCTTTATGCCTTTGTCGGATTTGTCTCCGAAGTCTATTTGATACTTATCTTTTATTATTTGTCTCATCGACTTATACGTATACTCCAAGAAATTTATTGGACAGTCTTCGCCTACGAATGTTATCATTTTTTTCAAATTATTTCTTCCAGATGTTATGTTTGAAGCTACCATATACGCTTGATGATATTTTGAATCAGTCCTTGCTTCGAAATCGAACCATATTTTGTACATTATTCTTCTCTCGTTATTGTTTTTGTATTCTTCTGCTAATGCTTTTGATATCTTTAACGTGTTTTCATATGTCTTTCTCTTTATCACTTTTGGTCCTTTTGTTTTTTGTTCTTCATCGTCTTCTTCCTCGCTGTATTCTGATCCTGTTCTTGGTAATATTTCTTCATATGGTGTCTTCCTATTCGTATTATCCAGTGATATGTTGTCTTTACACACTTTCTTATAACTTTCTAACGCTAATGTCTGGTCTGATGTTGGTATCTCTGAAAACCACCCTTTCTCAAAAAGTAGCTTCACTAATGCTAATGAACTTTGTTTTGACGAACTTCCTGTTGGTATTGACTTGAATGATTTTTTTTCATTTCTAATTATATGCCCGTTTATTCTCCACCAGTTTGGGTTGTTCTTTACTTCTTCGAAGTTGTTTATGGCGTATGAAGTTATTCCACAATCTTCTTCGTTTAAGAAATAATGTTCTCTTATTAGACATAATTTTATTTCCTTAGTCCATCCTTTTTTAGGTCCATGTGTATATTTTGTAGTAGGTACTTCAGTGCTTACTATTATCTTTAAATCGTGTTCTAATGCGAATTCTTTAAGTGCTGTCATTGGTATCATAGATGTATTACATTTGTCCTTAAGTAAATCTGTTAAATCCTTGCTTACTCCTGCTTGTAATAAGGAGTGTATTAAACAATTTTCTAAGTTGTTTACCCATTTGCTATTGTCTTTGTAATCAAAAATTTCTTTCGAAAATATTTGGTACTTTTTTAATACTTCTGCTAATTTAATTACTGCTTCGTCTCTTTTTTCAACCTCTTTCTCTATATAGAACATGTCTTTGTCGAGATAATATTTGAAGAAACCTCCAGCTAATTTGTTTCTAAAATTCGCTTTGTCTATGTAATACACTGTTACTGATAATACTTGTTTGATGTTTTCGACATACATTTTGTATTTCATTTCAGTCTCTTTTGGAGGGGCTGATAGACTCTGGAGAGTCAATCCGTTAACTACCAAGTATTGAGTGTCTATTACTCCATTCTGTTCGTAATGTTTTCGTATGTTCATGGCTTCTTCGTAATTACTTGGTGGAATTGTCTCTTGCGCGGTTCCTATCTCTAATTTTATCATCAGGAATTTCCCAGGTTTTGGATTAAATTTCGTTAACATCCTCAATAAAAACTTGTTATTTATTGCTTCTCTAGCTAATGTCTTACGTTTGTGTGTTATTCCATTCATTGAGTATCTACCTTCCCATAGGAAGTCTTCGTACTTTATTTTCAGAGTTTTTGTTGGATCCTGGTCTACCTCTAGTACAAATGGATCTACTATTGTTTTTAGTATTCTGTCTTGTGTTTCCTGCTCGTCTTCGTCTCCGATTCTTTGTTTCAGTCTTAGCAAGAAGTCTTTGTATCTTGCTGTTTTGTCACGAATTCTTGTGTCTGTTGTTAGACCGAATTTTTTGGCAAAGTAGATACCTTGCGTCTTTGTCGTTAGTCCAGTTCTCTTCTTATACACGCTGGCGGAAATGACAGTACTCATTTGGTAATTTCTATAGATATAGTTTACATTTAATTTTTGAAAATATTCGACACCCAATTCTTCAAAAGTTGTATAGAATTCTTCAAAATGTTCTGCAGTGACGTGATCGTCGGCGCCTTGCTCGAACAACCTTCGGTTGGCCGAGCGCGACCGCCGTAAAGACTTTGTCCTGCAGCCGTCTTGCCGACTTACTGGAGACCCCCTCTTTTGCCAAATTTATTATCTCATTGGAAAAACCCTATAGAAATTTCTTCAAAAGTCCTTCGAAATTCTCGGACATCTTTTTGACAAAATACCTATAGAAATTCTCGCGAATTTCCTAGGATTCTCAAAAAGATGTTCTACATAATCTTTCGATACCTTTTAAGATACTTTTCGATTTTTTTTCAGCTACTGCAAAACCTTG
>Ga0315292_10001594_pt1 | contig 12254 bp, 9 predicted proteins | sample YL17G13_0_MG_FD_204029 | JGI IMG/M metagenome (GOLD analysis project Ga0315292, IMG submission 204029) | Sediment microbial communities from Yellowstone Lake, YNP, Wyoming, USA - YL17G13_0 | ecosystem: Environmental > Aquatic > Freshwater > Lake > Sediment | place: USA: Wyoming | collected... | reverse complement strand
CCCAGCTTGGTGCCGGTGAGATTGCCCGTGTTTTCGGTGGGGCCGTCACACTTGTACATTGCCAGGTTGAACCGGGCGAACCGTGTGCCGGCGGTGGCGTCCTTCAGGCGGTCGTCGCGGCGGATGTTTACATATGGATTGCCTTTCGTGGGCGACCAGCTCTTAGACGGGTGGTCGCCCGAAATGTCCTTTGACTTGCCGGAGATGTTCGGTAGCTGGAGGTTCGTGTCGTAGGGGAGGTCCCAAGAGGCATTGTTGCCGACGGTGACGACGTCTATCGGCACCCGCTCGCCGCCGACCTTGTGGTAAAGCGTGATCGAAAGGGAGGGCGTGGATTTGCGGAAGTCCATCTTGTTGTCCCAGTACCAGCCAGTTGTCGCCTCACCGAAGAGCTGCGCGGTCGTCATGGTGGTCCGGCTTGGCCCGAATCCGTAGCCGTAGACCACGCGTTTGGTCGGCGTCGTGGCGTTAGCCGCCGGCGCATTAAAGGGTGCGGCGGTGCCGCTGAGAGGAACAATGGTCGTAGTGCCGTCTTGTGTCTTGAGCTCCAGTTCGTACTCAGCGAACATCTTGCCGGTTTCCGTGGGATTGGACACTTCGACCGCGTAGCCCCAGGCGCTGTCATCCTTGCTTGGGTCGTTCGCATCATATTTCGAGTTCGAAATGTGTCGCGCAAAGACCTGGGTGATGACAATTTCCTGCCGGAGGCCGAAAACCGCGAAGTTCTGGCCCGAAGGCGTGAACTTCCATGGCTCCCCGGTCTTGTCCTGGGAGCAGTAGGCCCACAGATTGGCCGCGAAATGGGCGGCCATGGTGGCCCTGTCATTATCGGTCTTGCCGATGCCCGTCGCTTCGAGCATGAGCTTCATGCGATCGTAGACGAGCTGGCAGTCGGCCGCGGTCTGCACGGTGTTGATAACCAGCGGCTCGGTGAAGTTGACCGCCGGATCCGTATTGGGCCAGCGGACCAGGGATGAGACGCTGTTCATCGTGGTCAACTGGCGGCGGATATTGTCCAGCAGCGTGTTGGCGGCGCCGGTGTTCGCGGAGATCATCTGGTTGATCCGCCCGCCGAACTGGGAGAGGTTGTCCGTGTATTTGCATGCGTTGAGGAAGAAGACCTCGTCGCCGATGCCGAAGGGCTGGTAACTCTTGCCAGGCGACAGCAGACACGACCCGCAGTAGCGGCTATAGTTCTTTGTGGATGCTGTGGCGTCGCCTATGCGGCCCTTGGTGCTGCCGTCGCCGGCGTTCAGCAGCGGGTAAACCTCTTTCTGTACAGCAGTTCCGGACCTTTTGTCGAGGAAGGTCCGCAGATCAACCATGTCCGGGCCGGAACCAGAGGGGCGGTCGGACACCGATTCGGTGGTGCTCCACCCACTGGCGGTATTGATACACATTCTCGAGCTGAGGTCCTCTATCCGCACGGCCGCATAGTAGTTGGTGTTGGCGTCGGCACCGCCCAGCGGACTGCTGATTTTGGTGTCGTACAGCTTGGCGTCGGGAATCCCGTCGCCATCGGTGTCAATGTATTCAGGATTAGTGGCGGCATCCTGCCCATCCGTGTAAGTCGCGGTTTCGAGGAACGTCTTGCCGGCGCACGCGCCGAGGAGGTCTGGGCCAACGAGGTTGGTGAGTTGGCCGGAGATTCCCTCGCCCGGGATATATGAGGGGGACAACCAGTGGTCAGTCGTTTCGGTGCTGGTGTAGGGGTGAGGGTAGTCCATGAAACCGACCAGGCCATTTGACGTGGCAAGCATCGCTCCGTAGGGTACGCAGGGTGGGGTGGCGTTGACAGCGCGGTCGAAGCTGATCTGCGCGATCGCCTTGGCCAGCAAGCCGTCACCGATCGGGTCCGCGTAGGCCCTTACCGAGAGGCTCTCGGTCTCTTCGGAGTCGAGGTTCGAGATTACAAGGAACGTCGAGGCGAGGATGGCGAGGATGGTCAACATGCCGATCGCCATCAGCAGGACCGAGCCGCGTCGATTGTGCATGGAAGTCATGGGTGCTCTCCTTCGCGCCGTCGCGCTATGCTCCTACAATGCAGATTACCTCGTACTGGCCCGTGCCGCGCAGCTCCTTGGGCATTGACGGGTCCTTGATCGCGAACGTTATCCGGATGGCCTTTGGCCAGCCGGTTATATTCTGAGACGTCCAGTCGGTCTGATTCTTGTGCGTACACAACAACGAAGTGGTCTGCCACTTCAGGTTGCCATCGGTGCCCTTGGTCCCGTCCGTCCAGGATACCTGAAATTTGTCGATGTTCGTGACCAGCACCTGCCAGAGATTCTTCAACTGAGTTGCGGTGGCGGGTGGAAGCTGCATGTTGCCCGGAGTTGTCGAGGCCACCTTGTCGGCAAGGGCCTGAAGCGTGAACGGCGGGCTGTTGGCGTCGCCGGATGAAGCCGCGCATTGCCGGAGTATGGAGAAGTTCACGTTGATCCGCTCGCCGCTGATGTCCGGGGAGGCCGTGCCAGTGGTGCAGTTGCAGATGTACTCCGGCCGCCACAGGTACTTTGTGCCCGAGCTAGTGCTCTGCTGGCCGTAGCAGACTATGCTGCCATCGCCCTTGGTCGATTCGTTGATTCCGGTGACCGGCCCGGCCGTGCTGAAAATCAGCATCGACCCGCCGGCGCCGCTGGTAACGCACAGGAAGCCGTCCTTGGAGACCCGGCGAAGGTCGCGGCGGATGATCCGGGCGATGGTGAAGGCCATGGCGTGGCTGCGGCGGTTCTCCTGTGCGGCCGAGATGAAACGCTGGGTCTGGACCAGGATCGAGCTGACCGCCAGGATCATCACCGCCAGCACGCTGATGGCCACGAGCATCTCGACCAACGTCATGCCGGCGGCGAACCATCGGCCTCTCAGGCCGCGGCCCAGCCGGGCGTCGGCGGGCCGGGTGCTTCGCGGATTGTCATGAATACTTGTCATGATTTCGTCATTCCTCGAGCGGTGAGCCTATGTGCCCGGTGTATACGAAGGAGCCGGGCTCAGTGCCGTCTTGGTTTGTACCGGCTTGCTGCACTCAACCCTGTCAGTCGCCGTCGCGGGCGTCAGCGTAATCAGCTTTACATTAGTGCCGGCGGCCAGCGTCTCCAACAGCTCCGCCGTGGTTGCGGTGGGGGCGGACCTGACAAAGTAGACCTGCACGACGTTGTTGCGGGTGTCGATAACGACGGAGCCCGCCTTCAGGGCGTTGGCAGCGGCGGTAATCGTCGAGCCGGTGGTCGGCGAGGCGGTCGTCCCGACCTTGATAGTGCATGTTAATTCGGATGGGGTGACCTCGCTGGGACTGGCCCCCGTCGTGCTGGGAGTTACCGTGTACGGCACGATCAGGACGTCGTAGTCGTTGGCAGACGTGGTTGTCGAGGCTGGCGGGGTTGGGTCGATCTTTCGGAGCTTCATGAGGACCGCGGCGCCGTAGCCAGGTTGGCCATTGGGAATGTTCACGGTGTTCCAGGGGTATTTCAGGTCGCCGGTCCCGAAATAGCTGGTGGGGGTGCCCTTGCTGTCCAGCAGCTTGTACGTGTCCGTGATGCCGTTAGTGGTCGAGTGCCGCACCCGCGCCTGAACCATCGCCAGGGAGTTGTCGCCGATCAACTGGCGCATGATGTCGTCGATCGTCCGGAGGTGAACCTGGATTCCGGCGTGCAGCGCCCCGGCCACCATCCCCATGCCGACCGCCAGCACACCCATGGCGATCATGATCTCCGTCAGGGTGAAGCCGGTGGCATGGGCGTCTCGCCCATGAGTTGCACGTCCGTCTCGGCCGTGGTGCGCAGGGCCGGGACGGCCCTGCGACTCGCGGGCAGGATGCCCGTGCCACTGCACCAGGCTGTGGCTGACTCGAATTGTCGTTTCGCCGGTTTGCATGGTTCTAGTCCCTTTTGTAAAGCTGACCCGTGTGAACGTTCAGGGGCAGCAACTGGGCGTTCTCATTGAGGTAGGCCACCTTGTTCGACGCCGATGAGTACTCGGCGATGTCGAACATGGTTATCGCCGTCGCGGCGTAGCGGTCCTGGACGTAGTCGGTATTGGCAAGTCGCCAGAGCCTCTTGGAGCCGAATCGGGCCACCTCAGTGGTGGCGACATCATTGAAGATCGGGCTCTGGTCGTTGAATTTGATCGGATCGCCGTTGACGAACCGCGTTACCGCCCCGAGCGGGTTGAATATCACCGAGAAAGTGGTGAACTTTGTGATAGTCCCTGCCGCCGCGCCCTCGAACAGAGACGTGGCGCTGTCGCCAATCGTGGCCTCCAGACGGCAGGTGTTGTCCGTCCCGGAGATGGCGTCGCTGGCGTAGCCGAAAGCGATGTTGCCGGGAATGCGCTGGGGCGCCATGCCCGGTATGAGATCGAAGCATTTCTTCTCGGAATCGTAGGAGATCAGGCCAGAGAAACACACGCCGGCCAGTTCGGGCCGAAGCAGAGCGTCCCCCGCATCGTTCAACGCGTCCGCCATTTGCACGTGAACGCCGGCGTACGTGCTGGACAGCACCGCCCTGGCGCGGACAGCCGTGAACTGCGCGGAAATGAGGTTGTACGCCTGCGCGTCGGCGCCCGAATTGAACAGGGCGACGATGCTCGGCAACGCCATCGACGCCATGAGCGCCACCAGGCCGATGACAACCATCATCTCCAGAAGGGTGAACCCCGCCAGCCGCCCCGCCCCAGCGGCCCGGCGGCCTGATGTTGTGAGGGTCTTGGTCATCATTCTCTTCCTCGCGCCGCGCGACTGCGGCGATCAGTTCATGTCGCTGCGGATGTTGTCCTTCTGGTACTGTTTCTGCTGCGTGGGGTTGGTCTTGTACGCCTTCTCGTACCCGAACACGCCGTCCGGCCCGGCGGAGACTATCACCGGCTTGCCGCCCACGCCCCCGTCTTTCAGGTACAGCATCGACTTGCCGTAGGCGTCGGTGGTCGACACGCCGTCAAGGAACGGTCGCGTCGCCCGATAAAGCGGGAGGTTGACGTCGACGGTGCCGGTGGGGCTGCCCGTCGAAAGCACGAAGATAAGCCTGGGCATCAGCTTGTCCGGGTCCCATTTGTCCGCCGCCGAGCTGTCGGGCTCGTAAGATACGCCTTCCGCCGCAATCGCACCGGGCACGTGGCCTTCAACCTTGCGGAAGGCGTCGATAGCGGCCATGAGCCTCTTCTGGCTGCCGAGGGTCTCCTTCTTGCGCCCCTCCTCGATGACGTACCAGCTTACGCCGACGACGAGCCCCACCAGCACCGACAGGATGAACATCACCAGCAGAAGCTCGACCAGCGTGAAGCCCCATCGAGAAGGACGTTCAGGCCGGACGGCACGAATTTCATGCCTGGTTGTCATGGCTGGGCCTCCTTGACGTGAAACGAGAAGTTCGCTATGTCGTCGACCTTTGTGGTGGTCGCGGTGACCTGGTCCCACACCCGGTTGGGGCCCGGCGAAAGCAGGATGTAGTCCTCGCGATAGTAAGGATGTGACGTGTCGCTGGTGCGCGGGTCTTTGACATACGTCATAATGTTCGACGGGCCCTTGGCGTCGGTTGTGTTGTTGTTACCCGAATTGTAGTTGCCGCCCGCGTCAAATCGATAATAAAGGATGGTGTTGCCGAAGGCGTCCTGGAATACCGGCGGGTCGCCGGCAATGGGCATTGTCTGCGGCACGTACGGGCCGTGCTTCTCGGCCGCCCGAACCAGCCGAAAGCCGGGGCCGCTCAGGCCGTCCTTGTCGCTGCCTAAGTATCCCATCAGGCACTGGACCAGGCCGGCGGCGCCCGAGGAAAGTCTTGCCGGGTTCACGTTCGACGGATGCGGGAAGCTGCCGTCACTCGGCGGCAACTCGCCGATTTCCATGCGGTAGCTTTCGACGCCCATCGTCAACTGATACATGTAGCCCTTCGTCTGGTCGATCAGGAACATCCTGCGGACTGCCTGGACCGACGGGGCGACCAGTCCTATGAGCATGCCCAGGATGACGATCACGGCAAGCAGCTCCACCAGCGTGAAGCCCCCGCGCCGCGGCCGTGCCGGCCGGACTCGCGGCCCCCGGAGGCGATTGGCCGGTATGTCTGTTCCTGTGCTCACCTGTGAACTCCTACTTGTTGAAGTTGTCGACCGACGAGGTCGAAAAGTACAAACGGTCCGTGCCCGCCGCCGTGATGACGAACAGGCCGTCCTGGCGCACTATCGTAGTCGTGCCCGTCGTCGTCGGATTAACGTGCATCTGGATGGTTATCTGCACGCTGCTGCTGTTCTTCGCGGAGTTGGCGGCGGTGACGTACTTCGAGTTGTCCACGATCACGTACTGCACCTTATTGCCCTTGTCGGCCAGGCGGGAGGGATAATACAGGATCGCCATTGTCTCGTTGGCGTAGTCGAGGATGCTTCTGGCCACGCCGGTAACGGGGTCCTGGGCGGTGTCCAGCATGTCCCTTTCCAACTGGCCGTAGTTCGAGACCGGGAACAGCTTCCTGGTTGAGTCGTTGGGGTCGATCATGGTGAACAGGCAGCGTGCCAGCAGGGCGCTGCCGGCGTTCTGGCAGTTGGGGTAGTTGGCGGAGGAGGCGCTGCCGGTCAGGGCGCCGAACCCCTCGGCGTCCTGCCCTGGATAGTAGCGGTTGCCGGTGGCCGACATCTTGTATATGTTGCACCCGTCGTCAAGCGACCTTATCCGCACCGCCAACTGCATCTTCTGCTTGTTTTCCAGCACCGCCTTTATGGTCGGCACGACCATGCCGACAAGCAGGCCGATGATGGCCACCACCGTCAGCAGCTCTATGAGCGTGAAGCCGTCGATGCGTTTGACTTTGATCCTGAGGGTTCTCATGTTTACGCGTCCTTTCCGGTTCGCCGGTTACTACTGGCCCTGCATGCCCTTGAGCATGTCGATCATCGGCAGGAAGAGCGACACGACGATGTAGCCGACGATGACGCCCAGCGTGATGACCATCAGCGGCTCCAGCAGCGCAATCATCGAGCTGACCAGCACGCTGACCTCTTCGGCGTAAGTGTCGGCCACCTTTTCGAGCATCTTGTCCAACTCGCCGGTTTCCTCGCCGACGTCGATCATGTTGACGACCATCGGCTCGACGACGCGGCTCTGGCGCAGCGGCTCGGCGAAGCTTTCGCCCTCGCGGATGCCTTCGCGCACCTTGCCCAGCGCGCGGGCGAACACCTCGTTTCCGGAGGTTTCGCGGGTGATGCTCAGGGCCTCGAGGATCGGCACGCCCGCGGACAGCAGGGTTCCCAGCGTCCGGCAGAACCGCTCGACGCCCGTCTTGGCGTTGATCTGCCCGATCACCGGTATCATCAGCTTCATCCGGTCGACAAACAGGTGTCCAGTCGGCGACGTCTTGACCATCTTGAAGATGAGCCAGAGCAGCACGGGCGAGAGGAGGATGACGGCCCAGCCGCCGGCTGCGATCCAGTGGCTTACGTCGATGAGGCTCTGCGTCATGGTCGGCAGTTTACGGCCCATGTCGCGGAAGATCTTCTCAAAGGCCGGGATGACGAAAACCATGATGCCCGTGACGATCAGCATCGCGAAGCTGATGACCATGATCGGGTAGATCATCGCGCCCTGGACCTTCTTCTTGAGGGCCTGGCTCTTTTCGAGGAAGTTGGCGAGCCGGCCCAGGATGACGTCCAGCACGCCGCCGAGCTCGCCGGCGCGGATCATGTTCGAGTACAGCGGACTGAAGACCTTCTGGTGCCGCGCCATCGCGTCAGAGAGCGTCACGCCGGATTCGACGTCCTCGGCCACCATTCGCACCGCCATGCGCATCGGGCCGGGCTTCTGCTGTTGCTCGAGGATTCGCAGGCTGCGAAGGATAGGCAGGCCGGCGTCGACCAGGGTCGCCAACTGCCGGGTGAACTGGGTAAGCAGCCTGGTTGGCACGGAGCCGACCTTGCGGCGCTGGGTGGCGCGGGTCTGAGTCGCGGTCCCAGCCGCGGTCGGGCCCTTGCCCCGCTTGACCGCTCGCTCCTTGACCTTCGTGGGGAAGTTGCCCATCGCGCGGACCTTGGAGGCCGCCTCCTCGTTGGTGCCCGCGTCGACCGTTCCCTTGACGGTCTGGCCTACGGAATTCAGGGCTTCGTACTGAAAGGTTGCCATTGCCTACTCCTCATTTGTGCCGCCGGGCAGCCGCCCAGCCGTCATACCTCTTCCTGGATCGTCTGGGAAATAACCTCTTCCACCGTCGTCGTGCCGTCGAATATCGCCAGCAGACCGCTCTCGCGGAGCGTCCTCATGCCGCGCTTGCGGGCGGCCTCGCGAATCACGCCGGTGCTGGCTCGCTTCATGATCAGCGAGCGAATGTCATCGTCCAGAAGCATGATCTCGAAAATCGCCTGCCGCCCGCTGTAGCCCGTTCCGCGGCAGTACTCGCAGCCGACACCGTGGAAGAACGTCCTGTCCTTGAGGACCTCGGACTTCAGGCCCACCTCGATCAGGATCTCCTCGGTCGGCTTGAACTCCTCCTTGCACCGCGTGCAGATGGTTCGCACCAGGCGCTGGCCGATGATGCCTTCCAGCGTCGCGGTGATGAGGAACGGCTCGAGCCCGAGGTCCAGAAGGCGGGCCACCGACGACGGGGCGTCGTTGGTGTGAAGCGTCGAGAAGACGAGGTGGCCTGTAAGCGACGACTGGACCGCGATCTCCGCGGTTTCCAGGTCGCGCATCTCGCCGATCAGGATGATGTCCGGGTCCTGACGCAGGAAGTGCCGCAGGCACCGCGCGAACGTCAGCCCGATGTCCGAATTGGTCTGCACCTGGATAAGCCCGTCAATGTCGTACTCGACCGGGTCCTCGCTGGTGAGGATCTTCGTCGATACGTCGTTGAGCTCGTTCAGGGCCGAGTAAAGCGTCGTGGTCTTGCCGCTGCCGGTCGGGCCCGTGCATACCACGATTCCGTTGGGACGGTTGATGAGCTGCCGCATCACGCGAAGGTCGTCCTCGCGCAGGCCGATGCGGTCGAGGTCCAGCGAGACGTTCGATCGGTCCAGAACACGCAGGACCACGCTCTCGCCGAACATCGTCGGCAGCACCGCCACGCGAAGGTCCACCGGCTGGCCGTCGATGACCAGTTCGATTCGCCCGTCCTGGGGAAGCCGCCGCTCGGCAATGTCCAGGTTCGCCATGACCTTGACGCGCGACGCGATGGCAATCGCGATCGACTTGGGCGGCGGAAGCATCTCGTAAAGCACGCCGTCGATGCGGTAGCGCATCTTGAACTCCGTCTCGAACGGCTCGAAGTGTACGTCGCTGGCCCGGTTGCGGATCGCCTCCAGCAGAACCATGTTCACCAGGCGCTTGACCGGGTTGGCCTCGGCCATCTCCTTGATCGTGTCCAGGTCGATGCTCTCGCCGCGGTCCTGAAGCAGCGCCAACTGGTCGTCGCCGGCAATCTCGTTGATGATGTCGCCGATCGACGCGGGCTCCACGTCGTAGTACTTCAGCAACGCCATCGAGAGCTGGTCGGGATCGGCGATCTTCGCCGTCACCGCGAAATCCATCAGCGTCCGCAGGTCGTCGGTTGCCCGGAAGTTGTCCGCTGAACCCAACGCCACCACCAGGTGGTTGGTCAGCGGATCGTACTCCAGCGGAACCACCTGGTAGGCGTTGGCCATCTGCGAGGGAATCTTGTCGATGACGTCGGCGGGAATGTCCAGCGACGTCAAATCGACGTACTCCATCCCAACCTGGTAGCCAAGCGCCAGCGTCCGCGTCTTGGCTTCGAGGTAGCCCAGGTCGATCAGGATCTGTCCGATCGGGCCGCCACGTTCCTTCTGAACGTCCAACGCCTCGTGAACCTGCTGGCGGGTGGCCGCGCCGATCTTGACCAGGATCCGCCCAAGGCGCTGGCCCTTCAACTCGCTTACATCCACCTTATTGGGCATTAGCTCTGGCATGGCCTATTTCCTCAACTCCGAAACCGCGTTTTCCGGCGAGCCCTGCTGGATCGTGATCCGGCCGTTGCGAATGCCATCGATCTTGTCGCGCATTTCGGCCGGGGTGTGGCTGTTGTCAACCGTGTCCTCCTCCGAGATCTTGCCCTGGGCGAAGAGCTGGAGCAGGTGATCGTCCAGCAACTGCATGCCGAATTTCTTGCCGGTCTGGATCGAGGAGGGAATGCGGTACACCTTGTTCTCGCGAATGAGGTTGGCAATGGCGTTGGTCACCACCATGAACTCGAAGCCCGCGATTCGCCCGCGGGTGTCCTGCCGCGGAATCAGCGTCTGGCAGAGCACCGCGATCAGCGTCGAGGCCAACTGGATGCGAATCTGCTCCTGCTGGGCCACGGGGAACTGGTCGACGATACGCGTGATCGTGCCCTGGGCACTGGTCGTGTGAAGCGTGCCGAAGACGAGGTGGCCCGTCTCGGCCGCACGCAGGGCCGATTCGATAGTCTCCAGGTCGCGAAGCTCCCCGACGAGAATCACGTCGGGGTCCTGGCGAAGGGAACGACGCAGGGCCTCCGTGAAGCTCGGCACGTCCACGCCCACCTCGCGCTGGTTGACCATCGACTTCTTGTGCGAGTGGTAATACTCCACCGGGTCCTCGATGGTGATGATGTGCTTGTCGAAGTGCTCGTTGACGTAGTTGATCATCGTCGCAAGAGTGGTGGTCTTGCCCGAGCCGGTCGGGCCGGTCACCAGGAACATCCCCCTGGGCCGGCGGCAGAGGCTCTTGACGATCAGCGGCAGGCCGATCTCCTCGAAGCTGAACAGACGGGACGGAATCAGGCGAAGCGTCAGCGACAACTGCCCGCGCTGCCTGAACACCGCGGTTCTGAACCGCCCGGCCCCGCCAAACTCAAACGCGAAGTCCGTGCCACCCTGCTCCTGAATCTCCTGCTGAGCCCGCTCCGGGGTGATGGCCTTCATCAGGGCCACCGTGTCCTCGGCATCCAGGACCTTCGTTTCCAGAGGGCGAAGCCGGCCATGCAGCCGCAAGGTCGGCGGACGGCCCACGTGAAGGTGCAAGTCACTGGCACCGCGTTTGATACACGTGTCCAGCAGCCTTTCTATACTGATTGTCGCCATGGGTATTCCTCATTCGATTATTCGTGGCCTCAACTCGCTTGACAAGAGCCCAGAGGCCCCGTTGTTGAGGCATAACGGCATAACAATAGACAAAATAAGAGGTTAGCGCCTTCACGCGCCGTCGCCTAATCCGTGATCAGATCGGATGCCTGGGTGATGCGGACCAGTTCGTCAGGAGTGGTTACGCCATTGAGGATCTTGGTTCTCCCATCCTCCAGAAGGCCTCGCATGCCCGCGGCCCGGGCGGTCTTTCGGATCTCATTCAAGGGTGCCCGGTTGAACGCCATCTCGCGAATCGAGATGTTCATTTCCATCAATTCAAAGATGCCCTGCCGACCCCTGTAACCAGAGCCGCCACAACTGCTGCAACCTCTTCCGCGATAAAAGGTTCGGCCCTGAATCTCATCCGGCCGAAATCCCAGAACCCGCAGTATGCGAGGATCAGGGTCCGGGTACACTTCTTTGCAGTCTGGGCAGATGATCCTGATAAGGCGCTGACCCATGACCGCCTGGATACTGCTGGCCACCAAGAAGGGCTTGACACCCATGTCGATCAGACGCGTAATTGCTGATGGAGCGTCATTAGTGTGCAGTGTACTGAAGACCAAGTGTCCAGTAAGTGCGGCCTGAATTGCGACCTCAGCCACCTCCATGTCGCGGATTTCGCCCACCAGAATGATGTTTGGCGCCTGTCGCAACATCGACCGGAGGATCGCGGCGAACGTCAGGCCGATCGACTCGTTGACCTGGCACTGGTTGATGCCCGTGAAGTTGTATTCCACGGGGTCCTCGGCCGTGATGATCTTACGGTCGGGGCGGTTGAGTTCGTTGATGGCCGCGTACAGCGAGGTGGTCTTGCCCGAGCCGGTCGGGCCGGTGACCAGGAACACGCCGTTGGGCCGGCGGATGATCCGCTGGAACTGCGCGTAGTTGTCGGCCTCAAAGCCAAGCGACTGGATGCCCAGCTTGGCCGAGTCCGGCCGGAGAATACGAAGGACGACGCTCTCGCCGTGGTAGCTCGGCAGGGAGGAAACGCGGAAGTCAATGTCCGAGCCGGCGACATTCATCTTGATTCGGCCGTCGCCTGGCATACGGCGCTCGGCGAGGTCGATGCCAGCCATGATCTTAAAGCGGTTAATGACCGGACCTTGCATTCGCTTGGGGATGTTGTCTCGCTCGAGGCACACGCCGTCTACGCGGTAGCGGACGCGCACGCGGTTGGCCCT
>Ga0315292_10001593_pt1 | contig 12258 bp, 4 predicted proteins | sample YL17G13_0_MG_FD_204029 | JGI IMG/M metagenome (GOLD analysis project Ga0315292, IMG submission 204029) | Sediment microbial communities from Yellowstone Lake, YNP, Wyoming, USA - YL17G13_0 | ecosystem: Environmental > Aquatic > Freshwater > Lake > Sediment | place: USA: Wyoming | collected... | reverse complement strand
AGCGACTGGAAGTGCTGAAGGACGGCGCCTCGGCCGTGTACGGCTCGGACGCAGTGGCCGGTGTGGTCAACGTCGTCCTGAAGAAGAACTTCCAGGGCCTGGAGGTCGCGGGGAACTATGGTGCGACTACGGAATCGGGCTACGACGAGAGGTCGGCTTCCCTGATCTGGGGTTTCGGCGACGACGATTCCAACGCCACGATGATCTTCGACTACTTCAAGAACAGCACACTCGAGAACAAGGAGCGCGGCTATCTCGGCACCGCGAACCAGGAGCCGCGGGGCGGCCAGGACAGTCGTTCGTCGCGCGGCTTTCCAGGCGCCTTCATCGTCACCGCGCCTAATCCCGCCAATCCTGGCCAGTCGCTGACGGGCGCCAGGGTCGATCCGAGCTGTCCGCCGGCCAACACCGGCAGCACCGCCTGCTTCTACGATTACGGCCCCTGGAACCTGCTCATTCCGGAGGCCGAGCGGACCGGCGTCATGCTGCTTGCCCACCAGGGGTTGGGCGAGAACATCGAGCTCTTTACGGAACTCGGCATGCAGCACAACACGTCCATCGCCCAGGGCGCGCCCACGCCGCTCGACACGTCGGCGGGGCTCACTGTGCCGGTGGATCACCCCAACAACCCGTTCACCGATGCCGAGAGCATCGCCATCCGCCGCTTCCGCACGGTCGACGCCGGGCCACGCCAGTGGAGCATCGAGACCGACAACCTGCGCGGAGTGCTCGGCCTGCGCGGCAGCTTCAACGACTGGAACTGGGAGGTTGCAGCTCAGCGCGCGCGCAGCGAGACGGAGCAGACCGGCAGTCGCAAGCAGGGCTGGATCCGCACCGACTACCTGCAGCGGGAAATCGATGCCGGGCGCTACAATCCTTTCGGCACGACCTACAACAGTCCCGACGTGATCGATTCCATCACGACCAGCCTGGTACGCCAGGGCACGTCCGAGCTGACCGCCTACGACGCGCAGATCGACGGTAGCGTGTACGAGCTGCCGGCCGGCAAGGTTGGCATGGCGGCCGGCGTCGAGTACCGCGACGAGGAGATCAAGGACGTGCCCGACGAGCAGTTCCAGCGCGGACTGATCTTCGGTACGGAGGCCGTGGCTGCCGCCGCCTCGCGTGACAGCTATGCGGGCTACGTGGAATTCTCCATACCCGTGATCGAGAACCTCGAGTTGAATGCCGCCCTGCGTTACGACCATTACAGCGACTTTGGCAGCACGACCAACCCGAAGGTGGCGATGCGCTGGACGCCGATCGACTCCGTGGCCGTCCGCGCTTCCTGGGGCACGGGCTTCCGGGCGCCCTCGCTCGCGCAGATCGGCCTTGGCCCGTCGCAGGATTCCTCGTTCTTTCTCGATGCGCCGGGTTGCGCGGTCAACGCGGCCTTCTGCGACCAGACGGATTACACGGTCACCTACACCGGCAATCCGAACCTGAAGGCCGAGGAGTCGGAGTCGTACAACCTGGGCGTGCTGTGGAAGCCGACCGGGTCGATGCAGTTCGCCATCGACTACTGGGACATCACGCAGGACAACAAGATCGACAAGGCACTGCCTGCGCCCATCGTCGCCAATTTCTGCACCACCCAGAGCAGCACGGTCTGCGATCGCGCCGACCCGCTGCCGGGCCAGTCGCTGGGTGAACTGCTGAATGTCTACGCGACTTTCAGCAACGTCGGCGAGCAGCACGTCAACGGCATTGATTTCGGCGCCTACACCACCTGGGATATAGGATCCGGCAATCTGGGCGTGAACCTCGACTACACGCGCCTGCTGAAGTTCGAGCGCGCCCTGCCGACCGCCGACGGTGCGACCTTCAGGTCGCGCGACGTCGCCGGCCGGTACGAGTACCCGGAGGATCGTTTCGTGCTGACCGGGGACTGGAGCATGGCCGACTGGGGCGTCAATGCCGCCGTGTACTACACTGGCAGCTTCGCCGACCTCAATGGCACGCCCGATTACTTCGACAGCACGCGTGATGTCGATTCCCTGACGACGCTGAACCTGCAGGCCCGTTACACGGGTATCAAGGGCCTGACGCTTGCACTCGGCCTGGACAACGTGTTTGACGAGGGTCCGCCGTTTGCGATCGGCGACGGCGACACGGACCTCTACGGCTACGTGTCCGGCGTGCACGACCCGCGCGGCCGGTTCCTTTACGGCAAGGCCACCTACAGGTTCTGACCCGGCCCGATCCGCGCTTGGTGAGGGGCGCCGCAAGGCGCCCCTCTTTTTTCCGGGCAACTCGCCAGCGAGTCGTCCGCCCGGCACACTCGCCTGCATGAAGCCCTTGATCCGCGCGGTCGATCTCGCAGCGCGTCCGCTCGCGCCTTTGCTGCTGATCGTCTCGTGCATTGCACTGCCCGCACACGGCACGGGCGACCCGCTCGGCCAGCATCACGCTGCAGCGACGCAGATCACGCCCGAAAACGTGACGCAGCTGGAACCGGCGTGGACACATCGCAGCGGCGACATGGCCGCAGCCAGGGGTGCGCCTTCGAGCGTTTCCGCACAGTCCACGCCGATCCTGTTGCCGCCGCAGGCCGGCGAGCACCTCGTCTACTGCACTCCGTTCAATCGCGTCATTGCGCTCGATCCGCAAACGGGGCGCGAGCGCTGGACGTTCGACCCCGACGTGCGCCGCACCAGCGAGCGACCCTACCGCTGCCGTGGCGTGGCTTACGCGCAGATGGCGCAAGCCGATGCCGCCGGGGCGTGCCGGCACCGCATCTACACTGCTACCGGCGACCGCCGCCTGATCGCAATCGACGCGCGCGACGGCAAGCGCTGCGCAGGATTTGGCATGGGCGGCGAGGTGCAGCTTGCGGAGCACGAGCGCTACGGTCTCGAGGAGGTCGGATCGAGTTCGCCTCCGGCTGTGGCGAACGGCGTGGTTGTCGTCGGTTCGTCGATCATCGACTTCGCGTATGCCGAGGCGCCGCGTGGCCTGGTCGCAGCGTATGACGCCGTGACCGGCGCGCCGCGCTGGACCTTCGACCCGTTGCAAGGCCTCACTGGCACGGGCGCGGCCAATGCCTGGGCGCCACTCGCCGTCGACGCCGAGCGCGACCTGGTGTTCGTGCCCACCGGTGCGCCATCGCCGGATTACTACGGCGCACTGCGCGTTGGGCGCAATGGATACGCGAATTCGGTGGTCGCGCTGCGTCTGGCGACGGGCGCCGTGGCCTGGGCTTTCCAGCTCGTCCATCACGACCTGTGGGACTACGACACACCGGCGCAACCCGTGCTGTTCGACTGGCGCGACGCAGGTGGTGAACGCGTTCCGGCGCTCGCGCAGGTCAGCAAGCAGGGTTTCGTCTTCGTCCTCGATCGCCGTGATGGCCAGCCGTTGTTCCCGGTGCTGGAACGCCCCGTGCCCGCGAGCACGATTCCCGGCGAACAGGCCTGGCCGACGCAACCGTTTCCAACACGGCCACCGCCGCTGTTGCCGACGCGAATCACGCCGGACGACGCCTGGGGCCTGACGTTCTGGGATCGCGGGCGCTGCCGTGATGCGATTGCGGGACTGCGCAATGAAGGCATCTTTACACCGCTTGCCGAGCAGCCGACGCTGCTTTTTCCCGGCAGCCTCGGCGGTGCCAACTGGGGCGGCGGCGCTTATTCGCCGCAAACCCAGCGGTTGATCGTGAACGTCAATGCCGCACCGTTCGTGGCGCAACTGATTCGAGGCAACGCGGCTGGAACGTCGCAGGACCATCCCGTCGCCGGCCAGAAGACCATGCACGTGACGATGCAGGGCACGCCGTACACGCTGGCAGTCGGGCCACTGTTGTCGCCGTTCGGCATTCCATGCACGGCGCCGCCATGGGGAAAGCTGGTGGCCATCGACCTCGCGCAGGGCCGGATCGCCTGGGAAGCGCCGCTCGGGTCGGTGCACGAGATGGCTCCGCTGCCGCTGCCGTGGCATATCAACTGGGGCACCCCGAATCTCGGCGGCGGACTGGTCACCGACGGCGGCGTGTTCTTCATCGGCGCCACGATGGACCGGCAGTTCCGCGCTTTCGATGTGCGCGACGGTCGCCAGCTCTGGTCGTACCAGTTGCCGATCGACGCCACGGCCACGCCGATGAGCTACTCGTTGCGCGGCCGCCAGTACGTGCTGATCAATGCCGGCGGGCACGCGATGTACAACCGCGGCACCGGCGATCACCTGATTGCCTTCGCGCTGCCCGTCAATCCGCAGCACGACCCGCCGCGCAACATTCCATGGCCCCTGCGGGCTGTGCAGCAGGCCGTGACCGCGCATGAAATCCTGGCCGACGGGCGCGTCCATCTCACGATCGTGCATCGGCCGTTGCCCGGCGTGACGCCGGAGATGCTGGCCTGGTGGTACCGGGTGCTGCCGCTCGGCGAGGTGCAGTTCGACGGCGCGATGCGACCGCTGTACCACCTGTTCCACCCGACCGAGCATGGGCGCATCTGGGTCGAGAAGCCGGCGGCCGATGGCAAGCCCGGCGTCGGCGCCGGCGGCGTCGTGGCGCGTTACGAGTGGTTTGGCCCTTACGACAGCGAAGGCGCCGCGCGTGTAATCGAACTGTCGCCGCATCGCTTCGTCACGCGGCCGGAGGTTGCCGGCGTGAATTTCGGTGAAATTCGACACGAGTGGGCAGTCTCGCCGCGGGGGGCGATCTACACCGTGGACACAGTCATCGGCGTCGACTGGCCTGTGATCGGTCCCATGGTCAATGCCCTGTTGCGACGTTACGTGTTCAGTGCAGGCATGCTGCGCGAATGGGAGCGTCACCAGGTCGAGGAGGTGGGCTTGCTGCCGCATTTCCTGCCGGCATTGTACGCGCAGCGCAATGACCGCAACATCTACCAGCTGCCCGCGCCGTGAGACCGGCAGGTGCGATGCACGGTGCCGGTCGCACGCCGATCGTGAGAACATCAGGCGCAAGACCTCCGGGGGACCTATGAGACGCGGGACGCCTGGCTTGCGGCATCTGTCGATCGCGCTGCTGCTGATTCCGTTCAGCATCCAGTCGTTCGCAACCACGCTGACGGTGACCGACCCGGCGGGTCGGCCGCTCACCACGGTCATGGTGCGGGAGCGCCCGGCCGACGGACCCCAGCTCGACACGTCGGACAACGGCTACCCGGCGCCGGGCGTGGCGCGCACCGTGGCCCCGGAGATCACCCGATTCAGTGATGCGGCCGGTCGCGTGGAGTTCGCCGGACGCAACGCGCCGATGGAGTACCTGGTTCGCAAACCCGGCCACCAGGATCTCGCCGTCAAGCCGCCGCTTGCGACGCGTGAGTTGAACTTGACGCTCGTGCCAGAAACCGACCCGGTCAAACTGGCAGAGGCCAAGCCCGCCAGTGCCTGGCTCGGCGCGCTCGACCTCGGCGACCGCGACACCAAGCTGCACTTCCAGACGCAGTGCACGTTCTGCCACCAGCAGGGCAACTCCTTCATCCGCATGGAGCGCACCCCGGACGAGTGGAGTGCGATCATTACGCGCATGCAGCGCTACGGTGCGCGGCTCTCCAGTCGGGACCAGCGTTCGCTGCCTGCAAAGCTGTCGGCGGGCTATCGCAAGCTGCGCGAGAACCCGCAGCTGCTGGCGGATCCGCTGCCGTGGAGTCCGGCGCTCACCGGTATCACGATCACCGAGTGGCCGCTCGGCGACATATTCAGCCAGGTGCACGACATGCTGTTCGCCGCCAACGGCCTGGTGTACGTGGCCGACAACATCCAGGACCGGCTGTACGAAGTCGACCCGCAGACGAACCAAGTCACCGTCTACCGGATCCCACACCGCGCGGGCGAGCCGAATGGCGGGCTGCTGGCAGCGCGGCTGAAGAATTTCCCCAGGCACGACAGCACCTCCAATGCGCACTCGCTGGCCGAGTCGCGCGTGGACGGGCATATCTTCATCACGCCCTCGGCGCAGCGCCGCCTGGTCGAGTTCGATCCCGCGACCAAGGCCTTCACGCTGCACGAGATGGAGGAGGGCTTCTACCCGCACACGGTTCGCGTCGACCAGCAGGATCGGGTGTGGTTCACCGTCGCGTTGTCGAACCAGGTCGCGATGTTCGACCGCGCGACGAAACGCTTTACGATGTACGACCTGCCCACGCGCGGCTTCCGCGAGTGGCTCAACGTGCGCCTTATCGGCGTGGTCTTCAAGCTGATGAGTTGGGGCGTGCCGCTCGCCAACTGGTTGCCGGTGGACCGCGCAGCCACCGGCACGCCGCTGCCCTACGGCATCGACATTACGCCCGACGGCAAGGTGTGGTTCGCGCGCCTGCACACCGACGAGATCGGCTCGATCGATCCCGGCACCGGCAAGATCAGCATGATCGCCACGCCGTTCAAGGGTCCGCGACGCCTGCGCACCGACGCGGCGGGCAAGCTCTGGATCACGGCATTCCCCGAGTCGGCGATCGTTCGCTTCGATCCCGCGACGTCACGGTTCACCCGCTTCGATTTGCCGCTGAGCCCCAAAGGCGGCGACACGCCCTACGCGCTGAACGTCGACCGTCTGCGCGGCATCGTGTGGGTGAATGGCAACCAGAGCGACTCGCTGTACACGTTCGACATCGCGAGCGAGACGTGGCAGAACATCCCGATGCCGCGCCGCGTGACCTTCACGCGCGACGTCGAGTTCGAGCCCGACGGCACGGCGTACACCGCGATCGCGAATTTTCCCGGCTGGCACGTCGAGGACGGGCAGTCCACGCTGATCCGGGTGCAGCGGCCCTGACGCACGGCTGCGCCCGGTTCATCGGCCTGGCTTGAGGCCGTACACCAGCAGCATGTTGCCCGGCATCTGGCCGAACATGCCGTAGCCGGACGTGACGAACAGCTGGCCGCCGTTCACGATCGCGCCGCCCACGTCGATTGCGCCGCCATGGCCGGCGACACCGTTGCTCGCCTGGTATGGAAGGCTGGTCTCAATGACGCGCAACAACCTGCCATTGCGCGCATCGAACAGGCGCAGCCGGCCGTCGAGCGCGCCGGCGTACACGACGCCGTTGGCGACCACCGCCGCCGCCGAGTGGCCGTAGTAATAACTGCACTCAGGCCAGGGCGACCGCTCGGATTTGCCCTTCGCCATTTCGGCGAGGCCGACGAGTGGAGCGTCCTTCGCGTCGAAGGTGCAGCCACGCTGCACAGGCTGTGACCACAGCACCTCACCGTCATCCACCTGCAACGCATACACGCCGGGCCTGGGCACGTAGCCCGCCACTTTGCGTTCCGGGTCGGCTATGGGCACGTACACCGCCTTGCCGTCGGTCGCCATGCCGTGGTGCACGCCGCCGTTGGAACTGCCCGAGCCGACGCGCTTACGCCAGACGACGGCGCCGTTGCGGTCCGGGTCGAGGGCGAAGACCTCGCCGGATTTCTGCCCCGCGATCAGCAGGTCGCCCTGCCTGCGCTCGACCAGCATCACCGAGGCGCCGAAATCGAAGTCGGGTCCGTTCTCTGCCGGGCAACTGGCACCGCCGCTCAGGCAGGCCGCATTCCAGGCGTCGTCGGCCAGCGCCTGGAAGACCCAGCGTCTGGCGCCGGTCTTGAGATCGAGGGCGAAGATGGCATCGCTGGTGGCGGTGGCCGGCGACGATGAATTCTGGCCTGTGCCGAAGTAAAGCGCGCCGCGCTTCGCGTCGATGGTCGGGCTGTTCCAGACCACTGCGCCGCTCGGCCCCCACATCTGCACGCCGTCACGGTTGAGCGTCGTCTTCGCCGCGTGCGCAGTCGTGTCGAAGCGCCAGGCCGGCGCGCCCGTCGCCGCGTCGAGCGCCTGGATGCCGCCATGCGTGCGGCAGCATTCGTGCGTTGGCAGGCCGGCCGCCGCGACTTCGAACGAGGAGAGCGGGACGTAGAGGCGGCCATCGAAGTAGGTGATGGGACCGCTGACGATCGAAGTCGGGAACCACTTCACTCGTTCGCGCCAGCGCAGCTTGCCGGTGGCCGCGTCCACGGCATACACCGTGGCCATCTCGTCGGCAAAGAACAGCGTGCTGGTGCCGTCCGTGGTCTTGTCGAGCGTCAAGGCCGAGTGCACGGGTGCATCGGTCTTGAACGACCAGCGCACGCAACCGCGCATTCGATCGAGCGCCAGCAGGTGCGCGCCCTTGCTGCCAATGAACACCGTGTCGCCGGCGACGACCGGCTGCGAGCGCATCGAGGTGACGGCGGGCAACGCAATGGACCAGAGCAGTTCGAGCTTGCCGACATCGCCGCGTGCAATCTCGGCGCCGACAGCCTGGCGCATGTTGTTGCGGCCTAGGCCCCAGTTCTCGCGTCCGGTCACGGGCACGGGGGTCTCGCCCGGGCAGGCCTTCTCGATGATCCACGCGTCCCGCCTGGCGTCTTCCGCCGCCGCCAGCCACTTGGCGATGCGCACCCGCTGTTCCTGCTTCAGGACGGCCGCCTGCGGCTGCATCTTGCCGAGTTCCATTGCCATGAGGATGCTGGAGGCCGGCAGCCGGCGCAGCATGTCGGTCGGCGGCGCCTTGGTCTCCGGCACTTCGTGGCAGATGGCGCAATGCGTCTTGAACAGCGCGGCTGTGTCGTCGGGCGCGTCGGCGCTGGCGCGTGCCGCGCCCGTCCACGCAAGCATGGCGAGGGCGAGCAACCGGAGCAGTGCCCGAACCAGACGCACGGGCGTCGCTAGCGATGGCGTCTGCAACCTCTCCATTCCTGTGACTCCCCTGGCAGGGCGCTCACTTGCTGCGAGCAGCGCCCCAGTGCGGGCATCTTAGCGTTCCGTCGAATTGCCGGCGTACTGCTTTGGTATCCTTGGGCGCCGCCACGGTTGCACGCTTAAAGGGAACATGGACGCCAGCGATCTGCGCCGCGGATTCAGGCTGGGAGACTGGCTCGTCGAGCCCTCTCAGTTGCGGATCACGGGACCCGCCGGTTCGCTGGCGATGACCCAGGCCCAGGCCGACCTGTTGCTGGCCCTCGCCGAGCGCCCTGGTGAGACGGTGAGCCGTCGCGACCTGAGCGAACGGATGTGGCCGGGCCAGGACGGCCAGGATGTTCCGCTGGACGACACCGCGCGGTCCCTGCGCGAGTTGCTGGGCGGGTCGACCCAGAACAGGCCGTACATCGTCGGCGTGGACGGCGACAGCTTCATGCTCGTCATGCAGCCCGGGCCGGCGGGGTTCGCTCGAGCACTGCAGCCGTCGGCAACCGCAGTCACGGGCCTGGCCGCGGCCGAGTCATCGAGGTCGCTGGTGGCCCTGTTCCTGGAACTCAAGCGGCGCAACGTGCTCAGGGTCCTGGGCGCCTATGCGGTCGGCATGTGGCTCGTGCTGCAGGTGGCGCAGACGACGTTCGAGCCGCTGCAACTGCCGGCCTGGTGGATGACGGCGCTCACCATCCTTGCGGTCGTCGGGGCGCCGATCGTGTTCGTCCTCGCGTGGTCCTACGAGATCACGCCGGGTGGCATCGTCCTCGACGAGGGCGTTCCTGGCGGCTTCAAGTTGCCGCGGGCCCGTCGCGCGCTCGCACCCGCCCTCGTGGCCGGCGTCGCGCTGATGGCGGCGGTAACCGGCTATGCCTGGTGGCGCACGCTCGGCGGCGAAGCGGCGGGCAGCGAACAAGCGCGCGGATTCGTGCCGAGCCCGGAATCGATCGCCGTGCTGCCGTTCGTGGACATGAGTCCGCAAGGGGAGTCGGCCTACCTCGGCGATGGCCTGAGCGAGGAACTCTCGAGCGATCTCGCCAAGCTGCCGAAACTGCGCGTCGCCGCGCGCACGTCGGCGTTTGCCTTCCGCGGCAAGGACATCGACGTGCGCAAGATCGGCGAACAGCTTGGCGTGCGCTACGTGCTCGAGGGCAGCGTCCGGCGTGAGGGGAATCGCGTGCGCGTGACTGCGCAGCTCATCGACGCGGTCAGTGGCTTTCACGCCTGGACCCAGAGCTACGACCGCCCATGGCAGGACCTGATCGGTATCCAGACGGAAATCTCTGGCGCAATTGCACAGCAGCTGCAGACCGTACTGACGCCCGAGATCGCGCAGCAACTCAAGGCCGCCCGGACCCTGGACTCGAAGGCCTATGACTTCTACCTCGCGGGTGTGTCGCAATTACGGCAAGCCGGGACGGCGAGCAACCTCGAGCAGGCCGAGAACAACTTCCGGCGAGCGCTCGCCGCCGATCCAGGCTTCGTCCGGGCCCAGGCGGGACTCTGTGAAGCCATCATCTCCCGCTACGACCGCACCAACGACAGTGGCCTGGTGGCGGAGGCCGAGGCCGCCTGCCGGGCAGCGCTCGAGGCCGACCCAACGCTCAGGGAGACGGAGCTCGCGCTTGGCAGGCTTTACCTCGCCAGCGGGCGGCTGGAACAGTCCGAGGCTATCTACCGCTCGCTGCTCAAACGCGCGCCGGGCGACGCGGAAGTCCGCATCGGGCTCGGCCGGGCACTGGCGCGCTCCAACCGCCCCGTGGAGGCCGAGAAGAGTTTCCGCGAGGCCATCATGGTCGAGCCCAGCTACTGGAGCGCATACAACAGCCTGGGTAATTTCCTCTTCAACCTGGGTCGCAGCGAAGAGGCGGCCGGGGCCTACGAGCGCGTCACCGAACTCGCGCCGGGCAACGCCACCGGCTTCAACAATCTAGGCGCCGCGCGCATGACCTCGGGCGATCTCGACGGAGCGGCGAAGGCGTTCGAGCAGTCGCTCAAGATCGAGCCCTCGCGGGCTGCGTATTCGAATCTCGGCACCCTGTATTACTACCTCGATCGAATGGAGGAGGCCGCGGCAATGTACTCCCGGGCGGTCGACATCGCCCCCGAGGACTTCTCGATTCAAGGTTCGCTTGCCGATGCGCAGTGGAACCTGCCGAACGGCCGCGACCGGGCCACACAGTCCTACCGGCGCGCCGTAGCGCTCGCGGAAAAAACGCTCGCGGTCGACACGACCATTGGCGACACCTGGGGGCTGCTCGGCTACTACTACGCGAGGCTGGGCGAGAATGAACGCTCGATCCGGTACGAGAAGCGTGCCCTGGAACTCGCCCCCGAGTCGCCCTTCGTAAGCTATTACGCAGCCATTGCCGCGGCGGCCCGTGGTGACAAGCAGGAGGCTTCCCGCCTGATCGGCCGCGCGCTCGAACAGGGGTTTCCCAGGGCGCTTGCCGTGCCCGACCCGGCGCTGCGCGGTGTCACGATCCGCTGAGTTTCCATCCGCATCGCGCCGAGATTCATCAATGCTCCCATCACGGCCTTCCTATCATCCGCGGCGGTATAGCCCGCACGTCGCACGTGCTTGGCTCGCGGCAACGTGCCTTTGCGCGCTGGCGCTCGATGCAGTCGCCGCCGACTACGTGCCTCCGCGTGGCACGTGGGCTGCGCGCACGCCGGCAGAAGCGGGTTTCGATGCCGGCAGGCTGGCCGCCGCCGTCGAGCTGGCACGGCAGAAGACCGTGGCCGAGCCACAGGACCTGCGCGCGGTGATCGTGAACCACTATTCCGGACGTGAACCCGGCTATCGCGTGCTCGGCCCGACCGGCACGCGCGCCGGCGGCAGTGGGCTCGTCGTGCGCGGCGGATACGTCGTCGCGCAGTGGGGCGACGTCGAGCGTCCCGAGATGGCGTTCAGCGTCGCCAAGAGCGTGCTGGCGACGGTTGCCGGCGTGGCGTTCGCGGACGGCCGCGTCTCCAGCCTCGACGACCGGGTCGCCCGTTACGTGCCCGAGCCGTACTTCACGGGCGACCACAACGGCGCCATCACCTGGCGGCATCTGCTCGAGCAGAGTTCAGACTGGCGCGGCACGCTCTGGGACGTACCGGACTGGGCTGACCGTCCGGTCGGCGCGACACCCAATGAATGGCGTAACCCTGTGCCCGTGCAGCCCGGCACCGTGCACGAATACAACGACGTGCGCGTGAACCTGCTCGCGCTCGCGCTGCTGCACGTGCTGCGCCAGCCGCTGCCGCAGGTGCTGCGCGAACGCATCATGGATCCCATCGGCGCCTCGTCAACATGGCGGTGGTTCGGGTACGAGAACTCCTGGATCGAACTCGACGGGCAGCGCATGCAGTCGGTTTCGGGCGGCGGGCATTTCGGCGGCGGCCTGTTCATCTCGACTTCGGACCTGGCGCGCTTTGGACTGCTCATGGAACGTGACGGGCGCTGGGGCGAGGGGACAGTGGTCGATTCCGGCTGGATCCGGCAGATGACGACACCTTCCACGCCGCGACCCGACTACGGCCTGCTGTGGTGGTTGAACGTGGATCGCAAGGCGTTTCCGGCCGCGCCCGTTTCGTCATTC
>Ga0315292_10001592_pt1 | contig 12259 bp, 9 predicted proteins | sample YL17G13_0_MG_FD_204029 | JGI IMG/M metagenome (GOLD analysis project Ga0315292, IMG submission 204029) | Sediment microbial communities from Yellowstone Lake, YNP, Wyoming, USA - YL17G13_0 | ecosystem: Environmental > Aquatic > Freshwater > Lake > Sediment | place: USA: Wyoming | collected... | reverse complement strand
GCCGCAAGCTTCTGCAGCCATTTTTATTACATCAATATTTTCACCGGCACCACTATATAGGGCATAAAAAACACGACAAAATATTTCAACAGCAGTTTTGTGTAACAGCGAGCCAAGGACAGGTATTCTCCAAATGTATTTATCTAGAATAAAGCGCCCCTTTTCGGTTGTAAAAAATCTCGCTGCAAATAGAACTGGAATTAAAGTTAAAATAAGAATCAACAGAAAATTATCCTGGAGGAAATAACTCATCTGTAACGAGGCGTATGTCATCGGAAATTGTTTCATATCCACTTTCAGTCGAACGAACACTTCAGCCATGCTTGGGAAGATGAAGCCGATGTAATATACGCAGGCACCAAAAAGTGCGACCAACGTAACAATGGGCATTATCAGAGCGCTTTTAAGATTCTTGCGGAATTCTGCTCGTCGTTCAAGAAACTTCGCAGTACTATCATATATCTCTGCCATGTTACCACTTTTTGAAGCCAAGCCAAGCATGTGGGAGGCAAAGCGTCCGAGCACAGATTCTTGCTTAATAAATACTTTCTCACTGTCCCTCCCTTGTTTCAACTCGTTATTGATCTCTTTAATAGCGTCTCTCAGAGTTTTATTCTCAATATCGTTAACCATCAATTGGAGAATTTCATTGTAAGGTAGTTTTTGCCGAATCAAATCGGCGCTGACACGCACAAACGTAACAATTTCAGCGTTGGGCGGTTTCATCCTGAAGTTAAAGGATTTTTTTCGAACGCGGATAACGCGAAATCCCATTTTAGAGAGTGCATCCTGAACTTCTTCTTTCGAGAATGCTTTCTGTTCACCGATTATTGGTTTCTCAGCACCTCGTTGAACTTTATATATGAATGTTGAACGCGGCAGGACCCGTAATAACTTGAACTTCCTTTGTACAGCCATTTGCGTGGCTTTTTGTTTCGCAACTCGTCCATTTTCAGCATCGATCACACCTTGCACAGCTTTACCCACAGGCGAAATACCTTCAACACGAAATTCAGGCATAATAAAACTCCAATATGTTTACAAATAGATTATCGACAATCAAACCGCCACAATGTAGGCACTGCCAAATTGAATTGCAACTACATTGTGAGAATTCTCAATTTATATATGACGCACTTTAAAACCGTATCGCATATCGAGCATAAGATAGAAAAGCTTTGCCAGAAACATGGGATTTCACTCGATACCCTTGCTCCTGGCAAAGCACGCTATGAGTAAGTCTTCAAACGCTTTAAATATAATTCAGTGTTTGAAGATTTCACACTCATTTACCAGCCCGTCGCAAACGATAATGTAGTCTTTCCGGTCGAATCGACAGTGCAGTCCGCCGTATACGATGTGTTCAGTGACGATGTGCCACGGAATACTATTGTCGTTGCTGTTCCAGCTGTCTGGAGTGCATACGTTCCATTATCGTCTGATGACATCTTTGTAGGTACTACATAATTAACATATGATCCGCCGCCGCCACCCATGGTTATCGGACGAATCTTATACTGATATGCGTTGGCAGATATATTCACCAAGCTCGACGTTACACCGTCTTTATTTGCCTGTGTGCTGTGTGCACCAAACTGTGAGATACCAACTGCTATGGCGATACCAACTATGATAACACCCAAGATGATTAGTAAAAGTTGCTGTTGACCCATTGTAAATCTCCTTTATATTGTTGTTAAATGTGAATTAAATTTTCTATTATTTATCAATTCCAACCATTATAACTTACCATCGTAAAACCGTTGCTGTCAACTTTACATGTTGCAACCCACGAGTTATTCATCGATGATGTTCCTTTCAACATTATCTGCATTTCGGTAGGTGCTGCATCGAGGGTATATGTTCCGTTATCATCAGATTGCAGTTTTACCGGTACCGAATAACCTGCGTACGAAGGTCTTCCGCCACCTAATATTTTCGGTCTTAATTTAAATTGATGAGCGTCTGCAGCTATGTTAACCAAACTTGATGTTACACCATCTTTGTTTGATTCTGTGCTGTTTGCCCCAAACATTGTAATACCTACAGCGATGGCAAGTCCCACTACGATAACACCAAGAACGACAAGAAGAAGTTGTTGTTGACCCATATGCGTTTTTCGGTTTTTATTAGGTGGATGTTATTTAATAAATTATTTTAATTGTATTGTTCTTTGTTTTATACAAGCCCTATGCCAGGGACTCGGATAGCCCGATACCTGAAAATGTTTGGAAAATGATTAAAATTCTCAGAAATTTACAATTACATAAAACTTCAAACAAGTTTGTAGGCAATAATTACCTGTCGCATGGAAATTAATACCGAGAAGCGGCAAGCTTCTAAATTGTAGAATGATTTGAAGAAAGATTTAAAAGCAAGTCACCGATTGGCATTAATTGATGGGGGCAGAATAAAAAAAATAGCCAGATACCTAAAGCATCTGGCTAAACATATCCGATGAATAATTTCATGCACAGTATCAAGCCATATCTGTGCTCTGAAATTTTATTTCACTTTACCAACCCGTCGCAAACGATAATGTAGTCTTTCCAGTCGAATCGACCGTGCAGTCCGCCGTATACGATGTGTTCAGTGACGATGTGCCACGGAATACTATTGTCGTTGCTGTTCCTGCTGTCTGGATTGCATACGTACCATTATCGTCTGATGTCATCTTTGTAGGTACTACATAATTGACATATGATCCGCCGCCACCGCCCATTGTCGTCGGACGTATCTTATATTGATATGCATTGGCAGATATATTCACCAAGCTCGACGTTACACCGTCTTTATTTGCCTGTGTGCTGTGTGCACCAAACTGTGAGATACCAACCGCTATGGCGATACCCACTATGATAACACCCAAGATGATGAGTAAAAGTTGCTGTTGACCCATTGTAAATCTCCTTTAATTATTAAAAATGTGAATTGTTGTATTGTTGATTATCTTTAATCGTTTCATAACTTATCAGATTGTTTACAAGCCACATGCCAAACCGATGTTCAGTATGTTTATATCGGTTTTTCTACTGAAATGATGAAATTCAGATGTTCCTTGGACACCCGAAAGAAATCGAATGGTAATAATTACCTAACCAGCGGTAAGTTATACTTAGTAGCATTTTAGAACTTATGTCTATCCGAGAAAATTAAAAGTTATGATTAATCTAAAAATATTTCTCAGTTGGATAACGTTTAATGTATCGACCTCGACCAACATTGCCGACCCACTTACCTTTTTCTATAATGATCTCCCCGCGCGAAAGAACAATCTCAGCGTTCCCATTCACTTTTACACCTTCATACATCGAATAGTCAACTTGCATGTGGTGTGTCTTTGCCGAAATAATATGTTCGGCTTTTGGATCCCAGATTACAATATCCGCATCACTTCCGATTGCAATCACACCTTTGCGTGGATACAATCCGAATATCTTTGCCGGTGCGGTTGAGGTGACCTCAACCCAGCGATTGAGTGTTATCCGTTTTTGGTTAACTCCACCTTCAAATAGTAACTGCAAACGATTTTCAATGCCCGGTCCACCGCTTGGTATTTTTGTGAAGTTATCTCTTCCTATTTCTTTTTGACCTTTGAAATTAAACGGGCAATGATCCGTTGAAACAACCTGCAGAGCATTATTTTTTAAACCTTCCCACAATTTTTCTTGATTCCATTTCTCGCGGGGCGGTGGTGTAAAAACATATTTTGCACCTTCAAAATTTGGTTTATTTAAATCTTCATCTGATAAAAATAGATATTGCGGACAAGTCTCGGCGTACACCGGCATTCCTTTATCCCTCGCTTCAATAATTTTTGCCAGTGCTTCATTCGAAGAGAGATGAACAATATAAACCTTTACACCGGCGGTTTCCGCCAAAGAAATAGCACGCTGTACGGCTTGGGTTTCTGCCATCGTTGGTCTGGTAAGAGCATGATATATCGGCGCTTTCTTTCCCTCATTTAGAGCTTTCTTGACCAGCACATCAATCGCGTTCCCATCTTCTGCATGTATGCAAATTAGAGCACCATTTTCAGAAGTCTTCCTCAGTGCTTTCAGTAAAGTTGTATCATCAACCATCAATACACCGGGGTATGCCATAAATAATTTAAAACTTGTAACGCCTTCTTTCACCATTCCATCCATATCAGGTAAGGATGAATCAGGTAGCTCAGTGATGATCATGTGAAAACCATAATCTATACACGCTTTCCCTTCTGCTTTCTTTCGCCAAATGTCTAGTGCTTCCCTCATCCTCATTCCTCTGGATTGAGTAGCAAAGTCAATAATTGAAGTAGTGCCGCCAAATGCTGCTGCTCGAGTTCCCGTTTCAAAATCATCGCTTGTTGATATGTTACCCAATGGCATATCAAGATGTGTATGCACATCGATACCACCGGGAATTACATACTTATTACTTGCATCGATTATTTTTTTTACTTGAACAGACAAGTTTGAACCGATTAACGTAATTTTATCTTCCTGAATATAAATATCTGCAGTATAATCCTGTTCAGCATTAATAATTCGGCAATTCTTTATTAATAGAGACATCTTCAAACCCCTAAATAAATAGAAAACAAATAGACGACCTATCTGCAAAAGTAGTTTTTTTTATAACGATTGTCAAGGATTGCTTTTCCGAGATGTATGATGTATATTCACGAAGCATAAGAAAAGGAAAATAGAAGTGGATAAATTCATAATTCACGGTGGTACTAAATTAAAAGGAACTGTTGCCATTGGCGGCTCAAAGAATGCTGCTTTGGCATTAATGCCTGCAACACTGTTGGCGAGCGGAAAGTACCAATTTCTGAATATACCTGACCTTCGCGATATAACAACTATGGGACGGCTCCTTCAAATGATGGGTGCCGATGTTGAAAAAGCTGATCAAACTTTACGCCTGAATACTTTTCGTGTAAATAAATTCGAAGCACCTTACGAGCAGGTTAAAAAAATGCGTGCATCTATTTACGTCTTGGGTCCCCTTGTAGCACGGTATGGTTATGCAAAAGTCTCACTTCCCGGCGGTTGTGCGTGGGGTCCACGCCCCGTGAATTTACACATTGAAGGGATCCGTAAACTTGGGGCAAAGATTGAAATCGATCAAGGTTACATCATCGCAAAAGCAAAACGGTTAAAAGCTGCAAAGATTGCATTCGATGTATCAAGTGTTGGTGCCACTGGTAATATAATAATGGCAGCAGTGTTGGCAAAAGGTACAACGATTATAGAGAATGCTGCCATTGAACCGGAAATAACCGCTTTGTCAGAATTCCTCAGCAAGATGGGCGCTCGTATTGCTGGTTTAGGAACAAAGAGATTGGAAATCGACGGTGTTGATGCTCTACATCCCTCAGATGAGACGATGATACCCGATAGAATTGAAGCAGGCACATTCCTCATGGCAGCCGCTATGACGGGTGGAACAGTGAAACTTGAACGGTGCAACCCGATCCACCTTGCCGCTGTGCTTACCAAGTTAGAAGAAATTGGCGCCATCATCGATGTTGGGGAAAATTGGATAAAAATTAAATCTAATAAAACAATTAAACCTGTTGATGTAACAACTGCTGTTTACCCCGGATTCCCAACCGATATGCAGGCGCAGTGGATGGCACTGATGGCAATCGCGAAAGGATCATCTATCATCAAAGACTCTATTTATTTTGATAGATTCAAACACGTGCCAGAGCTTATACGGCTTGGCGCAAATATTGAACTCAATAAAAACACTGCCCTCGTTAAGGGAGTAAAGAAGCTTATGGGCACCAAAGTCATGTCAACCGATTTACGAGCATCAGCAAGTCTTGTACTGGCAGGGCTGGTTGCCGATGGGAAGACCGAGGTTCTGCGTGTATATCATCTTGATCGCGGGTATGAATATATAGAAAAAAAGCTGCACGCGCTCGGCGCAAAAATTAAAAGAATATCAGGCAAAGAGTATTAAATTATTTCATCACATCATATGAAAGTTATAGTTGTAATGCCGGCATATAATGCTGCACGCACACTCAAGCCAACACTGCGAGATATTCCTCCCGGTTTTGTCGATGAAATTATTCTAGTTGATGATGCAAGTAAAGATGACACCGTTGAAATAGCGAAACACTTAGGATTAACGGTCATCAAACACCAAGCAAATCGAGGGTACGGTGCAAATCAAAAAACCTGCTACCGAACCGCCCTAATGCATGGTGCTGATATCGTCGTAATGATTCATCCCGATTATCAGTACGACAGCCGGCTCGTGCCTTATATGATTGGTTTATTAAAAGATTTACACCTCGATGTTATACTCGGCTCCCGAATCAGGACAAGAAAGGAAGCACTGGAAGGTGGAATGCCTCTGTACAAATATATAGCCAACCGCTTACTCACTTTCATCGAAAATATTTGTACCGGTACAAATTTATCTGAATGGCATACTGGCTTTCGCGCTTTTAACCGCAAAGTATTGGAGACGATCCCATGGGAAAATAATTCCGACGATTTTGTTTTTGACAGCCAGATGCTTGTGCAATGCATCGCATGGGATTTCCGCATCGGTGAGATACCTGTTCCCGTACGCTATCATGAAACTTCCTCTTCAATCAACTGGCGGCGCAGCATTACTTATGGCTTGCGGACACTATTGACCATGGGACAATTTCTTATGCATAAGTTTCATATCATCAAATCACCCCTATTCAGCAAGAAAATCATTTCGTAAGTAATGGCTGTAATGTTGTGCAATGTCCGATGAACCCATGATAACAACCTCATCAACTCTCTATAACTGGAAATATCTACTGATTATTATTATTGCAGTTATTTTTGTTTATGGACAAACACTTAATTTTGATTTCGTAAATTACGATGATGACGAGTTGATTTACCACAATGAAGATTTTCTTTCAAGTTGGGGAAACCTTAAAACTGCTTTTACTGCTCATGCATTCATTGGTGCTGGGGGTGAAAGTATTTACTACCGTCCATTGCTTGTGGTAAGTTACATTACCGATTATCATTTATGGCAGTTAAAACCTTTCGGTTATCATCTCAGTAATGTTTTTTTTCATACCATAACAGCGCTCATCGTTTTCTTTTTGATGCAAACTTTGTTGAACAATCAGATCACGGCACTTTTCAGCACATTAATATTTGCACTTCATCCCCTTCAAACCGAATCGGTCGCATGGATCGCAGGGCGAAATGATGTTCTATTAGGATTCTTTATCGTCTTAATGATGTTTTTTTATATTCAATCACAACATAATAATCGGCGAGAAAAGCTTTTTTTAGTTCTTTCAATGCTATCGTTTTCTCTCGCCCTTTTTACAAAGGAATCGGCGGTATTTTACCTCTTACTCCTGCCTATTTATATTTTGTGTTTTCAGAAGAAAACTGTTAGGGATATAATATCAATAAAAAACTTTTTCCGATTTTGGTCATTCGGATCTTTGCTTCTTATTTACTTGTTAGTACGCTGGAATATTATTGGGTCACTGATCGGTGCAGAGCGATTGTATGGAAAAGGTAAACCTTTTATTGACCGTCTTATTCATGTTCCGGCGATCATTGCCGAGCATCTCAAATTACTATTAGCACCTTTTAGTCTCTCTGTTGCTCACCCTCTCTCTGAAATAATCTGCCTTCGACAGCCATTATATGTTGTTGCAGTCGTTATCGTGATTCTCCTGTTAGCTTTAATTTGGCAATCATGGAAAAAAAATCGCATAATATGCTTTGGAATATTGTGGCTGACAATCGGTTTACTCCCGGCATTGAATATTGTTCCAATGCCGCGCCCAATTTTAGAACACCGTTTCTACGTCCCGCTCATAGGATTTGCAATTGTTGCTGGATACGGAATGGAAAAAATAAGCAGTCACATTCGCCAATCTACATATCGTATTGTTCCAATGGTTATTTTAATAGTTGTTATGCTAGTGATGTCGTATATGCGATTACCTGTTTGGCAAAATGGTATTACATTATTTACCGACGCTGTGAAAAAATCGCCGAGTGATTTACATGCAAATTACTCTCTCGCTCGCGCTTATTACGATGCCGGACTTTACAATGAAGCAGTACCCGTTCTCAAAAAATATCTCAAGATGGCACCGGTTGATATAAAAGGATATAGATTTTTACGTGAAGTGTACTATGTACTCGGGCAGCGACAAGAAGTAGCCCGATTGTGCCAAATGATGATCACACTTGAACCGCGCAATCCTAAACGGTATCTTGAGACAGGCGTCATCTATGAAGAATTGAATCATCTCGATACTGCGGCTGCTTATTATCACGAAGGAATTATTTTAGATTCATCTGCGGCAGAATTACATTTTCGCATGGGTATTTTGCAAGAACGGCTTGGGCATTTTGCACTTGCGGAACAATCTTATAAGCGAGCGGTTGCATCAGATACACATTTTGTTGACGCTTATCCACGGTTAGCCAGACTTTATATCTCTCGAAACGAATTTCAATCTGCAGCTCAGATACTTGAGACCGGACTAAAATCAGTTAAACCAACAGAGGAATATTTAAATATTTTGAACAATCTCTATTTGAATTCCGGTGATTTGCTAAAATCTCAGGAGTTGCACAGCCGTTTTCAATTTTCATACCACTAATGTCATGATTGGACAACTTGAAATATTATCAAAATGGAAGTATCTTTTGGTTATCTTTTTCGCTATAGGGATTGTATTTGCACAAACAATCTGGTTCGATTTTGTCAACTACGATGATTATGATCTCGTCTATCAAAATAGCAGCTACCTCAGTAGTTTTTCAAATGTGCCAACATCTTTTTCAACCCATGCATTCACAACACATCGGAAAGAAAGCGTTTATTATCGCCCCATCCTCCTCATTAGTTATATCATCGACTATCACATTTGGAAACTCAATCCGGCTGGCTACCATCTGACGAACATCATGCTTCATTTCCTAACAACGATGTTTGTATTCCTTCTTATAGAATTGATCGTCCGAGACAAAACGATTTCATTGCTTTCAAGTTTATTGTTTGCTGTGCATCCGATCCAGGTCGAATCTGTTGCGTGGGTTGCAGGCCGCAATGATATTTTGTTGGGACTTTTCATTGTGTTAATGATGTTTTTTTATATCCATCATTATGAAAATCCTGAAAAAGAGAAAATCTATTTTTTGTTTTCAGTGTTATCTTTTACACTCGCACTATTTACAAAAGAATCGGCGGCATTCTTTATTTTACTAATTCCCTTGTATGAATTATCGTTGAAGAAAATATCGCCCCAGACTCTAATCAAACCACCGTATCTTATCAAATTCTTAACATTGGTTTTGATTCTTACGATTTATTTATTCATCCGATTTCAAATATTCGGGGAAGTAATTGGCACGGAAAATTTGTACGGAATGATACCGCTGATCGGACGTCTTAAATTAATCCCGGCTATCTTGAGTGAGCTTCTTTCATTGATTTTACTTCCGATTCGATTGAGCGTTGAGCACCCACTGGACGGATTGATATGGCTTGAGAACGTATGGAATCTTTTTGCGATCCTGCTTCTTGCCGGACTGGCAGTATCGATTTGGTTGGCTTGGAAAATGAATCGTTTAATCTTTTTCGGATTAATTTGGTTGTGTGTCGGATTGCTGCCTACATTAAATTTTTTCCCATTGGCAGTTCCAATTTTGGAACATCGGCTATACACAGTCATTGTAGGTCCGGTATTTATCTTTGGCAGCGCTATAACAGCAATGCGTACAAAATATTTTAAAAATATTTTAATGATCTTAATCATTGCCGCAGCATTAACATCGTATCTTCGCTCACCTGTTTGGCAAAACAGTGAAACGCTCTGGCGTGATGCCATGCAAAAAGCACCGACTGCGCATCGTCCCTATTTCAATCTGGCAGGTTATTATTACGACCTCCAGCAATTCGACAAGACAATAACCTTATTAAACAAATACATCGAAATTAAGCCAGAAGATTACACTGGGTATTCAAAATTACGGCAAACATACTATGCGATAGGCGATTATGGAAAGGCAGCGCAGGTATGCAGAAAAATGATATCCTTGGCACCGCATGATCCAAATCGTTACATAGATCTGGGTATTTTCTTCGAGAAGCTGAATCTTCCTGATAGTGCTATCGGCGTCTATAGCGAAGGTCTGCGTGTTGATTCCGCTTTTTATCAACTCCATGTCCATCTCGGTAGAATGTATCACAATCAGAACAACCTTGCTGAAGCAAAGAAACAATATCGTCTCGCCATACAACTGAAATCAGACTTTGCCCCGGCATATTTCAGTCTTGGAGTTCTTGAAGCATCACAAGGTAACGATAGTCTTGCTCTTCAATTGTTAGAACAAGGCGTAAAATTCGAACAGCCATCCGCCGACATCAAGCAAGCTATTCTGTATCTGCGCGAGAAAACTGGATATGACTGGAAGTGAAATCCGCAATAATCCGGCAACAATCAATATGAATGCTCAAGTGAATAATATTCATTCCAACACCAGACAAATTATCCTACTTGTGATTATCACTTTGATTTGTCTGATGCCGTTTATAGATAAAGCTTTCCACATCGACGATCCATTATTTATCTGGGCGGCAAAACAAATCCAATTACACCCGCTCGATCCTTATAATTTCTCGGTCAACTGGGGTGGTTCAACAATTCCTATGTATGAGGAAACAAAAAATCCGCCTCTTGCCTGTTATTATATGGCTTTAACAGCGTATGTTGTTGGGTGGAGCGAATCGGGTTTGCATCTCGCATTTCTTCTTCCAGTTATTGGATTCGTTTTAGGAACTTATGCTCTTGCGAAACAATTTTGCAGCCGTCCGTTTGATGCTGCCCTCGCTGCGTGGTTTACACCCGTTGTTCTTGTTTCCAGCACTACATTGATGTGCGATGTTATTATGCTCTGTTTTTGGGTGTGGGCAACGGTACTTTGGGTACGAGGAATTCGTGAGAACAGTAATGCTTTACTAATCGTAGCATCTTTATTGATCGCTCTTTCTGCGCTCACAAAATACTTTGGTATGAATCTAATTTTTCTGCTGTTGATCTGGACTCTTGCAGAAAAACGGCGGTGGGAAAACAAATTATTATTCCTTTTTATCCCGATAATAATAATGGCGCTGTATTATTGGGCGACTTTTATTCTCTACGGCAGAGGATTGATCTCAGATGCTGCAAATTATGCATTACAATTCGGATCGGTAGGAAGTCGAAACTATATCTCCGGTATATTTATTGGTAATGCATTTATGGGCGGATGCCTTTTTACTATTTTGTTCTACATAAATCGTTTGTGGCATAAACGATTCCTGATCATCCAAATTATTATTGGAATTATTATCGTTTCCTTCTTGATTTGGCTTCGTTCTTTAGATCGGACCGTGATGGTTGATGATAATGGGATACGGTGGAGCTACATTCTTCAATTTACTCTCTTCACACTTGCTGGAATCAATCTTCTAGCGCTCGCGATAACCGATTATATCAGCCGGAAAGATTCAACTTCAATGTTATTGTTATTATGGGTTCTTGGAACATTTCTTTTTGGATCATTAATCAATTGGACGATTAACGGAAGGACACTCCTTCCCATTGCACCTGCAGCGGGCATCCTGATTATGCGTCGTGTTGAATCACGATCAACTACAATTTCTGGATCGGTATCATGGAAAAGATTCCTTCCTCTCATTTTAGGGGCAGTTCTTTCGATGCTTGTAGCTTACGCCGATTACCAGTTAGCAAATACCATCCGCGCGGATGCGGCAACACTCACAACCAAATACCGTTCGACAAGATCGAATATCTGGTTTGAGGGACATTGGGGTTTTCAATATTATATGGAATCGTACGGATGTAAAGCGATTGATATTGAAACAACAAAAATATCGCCTGGTGATTTTATTATTATTCCAAAATCGAATACAGCACTTTTCCCAATCCCCGACTCTTATGCGCCGTTGTACGATAGTTTGTTGACATATCCTCTTACTTGGCTTACGACCATGAACACACGTGGACGCGCCGGATTTTACTCGGACATCTGGGGTCCGGTACCATTCATCTTTGGAAACACTCCCCCCGAACGATACCATGTTCGGTTGGTACAAGTCGGAATAAAATTCCATTAATCCTTCCAATAAAATCCGTCCTGTCCCAGTTGCCTCAAAAGAAAAGGTAACCCTGAACTGAAATGCCTCAGGGTGTAGATAACACGGTTAAAAGATGTTGATAACAAGAAAA
>Ga0315292_10001591_pt1 | contig 12259 bp, 12 predicted proteins | sample YL17G13_0_MG_FD_204029 | JGI IMG/M metagenome (GOLD analysis project Ga0315292, IMG submission 204029) | Sediment microbial communities from Yellowstone Lake, YNP, Wyoming, USA - YL17G13_0 | ecosystem: Environmental > Aquatic > Freshwater > Lake > Sediment | place: USA: Wyoming | collected... | reverse complement strand
TAGAGGTAGACCTAGATGCCCACTATGTAGTGGACAACGACATCGACGCTTCTGCTTCGGCTACCTGGAACAGTGGCAAGGGATTCAAGCCCATCTCCTTTGACCCGATAGACTATCACAATGACATCTGGTTCTCGGGGCACCTCGATGGGCAAGGGTACTCCATCACCGGACTGACCGTGAACCGTCCAAGTTGGAGCGACATTAACCCGTGGGGAGGTTTGTTCTTAGCCGTCAATGGTGCGACTATCCAGAACCTAGAAATGATTGATCCGGTCATCACCGTCTCTGACTCTGCGGGGGCCATTGCCGGAGATGACTACGGCGGGTGTTTGTATGACAACGTGACTGTGACCAACCCTCACATCCACACGAAAAGGGACGGGGGCTGCTTCCTGGGCATGGAGATGACGGGCACTTCGCTGATTATCAACGCGCACTCAGATATGAACGACTGCCATGTTGTTGGCGGCAGTATCACCGCCGACTCGGGCGCACCCATTCCATGTATTGGCGGGATGATGGGGGGGTGGAATGAAGGAGAGATATCAGGCTCGGACTCATCGGCAGAGGTGATAGTGGCCGCTGATGACCGAGGGACTGCTGGCGGCTTCATTGGATGGGTTGACACAGACGATACCGGATTGTACGGGCCGACGTATATCCACGATTGCTTCTCCACAGGGGGTGTCGCCGCCCCTCTCGACACCTTTGGTCTATACGGCGGCTTCGCTGGCTGGATTGACGGCGGGACATTCACGAATTGCTACGCCACGGGAGACGTAAATACCCCGCTTACCTTAGAGGCGGGGGGCTTTACCTCTTGGTCGTATGCTGATGAGATAACGGATTGCTACGCCACGGGAGACGTGTACGGGATAGGGGAACTTGGTGGCTTTGTCATGTGGGCTGATGACTATGGGACTCCCACCACCATTCACGGGTGTTACGCCACGGGTGATATCTATATGACAACCAGCACACACTTTGCCGGAGGCTCATACGCTGGCGGCTTCGTAGCCTGTAACAACGGGGCCACTATCGAGGAGTGCTTCTGCACCGGAGACATCTTCATAGACAACACTGAGGATGGGTGGCTGTGTGAAGTGGGTGGGTTTGTCGGAGATAACTGGTACCACGATGAACTCAGTCCGGCTGTAATCCGCAACTGCTACAGCCGGACGAATATCAGCGTAACGGCAGGCCCAGTAGACGATGCGTACTACAATGGGGGGTTCTGCGGGTGGAACGACCCCGATGGACTCATCGACAAGTGCTATTCCACAGGGTCTCTCGGCATCGGCGGTACAGACCGAGGCGGGTTCTGCGGGTTGAACGAAGGGGCGATCACTAGCTCTTACTGGGACACACAGACCTCTGGTGAGGCTACCAGCGATGGAGGGACGGGGAAATCGACTTCTGCCATGAAGACCACATCCAGCTTCTCAGGCTGGGCCATCGGCTCCATCTGGTACTTGTGGGCGTACAATGACGGGTACCCTTGCTTCGTGTGTCCCCCAGTGAGGCAGTGCTTGTATGAGACCTGGGGCTATGTCCCGAGCACTCGTCCGGCGTGGTATCAGGCGTGGCCCAGCATCCTGAAGCTGCTCTACGTCGCCTGCATCTTCCTCGCCGCGATCTTTGTGTACCGCCAGAAGCCCAAGAAGCCTGAGTATCCCGACATGATGGGGCCGGAGGCATGAGCATGAAGGTTAGGCTAGTCCTGCTGGCCATTTTGGCTCTCCTGCTGGCTGGGGTAGGCATTCCGCTGCAACCCCAGACGGCTGACGCGGCCAGTTGCACACTGGAGACCGACCCCCGCTCCGATCTCTCCTACTTCTGGGCCGATATGAATGGCCGTGTCACGGCGATCTCAGGGGTGTCAACTGTCTACGCGGGGTTTGTGTGGGCGACTACCTCTTATGGCGATCCAGGGTCGTTGGCCCCTTACAATACTGCCTACGACAGCGATCCCGAAGGCGGCAGCAACTGGGAGGACTCGGTGCATAATTCTCCATTCTCGTTCAGTTATGGGGGCGATGAAATGGGGGCGTGGTTGATACCGGATCGGGAATACTACTATCGCTTCTGCGTCGAACTGGGCGCACCCATGAACACCTGGGATTATGGCCCCGAGGTGTACTTTCCGGTAGGCGTGAACCCCGAGGGGACGTGGGCTTTCTATGGCTGGTCTGAACCGTCGTATTGCACAGTGACTACCTCTGCCGCCACTCTTGCAGAGTCGGGGGTGGCTGAAATACAGGGTTCGGTCGCTTGGTCGGCTGCCGACGGTTGGTTTGACACCGTAGGCTTTGTCTGGGATACCCAGTCCCATGCCAACCCCAGCGGCTGGCCTGGGGATTACGGCGACGTACCCCCCGAGTCTTGCGACTATCCGAACTGGGAAGAGGTCGATGGCTCTGGGATAGGCGGGGATGAGACATTCGACACACTATTGCGGAGCCTTGATCCTGCGGAGACCTACTATTATCGGGCCGTTGGGGACAGGGCTTCTGGCGGCGACTGGGTGTACGGGCCGGAGTTGCAATTCAGCTTCACTGGAGATTGCGTTCTTGAAGACTGGATGTATGGCCCTCCTTATGAGGAGCCAATCTACGAGGGGCTTGATCCCATCAGTACCGATATCTGGTCGGCGCAGAACATCGACCCCTCATCGGTTGGCGATTTCACGGCCACCTCCATCTCGATGAAGATGTGGCGGTCAGGCACCGTCAGCACGATCAATGTCGCTGTCTATCTGGCTGATGAGTTTTCGTGGTATCCGGTGGGGCTGCCCTTGGCCACAGGCTCATCGGATGTGTCCACCCTTACCACCGACACCGAAGGCGACTGGATTACGGTGGCCCTAAGTTCGCCAGTCAGCTTCACATCCCCCAATATCTATGACGTTGTGGTTAGCAGCGATGCCATCTTTGAGTACCCCGCTCACATGAATTGCGTGATCTGGGTGACCACAGAAGACGCTGAGTATGCTCTCTACGACTACATGTATACCTATGACACCGGAGCGAGTTGGAGTTGGCCAAGTAGCGATGCGCTCTATTTCCTTTGGGATTGCCCAGACTATAAGGCTCCCTTGTACCAGACTTGGGGCTATGTTCCCAGCACCCGTCCGGCGTGGTATCAGGCATGGCCCAGCATCTTGAAGCTGCTCTATATCACTGTTACCTTCCTGGCGGCCCTATTTGTGTACCGCCAGAAGCCCAAGCGGCCAGAGTACCCTGATATGATGGGGCCGGAGGTGTGAGATGGTCAAAGGTTTGATGGATGGCGGCAGCCCAACCCCGCCGCCGCGTGGCCTGACCGCCGCTGGTTCCGGCGCGGCTTCAATCCAGCGGCAGCGGCAGAGGGTACAGAGCCAAGCCTACGCGCAGGCGGTTGCCCAGCAGGATCAGGCAGAAGCTGACTGGAAGAATACCCACGTCGAGGTCGCCGGAGGCTGGATTGAGAAGGCGGCCTACGATGCGATGACACCGGAACAACGGACGATGATTGTGGCCCTCGGGGTGGACGAGTATAACAGGCGCAATAAGGCTAACTACCTTCGCTCTGAGGCCGAGTTCGTGCGGGACAACATCAAGATCGGGGATGTCTACATACCTCGGATCGCCTATGAGGCCATGAAGGAGGAAGACAAGGCGCACATACAAAGCGTTGGAGTGGCCCAGTTCCAGAGGGAGGCTGAAGCCCAGAATGAGGTTGTCGCAAGGCAGTTGGCCGCCCTGGATGTCGTGAAGCCGAAGATGGCTGGCCACATGGCTCCCAACGGCGACTATTATTACATCGAAGCTCTGGCCGATAACGCGGTAACCTACGACGAGCTTGTTGCCGCCGATTTCCTGAACCCTGCTGATGTGGCTCGCGCTCAGGAGGACGTGGCTGCTGTGCTGTACGGAAGGCAGTTGGCCGCTCGCCTCAGTGCTGACCCAGCCTATGTGGCCCCTGCTGGTCAAGGGTTCTACCTTGTCAATGCCGTGGCTAACGGGGTGGTGACTGCCGATGAGTTAGTCAAAGGGAACTATATCACTGAAGACCAGAAGGCGCAGCTTGTGGCAGATGCCGCGAACCAAGCCAGGGTCAATGTTGCCATGACCAAGATCGGGGACTACAAGATGACCGTGAAGGGAGAGACCCAGTATGACCTCAAGGGCATCTTGAGAGACAAGCCCATCTCTTTTGGCGATGCCTTCCTGATCTTCGGCCCCCAGCCTGGGGACTCTGCGAAGGTGAAACAGGAGAAGAAGACAGCCATGCGGGTCGCTATCAAACAGGCCAGTAAGGAGAGGCTGGCCCAAGTCAGGAAGGAGTTTGGCACTGCCTCTTCTAAGAGGGCGCAGAAGGCGGCGGGTATCGCCAGGGTGTACCTGGATATCGTCGTCCCAGGTTATGGCACTCAGCGTCATTGGCATGAGATGTCGAATTGGCAGCGGGGATTGTCGCTGGGCGTAGATGCCGCTGTCTTCCTTGGTGGGCTGGGCTACCTCGGGAAGATCGGTATGGCGGGATTGAAGGCCGAAGCTGCGGTGGCAAAGGGAGTTGCAGTTGCCACTGAGCGCGGCGCGGTGGGAAGGGGCACAGAGGCTGCTGCCGCAGCAGCTATTCGCGCCAAGCCGATAACCGTATTCGGTCGGGCCGCCAATGTGGGCCGCACGGGGCTGGTGATGGCAGAAGGGACTGCGGAGGGCGGGATCAAGTTGGTAGCAGGTCTGGCCAAGGCTCCTTTCAAGCTCTACATGGAACCCGTGGACACTCTGAGGGCGGCGGCCAGCGGTATGCGCGATGCCGTGGAGATTTCTGTATTCCCACTCCGGCACCCCGTAGACACGGCCAAGGGCGTGGGCTGGGTTTTGGGTGGGACGAAACCCATTGGGAAGCCTCTTTTGACCAGGGTGGTGTCTGCCTCTTCGGTCAAGGTGCCTCTCACGGATATGTTGGCTGGAGAGAAGGGGGGCGTGAGCCTTACCAAAGGACTGTCAAAGGTCAAGCCCATCAGGGGGGCTGGAACACGAGGCGTTTTGCCTTCGGAGGAAGAAGCAACGGGGGCTGCGGGAAGGGCGTGGGCGCACGAGAGGCCCACGGCGGGGGCCAAAGCACCCAGCGCAGCACCGGAAGCGGCAGCAGTGGCTCAACCGGAAGCTGTGGTATGGAGGGGTGTCCAGGTCATGGATCACCCCGTGGTAGGCGTGTCAGGTGGCAAGATCGTACTGGGTCGGGGTGGTGGCAAGCTGGCAGTACCCAAATTGAGCCAAGTGATGGAGGGGTTCCAGCCAGTAGCTTCATTGGAGACGGTAGTCCTGGGCGATGCCCAGACGATGAGGGACATTGGGTTCACTGATGATGACATAGCGGCCTATGTCAAAGCCATGAAGTCCCGCAAGGCGTATGCCGGACGCAAATCGAAGTTCATCCGTGAGCATGTTGGTGCTCAGGTGAAGGCGTTGTCTCCAGAAGGGCAAGCGGTGGTGTACGAGGAGATTATCAAGGCGGGGCCGAAAGTGGACAGCGTATTCGGCTCCCCGACTATGGGCGAGCAACTGAGGCCAGCAATGAGGGAGTTCCGTGAGTTTGGCGACTTGGATATCCGCACCAACATGACTGAGGATGAGACCGTGGAGTGGTTGAAGTCGTGGTTCCCTCGGTTGCAGAAGGTGGAGGCCGCGCAGGGCCGGATTGTTCAGATTGATCCCGAGAAACTGTATTCTGTGCTCTACACCGACCCCGAGACGGGGCTTCCTGGTCATGCCCTGGACATCAAGCCTTTTGGCGGTGACAGCAGTGGTGGGGTCTCCGCTGAGGGGGCTTACGGTATGGCTCATGCTGAGGTCAATATCGAGATCAACTATCCTGGGAAGGGCCGCTTGGCCGCATTCCGTAAGTGGGCCAACCTCGAAGACCGAGTGCCGATGATGAGCCTGTCTGAGTCTGTCAAGCGGAAGTTTGCGTCGATCTATGAATGGCGTGGCGGCACCGTTACTCCGGTGAGGGCTGGGACTAAGGAAAGCCCGATGGATGTCCTTATGGCTAAACGTGCCAAGCTGTCCAAGTCGGCTTATGCTCCTCCCTCTCACCGTGCCAAAGACGTGCTCGACCACTACGTGGGCATGGAGACCCTGGCGGGTCGAGGTGCTGCCGATGACTGGGCGCGAAGCTATGGCGTTGACCCCGCCGAGCTTCAGAAGATCATCGCCCAGAACATCAGTCAGGCCGAGAAGATCAAGAAGATGGCGGCATTCCTCAAAACCCACAGCACGGGCTTCACCCCAGGCTCATGGCGGTTGCGGGACGTGCTGGACTATTATTCCGGCCTGGAGACCTTATCCGGTAGACCTGCCGCCGACGCATGGTTGAAGGGCACGGGGTTGGATGTGGATGAAGTCAGGAGCACCGTCCGGTGGCTGGCTGATAATAAGCTGGAGCCGGAATGGGGATGGGTCTGGAAGCCCAATGCCAAGACGACAGCGGTTCGCAGCCCGAACATATCCATGACGTATCCCAGTATATCGTCGCCGTTCTCGGGGTCTGGTGGGATGCCCAGCGTGAGTGCTTCGCGCTTGTCGCGTTCACCCAGTGTATCGTCCTCACCCCGCCCAAGTGCCTCGCCTAGCCCGAGTCCTTCGCCGTCGCCCAGCCGGAGTCCTTCGCCGTCGCCCTCGCCCAGCCGGAGTCCTTCGCCCTCGCCTTCGGTTAGCCGGAGTCCTTCGCCCTCGCCATCGCCCAGCCGGAGTCCTTCGCCGTCGCCATCGCCCAGCCCGAGTCCTTCGCCGTCGCCCTCGCCCAGCCCGAGTCCTTCGCCGTCGCCCTCGCCCAGCCCGAGTCCTTCGCCGTCGCCCTCGCCCAGCCCGAGTCCTTCGCCGTCGCCAGCCCCATCCCGCCCATTTCTCTGGCTGCCTGCGGGTTTGTCGAAGAGTGCTCAGAAGAAGATCATTGAAGGGTCGGTGGCCTTCGCTATGGGCGAACTCGGAGGTAAGACAGCGTACTGGATTCTCTACCCGCCGAAATACGGTATCGACGCAGGGCCAGGGGTAGGAGAGGGCAAAGCCTTCAGTCTGGAGAAGCCGACAGGGATCACTGTAGCCCCCAATATGCAGTCGGCCTACAAAACGATCCAGGCCAAGGGCGGGAAAGTTCCGGCCAATATCATGGGGAGCATCGGCTTTGCCCCGTATGACATCAGCCGAGGGGGCAAGGCGATCAAGTTTACGGCTCCGAAGAAGAAGAGTCCGGCAGTCAAGCATAAGCCTCGGTTGAGCCGATAGAAGGAGGAAAGCCATGACAATTCACCGTGCGAGACGAATTAGCAAACCCTTCAAAGTGCATCTCAGACGTGATGGCAAAGAAGCGTGGTGTGGCAGGAAGCTGAGTCATGGGGGTTTGCGCTCCCTTGATAGGTTCAGTAATAGTGTGACCTGCCAGCCTTGCATCCAAGCCTATCATTAAGCGGCCAGACTCTCACGATGAGGTAAGAAGCATCGTCGGTAGGAGGTGTGATATGTTCGACAAAGGGAGCGCGAGTATTTGGAGGGTGATCGAAGACTTACTGGTGCGGGAGAACATTATGCTGGAAGCCCGTGCCGAGCGGTTTGCACAGAAGGTTGACGACAAGTTGGGCCAGGACAATAGCTGGGTGCAACTGTACAACGGAACGACGTACACCCTCAACGCCATCCCGAGGGCATCTGGTATGGGCACGAGCATTCCTGCTACCGTGCGCGAACTTCTGGTGGCTGAAGGGGTCGTGCCTTACAAAGTGGCCCAGCGGTTTTCTGAGGCGGTGGATCGCAAGTTGTATGGGCACAATCCTCTGCGGCTATCCGATGGCACTAGCTTCTATCTCGCGTATGAGATATGGCCGAAGAAGACTGGGCAAGTGTCGTCCTTCATTCCTGCCTTCAAAGGGGCACCGCTGAGGGTTGACGGCAAACTGATGAAACGAGCGGTCAAGGCTCGGCTGAGTCGGTAGGAGGTGTGACATGCCGGAGAAGAAGACAATCCCCTGGCAGAACCTGATCGTGTGGAATGCAGGTGGCAGCCTGGACAAGATCGGTCGTGCGCCCATTGGGGCACTGGGTGACCTTATCAAGATCGAGGAGGGGTCTGGCCGCTATATCGCGCACCTCTGTCCAGATAAGGGGCTGGATATGGGAGACGAACAGTACGTCCAGTATCACTGGGAGTGCTCTTGTGGCTGGGGTCTTGACCTTGATCCAGGGGTGGTGCCGTTCTTGAAGACGCTCCTCTGCCCGAATTGCCACGGGCTGGCTCGTGCCGTGAGCAAAATCGCCTTCTATCCCTTCCGTACCTTCCAAAAGTTGACAATCAGTGCTAGTATTCCGAAGGAGGTGCCCAATGAAGTCGTGGGACTATGATGCAGTAACCTACGATGGTGGTGTCTACTGTAAGGGTTGTCTCCCCGCAGGTATCAAGCTGGAAGACCCCCGCGTCGGCCCCATCTTCGCTGACCAGGAGTGGGACTACTATCCGGCCTGCGATAAGTATGGGTTCCAGCACAAGTATATGAGCCTGACCTCCGATGGCCGGAGGGAGGAGGTTCAATCCCAGAAGAAGAGACAGCGGCTCCTTGGGCACCGGAAGCCGAGACTGTCAAGGTAGAGGAGGGATATGCCGAGAGACTACTATTACATCACAGGCAATGATTGTGCAGTCAGGAAGTCGGGCAAAGTCCGGCAGCAAGATGTATTCGATGGGCCGCACGATAGCGAAGAAGCCGCCCATGAGATAGCCAAGCAGATCGTGGTGGCTGGGGAGTACGAGGTGCTGTCTTTTGATACTCCGTCCAGGGATGTGGCGCGGCAGACCTACAACCACAACTTGGCCCTCAAGGTCGGTGCAGGCGCGGCTACTGCTAACAAGATGCGCCTGCAACCAAAAGGCACCACTGCCAAAGACCTTCTCAAGCAGGAGAAGGACTCAGCTTGGGGGAAGAACGATTAGCTCTGGGGTGAACATGGATTCGACGCTCGAAAAGTACCAGGAGCCGTACTAGGAGGCGTGTATGAGGTGTGATGAGGTAAACAGAGGCCCAGTCGGGGGCAGCCCTGTCTTTCCGCTGTCTCCCAAAGCCTGTCTCCGGCAGGCGAAGTTCACCTGGAAGTCCCCGCAGGGGACTATGCGCCACACGTGTTCGAGGCACACGCCGAAAGATATCAAGCTCCGGCCCAAAGCGCGGCTTTCCCGATAGGGTAGAATATAGTCGAAGGAGGATTATGGGTGCGATCAAAGACATGGCTATGCCAATTCTGGGCCTCATAGGGATATCGCTGTTTCTCGGGATAGTGTGGCTTCTCTGGACAGACCGTCAGAACAAGGTGATGACCAAAGGCAAGCTCAAGGCGTATATTCTGCTAGAAAACAAGACGGTGTGGAAGGGCATGTGCGAGTACGGGGACACCAAGGTTCGCGCTCCCTGGAACAAGGGGGATCAGCAGAACAAGGACGGGGAAAGGGTGCAGGTGTTCCAGGTGGAGGGTGACCAGATTTGGAACGATGTCTGGCCGGAGGGCGGCTACTTCCGGCAGACGGTTCCCGCGTCGTTCTTCCACGAGAGGCATATCTGTGCGATATTTCCTCCTGAGCCGTGTAATTGCGGCCACGAGGATTGCCAAGGCATGAAGATACCAGAACTGACCCCATCGCAGTTGGGCCTCATGGAAGACGAGCACGTGACGGAAGTGACCATGAAGGCTACCATGTGGGTCAAAGAGATGTTTGACCAGATAGGCTCATTGATGAGCAAGTTGCTGCCCTCCTGGGTCACCATTGTGGGCTTCATCGCTGTCTTCCTGGCGTTGGCCGTTCTGGCCTTCTTTGTCTACCGGATGAGCGGTGAGGTGAGTTGGCTCCACGGATACCTGACCCCTGGCGGTGGCAGCACTACTCCGTGACATGAGGTGAAGAACGATGTTTGATAAGAGCAAAGATAAGAGCAAAGGTGTAGGGAAGATCACTCCGGTTGGTGCTGGAGATGGCGGCCATCCAAAAGGAGATAAGAGCCACGGTAACGGCCATGATGACGTGATTAAGCTGACCAAGACCGTGGAAGCGCAAGGGGCGGCCATCATGCGCGTCATTCAGCACTTGCAGAACCAGGGAGGGCAGCAGCAGCAGGAACCGCTGATGAACCGGAAGGAACGGCGGGACTTGTTCGAGGTGCTTACTGACCCACCGGATGACAGCCTTCCGGCCATGACGGATGTCAACCCGATGATGGCTACCCTGATCCCCGCTATGAACGTGATCCGGTGGAACTACCAGCCAAGGAGTGAGAGGCCCATCAATCCGGTAACCAAGCGGCCCTACGGGCTGTACCTCCTGTGGGAGCTTGACTTCGCCAGATGGTCGCTCTCCAAGAACGCTCACAACGCTATCCGGCTCTGCGACGTGGTGCAGACCAGAGGGCCGGAACAAGGACGCATGGGGATCGTAGCAGAGTAGTGATTGACTGGAACGATGAGTCAGTCCTCCAGAAGCTCATCGGTGGTGAGATCACCCCCGATGACATTCGTCGTGGGAACGACATAGACTGGCGGTTCGTCGGGGACTTCGACCGGAACCTCTATGAGCCGCAGCCCCAGGTGGAAGAGTTTGTAGACCTCTGGGAAGCCAAGGTCTCCATGATCCTGGGCAAGCATGGCCGAGGCATGTGGATCGTGGACGGCCCCAGAGGATCGGGTAAGAGTCTTGTGGCTGTCACCTGTGCGTTCTACTACAAGCACATCTATCATCGTCCGGTGGCCTCTAACTTCCCCTTGAAACCAGCATTCGGGGAGTACCGACCATACACCTTGGATGACGTGCGAGACCAACTGGAGCGGCTGAGGGCGTTGCCCAAGACGGCGGGAACCGCCGATTGGAAGATGGTCAACTTGGCCAAGTATGGCATCTGGATGCCAGGGCACGTGATGATTGATGACGAGCTGCACAAGGAGGCCGACAAGCGGAGACCTGGAACCGACGAGATGAAGCTCATCAGCGACCTCATCATGGAGATACGGCACTACGAGATGACGTGGCTGGGCCTGACCCCTGACAAGGATGTTCTGGACTCGAAGCGCGTAGACAACGACATGTTCATGTCCACGGAGGTCAAGTGCTTCAAGGACACGAATACGCGCACGGGTAAGCAGTTTGTCTGGGGTAACTTCTACCAGAATGAGGGTACGGACTTTCAACGTCTCTCCGGCCCACCAGATGCTATCCGGTTCGACGTGGCGCGGTACTGCAATCTCTACTGGACTCTGGGAGTGGGCAGTTCCGGTGCCAAGTTGACCAAGAGGACACCGAAGGAAGAAAGGGAGGCCAAAGCGCAGTTTGAGGGAGTGGAACCGGAGGTGGCCAGCGTAGTCCAGGGCGGCGCAGAGGAATGGGAGAGGGATTGGGAAGCGTTAGATTGATCGGCTGACGGACAGCCGGAATAAGGAGGATGACATGCCAGAACTGCCTTCGATTGGGAATGCACTGCGCGGTATGGCTAAGAGGATCGACCCTAGCCCGAGCGAGACGATGGTGTTGATCACGCAGCAAGGAAAGGACAGGGCGGCCCAGCTTCTGGGGAAGTCCCAGTTGGGCCTGATCCTGAACCACCTTGTGGAGTTCTCACCGCAGAGCGTGACGGAGATCGCCCACAACTGCGAGATGAACATAAGATTCGTCAAGCAAAATATCGAGGCGTACCCCCACTTCTTTGAAGTCCGAAGCAGGTAAAAAGACCGCTGAAGTCCTGCTTATTATGCTGGTGGGGATGCCCGAGGTACATGTATTGTAGGTTGGATTGCGTATAAGGTGGTAAAGAGATGGTGAAGAAGGCCGCCTTTGTCGCCCTGGCGTTGATAATAGCGTTCATGGCAGTGCTGCCGTTCCTGCCCGTGGGGTGGTTCCACGGGCACCACACCGCTGTAGCCTCTTCGTACACCATCTCCGGCTTCGAGTCAGGGCATTCCTGGGCCAAGGCCGCAGGCACCGCAGGCACTTGGTCGGACGACCCGTCGAAGTTCACCGAGGGCACCCAGTCCTATAAGCTGGTCACAGATGGCGCGGGGAACGACTGTAAGTCTCGCTGGACGGCCATCTCTCCGGCCAAAGACCTGACTGACAAGTTCCTCCTCATAGATGTCTACATTGACAACGTGGCGAACCTGGACAGGTTGTGGCTCTATGCTTTCAGCACAGCGTGGACGGCAGGGTATACCTGGAAGCCCTCCGACGCGCCGTCGCACTATGT
>Ga0315292_10001588_pt1 | contig 12267 bp, 12 predicted proteins | sample YL17G13_0_MG_FD_204029 | JGI IMG/M metagenome (GOLD analysis project Ga0315292, IMG submission 204029) | Sediment microbial communities from Yellowstone Lake, YNP, Wyoming, USA - YL17G13_0 | ecosystem: Environmental > Aquatic > Freshwater > Lake > Sediment | place: USA: Wyoming | collected... | reverse complement strand
CGTCGGCGATGCCATCAAGAGCACCACCTCGACCACCGCGACATCATCAGCGCAATCCAGTCCCCCGACGTAGCGCGTCTGCGAGGAGACGGTCGACCAACGCCGGGTAGTCAACGCCGCTGTGTGCCCACACCAACGGGAACATCGACGTCGGCGTGAACCCCGGCATCGTGTTGAGCTCGTTGATCAGGATGTCATTGCCCCGCAGGAAGAAGTCCACGCGCGCGAGCCCCTCACAGCCCAACACTTCGTACGCCTGAATCGCTAGCTCGCGGATGCGCGTCGAAACGGGCGCAGTGAGATCCGCAGGTACGACGAGGTCGACACCGTCATCGAGGTACTTCGCGTCGAAGTCGTAGAACTCGTGATCGGCGCTCACCACGATCTCCGCACACACACTCACTTCGGGTGTTCCATCCGGTCCGGCCAACACACCGCACTCGATCTCGCGAGCGTCAACGACTGCTGTCTCGACGATAACCCGCGGGTCATGGGTCCGCGCGTTCTCAATGGCCCGCCGAAGGTCCGCGACGTCGCTGACCTTCGAGATACCCAGACTCGACCCCGCACGGGAGGGCTTGACGAAAACCGGAAGACCGAGGGACGCGAGTTGGTCGAGAACCATGGCGGCGTCAGTACGCCAGCGCGAATCGGTGATCACCAGGTACTCGCCGACAGGCAACCGCTCCGAGCGGAACATGGCCTTCATATGGCCCTTGTCCATCGCCGCTGCCGAAGCGAAGACACCGGATCCGACGTAGGGGATGCCGGCGAGTTCGAACAACCCTTGGAGGGTGCCGTCCTCACCCCAAGGTCCATGCAGGACCGGGAACACCACATCGACGTCTCGCAGTACATCGGACATTCCGTGGTGAGTCGGATCGCCGACCAGTGTCAGCGCCTGGCCGCCCGCATCGACGTGTGGGAACGCCCCACCCCGGATCGAAAACTGTCCCGGGTCGGCCGATTGCAGCGACCATGCCCCATCGACGGAAATGCCCACGGGAACGACGTTGTACCTCTCAGGATCGAGCGCCGCGAGAACGGAACCGGCCGAAACACAGGAGATCGCGTGCTCGGTCGAGCGACCGCCGAAGACGACAGCGACGGTGATTCGCGAACGTTCGCGATCAGAGGCTCCGTCCACGCGTGGACCTTATCTGGACCCGACCGATAGCGTCGCGAGGTGACTTCCACCGACCCTGACGACTTCACGGGCTACTCCCCGGACACCATCGCGATCGCGGCCGGCCGGCCGCCTCGTGTCCCAGGTGGTCCGGTCAACACCCCGGTCGTGTTCTCCTCGACGTTTCACGCGGGCACCGATGTCGGCTACGCGCGTACGTCGGTGGCGACATGGGAGGCGTTCGAGGAAACCCTCGGGCTTCTCGAAGGTGGTCACTGCTTGTCCTTCGCGAGCGGATTGGCTGCCCTGAGCGCCGTACTCGAGTTGGTACCCACGGGCGGAATCGTGGTCGCGCCCGATGCTGCCTACAGCGGAACCCTTGCGCGTCTTGATGCACTCCAAGATGCATCGCGGGTGTCCGTACGCCGGGTCGATGTCGCCGACGCGGAGGCACTGCGCCTTGCCTGCCGGGGCGCAAGCGTCGTGATCGTCGAATCTCCCACCAATCCAACTATGGAGATCTGTGATCTTCGCGCGCTTGTCGAGGCAACCCGCGGGAGCGGCGCCTTGCTCGTGTGCGACAACACCTTCGCAACACCGATGGGGCAGCACCCGCTCGCTCTGGGTGCCGACGTCGCCTTGCACAGCGCGACGAAGTTCATCAGCGGGCACTCGGATCTCCTCATGGGCGCCCTCGTAGTCACCGACGCCGAACTGCACGACAGTCTCCGCCGGATTCGAAATCTGACCGGTGGCGTTCCGGGGCCGATGGAGACCTTCCTCGCCCTGCGTGGACTTCGCACGTTGCCGCTGCGCTGGCGCCAAGCCCAAGCCAACGCGATGGAGTTGGCCCGTCGACTCTCGGCGCATCCTGCCGTCAAACGGGTGCGCTATCCAGGTCTACCCACGGACCCGGGACATGACATCGCTGCGCAGCAGATGGACGGCTTCGGCGCCGTGCTGGCGATCGAACCCCGGGCCAGCGCGACTGCCATCGACGAGATGTGTGGGCGGACGCGGCTGTGGGTGCACGCCACCAGTCTGGGTGGAGTCGAGTCGATGCTGGAGCGTCGGCAGCGATGGGCCGATGAGCCGGACACCGTTCCCGACGCATTGGTCCGCCTGACGGTCGGATGCGAAGACGTCGAAGACCTGTGGTCCGATCTGAGCACCGCACTCGACACACTTCTCCCCCGATGACCCGCGATCAGCGTGATCGCCCATCCCGTTCCTGACTTCGGTCCTAACCCTCTTCGGCGCGGGTTGCGCGCGACATCAGGGTGGTGAGCACATCGCGCGGTTTCTGACCGTGGTGAACGACGGCCACGACTTGCTCGGTTATCGGCATGTCAACGTTGTGCGCGTGAGCGAGTTCCAGAATTGGCCCGCAACTCTTGACGCCCTCGCAAGTCTGGCTCGTCATCGCGACGACTTGTTCGAGCGAGGCGCCCTTGCCCAGATTCACCCCGAACGTGCGATTGCGCGACAGCGGCGACGAACAGGTTGCTACCAGGTCGCCGATGCCCGAGAGCCCGAGGAAGGTGTCGTGGTTGGCACCCAATGCGACTCCGAGTCGGGTCATCTCCGCGAGCCCGCGGGTGATCAGCGACGCCTGGGTGTTCTCCCCGAATCCCATGCCCACCGCCATGCCGTTGGCCAACGCCACCACGTTCTTGACCGATCCGCCAACTTCGGTGCCCACCACGTCCGTGGTCCAGTAGGGCCGGAAGTAGGCGGTGGTACACGCATCCTGCAGTCGCTGGGCCGCCCTCGCGTCCGGGCACGCGACCGTGGTTGCCGCAGGTTGGCGCTGAGCGATCTCGCGGGCAAGATTCGGTCCGGACACGACCGCCACTCGGGAGTCGGGCACTTCGGCCACGCCGGCGATCAACTGAGACATCCGAAGCATCGATCCGAGCTCGATGCCCTTGGCCAGCGAGACAAGGACAGTGTCCTCGGCCAAGAACTTGCGCCACAGCGTGAGGTTGTCGCGCAACGTGTAGGAAGGCAGGGCCAGGACCACGACCTCCGCGCCGTACAGCACTTCCTCGGCGTCAGTGGATCCCCAGAGCGTGATCGGCAACTCGATGCCTGGGTGATAGTCCGGATTCTCGTGACTGACGTTGATCTCGTCGATCAGTTCAGCGTCCCGTCCCCAGAGTGCAACGTCGCATCCAGCATCGGCCATGACCATGCCAAACGCTGTCCCCCACGACCCACTGCCCATGACCGCAACGCGCATCACGTGCTGGACCTCCGCTTCTTGGACCCGCCGGACTCTTCTTCTTCCTCGAGGTACGCCTGGTAGTCCAGCCGATGTGCGGGGGGATCGACTCCGCGCATCTGCGCCAGCGTTGCAGTGATGGCGTCCATCAACCGTTCCGTTGCGATGTGAAGCGTATCGGCGTCGAGTGGGCGCGATCTCAAGTCGTCAAGATCAACAGGCGGAGCGACGACAACGCGCAGCGTCTTTCGCGGGAACAGATTCAACCGCATCTGATACGGGCGCATCACCTCTTCAGCACCCCATTGCGCCATCGGGAGAAGCGGGGCGCCCGTCATCAGCGCCAACCTTGCGGCGCCGGTCTTTCCGCTCATCGGCCACAGGTCGGGATCACGCGTGATGGTCCCTTCGGGGTAGACGACGACACACTCACCCCGCTCCAGGGCCTCCACGCCCGCGGCCACCGAACGAGCCGCGTCCACCGAGTCGCGCTTCACCGGAATCTGACCGGCATTGCGGAGGATGCGGCCCACGAAGAACACCCGGAAGACCGAGTCCTTGGCGAGGAATCGTGGTGGTCGGTCATTGTCGAAGCAGTAGTGCGCGGTGGGGAGCGGATCGAACCAGGAGGTGTGATTGGGCGCGATGATGATGCCGCCATCCACGGCGAGATGTTCTGTCCCGGACCACTGGTGATCGGTCAGAAGGAGGAGCGGGCGACGCAACAACGTCACCGCGAAGCGGTAGGAGAATCCCAGCTTGCTGGCGCGGGTGATTCTGGGCACGTCACAACCTCTCTTCTGTCCACGGCCACCGTACTTCGACCTTGACCAAGATCACCGCCCCATCGCCGCCTTCGGCTCTGGACCAAGATGACAGTTGTGACCAACGCTGCCGACTCTGATCGGTCGACTCATTGGGTTGTCATCGTGCCGATCAAGCGTCTCGAAATCGCCAAGAGCCGCCTGAGCGACACCCCACCGGGACGTCGCCGGGAGTTGGCCCTGGCGTTCGCGCTGGACACGATCATCGCAGTGCGCGCGTGCTCGGTTGTGACTTCTGTCGTGACAGTCACCGACGACGTCCAGGCTCAGGCGCTGGCTCTCGAACTGGGTGCAGAGGTCGTGCCCGATGAGCCTGACGCCGGACTCAACCTGGCCCTGACCCATGCCGAGTCTGCGGTTCGGCAGGGGCGCACGCGGGTGGGCGTCGTGGCGTTGTCTTCTGACTTGCCCAGCCTTCGCCCCGAAGAACTCGCGGCCTTCATCCAGAAGGTCGAGGGCAGCGGGCCGGGTCGTTTCTTCGTCCGCGACGTCGCCGGCACCGGTACGTCGGTCTTGGCCGCCACCCCGGCCGTCGAACTGTCCCCCGAGTTCGGACCGCGGTCGGCGGCCCGCCACCGCCGGTCCGGCGCCATCGAAGTAGATCTGGACGACGCACGCCTGTCGACCCTGCACCGGGACGTCGACACCGACGTCGACCTCTGGGACGCCGTCCGACTCGGCGTGGGTCCCCACACCGCACGGGTACTCGCCGGGGACGACGAAGGCCCGACCCACGGTCGGGTCGGGCCTTCGGTCAGCCGAAGTGACGGGTGACTAGCGAGAGCGGGCCGGGGCCTTCTTGGCCGGGGCCTTCCTCGCGGGAGCCTTCTTCGCGGTGGCCTTCTTGGCCGGGGCCTTCTTGGCCGGAGCCTTCTTCGCGGCGGCCTTGCGGGTCGCCGGCTTCTTCTTGCCGCTCACGAGGCCCTTGAACTCCGCCCCGGGACGGAACTTGGGCACCGAAGTTGCCTTGATCTTCACGACGGCACCGGTCATCGGGTTGCGCCCGGTGCGAGCAGCGCGCTCGACGCGCTCGAACACGCCGAAGCCAGTGATGGCTACCTTCTCGCCAGCAGCAACGGCCTTGGCGATCTCGTCGATGATCACCTCGACAGCCTCGCCGGCTGCCTTCTTGCTGTCTTCGAGGCGCTCTGCGACAACCTCGATGAGTTCAGCCTTGTTCACAACATTGACCTTTCGAAGTACGTGGGCCGGACGGATGTCCGGTTCGTACGCACCGTAGTCCTCAATCGGCAAAGACACCAACGGCGACGCGCCGATTAATCCTTGTGTAGCAACGGATTTCGACGACCACGATAGTCGTGTGGTGACTTGACAACTGCCGGGGTCTGGACGTATTGGAGCCGAAACCCCCTCCCCCACAGTCAGTTACGTCCTTCGGACTCAGAGAGTCGTGGGTGCATATGCCGGGCGAGTTGCCTCAAATGCGTCAATTGCGTCGGCGTGCTTCAAGGTGATGCCGATGTCGTCCAGACCTTCGAGCAGACGCCAGCGCACGTAGTCATCCACCTCGAAGGGCGCGTCCACGGCGCCACACCGCACGCGACGTTCGACGAGATCCACAGTCACCTCGGTGGTTGGATCCGCCTCGACCATGGCCCAGAGCTGCTCGACAACATCGTGATCAACGACGGCCGTGAGCAGTCCGATCTTCCCCGAGTTGCCGCGGAAGATGTCGGCAAAACGGGCACTCAGAACCACCCGAAAGCCATAGTCCTGCAGCGCCCACACTGCGTGCTCGCGCGATGATCCCGTGCCGAAGTCAGGGCCGGCGATAAGGATCGACACCCCCTGATGCTCGGGCCGGTTCATGATGAAGTCGCTCTGCTGGCGCCATTCGGCGAACAACGCGTCCTCATATCCGTGGCGAGAGATCCGCTTGAGGTACTCGCCCGGGATGATCTGGTCGGTGTCGACGTTGCTGCGCCGAAGCGGCAGAGCGCGACCGGTGTGAACCGTGAACTTCTCCATCAGCGTTGTCTCCGTGCTCGTGTCGATCTCGGTGGTGAGGAGGGCGGATCAGTTGGTGAGGTCCGCCGGCGATGCAAGATGTCCACTGACCGCGGTCGCCGCGGCGACAGCGGGTGATACCAAGTGCGTACGCGCGCCCGGACCTTGACGGCCTTCGAAGTTGCGGTTTGAGGTCGATGCGCTGCGCTGGCCCGCGGAGAGGTGGTCCGGGTTCATACCCATACACATCGAGCACCCGGCATTGCGCCACTCTGCGCCCGCCTGTTCGAAGACGAGGTTGAGCCCCTCGGCTTCGGCGGCGAGGCGGACTCGAGCCGAACCTGGAACCACCAACATGCGCACTCCGTCGGCCACCTTGCGGCCGCGCAATACTTCAGCCGCCGTTCGCAAGTCCTCGATGCGCCCGTTCGTGCACGAGCCGATGAACACCGTGTCCACCGTGATGTCGCGCATGGGTGTTCCGGGCTTCAGGGCCATGTACTCCAGGGCCCGCTGCGCCGATGAGCGCTCCACCGGATCGGTGAAGTCGTCGACGGACGGTACGACGCCGCCAAGTTGTACGCCCTGGCCTGGGTTGGTCCCCCACGTCACGAACGGCGTGAGTGTGCTGGCATCGATGACGACCTCCGCATCGAAGACTGCATCGTCGTCGGTGCGCAGCGTGCGCCAGAACTCCACGGCTGCGTCCCACTGCTCCCCTCGAGGCGCATGTGGGCGCCCCGACAGGTACTCGAAGGTCGTCTCGTCCGGGGCGATCATGCCTGCACGCGCGCCCGCTTCGATCGACATGTTGCACACCGTCATACGTGCTTCCATCGACAGTGCGCGGATCGCTTCGCCTCGATACTCGATGACGTGGCCCTGTCCTCCGCCGGTACCGATCTCGGTGATGACCGCCAGGATCAAGTCCTTGGCCGATACGCCTTCGGGTAGGTCCCCGATCACCGTGATGGCCATCGTCTTGAACGGCTTGAGCGACAGAGTCTGCGTCGCGAGCACGTGTTCGACCTCGCTGGTTCCGATCCCGAATGCCAGTGCACCAAAGGCTCCGTGGGTTGCCGTGTGGCTGTCCCCGCACACCACGGTCATGCCAGGTTGGGTCAGTCCCAGTTGCGGGCCGACCACGTGCACGATGCCCTGGTCGATGTCACCGAGTGGATAGAGCCGCACACCGAAGTCGTCGCAGTTCTTGCGGAGTGCATCGACCTGAGTCCGCGAAACCAGGTCCGCGATGGGCTTGTCGATGTCGATCGTGGGAACGTTGTGATCTTCGGTCGCCAACGTGAGGTCCGGGCGCCGCACCGGACGACCAGCTTCCCGCAGCCCGTCGAAGGCTTGCGGGCTGGTGACCTCGTGGACGAGATGCAGATCGATGTAGAGCAGATCAGGCTCATTGTCGGCCCGCCGTACGACGTGGGCGTTCCACACCTTCTCGGCCAGGGTGTCGCTCATCATCACTCCTGATCTGGGGATCTCGAAAGGCTTCGCCGGCAAGACTTGACGTCTCAACATGCGAGACGGCAGTATCAGTACATGGACAACTCTAGCGGAGTAGGCGTGCTCGACAAAGCAGCGCTCGTTCTCGGTGCGCTCGAAGCGGGACCCTTGACGCTCGGCGGGATGGTGACCGCGACAGGTCTGGCCAGGCCAACTGCCCATCGGCTCGCAACCGCGTTGGAGTTCCACCGCCTGGTGGCGCGAGACATCAACGGGCGATTCATCCTCGGTCCGAGGTTGGCCGAGTTGTCCAGCGCCGCGGGTGAGGACAAGCTCCTGGCCGCCGCAGCGCCCGTTCTCGTCGCATTGCGGGACGCCACCGGCGAAAGCGCGCAGTTGTACCGACGCCAGGGCGACAAACGGATCTGCGTTGCCGCCGCCGAACGAGTCTCGGGTGGATTGCGTGACAGCGTCCCCCTTGGTGCGGCGCTCACGATGCAAGCCGGCTCGGCAGCACAGATCCTGCTCGCCTGGGAGGAACCCGATCGTTTGCACCGCGGCCTGCAGGGCGCTGTCTTCAACGCGACGACGCTGGCCGGCGTACGGCGACGAGGCTGGGCCCAGTCCATCGGCGAACGTGAGCCCGGAGTCGCCTCGATCTCTGCTCCCGTGCGCGGTCCGTCGGGCAAAGTCGTCGCTGCCGTCTCCGTCTCCGGACCGTTGGAACGCTTGGGTCGGGCACCGGGTCGCTTGCACGCAGGGGCCGTGGTCGCCGCCGCTGCCCGGATGACCGACGCACTGCGTCGCCGCCACGCCAACGCCCACCACTAACCCCCACCCCATCCCCCGATGAAGGTGCCCCAGACTGCGCTAGGGGCAGTCCGGGCGCCCCAACGTTGACATCTTCTCGGCCAAACGCTGGGTCAGGTATGGCGTGACGCAGTTCGAGACGCAGTTAAGGTGCCGCCATGGAATCTGGCGGACTCTCCGATCAACTCGCTCTGGTCGATCTCTTTTCCGGACTCGATCGCAAGACCCTCGACTCGCTCGTCCAGCGCGGCACGACCATGACGTTCCCGGCGGGGCGCATCGTCGCCGAGCAGGACCGCGATGGTTCGACGTTTCATCTGGTTCTGACCGGGAGCGCGACAGTCTCCGTCGGCGGCGAAGATGTGACGACCCTCTCCCCCGGTGGCTATTTCGGCGAGATGTCGCTCCTGGATGGTGCGCCCAGATCGGCCACTGTCATCGCCGGTCCTGAGGGTTTGAAGACCTTCACGGTGTCCCAGTTGCGTTTCTCCGAATTGCTTGACGAGGACCCACAGGTCACCCGCAAGCTTTGCGTTTCGTTGGTCGCGCGCATTCGAACCATCGAAGCCGAGCGAGCCGAGTAGTTCGTGGCGTAACCGGGCTGAGGGGTAACCAGGGCCGACGCGCAGTTGCGTCAGTGCGCGTTCTGGGTCCATGGCACGTGGATCACGTCGCCCTCACGACCAACCCTGATCCGCAGCGGCGCATCGCTCTCGTACGTGTGCGCAATCTGGTCCAGGGCTTCGTCGGATCGAACCGGTGAGTGATGGATGAGTACCAACGTCCCCACCCCCGCTTGACTCGCCAGCGCACATGCGTCGTCGATAGTGGCGTGGCCGTACGCCTCGGCGATCCGCCGCTCGGACTCGATGAACTGCGCATCGTGCAGGAGCACATCGACGCCAGACAGGAGGTCCAGAGTCTCCGCGGAGCAACCGTGCGCCGGGACGTGATCGGGCAGGTACGCGATCGACCCGTGGGCGTCCTGAACCCTGATTCCGAACGTACGTCCACCTTTGTGCGCGACGTCGCTCACATCGATCCGGAACCCCTCGATCTCGTGGATGCCGGACTCCATCGCGTGGAACCGCCACGATCCGCGAAGTTCTTCCGGTTCGATCGGGAAGTTCGGTATCGACATCGACTTCGCGAGCAGATCGTGACCCGACAACCCCTCTTGGGCCGGCACGTACGCGTCGACCTCGGCATCATCTCGATCGCCCGCGGCGAAGAACGGAAGGCCCTGCATGTGATCCCAGTGAAGATGGGTCAACACGATCGATCCGATGAAAGGTCGACCTTCAAGCCGCGTACTCAGATGTCGCAGCCCGGTGCCCGCATCAAGTACCAGGCTGGGATCACTGGCTCCGTCCGGAATGACCGCCACCGATGAGGTGTGACCGCCATACCGGATGAAGTCCGCACCGGGTGACGGCGTCGAACCGCGAACCCCAAGAAGTACGAGCTTCATCGCGTCGCCTCCACCTCGTCGGGCGAACGCTAACAGCGCACTGTCGGGATCGCCCGGTACTGCACCGAAGTGTTGATCGCATCGGCACGTGTGCGGCGTCGCCGCCCCCACAGGCAGCGAGAACAAACGCCGCCTACCTGCGTGGAAATGGGTAGCCCCGACGGGATTCGAACCCGCGCTACCGCCTTGAGAGGGCGGCGTGCTAGGCCGCTACACAACGGGGCCCTAGACACTTGAACCGGCCTCGCGGCCGGATCAATGAGATGGGAGCGTACCCGAGCAACGGGACGCCGATCCAATCGGCTGCTGGGGTACCAGGACTCGAACCTAGACTAACTGAACCAGAATCAGTTGGGCTGCCAATTACCCCATACCCCATGGGAAAGCGCCACGGCGAGCGCTTCGAGGCGCGAGTGTACCAATCGGTCGAGAGGCCTCCCAACCACGCGGCCGGTGTCGCACTAGTCGATCGAGTCGATTGCGGCGCGGATGCGCGACAGCGTCCGCGCCCGACCTAGCAACTCGCAGGACTCGAAGAGGGGTGGCGACACGCGTCGCCCGGTTATGGCCACCCGCACGGGACCGAAAGCCACCTTCGGTTTGAGCGACATTCCGTCAATGAGCGCCGCGCGCAGCGTTGATTCGATGGTTTCGGTTGTCCATTCGCCCACCAAGGTCAGGGCGTCGTGCGCTGCTTGCAGCACCGGTCGCGAGGTCGCCGTCAGAAGTGATTGCGCATCCTTTGGGTCACGCGTGAAGTTCGACTCGTCAACGAGCAGGAAGCGCATCATCTCGGCCGCCTGACTGAGCACTTCAACTCGCTCCTGCACCAGGGGAACCGCTGAGCGCACCACCGCGAGCTGCTCGTCGTTGGGATCGGTGGGTAGAAGCCCACGCGTTTGCAGGTACGGCACGAGTCGCTGCGAAAAGTCAGCTGGCTCAAGTGCTCTGATCCAGTCCGCATTGATCGCCGTGCACTTCTTCAGATCGAAGCGGGCGGGGTTGGGATTGACTCGACCGATCTCAAAAGCCGCGGCCATCTGAGCCAGCGAGAAGAACTCGACGTCGTCACCGAGTGACCAGCCCAACAACGCGAGATAGTTCACCAGCCCTTCGGGCAGGTACCCCTGCTCGCGGTAGGTGTTGAGGCTGGACTCGGGGTCGCGCTTGGACAGCTTGCGGTTGCCCTCGCCCATCACGTACGGCAGATGGCCGAAGAGCGGGGTGGCTCCGGTACCAACCCCGAGCTGGTCGAGAGCCTCGTACATCGCCAGTTGTCGCGGCGTACTCGCCAGGAGATCCTCGCCCCGCAGCACATGAGTGATACCCATCAAGGCGTCGTCGACGGGATTGACCAGCGGGTAGAGCGGCTCGCCGTTGCCTCGCGTGATGACGAAATCCGGTATGTGCTCGGGCGCGAAGGACACCTCGCCCCGGACAAGGTCATTCCAGGTCCAGGTGCGAAGCGGCATCCGCATCCGGAGAACGGGGGTACGACCATCTGCGCGAAGACGCGCCCTGTCATCTGCCGTGAGATCGCGATCGGCGTTGTCGTAACCGAGTTTGGGATCTTCGCCGCGCGCGACTCGGCGCGCCTGGACCTCTTCGGTGGTGGAGAAGGATTCGTAGGCCAGCCCTTCTTCGAGCAGCCTCGACGCGACGTCGCGGTAGATGTCGAGACGCTGCGACTGTCGATACGGCTCGTGCGGCCCGCCAACTTCGGGACCCTCGTCCCAGTCGAGCCGCAACCACCGCATCGCGGCCAAGAGCGCGTCGTACGACTCTTCGCTGTCGCGTGCGGAGTCGGTGTCCTCGATTCGAAAGACGAACGTGCCGCCGGTGTGCCGGGCGTAGGCCCAGTTGAACAACGCCGTACGCACCATGCCGACATGCGGGTTTCCCGTCGGTGACGGGCAGAACCGGACACGGACGGCGGATGAGCCCACACGGGGCAGGTCAGGCACGCGACATCACTCGATTCGACAGGGTGCCGATGCCTTCGATCGACACGGCGACAGTGTCTCCGTCGTGCAGGGCTCCAACCCCGGCCGGGGTCCCGGTGAGGATCACGTCCCCCGGTAGCAGCGTCATGGCGGCGCTCACGAACGCGATCAGTTCTGCGATCGAGTGAACGAGCTGGGACGTGCGCCCGTGCTGGCGCACGTCCGCGTTGACCGTCGTCTCGATCGCGAGGTCAGTGACGTCCAGACCCGTCTCGATCCACGGTCCCAACGGGCAGAAGGTGTCGAAGCCCTTCGCCCGTGACCACTGCCCGTCACTGCGCTGCAGGTCGCGAGCGGTGACGTCGTTCGCGACGGTGTAGCCGAGGATGACTTCGCTGGCCCTCGACGGATCCACCTCGCGGCAGAAGGAGCCGATCACGACA
>Ga0315292_10001586_pt1 | contig 12273 bp, 9 predicted proteins | sample YL17G13_0_MG_FD_204029 | JGI IMG/M metagenome (GOLD analysis project Ga0315292, IMG submission 204029) | Sediment microbial communities from Yellowstone Lake, YNP, Wyoming, USA - YL17G13_0 | ecosystem: Environmental > Aquatic > Freshwater > Lake > Sediment | place: USA: Wyoming | collected... | reverse complement strand
GGCGCCGAAAGTGGGCGAGCTGAGTCCTGCCCCGAGCCCGTAAGCTAAGGCATAGAGATAAAGAGGCCATGCCGCCCCGCTGTGGATCATGGTAAGGAGAGAAAGGGAACTCAGGATAAAGAAAAAACCCATGATGATAAAGACGATCTCCCGACCCCACCGATCCGAAAAAAATCCTCCCAGGCGACCCATGATGGCGCATACGCCCGCCAAGCTGAAGACGAACGCAGCCAGAGCGGCACTGTGCCCTACATCCAAGGCCATGGCGACAAGATGATGCATGATCATGCCGGCTCCGATTCCCATGGCCCCCATCATTGCGCACAACAGCCAGAACTGGTGGGTTTTAACCGCTCTCCCGAGGGTCCAGTCTGTTTCCGCCCATTCTTGGTTGACGATTTGAATTCGGTACCGGGGTTGGCGTTGTTCGCTGCTCCGCCGAGTAGGCCTATGATCTTCCTGCCCGGGAAGACCATCGGGCTCCACACCGATATCCTTCGGGGCGGTCCGCATCAACCAGGCCGTCAGCGGAGCGATCACCAAAAAAGCAATCGCCCCTAAGATAGCATATGAATCCCGCCATCCGAAGGTGGCGATGAGCTGTTGAATCGGAACGGCAAGCAAAGGGGGCTGGATGTTCCCGATCAGAGCAACCCCCAGGGCAGCGCCTCTCTTCCTTACAAACCAATTGGAGAGGATAACGGCCATCGGCACAAACCCGGCGCAGATAACCCCGAGGCCCATGAACACCCCATAGGCTACATAAAAGTGCCAGAGCGCTTTGGCGCCCCAGCAGATCAGGCATCCGATGGCAATCAGCACGCAGGCAAGGGGGAAAAGCTTTCGAGGCCCGAGTCGATCTACCAAAGCCCCGGCCACCAGAGAGCCGAACCCATAAACGATGGATCCCACCGTAAAGATCGTGGCGGTGTCCCCCCGGCTCCACCCGAACTCCTTGAGGATCTGGACGTAGAACAGGGAGAAGGACCACCAGATCCCGTAGGCCACCAGCATGGTTACCAAAGCCGTCCCGACAATGACCCAGCCGTAATAGAAAGGCAGATTTGTTGGAAAAGATCGATCGATATTTTTCAAGGGGAATATCCGCCTTTTTAATATGATAAGCCACCAAAGGATGGTTTCGTAAAAAGCTCCAGATGCAAGGCGCGCAAAAACTGAGGAGTGAAGCGTACAAGCAGGTACGCTGCAAAGACGAAGTTGAAGCGCAACGACGCAGATGGACCTTTTACGAAACCATCAAATTTTAGGATTTTTCCCAGCGAACCGCCAAGAACGCCCCGGTCAATAAACCCTTCCTCTTCCCTTCCTCTTCGATCTCCAAGGCTCTTCGGGGGTCCTCCTCTTTTTTGAAATGAACCGCGGTGCGGAGAATCCCCTTTTGCGATCCCAAGGCAGCCATTTCCTCGGGGCCCCTGAAAAAGACCTTGGAAAACAGGGAGTGTCCCTCTTTCCCCTTCTCTTTTCTTCGTGCGGCCCAGGGGCTGAGGCGGTTCAGGGTGGCGACGACAATCGTTCCCGAATTTTTCGTGACGCGAAACAGCTCCTCGATCGCCTGCTTCGCCTCCTCGATAAATTCCAGCGCCGTGATCGAGACGGTTTTATCGAAAAAACCCTCCGGAAAGGGAAGACCCCGCATATTTCCCTGAAGAAGCTCAAGGCGGGCATATCCCTTGGACTTGGCCTTCCGCAGCATGGGCAAGGATAAATCGAGCCCGGTTACGTCCGGTCCCCGATCAAGAATATCGGCCGTAAATATCCCGGTTCCGCATCCCGCATCCAGGATCTTTTCTTTCGGTGATGGCCTCAAGAGATCGAGGATGAGGTCCGTCTCGAATTTTTTCACCAGCCGGCCGATGGGATTTTGAAACCACCGCTCGTATTCGTCCGGCCAGGCATCAAAAAGCGTCGTCATTTTTTGTTTGCGCCCAATTTTTTTTCGTCATCCGGAAAATCAGATTAACACCGGTTCCCTCAAGGGTCAAGTTTTTGAGTTTCCCTTGTTGAGTTTCCCTTCGGATGCCCGCTCACTTTTCATCTTTTTTTAGGGAGGAGCGCCTGGATTGGGAGCGGCGCCGTCCCTGCGCCCCTCCCGGAGCTCTGGAGTATTGGATCCACTTATGCCTTCGCAAAAGTAAAGGGGATAAGTCTGGTCTCTTGGGGAGCGAAGATCTTTTCTTGACAGGTTTTCTTCCGTTTCTTATACTCCCTTTCATGAAACAGAATTTTTCTCCCCCTATCCCCTTCGAAAAAATTCCCGGCGGGAAATACTCTCCCCTCTGGCTCACCGGGTCGGTCTGGGGCGTCGGGATGACGCTGTATTTGATTGGATTTTTCCAGCGCGTCGCCCCGGCCGTCATGACTTCGGAACTCATGGCCGCTTTTGAAATCAGCGCGGTTGGGCTTGGCAGCCTTTCGGCCTCCTATTATTACAGCTATGTGATCATGCAGATCCCGACCGGGGTTCTCGCGGACTCCTGGGGCCCCCGCAAGCTATTGACGGCCGGGGGAATGATTGCCGCCGTGGGCGCGATCATTTTCTCTCTTGCCTATGAATTTTTCTGGGCCAATATCGGACGAGTCCTGATCGGCGGATCCGTCGCCGTCGGCTATGTGGCCCTGCTGAAGCTCTCGAGCCGTTGGCTCCCCCAAAAGCTCTATGCCCTCGCGGCGGGGCTCGCTCTATTTTTCGGAGTAGTGGGGGCCGTTGCCGCCGGAGTCCCGCTGCGCTTGCTGATGGACGCCTTTGGGTGGCGGTCCTCCCTTTTTGCAAGCGGGCTTATCACGTTCGGCTGTGCTTTGCTAACCTGGGGGATTGTCCGGGACGACCCGGCCGCCAAAGGATATCGAAGCTTTGCCCCTCAAACCCCTTCGGAAAGCAGGCCGGTGCCTCTCTCCCGGATGTTCGCCGGTCTGGGAACGATCCTCCGCTACCGCAACACCTGGCTGCTGTTTTTTTCGCCGGCAGGAGTGGTCGGGTCGATTCTGGCTTTTGCCGGCCTATGGGGGGTTCCGTATCTGAAGGCCGAATTCAATCTGGATCCGGCCCAAGGGGCAGCCGTCTGCTCTCTCATGATGATCTGTTGGGCGGTGGGAGGCCCGGTTATGGGAGGTCTGTCCGACCGGATGGGAAGGCGGAAACCCCTTTATCTTGCCGGTTGCCTGCTCAATTCCTGCGGTTGGGCCTTGATCATATTTTCTCCGGATCTTTCCTTCGGTCTCTTTATCGCGCTCGTCGTCCTGACCGGGTTTAGCGGCGGGGGTACGATCCTCGGTTTTGCCTTCAGCAAAGAATCCGTTCCGGCGCATCTGGCCGGAACCATCGGGGGCGTGATCAACACCGGCATGATGATCGGGACCCCGATCCTCCAGCCTGTCATCGGGTGGATCCTCGACATGACCTGGAAGGGAAATTTGATGCAAGGGGTGCGGGTCTACGATGCCGCTTCCTACAAGACCGGGTTTGCCGTGATGCTCGTCTGGTCAATTCTCTCCTGCTTCATCGTCAGCTTCACCAAGGAAACGCACTGCCGGCAGGTGCCCTGAAAGGGGCCTCCATTCTGACCTTCAATCTTAAATTTTCCCTGTTTCAGAAGAAAACCAGAATATAATGAAAAGCAGGAATAGAAACATGAAAAGTGAAAATGGACCCTAACCAATTGCCCTCTTTTATACCCGCTCCTCATTTTCGCTCCTTCACCGAAGCATCTGGTTTTCTTTTTCACAGAAACAGCCTGATTGTTTCGGGCGGGATCCTTTTACTCTCGGCCTGGGAAGGCTTCGTCGCGCTGGTCGTGCTTCTTGGGTTGATCTTGGGAGCGGCGGTCCTAGCAAAAACCTGGACCCGCCTGTCTCTCGTCCGGGTCTCCTGCAAACGCACCGTCAGGGAGCGCCGCCTTTTCCCCGGGGACCAAACCGAGCTGAGCCTTGAGGTGGCGAACCGGAAACCCCTTCCTCTTCCCTGGGTTGAAATCGAGGATGCCATTCCCCTCGAGCTGGCGGACGAGAGCCTGCCTCCTTCCCCCGGTCGGCCGAACTGTGGCTCCCTGCTTCGTTCTTCTTCTTTACTGTGGTACCGCCGAGCCAGATGGAAATTTTCGCTGCGGGCCGGAAAAAGAGGATTCTATTCTCTCGGACCTCTCCTCCTCAGGGCCGGCGATCTCTTCGGGTTTTATCGCCGGAGGATGGAATTCCCCCTACTCGAATTCATCATCGTGTATCCGAAAATTTTTTCCATCAGCCAATTCTCCATCCCCTCGCTCTTCCCGCTGGGGGATGTTCGCTCTGCGAAGAGAATTTTTCAAGACCCGGTCCGCCCAATCGGGCTCCGCGGTTACCAGCCTTACGACAGTCTGCGCCACATCCACTGGAAGGCAAGTGCCCGTTGCCAGGGCCTCCAGGTAAAGGTCTTCGAGCCTACCGCGACTTTGGAGGTTTCTCTGTTTTTGGGCGTCGACAGTTTTCACGCAAACGGCGGATGTCAGGAAGAAGATTTCGAATGGGGGATTAGCTTGGCGGCTTCTATCGCCCATCACCTTGTCGCCCAAGGAATCCCCACCGGTCTTTTTTCCAACGGCCGGCTGATCGACTCCGGGCAGCCGGTCCAGATCCTCCCCGGGGGGAGCCGGGAGCAGACCTTGATGATCCTGGAGGCGTTGGCCAAATTGACCTCCGAGGTAAACCAGCCCTTGGAATCCTTTCTGCAAATGGAGCGGAGGACCCTCGCCCAAGGGAGCACGTTGGTCTTCGTTCTCCACCATATTTCAAACAGCCTGATCTTGCAGATCGAGGAACTTAAGGAGGCAGGGTACAAGTTGGCTGTTTTGCTGTCGGGCAACCAGGAAACAAGCGGGCTCGATGAGACGGTAATCAGAAAATGGGCCAGACCGCCGGCGTTCTCAATTCCTTTTTCCCAGGGGGGCCCGATATGAATTGGACCGGGACTTCCCTCATAGGCGGTCTTTCGCTGGGGGGCATGCAAATGTCCTGGTTTGCTCTTTCCGTTCTCGTTTTGAATCGAAGGGCCGCCGGCGATTCTCTCCCCTGGATTGCGATTTTGCTTTTTTATCCGATCTCCTGGGGCGTGAACCTCTTCCTCCATAACCGGAACCGGGGCTGGAAATTTCTTCTTTGTCTGAACGGGATCAGCTTTTTTTTTGTTCTCGGGATTTTGATAGGTTTCCGGATTCTTGTTATCCCGGCTCCGGCGCCTGAATCCTGGCTTGCGCTGGCCGCCCGATTCTTCAACCCCCATCAGGTGGAATTCCTGATTTTTATCGCCTCCGGCGTCGCGTGGGGGCTGGGATGCCGCCTCGCCCTTTTAAAAATATCTTTCCGCAGCCTCTTTGGCGAACTTCAATTCGGACTGCTCGTCCTCTTCGTCGCCCTTTTCGCAGAGCACCATTTGCAAATGAACCTTCCCCACCTCATTCTCCTGAGTCTGGGATTCTTTTCTTTTGCCTTGCTGGGCGTGGGCGTTACCCACGGGCATGAACACGCCGGCTGGACTGCGAGCCGCTTTTTGAGCACCTGGGTCCTCTTTCTTCTCGTTGCCGTCGCTCTGATCCTGAGCGCCGGGCTATTGATAAGCATCCTGGTGAGTCCCGCTTTTGTTCAATTCCTTCTCTCGCTCCTCTACCGGACCGGGGAATTTCTTTTCGGAATTCTCGGCCGGATTCTGGGATTTCTCCTGAGCTTCCTGCCGCTGCCGGAACCCTCGCTCCCCCTCCCGCCGCCTTCTTCGCCACCGGTTTCGAGGCCGGAGGACTGGTCTCCCTTTTTCTTGATCTCGGACGCCACGCGGGAAATCCTGCGGGTTCTCTGGACCCTCATGGTCTCGTCCATCCTGGTTCTGGCTCTCTGGCGCATATCCTCCCAAATTCTGGACTGGCTGCGGCGGAGGATGGGAACCGCAAACGGGGATGAGGTCGAGCCTCTTCCGGGGGCCTTCCGCGCCGACCTGCGCATTCTTTTGCTCTGGATTCTTGACACCCTCTCGCTGAAGTGGCTTTTCCGATTCCTGGCCAAGCGGAAAAGCAGACACCGCGAAAGTGATTCCATCCGGCAGGTCTACGCCCGGCTTTTGCAATGGGCCGCGGCCAAGGGCTGCCGGCGCGATCTTTCCCAGACTCCCTTTGAGTATTTGCCGCGCCTCTTCCATTTCCTTCCTCAAGCCGGGGAGGATTTCGCCTTCCTGACCCGGCAGTACGTCCGGGCAAGGTACGGTCTTTCACCCCCGGCCGGGGAAGTTTTCGAAGAGGTGAAACATCGCTGGGAAAATATTCAGAGGATGGAAGCTCGGAGAAAAAAGGGGGCAAAAAATAAAATCGGAGACGGAGCCTATGAGAGAAACGAAAGCTGAAACCGGCCCAGAAATTCACAAAATTGCCGCAGCCGCAAAGCGCTTTACGGAAAACGTCGGTCGGGTGATCGTGGGAAAGGAAGAACCCATTCAATGGGTTTTCATCGGTCTTCTCTGCGGAGGCCATTTGCTGATCGAGGACGTTCCAGGAGTGGGAAAGACTTTATTGGCCAAGACCGCGGCCCGTTCCCTGGGCTGCACCTTCAAGCGGATTCAGTGCACCCCGGACCTCCTGCCGGCAGATGTAACCGGGCTCCACTACTTCAACCAGAAGAAGTCCGAATTCGAATTCCGCCCCGGCCCGATTCTGGCCAACCTCGTCCTGGTTGACGAAATCAACCGGGCCATGCCGCGAACCCAATCCTGCCTGCTGGAATGCATGCAGGAGCAGCAGGTCACCGTCGATTGGCACACTTTTCCCATGCCGCGTCCGTTCCTGATCCTTGCCACCCAAAACCCCATTGAGCTGGAGGGGACGTTTCCTTTGCCGGAAGCCCAGCTGGATCGATTCCTGCTCCGGGTCAAACTGGGATACCCTTCGGCCGCGGAAGAGGAGACGATTCTGTCCCGTTTTCAGGAAACAAACCCCTTCGATTCCCTGCCCGCCATATTGGAGGCCAAGGAGCTCCTCGATCTTCAAAGACTGTCTCAACAGGTTTATGTCGAGCCTTCGGTGCGCGGGTACCTAACCGCCCTGACCCGAGCCACCCGCAGCCACGCCGATATCCGTCTCGGGGCCAGCCCGCGTTCCTCCCTGGGTCTTCATTCGGCCGCCCAGGCTTTGGCCGCCATTCAAGGAAGAAGTTTTGTAATTCCGGACGACGTCAAGTCCTTGTTTATCCCGGTCATAGCCCATCGCCTTCTCATCAAAGCCGAAGCCCGAATGCGCGGGAAAACCGAGGAAGATGTTCTGCGGGAAATCCTCGAACGCCTCCCCATCCCCCTGGAAGAACATGTCTAACTTCCTTTAAAAAAACTCTCGCTTCTTCATGTTAGGGACGTTGTTCATTTTATTCACTTTTTAGATTTTTTCCAAAAAATCCAGAAAATTCTAACTGGCAATGGGACAATTTTCCTCCGATTTAAGTCTATGCCCTTTTCCAATTTCCTTTTTATCATCTTCGGCAGAAAGCGGATGAGAATAGGATTCAGGAAACACTTTTAATGACGGGAAAAAATGAAAGGCTTATTGCAAAAACCTAAAAAGTGAATATTTTAAACAACGTCCCTATACATGACAACATTCATTTCTTTTCTCCGGCGATCTTGGTTACCACCCCGCCGGTCAGCTCGGCGAGCGCCTTCGGCGTCATCCGGAAAACCGTTCGCGGCGTTCCGGCCGCCGCCCAGATTTCCGAATAGGCCTGAAGATCCTGATCGATAAAAATCACCGGTTCATGAATATGGGCCACCGGGGGCACTCCTCCGATCGCGTATCCGGTTTTCTCCCGCACGAATTCCGGCGAGGCTTTTTCAATCGGCTCGGAAATGAGCCGGGCGATGGCGGCTTCGTCGACCCGGTTGGCTCTGCTGGAAATCACCAGGATGGACCTTCCGGTCCGGGTAGCCCGAAAGACCAAGGACTTGGCGATGTGCGCCACTCCGCAGCCGACAGCCCGCGCTGCTTCGGCCGCCGGGCGTGTGCTTTCCGGCAATTCGATCACCAGGGAGTCTATCCCCTGACTGTCAAGGAACGATTGAACCCGTCGGGCGCTTTCGGGAAGCTGGGATTTCATTTCAAACCTCTCGAATTCTTCGCTACTCCTTTTTTGCAGAACCTTCGCGTTTGTCAAGAAGCAAAACCGGGGATTTTCAAGACCTTATTCATTTGACACCCCTTCCCGGATCTTTCTATAATCGCAAAGAGCTTTTCTCCGATCCTCCGCCCGGAAGATATTTCCGCCACGAAAGGAAACCCCCGATGGATTTCAAAAACGATCAAAATCTGACCATTGCCAAAATCGCCCCCTTGATCCGCAAACGAAAAATCTCCCCTGTCGAGCTTACGGATTTTTTCCTGGAACGGATCTCTCGTTTCAACCCTTCCCTCAACGCCTTCATCACGGTTACCGCGGATTTGGCCCGCAAACAGGCCCGGCAGGCGGAAAAGGAAATCGCTGCCGGCAAGTATCGCGGTCCCCTTCATGGAATTCCCATCAGTCTGAAAGATCTTTTTTACACGGCCGATATCCGCACCACTGCCGGGTCGAGGATCCTGCGCCGGCATGTTCCTGGCAAAAACGCCCTTGTGGTCGGCCGTCTTTTCGAGGAAGGCGCCATTCTGCTCGGCAAGACAAATCTCCACGAATTTGCTTTTGGCGTAACCAATATCAATCCCCATTTTGGTCCGGTGCATAACCCTTGGGACTTGAATCGGGTCCCCGGCGGGTCCAGCGGCGGGAGCGCGGCTGCGGTCAGCGCGGGTTTGTGCCTCGCCTCTTTGGGAACGGATACGGGCGGTTCCATCCGCATTCCCTCCTCCGCCTGCGGAATCGTTGGCCTGAAACCCACGCGCGGCCTGGTTTCTCTCGACGGCGTGATTCCCCTCGCTTCCAGTCTCGATCACGTGGGTCCCATCGGTCGCTGCGTGGAGGATGTTGGGATGCTGCTGAATATTTTGGCGGATGGAACCTCGGCGAAAGGAAAGATCAATTACCTGCGGAATCTGCGGGATCGAATCAGAGGACTGCGCATCGGCTTTCCTAAACCAGGCTTTTTCGGGCGCATGCAAAAGGACGTCCGTGAAAAAATCCTCCAGGCCCTGAAGGTTTTTGAACAACGGGGCGCCAAAATTCAAGAGGTGGATCTGGAAGGGGTGCGGGACGCGGGCCGAGTATTTGCGACGATTGTGGTCGCCGAGGCCCTGGCCTTTCACTGGGATTGGATCTCCAAGAGACCTCAAGATTATGGGTCCGACCTTCGTGAGCGGCTGGAAAAGAGTAAGGATCAGGCTACGGTTGTTTATCTGCAAGCGCAGGAAAAGCGCCGGAAGATCACCCAAGTCTTTGAGGAGGTTTTAGGGAAGGTGGATGTCGTGGCCACCCCTACTCTTCCGGTTGTTGCCCCCGGACTCGAAGAGAAAGAAATCAAGATCGGACGTCTGAAGGAAGGGGTTCGGACCGTTCTCCTTCGTTTTACCCCGCCGGGAAATCTCACCGGTCTCCCGGCTATTTCCGTTCCCTGCGGGTTTTCTCATGAAAAAATGCCCATCGGAATGCAGCTCCTGGGCCGAAGCTTTGATGAGGCAACGTTGCTGCGGGTTGCCCACGCCTATGAAGAGGCGACCTCCTGGCACGAAATGTTTCCGTCCGACTCGAAATAGGCCGTTTCGGGCAGTTACCGTCCGTGCCGCAGGAAAATTTTTAAGGAGAGCGGCCATCGGCAGATCGCTTTCTCCTCTCCTCACCACGAGATTCCTCCAACTCGTTAAGATTTGGATTTCTCCGCAAAATATGATAGTTTTACATAAGCATACCGACTTCTGAAAATCGCAAAAACGGGGAGGTAGCAAAATGAAGAAGTTCATAATCGCCTGGGCAGCACTATTCGGCTTTTCTTTGGGGATCGGTGATTTCGGATCGCCTTTGGCGATCGCCAAATATCCGGAGAAAGAAGTCACCTTGATCTGCCCCTGGCCTCCGGGAGGGTCTAGCGACTTGATCACTCGGGCAGTCGCCCAGACCGCGAAGAGTCTTTTTCCGAAACCCCTGATCGTCGTCAACCGGGATGGGGCCAACGGGATGATCGCCACCGCCGAAACCGTCCGGGCGAAAGCGGACGGGTACACGATCACGCTGGGGGCCGGGGGACTTTTCCTGACTCAGCCCTTCGTCCAGAAAAAGCTGGAATACAAGCAGGACGACTTTGAATTTCTCATCGGCCTCACCAATGAGCCCATGATCTTGACCGTGAACGTCAACTCCCCCTATAAGTCACTGGAAGAATTGATCAAAAGCTTCAAAGAAAAGAACCAGGTCGTCCGCTACAGCAATTCCGGGATGGGCGGGTTCCCGCAGCTCTGTCCGGCTTATCTCTTCGGACTGGCCGGCGTTCAATCGCAACCCATTCCCTTCAAGGGAGGCGGACCTGCTGTCACCGCCATCCTCGGCGGCCACGTCGATGCCTGCTCCGCCCACCCGGGCGAAGTCTATCCCCACATCAAGGCCGGAAAGCTCAGACCTTTGGCCATCTCTTCCCTGCAGCGGTTCCCGGACCTTGCGGACGTTCCGACCATGAAAGAAAAAGGGTACGACATCGACATGGGCGTCAAGAAATTCATCTTCGCCCCCAGAGGCCTTGCCGAAGATGTCCGCAATGCCCTGGTCGCCGCCCTCACCAAAGTTTCCCAAGATCCGGGTTTCAAAAAGACCATGACCGATTCCCTCTTGATGCTGGAACCCCTGAATGGGAAGCAGGTGGTCGACTATTTCAACACCCAAGCCCCGATTATGAAAAAGCTGATTGAGGATATGGCCAAGATTCAGCCCCCCCAGTCGAAATAGGGATCCCCGCCGTCTTGCTCACAACAGAGAATTTTTCGATTCGTACCCCCCCGAAGAGGGGGTGCTGGAGAATCCACACAGAGGCGCCTGTCCGATGACCAGAGTTCCAAAAAGCACCCTTACCGCTTCCGGCATCGGAGCCGTCACGATCCTTTATCTCTATGAAGCTTTCCAGCTTCCTTTCGGGGCTGCCAGGATGCCCGACATGGGCTTCGTCCCTGTCATCGGAGGGGTTTTGGTTTTGGGCATTTGTGTGCTCCTGATCGGGAAGGATTGGATCTTTCCCGATCAGGGGAAGCCCAAAGAGGGCATGGAAGAAGGACAAAGCAACCTCGGGAACTCCCGGAGACCTCTGCTGATATCGCTCGTCCTGATCGTCTACCCCCTCATTCTGGTACCCGTCGGTTTCATTCCCTCCACGACCGGCCTCATGTTCTTCTGTCTGTGGATCATGAGGTTTAGGGGCTGGTTTGGCTCTCTGGTTATTGCCCTGATGGCGACGGGTTTCGCCCATCTGTTATTCGCCGTCTTGCTTCACGTCCCCCTTCCCAAAGGCATTCTGGATTGAGGGTGATTTTTCGATGGAAGGTTTGCTTCAGGGTTTTTCCGTTGCTCTGACTCCTACGAATCTCTTCTTCGGGTTTCTGGGAGCGCTTCTCGGGACCGTCGTGGGGGTATTGCCGGGGATCGGCCCGATCGGGGCGATGGCCCTTCTTCTCGGCGCCACCTACAGCCTGCCCCCGGCCACGGCTTTGATCATGTTTGCCGGAATCTACTACGGCTCCATGTACGGCGGATCCACGACTTCGATCCTGTTAAACATCCCCGGGGAACCCAGCTCGGTCGTGACCTGCCTCGACGGCAACCAGATGGCCCGCCGCGGGCGCGGCGGGGCAGCCCTGTTTATCGCCGCCGTGGGCTCGTTCGTTGCCGGGAGTATTGCCCTGGTTGTTCTCTCCTGGCTGGCCCCCATTCTGGCGGAGGCCGCCCTTAAATTCGGCCCTCCGGAGTATTTTGCCATCGCCGTATTCGGCCTGCTCGTTCTTTCCCAGTTGAGCGGGCAGGGGCTCCTGAAATCGTTTTTGATGGTCGGCGTGGGGCTCCTCCTCAGCACGGTAGGCATGGATGTCATTACCGGCCAGCCCCGGTTCGACTTCGGGACCATCGGCCTGAAACAGGGAGTTGATTTCGTCCCCATTGCCATGGGATTGTTCGGGATCGCCGAAATTCTGGAAGTGGCGAAAGAAAGCCTGGATGACCGGAAAGACATCATCCGGGTGAAGCTGAGACAGCTTTTGCCGAACAAAGTCGAAACGAAGCGTTCCGTCGGCCCCACGTTGCGGGGAAGCGTCATCGGATTCATAACCGGATTGATTCCCGGGCCGGCCGCCG
>Ga0315292_10001585_pt1 | contig 12275 bp, 11 predicted proteins | sample YL17G13_0_MG_FD_204029 | JGI IMG/M metagenome (GOLD analysis project Ga0315292, IMG submission 204029) | Sediment microbial communities from Yellowstone Lake, YNP, Wyoming, USA - YL17G13_0 | ecosystem: Environmental > Aquatic > Freshwater > Lake > Sediment | place: USA: Wyoming | collected... | reverse complement strand
GGTGCCGGGCGGCGGGGTGCCGACCACGGTCTTGGTGACGGTGAGGGTCGCCAACTCGGGAATGGTCGTGGTCTGGGCGGCGACCGGCGCGGCGCCGAGCAGGCCGAGGGCCAGAACGGTGGCAGGGGCGGCGAATCTTTGGATCATGGTCGTCTTCATCGTGGTCAGCCTTCTCGCGCGGTCTGGACGAGCCGAGGCTAGCCGCCACGCCGAGCCCCACTCCGTTCTCTCGTCGGGGCCGACGACGCGCCGAGCCGCGCTCGGGCGGCTCAGCGCCGAACCGCGGCCAGCGTGGCTCGCACGGCGCCGAGGCCCTCGGCTCCCGCTCCGACCGCCTCCCTCACCACGTCGAGGGCGGTCACCGCCCCGCCGTCGCCGGCCACGGTGGCCGTTCGGCTCCAGTCGTCGGCGTTGAGCACGCCGTCCACCTCGTCGGCCAGGGCCTCGGCCTCGTGGCCGAGCAGCACCATCGCCTCGGCGATCGACTCGGGGGCGGGCGTGTCCCAGTGCCGCAGCGTCGCGTCGGTCACCGCCGGATGCACCACGGCATCGTCATGACGCAGGATCTGGCGCAGCGCCTCGCCGAGTACGGCCCACGTTCGGGTGGCATCGCTCACGATCTGGGCGGCCGATTCGCCTTCGGGGCCGATCCGGCTGGCCAGTTCCTCGATGCTGTCGTCACCCTCGATCGAGGCGAGCTCGGCGGCGAAACGGCGGGGATACGAGCGGAAGGCAACCAGGGCATCCTGCGGACTGAGTCGGCTGACGTCGGGGCCGGTCATGTCGACACGCCACCCCGGCGGTCCGGCTTGGCGCCGATGGTGCCGACGAGCTGCGACGGCAGCACCTCGTAGTGGTCGTGGTGGGTCGAGAAGCTGCCCCGGCCACTGGTGCGGGACCGGAGGTCGGTCGCGTATCGCAGCAGCTCGGCCGTGGGCACCTGGGCGACGATCACCTGCAGGCCGGCGTCGCCGACCTCGGTGCCCTGCACCCGTGCCCGGCGGGCGTGCAGGTCGCCCATGATGTCGCCCTGCACCTCGGCGGGCACGGTCACCTCGAGCGCCGAGACGGGCTCGAGCACAACCGGCGATGCCTTCTCCATGGCCTCACGAAAAGCGAGCCGGCCCGCCATCTTGAAACTCATCTCCGACGAGTCGACCGGGTGGTACTTGCCGTCGAGGCAGGTCACCCGCACATCGACGACCGGGTAGCCGAGCACCCCGCCGTCGGCCATGGCCTCCTCGACGCCCCTGGCCACGGCCGGGATGAACTGGCGGGGGATGGCGCCACCGACGACGGCGTCGACGAACTCGAACCCACCGCCGCGCTCGAGGGGCTCGATCCGCACCGTCGCCACGCCGAACTGGCCGTGCCCACCGCTCTGCTTCTTGTGGCGACCCTCGGCCTCGGCCGGCTTGGTGATCGTCTCCCGGTAGGCCACGCGCACGGCTTCGGTGTCGACGGCGACGCCGAACTTGCGCTCCAGCTTCTCGATGGTGATCTGCAGATGGGTCTCGCCCACTCCCCGCAGCAGCGTCTGATGGGTCTCGCCATCGAATTCAACGACCAGGGCCGGGTCCTCGCGCACGAGTCGGTGCAGGGCCGTGGTCAGCTTGTCGTCGTCGGCGATGCTGTGGGCGACGACGGCGATGGCCAGTGCCGGCTCGGGCTGACGTGCCGGCGGCACGCGCACGGGTGTTCCCTTCGGCGCCAGCGTGTCGCCGGTGCCCGTCGAGCTCAGCTTGGTCACAGCCCCGAGGTCGCCGGCTACCACCTGGGTGACGGCGACGTGGTCGCGGCCGCTCAAGGTGAACAGGCCGTGCATCCGCTCGTCGGATCCCGTCCGCGGGTTCACGAGGTGATCGTCGATGCGCACGGTGCCCGACAGCATCCGGAACAGTGAGATCTGGCCGACGAACGGGTCGGCGATGGTCTTGAAGACGTAGGCGAGGGGCTCACCCTCGGCGTTGGGCGTGATCTCGACGGTCGTGCCACCGGCCTCGACGAGGACCGGTGGTCGATCGAGCGGTGAGGGCCCGAGCTCGCAGATGAAGTCGGCCAGGCGATCGATGGCGATACGCGCCGCGGCCGATCCGCAGAGCACCGGGAAGACTGTGGCCATGTCGACACCGTGGGCCATCGCCCGCTCGAGCTCGACCACCGACGGGACATCGCCTTCGAGGAAGCGCTCGAGCAGCTCGTCGTCGGCCACGACGATGCCCTCGACGAGGTTGTCGTGGACCTGATGCTCGAGCGCCTCCATCTCGTCGGGGATCTCGGCGGTGCGATGAATCCGCGACGTGTCGGGTGAGAGGCGCCCGGCGGGCTCGTCGTAGAGGAAGGCCGTGTCGGTGAGCAGATCGGCGACCCCGGCGAACTCGATCTCGGCACCGATGGGTAGCTCGAGCGGGGCGACACCGGCACCGAAGTGCTCGCGGACCTGATCGAGGGTGCGCTCGAACGAGGCCCGCTCCCGGTCGAGCTTGTTGATGAAGATCATCCGGGGCACGCCCATCTCGGCGGCCGCCCGCCAGAGACGCATCGTCTGCACCTCGACCCCGTGGACAGCGCTCACGACGAACACGGCCAGATCGGCCACCCGCAGACCGGCCCGTGCCTCGCCCTCGAAGTCGGCGTAGCCCGGGGTGTCGATCAGGTTCACGCGGTGGCCCTTCCACTCGAACGGAGCCACCGCCAACGAGAGCGACTGGCCCCGGCGCTGCTCCTCGGCGTCGAAGTCGCAGACGGTCGTGCCGTCCTCGACCCGGCCGACCCGGCTGATCGCGCCCGCCTCGAACAGCAGCGCTTCGGCCAAGGTCGTCTTTCCCGACCCGCTGTGGCCGACGAGCACCACATTGCGGATCTTGTCGGTCGGGACCTGCTTCACGTGCCACTCCTTGTTGTCGCGACCCTCTGGGCGAAGCGTAGGTCGACCGCGCCGCGGCATGCCCGAGAGGATGCCGCGGCGGTCGCCGGAGGATGAGCGGACGGTGGCGATCGCGCCTTCCGGGGGGTGGTGGAGCTACCCTGGCCGAGTCATCGTCCCGTCTTCGGGACCCCACGGTCAGGAGCGCTCATGCTCGACGGACGCTGGAAGGCGAACATCGAGAAGGGGTTGCGTCCCATCGGGACCAACCTCCGCAAGACCGGCATTCGCGCCGACCACCTCACGGCGCTCGGCGTGGTCATGGCGGCGGCGGCCGGAGTGGCCATCGGTGCCGGCCAGCTCCGCATCGGGCTTCTGCTGCTCGTGCTCACCGGCCTTCCGGACGCGCTCGACGGCGCCGTGGCCAAAGCGTCGGGCACCGCCGGGCCCCGGGGCGCCTTCTTCGATTCCGTCTCCGACCGGGTCTCCGACTCGCTCCTGCTCTTCGGCGTGGCCTGGTACCTGTCCACCACCCATCCCGGTCAGCTCTCGCTGCTTCCGATGGCGGTGCTGGCCGCGTCGCTCGTCATCTCCTACCAGCGGGCCAAAGCCGAGTCGCTCGGCTTCGAGGCCAAGGGCGGCATCATGGAGCGGGCCGAGCGGCTGATCCTGCTCGGCCTCGGCCTGCTGTTCGACTCGCTGCTCATCGGCATCCTCTGGGTGATGTTGGCCCTCACCCTCGTCACCGCCGTGCAGCGATTCGTGAAGGTCTGGCGCCAGGCCAGCATCGAGCGGCCCGTCGTGTCGTCCACTCGTCGGGCCCGCCGCCGCTCGGCTCGCTCCACCTCGCCCGAGTGGCAGCGACGCCTCCGCGATCGCACCCGTCGCAATCCCTGACACCGACAACGTTCGTCCGACGCTTCATGGGCTTCGAGCCGATCTCCGCTCTCTACAAGACCGGATCGGTCGTCTCCCGGACGTTGCCGCTTCCGGTGGCCGAGCGCGTCGCCCGGATGGCCGGCCGGGCGGTGGCGAGCCGATCCGAGGAGCGTCGACTCATCGCCACGCGCCACCTCCAACGCGTGCACGGCCCGGACTTCACCGGCGCCGAACTGCGCGAAGCCGTCTACCAGACGTTCGATTCGTACGCCCGCTACTGGGTCGAGTCGTTCCGGCTACCGGGCCTCAGCCCCGACGTCGTCGACGCCGGCTTCTCCTACGACGGGTATGAGCACCTCGAACGGGCCCTGGCGGCCGGCAACGGCGTCATTGCCGTTATGCCGCACCTCGGCGGATGGGAATGGGCGGCGTTCTGGCTGACCCAGGTGATGGGGGTGACGGTCACGGCGGTCGTCGAGCCGCTCCAACCCCCGGAGCTGTTCGAGTTCTTCGTGAAGTTCCGTCGGGCCCTGGGCATGAACATCGTGCCGCTCGGCCCCCAGGCCGGAGCGCAGGTCGTGGCGGCCCTGAAGGCGAACCACCTCGTCTGCCTGCTCGCCGATCGCGACATCGCCGGCGACGGGATCGAGGTCGACTTCTTCGGTGAGCGCACCACGATTCCGGCCGGGCCGGTCACCATCGCCATGCGCACGGGCGCGCCGCTGGTGCCGGCGGCCGTGTACTTCACGCCGACCGGGCACCACGCTGACATCCATCCGCCGATGGACCTGGCGCGCCAAGGCCGGTTCCGGGCCGACGTGGCCCGACTCACCCAGGATCTGGCCGTCACCCTCGAGAACTTCATCCGGCCGGCGCCCGAACAGTGGCACCTGCAACAGCCCAACTGGCCGAGCGACTACGACGCCCTCGACGCGATCGGGCACCCGCACGAGAGGCCTGGCCACCCGAGGGCCTGAGTCGGGCAGATGATCGCCGGCGGTCAGTCCTCGGCGATCCAGATCGACTTGGTGCGCGTGTAGGAGGCCAGGGAGTGCATGCCCATCTCCTTGCCCCACCCGCTGCGCTTGAACCCGCCGAACGGGCTGGCGAAGTCGTACTGGCCGTATCGGTTGACGAAGACCTGGCCGGCGTCGAGGCGATCGGCCACTCGTCGGGCCCGACTCAGGTCGCCGCTGTACACGCCGGCGGCCAGGCCATAGTCGGTGTCGTTGGCCATCGTGACCGCCTGCCGCTCGGTGTCGAAGGCCAGCACGGCGAGCACCGGGCCGAAGACCTCGTCGCGGGCAAGGGCCGAGGTGGGCTCGACCCGGTCGAAGATCGTGGGGCGAAGGTAGAGGCCAGCGTCATTCGTGCCGGCGGTGTCGCGCTCGCCGCCGGCCCGCAGGCGGGAGCCGTCGTCACGGCCGATGGCGATGTAGTGCAGGCACCGGTCGAGCTGGGCCTGGGTGCACTGCGGCCCCTGCGTGCTCGCCGGGTCGAACGGGTCACCACACACCACGGCCTCGGCTCGGTCGACCAGGCCCTCGACGAAGGCGTCATGGATGCCGCGTTGCAAAAGGAACCGGGTCGGCTCCGAGCACTTCTCGCCCTTCTGCGAGAACATCAGCTGGAACGAGCGGTCGATGCACGCCTCGAGGTCGGCGACGTCGTCGAACACGATGTTGGGGGACTTTCCGCCGAGCTCCAGCGTGATGGGAGCCAGGTTGGTGTCGGCCACTCCGTGCAGGATCGCCCGACCGACCCCGGTGCTGCCAGTGAACGAGATCTTGTCGACGTCCGGATGGGTCGTGAGGGCCTGGCCGGTGTCGGCATCGCCGAGCACGACATTCAACACTCCCGCCGGCAGCAACCCGGACTGGTGCACGAGGTCGGTGAACCGCAGCAACGAGAACGGGGTGTACGGCGACGGCTTCACGACCATGGTGTTGCCCATGGCGAGCGCGGGAGCGATCTTCCAGGTGGCGAGCAGGAGCGGGAAATTCCAGGGCACGAGCAACGCACAGACGCCGATGGGCTCGGGGACGGTGTAGTTGAGGGCGCCGCCCTCGACCGGAACGGTCTCGCCGTAGAGCTTGTCGGTCCAGCCGGCGTAATAGTCGAAGATGTCGGCTGTGTCGGGCATGTCGCCGTCGAGCGACTCGCCGAGCAGTTTGCCGTTCTCCAGGGAGATCAGCGTGGCCAGCTCGTCGGCGTGGTCGCGGACGAGCTGGCCGATCGAGCGCAGCACCCGGGCCCGCTCCCGGCGAGCCATCCGCCGCCAGGCACTTTCGGGATTGGCCGCCCGTCGTGCCGCGGTGACCGCGGCATCGACGTCGCCGGGCGACGCTTCGGGCACCAGCCCGAGCACCACTCCGGTGGCCGGGTCGTGGCGCGCGAGCGCACCCGTACCGGGTGCCGTCGCGGGACGCCACCCGCCATCGATGTACAGCTCGGCGCCCTGCTCGAGCCAGCCGGTGGCCCACGCTCGCCGATCGGCGCGCCGGTAGATGGCGGCGAGGGTCTCGGCATCGGTCATCGCGTGGCTCCGGGGATCGGATCGGGTCCGAGCGCAGGCAAATCCGGGTTTCTGCCCCCCGGTATGTCGCGCTCAGCGCGAGCCTCTGACGCCGAAACTGATTGGGCGAGCTCAGTGCACCGGGCGACGTCGGCGCGCAGGTCGCGCAGGACGTACCGGTCCAGCCGGTCGGCGGCGGTGGCCAGCAGGGCGAGCGAGTCGAGCACATTCACCGTCACGAGGCCGTCGAGCACCTGCAGGTACAGCTCGGCGCGTCCGGCCGCGAGCTGCACGGTGTGATCGAGCCCGTGCACCTGCAGGCAGGCCTGGATGACCGTCTCGGGGACGACGGGGTTGCTCTTCCCGGCGAAGAAGCTCGAGCCGTCGAGCACATCGGGCAGCACGATCTCGCCGAACCCGCCGACCGGGCCCGAGCCGAGCAGGCGCAGGTCAGCGGCCAGCTTGAGCAGCGGATGGCTGATCTGGGCGACGGCCGACGATACGGCGACGAGATCATCACCGTGTTGGAGTGCGCTCGACGGGGTGGGGTGGGGACGGAGCGGGATCCCGGTCTCTCGGGCCAACCGCTCGACGACCAGCTCGCGGTAGGCGGGGGGAGCGCCATCGCCCCGCCCGATCACAGTCGAGCCGAGCACGACCTGGTTCAGGGGCTCGAGGGTGCCGACGAGGGCATCGCATCGGCGCACCAGGGCCTCGGCCGACCCGGCGAAAACGGTCGACAGCGGGGCGACGAGCCCGTCCCGCAGGCAGGTGCGGGCGAGGGTCGGCACGGTCGAGAAGCGCTCGGCTACGTCGCTGAGCGTCGCGACGACCTGACCGAGCGCGGCGACCAGGGCGGCGGCCTGGTCGAGCACCGCCAACCGGGCCGCGGTGTGCCAGACATCGGCCGTCGACTGTGATGCGCCGGCATGAGCCTTCGGATCGACCGATCGGGGGCCCGACGCCGGCCGTCCGAGATCGGCGCCGGCGAGCGCGGCCAAGACCTCGTTCACGTTCATGTGCACGGCGATCGAACCGCCCCCGGCGAGGAGATCGGCGGGCAGGGCGGCGGCGTCGACGTGGCCCGACGCCATGAGCCGGGCGGCGGCGACCAGCGCTTCGGCCACCTCGGCGTCGAGCGTCCTGGCTTCGCCGTTGGCCGCCGCGGTTGCCGCCTTGACGGCACCGAGGGCGCGCACGAGGGGCGGGCACGAGCCGAGGGTGCGACCCGACACGCTCATCACCTCGACGGCGCGACGCGTGTGCGGACCGTGAGGGTGGGGGCCTGGATCGGACGGCGGATCCGTCACGACACGACGGCTCCGGTGCGGCCGTACCGGACGAGCTTGAGCAACTCGCTGCTCGTGGTGCCCGGCTCGGTGTCGTAGCCGAACAGGCCGACGAGCCGAGACGTCGATCCCGATATGGGGCTGACCCGATGGATCGAGTTGCGGCCCTCGAAGATGAGCAGCGTGCCCGGCGTCATCGGCAGGGTCACGACGTCGGACTCGTCACCGGCGAGCAGTCGGGCCACCTCGTCGTAGCACTCGTCGTCGGTCGACCGGATGCGTGGCACGACCTCGAAGTCGCCGCCGACTTCGGCGTCACGCAGGGCAAGAGAGACGACGAAGTCGGTCTGGTCGAAGTGCCACTGCAGCTGGTCACCCTCACCCATGGTGGCGAGGTTCAGGGCCCCGAGCGGATCGGCATAGGGGTAGATGGGGCCGCGGTCGAGCACCGCGGTGAGGAACTGCAGCAGGGGCGGCCACTCGTAGAGGCGACGGATGGGCGACTCGGCGGGGAACTGGTCGTAGGCCACGGCGCCGACGGCGTAGTCGCCCCAGTAGCGGCGAGGGTGGTCGGCGGGCCGCGATTCGTCGGGCAGGCCGAGGTAGACCGTGCCCTGGCCCCCGCTCCGGAAGGCGCCCGTCTCGAGCTGCCGTGCGTCGGCGACCATGGCGGCCAGGCCTTCGGTGGCCAGGAAGCCATCGAGCTCACTCGCCCCGGTCGAGGCGAGCTGGTCGCGGGCCCGTGAAACCAGATCGACGTAGTCGGCGGTGGTCGGGTCGTCGAGCGGATAGCGGTCGCGCGCGACGAACGACGCAGGATCGACGGCCGTGGTCAAGGTCTGCTCCTCTTCGATCGGGGCTCGTCGCCGTGGGCTCGACGCTGAGGTCGCGGGTGCGGGGGTCAACTACCGTAGTGCGGTGCGCATCGGCATCATCAGCCCCTACAGCCTCACCATGCCCGGTGGCGTCCAGGGCCAGATCCTCGCCCTCGGTCGCACCCTGAGGCTGATGGGTCACGATGTGCGGGTGCTGGGGCCGTGCGACGGGCCACCGCCCGACGCGGGAGTCACGCCGCTCGGCAACAGCGTGCCCACGGCGGCGAACGGCTCGGTCGCCCCCATCGCCCCCGACCCGTCGGCGCAGCTCCGCACGATCCGGGCGCTGCGCGACGAGGCCTTCGACGTCGTGCACCTGCACGAGCCCCTTGCCCCCGGTCCCACCCAGACGGCGATGTTCTTCAAGACGGCTCCGCTGGTCGGTACCTTCCACGCCGCCGGCAGTTCGGCGGCATACCGGTGGTTCTCGCCCGGCGTGAAGTGGCTGGCCAAGCGCCTCGATGTGCGGGTGGCGGTGAGCGAGGACGCCGAGCACATGGCGCGGGCGGCACTCGGCGGCGACTACCTCGTCCTGTTCAACGGCGTCGAGATCGGTGCCTTCGCGAAGGCGACGCCGTGGGCCCGTGAGGCCCCGACGATGCTGTTCGTCGGCCGCCACGAACCTCGAAAGGGGCTCGATGTGCTGCTCGAGGCGATGGCCGAGTTGCCGGCCAACGTGCGGCTCTGGATCGCCGGCGACGGGCCCGATACCGATGAGCTCCGCAGTCGTGTGGCCGGCGACGTGCGCATCGAGTGGCTCGGCCGCATCTCCGACGAGGAGAAGGCACGGCGTCTGCGAGCCGCCGACGTGTTCTGCGCGCCGTCGCTACGGGGGGAGTCGTTCGGTGTCGTCCTGCTCGAGGCCATGGCCGCCGGCACTCCGATCGTGGCCAGCGACCTGCAGGGGTACTCGAACGTGGCCCAGGCCGGGCGCGATGCCCTGCTCGTGACACCCGGCGATCATCACGCCCTCGCCGATGCGCTGCGGGGCGTTCTCGCCAACCCGGCCGACGCGGCCGAACTGGTGGCGTCGGGCGAGCAGCGGGTCTCTGAGTTCTCGATGGAGAACCTCGCCGAGCGCTACCTCGAGTTGTACGGGCGCATCATCGCCCGTTGAGCCCTCGGTCGGCGCCCGCATCCCAACGGTGGCGGGCCGGAGACCTGTCGACGCGGTCCCGCCGGGGCCGGGTCCTATGATGTCTCCATGACCATCGTCATCGTGCTGATCGTGGCCGTCATCGTGCTGCTGATCGTCTTCCTGATCGCCACCTACAACGGCCTCGTCCGGCTCCGCAACCGCATCGATGCGGCCTGGGCTCAGATCGATGTGCAGCTCAAGCGTCGCTACGACCTCATCCCGAATCTGGTCGAAACCGTCAAGGGCTACGCGTCGCACGAGAGCGAGACCTTCGAGAAGGTCACCCAGGCCCGCAACATGGCCGTGAACGCCCAAGGGCCGGCGGCCACGGCGCAGGCCGACAACGTGTTGAGCGGTGCGCTCAAGTCGCTGTTCGCCGTGTCCGAGGCGTACCCCGACCTCAAAGCCAACCAGAACTTCCTCAACCTGCAGGAGGAACTGACCGGCACCGAGGACAAGATCTCCTACGCGCGGCAGTTCTACAACGACACCGTGTACAAGTACAACACCAAGATCCAGTCCGTCCCGGCCAACATGATCGCCGGGCCCTTCCACTTCGAGCAGCGGGAGTATTTCGAGGCCGACGACGACTCGCGGGGTCCCGTCAAGGTCTCGTTCTCCTAGCGCTCGTCCCGCCAGGAGTCGACGCTGTACGACCAGGTAAAGCAGAACAAGCGCCGTTCTGCGCTTCTCATTGTCTCGTTCATCGCCTTCGTGGTGGTGATCGCCGTGATCTTCGACTACGCCTTCCAGTTCGGCTGGATCGCTGTCGTGTTCGCGCTCGTCTTCGCCGGCGGCGCCTCGTTCATCTCGTACTGGAACTCCGACAAGGTCGCCCTGTCGATGAGTCACGCGACGCCGGCCGACCCCCAGCAGTACGCCCGGCTCTACAACCTCGTCGAGGGTTTGTGCATCGCCAGCGGGCTGCCCCAGCCCAAGCTCTACATCGTCGACGATGCCGCCCCCAACGCCTTTGCGACGGGTCGTGATCCCAAGCATGCATCGATCGCCGTGACCACCGGCCTGCTCGAGAAGATGAACCGCATCGAGCTCGAGGGCGTGCTCGCCCACGAGCTGAGCCACGTGAAGAACTACGACATCCGGGTCTCGTCGATCGCCGTGTGCCTGGTCGGTGTCGTTGCCGCCCTCAGCGACTTCGGCATCCGGATGTTCATCTTTGGCGGGGCCCGTCGCAGCGACGACAACAACGGCGGCAACCCGTTCACCATGATCCTGGCGCTGGTCGTGATCATCCTGGCGCCGTTGATGGCCATGCTCATGCAACTGGCGGTCAGTCGGAAGCGTGAGGCACTGGCCGATGTGTCGGCTGTCGAGATGACCCGCTACCCGCCCGGGCTCATCTCGGCGCTCGAGAAGCTGCGCGACGACCAGACCTCGGTGCACACGACCAGTCGGGCGACGGCCCACCTGTGGATCGAGGAGCCGATGGACCACTACGAGGGCGAGAACAAGCGAAAGTCCCGCTGGTCGCACCTGTTCGACACCCATCCGCCCATCGAGGACCGCATCGCCGCCCTACGGGAGATGTGAGCGATGGAGCGCCCTGCGGCCGAGCGCGACCCCCGTCGCTCGCTGGTCATCGGCGGGTTGATCGCGTTGGTGGTGCTCGCGGTGCTCTTCGTGGTGGTGCTCGCCGGGATCCTCCGGGTGGTCTCGGCCCGTCAGGGCTGACGGAGCATCGGCGCGGCAACCGGATCCCGGGTGGCGTCGACGCGTCACCGCCCGTTCGACCGTGACTGATGGTCTGAACCCGTGGATCGGTCGTGGGGCGCGGCGTCGAACCATCGATTCGGCTTCTGGTGCGCGCCGCTGTGGCATCTACACTCGCCGGATGGCTGACGATTCGAAACCCGGCTCGACCCCTGGTGCGGGCGAGCCCGTCGTCCGGGCGATCGGCACCACGCTCGTGAAGCGGGGCCTGGCCGAGATGCTCAAGGGCGGCGTCATCATGGACGTGGTCAACGCCGACGAGGCGAAGATCGCCGAGGATGCCGGCGCCACGGCCGTCATGGCCCTCGAACGGGTGCCGTCCGACATCCGTCGAGACGGCGGCGTGGCCCGCATGAGCGATCCGCAGATGATCGAGGACATCAAGGCGACGGTCACGATCCCGGTCATGGCCAAGGTGCGCATCGGGCACTTCGCCGAGGCGCAGATCCTGCAGACGCTCGGGGTCGATTACATCGACGAGAGCGAAGTGCTCACGCCGGCCGACGAGGCCCACCACATCGACAAGTGGGCCTTCACCGTGCCGTTCGTGTGCGGGGCGACGAACCTGGGCGAGGCGCTGCGACGCATCTCCGAGGGGGCCTGCATGATCCGCTCGAAGGGCGAGGCCGGCACCGGCAACGTCGTCGAGGCGGTGAGGCACCTGCGGTCGATCCTGGGTGACATCCGCAAGATCGGCACCGCCGACCAGGCCGAGCTCTTCGACTGGGCCAAGCGTCTCCAGGCCCCGGTCGGGCTCGTGCAGGAGATCGCCGAGACGGGCACGCTGCCGGTGCCCATGTTCTGCGCCGGCGGTATCGCGACCCCGGCTGATGCATCGCTCGTGATGCAACTGGGCGCCCAGGCCGTGTTCGTCGGGTCGGGCATCTTCAAGAGCGCCGAGCCCACGATCATGGCCAAGGCCATCGTCGAGGCCACCACCAACTTCCGCGATCCCGAGATCCTGGCCAAGGTGAGCCGGGGG
>Ga0315292_10001584_pt1 | contig 12281 bp, 7 predicted proteins | sample YL17G13_0_MG_FD_204029 | JGI IMG/M metagenome (GOLD analysis project Ga0315292, IMG submission 204029) | Sediment microbial communities from Yellowstone Lake, YNP, Wyoming, USA - YL17G13_0 | ecosystem: Environmental > Aquatic > Freshwater > Lake > Sediment | place: USA: Wyoming | collected... | reverse complement strand
AACCCGGTAAGGACGCCGGCGGACAGCTTCAGTAAGCTGACCACCTTCCTCATAGCCAATATAACCAGGTGGCGCACCAAACAGGCGCGAGACAGTGTGTTGCTCACGGTATTCACTCATATCGATGCGCACCAGGGCCTCCGCATCGTCAAACATGAATTCCGCCAAGGCTTTGGCAAGCTCGGTCTTCCCAACGCCCGAGGGACCAATAAAGATGAATGAACCAATCGGGCGACGGGGGTCTTTGAGACCCGACCGGGAGCGGCGAATGGCATCGGAGATGGCATGGATAGCCTCATCCTGACCGATGATGTGCTCGTGCAGACGCTCTTCCATACTAAGCAGCTTCTCAGACTCGGTCTCCATCATTTGGGAGACAGGGATACCTGTCCACTGGGCAACAACGTCGGCAATATCATTGACATCCACCACTTCATCCAGCTTGTGTTCATTCTCCCATTTATCACGCAGGTCTTTGAAATCGGTCTCCAGGCGCAGACGTTCGGCCTTTTTCTCAGCAGCGCGCTCGTAGTCACGCGATAACCCCGATTGCTCCTCTTCCGCCTGCAGGCGGTCCACCTCGCTTTTCATCGCTTTCAGTTCGGGTGGGAGGGAATACAGGGCAACGCGCACCTTGGCAGCAGCTTCATCCATCAAATCGATGGCTTTATCAGGCAGGTGACGGTCGGTCACATAGCGGGAGGAAAGCCGGGCGGCAGCAACCAGGGCATCATCCGAGAAGCGCACCTTGTGGTGGGCTTCGTAACGGTCACGCAAACCGCGCAACATCTGGATGGTATTTTCCACATTGGGTTCTTCGACATATACGGGAGCAAAACGACGCTCGAGGGCTGCATCTTTCTCTATATGCTTGTGATACTCATCCAGGGTGGAGGCACCGACACACTGCAACTCACCACGTGCCAGGGCAGGCTTAAGCATATTGGAGGCGTCCATAGCTCCTTGGGCAGCTCCGGCGCCCACAACGGTATGCAGTTCATCAATAAATAAGATGACCTCGCCCTGGGCACGCTGAATCTCCTCGATGGCAGCTTTGAGGCGTTCTTCGAACTCACCACGGAATCGTGAACCGGCGATCATGGCGCCCAGGTCAAGGGCAATCACCTTCTTGCCAGTAAGGATTTCAGGAACATCATTGGAAGCAATTTTCTGCGCCAGACCTTCAACGATGGCAGTCTTCCCAACGCCGGCTTCACCAATCAACACAGGGTTGTTCTTGGTGCGGCGCGAGAGGATCTGGATAACGCGCATGATCTCAGTATCGCGCCCGATAACTGGGTCAAGCTTGCCTTCGCGCGCCATCTTGGTAAGGTCCCGCGAGTATTTCTCAAGGGTGCGGTAACGTGTCTCGGCCTGAGGGTCGGTGACCCGTTGCCCACCCCGGATTTGCTGTATAGCTTCATATACGCGTTCCCGTGTCACCCCAGCGCCTTCCAACAGCCGGGCTGCAGGTGTGCTGCGTTCATTAAGGATCGCCAGGAAAATGTGCTCCGTGGAGATATATTCATCTTTTAGGCGGTTAGCTTCTTCGTTCGCCAGGTCAATGATTCTCTTGACGCGCGGGGTGATGAATATTTGACCCGCCCCGCCACCAAAGATATTAGCTTTGGGGCTGGTGCGTAATACATAATCCAAACGCTCAGTCAGGGCATTGGCGTCAACTTTGAGGTATTCCAATATCTGTGGGATGACTCCCTGTGGTTGTTCGATCAGTGCCAGCAGGATATGTTCAGTGTCTATCTGATTGTGCCCATAGCGTTGAATGATCTCAGCGGCGCGTTGAGCTGCTTCTTGGGCACGTTCAGTAAAACGATCAAATCGCATCATAGGTAAATTTTCCTTCCTTGTCAGGAGGATTATAACATCGAGTATGTAAGTGCAAGAGATGTGCCGTGTAAGAGATGTATATGAGTTGTGTAAATACGCTGTTAACCAAACGGAAGGAGAGAACCGATCATCTGAACGGAAATAAGATTTTTCGCATTATTTTAACAACAATATCTCTCAAGGAGGACTGGTTGGGTCGGGGGTGAAATTTCTTAATTCCCCCAACGCAGTCAGGTTCCCATCAGGAGTCATGACGTATAATCTACCTTGAGCCATTGCCCCACCCGTAACTCCATTCGTACCTTCGGGGAAGGCATAAGTCCAAATAGGTTCTGAACCATTCTGGCGATAAGCCTCACATGTAGTTATAGGGCCTTGATCAGAATTGTTAGCAGATCCGCAAATATATGCAATGTCTACCCCATCGACGGTAATTAGTCGCGTATTCTCATTATAAGGAGGAGAAAAATTACCAAGGATTTTACCCGTTGGATCAAGCCAATAAACCGCCGTTCCTCCATAAAAGCCAGAATAGAAAAGCCAGATGTCCCCCTTGGGAGTCGCCCCTGCATCCACGGGATAACCACTGGTCTGGCTAATTCCAGCTGCGCGGTAATTCCATTTTGCGCTCTGCACCAGATTGAATCCCTGCGAGGTCTGTGTCCACTGCATGACGATATGTCCGGCAAGCAGGTAGGTTTTTCCATCTGCTCCTACAAACAGTTGTGCTTTATTGGCGAGCAGGGGGTCTTCCTGCGTAGGCAGAGTTAGGTCGACCAGTGACCCATCGGTTGTATTAATCACGACGTTTTTAATAAAGATCTGCTGCCCATCGGGCGAAAGGCGCAAACCAGTATCTGCACTGCGCGTTCCAGGTTGTGCGGACCAAAGTAACTGCCCGTTGGGCAAAAGGGCAAACAAGCTATCCCCTCGAAAATCTTCAAGAAGATAGTAAATGGTTCCATTGGATGCGACGATGGGACCATGATTTGGTTTTCCAAAAACCTGTGTTGTATAAGTCCACAATAAATTACCGTCCTGGCTGAAAGAAGATAATCCACCTTTGGTATCGGTGACGTAGATGATCCCCTTCGGTCCCAAAGCAAGAGGGCCCAACGGGATTTCAGGCAGGCTGGTTTTCCAACGGGGTGTGCCGTCGGGGTTCAGAGCTATCAGGATGGAATCCAAACCGGCGGAATAGATTGTGCCATCCGTAGATATCACTGGGCTACCTGAAAAACCAGCCGGGTGATTAATAATCCAAAGTTCCGTTGGATCGATCGGACCGGTAGAATTCATAAACAATGTACCAAATGGATCGATCCGTTCAGAAGCCGAGATCTGACCACCGGGAACCGTCAGAGTAGCCCGTGAAGAATTAAAGCGACTGGCAACCTTGATTTGATAAAGATAAATACTGCCCATCAGGGCAACCACTGCAGTAATCACCAATACTGGGCGCAGTCGATTAACTTTGAACCAACCCGAGACCGGGTAACTGACGGATTGCTCAAACCAAAAACTGAAACGGCTGCTAAAGAGAGCGAAGGAGCTATTACGATTGATGTATTCTGGGTTCAATCGTTGGCGCAAGCCATCCCCAAGCAGATTAAAACCAAGCACGGTTATAAAAATCACCGAACCGGTGAGGACCAACGGCCAGGGTTGCAACAGGTTGGCCCAGGAAGTGGCTAACATCTGACCCAACTCTGGCGATCCACTCGTTCGGCGCGAGACAAAATCAGCTACTTCGATCCAGATATCTCCGCCAATAAAATAGCCCAAGAAACCCAATCCGGCAGTCACCATCAATGTGCCACTGATCTCAAAAGCGAATAGCATCCATACCATTGGCATGATCTGGCGCAGGACGTGCCGGGTAAGCATCTGGGTGCTTGATGCACCTAATGCGTGGGCTGATTCGATATACAGCTGTCCTTTGATAAGCTTGGTTTGCTCGCGTACAAATCGAGCTGTCTCTCCCCACCCATTGATAGATAGTCCGATAATAAAGGCCAATAAGCCAATCTCGGCTCCCAACATTGCTATTGCAGCAAGAGCAACTATAAAGATTGGCACGGAGAGGGCAGCTGAGATTAAACCATCCAGGATACGACCAACCCGGCCATTGGACCAACCAGCTCCCAAACCAATCAATGTACCAATGAAAAGCCGAACCATAGCTACGACAATGACCATGATCAGCGTAGGGCGAACAGCAAAAAGGATACGACTGAGCAGGTCACGACCAAACTCATCGGACCCTAATATGTATCCTTGAACCTGGAAGGCATTGAAGGGTGGGATGACCCATTTATCCCCAACTTGTAAAATGGCATGTTCTTCCATGGGGTCTTGGGGGGCAATCCGTTGTCCAATGATACTAATCAGAACAACGAATAGCACAATGATCGATCCAATCAGGAGAGACCAGTTAACCTTACGATGCGGGGCTTGAATACCTTTTCTATTTGCTTTATCAAGCTGGATTTGCTTCTCAAACTGTTCTTCCCGCAGAATCTGAGTTTGGGTAGGGTCTTCTTCAGCTCTTCCAGGCTGGAGGGATTCTTCTTCGACCTGGGCTGGGGTAGGCCGAGCTTGTGCTGCAGACTTACGTTTAAGGGCAACCAACGCGGTCCGCGTTGACTCGTTGTATGGGTTGACCTTCAAAGCCCATTCCAGGCATTCAACTACTTGCTGTTCAGTTTCTCCCAACCGTGCCATCATCAACCAGGCCTGTTCATTACGCTGGTCTGAGAAAAGCACCTGACTTACTAACCTACGGGCTTGGATCCTGTCACCATTCTGCATAGCTTGTCGAGCTTCACCCAATCTATCGGTACTCACCCCAGACCTCCAGATGAGTTAGGCTCGTCTTGCGCCCTCAAACGAGGATCGACGATTCGCACCAAAACAGATGCTAATAAGTCTGTAAGCAGAAATAATAGCGCAATGATGGCAATGATTATCGCAACGGTTGGTGCGTCAAGAAATAAACCTGATGCGCCCAAGTTGGTACTTAATTTCCCCGGAACCAGGGTGGAGGCTAACATTCTCCCTAACCCTGGCCAGTTGAACAACCATTCAACGACAACCAATTCACCTACCAGCATCCGAAACGTGCTCGCAATGGTTAAGATAACCGCGGAGAGGATATTATGCATGGCTTGCCGCCAGCGTATATCATTCCAGGTATGACCAAAACTACGTGCGGCGATAATATACTGTTTTCCCAACTCACCCACCATTAAATTCGCCGTCACCTGTGCGATTTGCACGGTTGGGAACAGCATAAGCGCTATTACAGGCAGGATCAGGTGATTATCCCATCCAAAGCCACGTATGGGTACCACCTGATTGGTTGCTTTACCACTGGCCATAGCCAGGAAAACAATGGCTAATACGCTTAGGCTACCAACATAGAAACTTGGCATCGCCAATCCAAGTGAGCTAAACGGGGTAAACCATCCGCGTAATCCCGGGGGCTGGTTGCGTACTGCCAGCATTCCAAATATCAAACCTAGGAGGGTACTGACAACTAGAGCAATCACCAGTAAACCCACGCTGGCCACGAATGCTTTACCAAGGTCCTGAGCAAAAGATCCTATCTGCGGACCATTCTTGATCGGTTTTGCCAATGAACCATCAAAGATATCCTGGATGTGGTGCTGGTACGACTCTAGCAGTGGGAGTGGATTATTAACTTGCTCCCGTAAATATGGTGTGCGGGCAGCACGGATTGGTCGGGCAACGTACGCATATGTAAACCCGAGAAAGTGGATCAGGATAAGGGCTAGAGGAAGAATGGCGAGGCGACGAAGGATAAACCTAAACATCGTGATTACAGTTTATTTCGGACTGGAAAGTTCCGTTCGGTTAATCGTCCTTGCTGAAGCGTTACTCAAATAGATGAGAAACGCTTCTTGATCATCTGCATCGGCAGCCAATGCTAATCCTATCAGATTATCTTTCGAGCATTTTGAATCATATTGATATACTCATATATTTTACCAAAGTTCATTATGCATAGGCAGTATGAGGGTGGCAAATGGGGTAAAATGAAGGCTAAGATGGTTGTCGATATTGCTATACCTGCATCTGCCGAGGGACATCTGCGCCGGCTTGATATGCGGAGAGATTTGGAAAAGGTCGCTGACCTGGTCGAGCTGTGCTTCTACGATACGCTTGATCCTGAAGGCAAACAATACCTGAAAGAGATGCGTAGGGCTGCTCAAAATACCAATTTATTAGGGTGGGCGAGCAGCATGATTGATGAAGCGCCCATGCCGCCTTCAGGATTTGTGTGGGAAGAAGATGGGCGGTTGGTGGGGAATCTGAGCTTGATCCCGATCAATTTACAAGGCAAACGAGGCTACATGATTGCTAATGTAGCTACCCACCCGGAATATCGTGGACGCGGTATCGCAAAGGCGCTAACCCTGACTGCACTGGATTACGCACGCAGCCGTAATGCTGTAAGTTCATGGCTGCAAGTAAGAGATGATAATCCCAGTGCCATCCATATTTATAAAACGAGTGGCTTTAAGGAATGCTTTCGACGCTCCAGCTGGTATAGTGGACCAAATATCGGGGTAAACCCTCCCACCGCAGGGATCAAGGTTGGCAAGCGTCGCCCTGATCAGTGGCCTCAACATCAGGATTGGCTAAAACGCATTTATCCACCCGACTTAGAGTGGAACCTCCCGTTTGATTGGAATTTATTTCGCGTGGACATCGTGGGTAGGATTTATCGTCTCTTTAACCTTGAAAATCCACAACACTGGAGTGTGGAAAATAATGCTGAATTGAAGGGCATTCTCACCTGGAGACATATCCGTGGATACACCGACCCGTTATGGTTGGCTACTCCTGAGCAAGTTGATGAGGAGGCCATTCTGGTTTTGTTGAGTAAAGCACGCACACACATCAAACAGTTACAACCTCTTAGCTTAAATTACCCTGCTGGCGCGGCAGTGGATGTGCTTCGCCAGGCAGGTTTCTACCTCCGTCAAACATTAATCTGGATGGAGTATAAATATCAGCCCTAGAGCCCATGTAACAATGTAGGTGAATCGTAGGGAATAAGTCAACTAGGATGGTTGACTTTACAATAAATTTGACTTATACTGAGTTTACCCGGAGAAGATACCGCTATGCGAGTTTTTCTCTCAAAAGTGAATATCAAAGTTGGCTAACCAAGGCACGCGTTTGTTAACGCGTGCCTTTTTGTATAAAATACATAAAAAATGAAAGGAGACAAGTGAAAAGTTATGGATTCTGGCTTGATCCGCAAGCGAGAAAAAGCAAAACGCTATGCAGAACAGCGTGAACGCATCCATGTAAAAACGATCTTGGTAACATTCGATGGGGATAATAACCCCCACACTGTGAAGTATAACGAGGACGCCTGGCAGTGTGATTGTGACTTCTTTCTGACGCGCCAGACGTGCAGTCATACAATGGCTCTTGAAATGATCATGGAAGGCTGTTCCTGGACAGGATAGGTCCAGCAGCGGAATTAAACTGAATAGTTTTGATGCGCAGCGAGCCTTTCAGGGCTCGCTTTTTTTTCGTGCTTACCATTCTTGGGTCATGGAAACGGCTTCTACCAGATTAGCAACATTCCATCCTCTGAAAAGACCGTAGAAAAGGCAAATTGAGTTTTTACAAGGGAGATAGCAATCTCGACCATCAGAGAACTGGAGGCCAGATCACTGCCCCAGATGTGACCACTATCCAACCCAGGATAGCATAACATATCGTTTATTGCTTATCGAGCTACAGGCAAACAACCGAAGACATTACACCATGAATGAAAACGACGGTAGTATGCTATACTAAAAATGGTCAAGAATATCTTATACTAACAGGATTATGGCAAGAAAACTCACCCCCACGAAGGTCATCCTTCCTCAGCGCCGGAAAGAGCTGTTCACCAGGCAGCGCCTGATTAACTTGCTGTATGACCTGCTGGATGAAAAACTCATCCTGGTAATCGCCCCTGCTGGTTATGGAAAGACTTCATTATTGATTGATTTTGCCTATCAAGTGGATTTACCGGTTTGCTGGTACGCAGTGGATGAACTCGACCAGACTCCGGAAAGGTTTTTTTCTTTTTTTATTGCCGCTTTACACCGATGCTTCCCGGAATTTGGTGAAGCTTCCAAAGCCGCGGTTAAAGCCATCAACCAGTTCAATCCTGACATTAATCAGCTGGTATCGGTGATCGTCAATGATGCGTATGATCATATTCAAGAGCACTTCTTGATCATCTTGGATGATTACCACCTGGTAAGTAATATTAATGAAATCCAGGCCTTCATCAGCCGGTTTATTAATGAAACAGCTGAAAATTGTCATCTAGTCCTCAGTTCTCGGACCCTGCTCAGCCTTCCAGATCTGCCATTGCTAGTTGCCCGTTCACAAGTGGGTGGTATTGGCTTTGAAGAGCTGGCATTCCGGGCAGATGAAATCCAATCCTTTGTGCTGCGGTATTACCATGTTACTCTCTCTGATTCGGCTGCCCAAGACCTGGCGCGCGATACTGAGGGTTGGATCACTGGTTTAATGTTATCTGCCCAGGTAATGGGTCAAGGAATGACTAACCAGATGAGGGCAGCTCGGGTGACAGGCGTGGAGTTATATACCTACCTGGCTCAAGAAATCCTGGACCAGCAAACTCCAGAAATTCGGGACTTCCTGCTGCGTACCTCCTTTTTGGAGGAATTTGATGCTTCTCTTTGTACTTCCATTTGGGGAACTGAGGACAATTGGCGTAATTTGATCAACCAGGTGGTGCAGAACAACTTGTTCGTTCTTCCGGTTGGTGAAGAAGGAAAGTGGTTGCGCTACCATCACTTGTTTGGTGAGTTTTTAAGAGCACAATTTGAAAAGGAAAGTTCAGACCAGCTTGAAGCTCTGTTACGCAGGCTGGCTGCTGTATACACTGAGCGGGAGGATTGGGGTCGTGCTTATGCACTCTACAAGCGCATCAAAGACAATTCAGCCACGGCAGACCTGATCGAGAAAGCAGGCGCATCCCTCGTCCGTAATGCACAATCCGCCACTCTGGCAAAATGGATAGGCGAGTTGCCGGTTGATGTATTAGACTCGCGCCCAAGCCTGCTGTCGCATCAAGGCACAGTCCTGCTGATCCAGGGTCAGGTGGAAAAAAGTCTGGATTACCTGAACAGGGCGGAGGCTGCCCAACGAGAATTTCATGACTTCTCAGGTCTGGCACACACATTAGCCAGGCGAGCAACAGCTCAGCGTTATCTGGGGAAGTATCAGGCCTCTATCCAAGATGGCCTGGAAGCGATCAAATATTCGGAAGATGATGTTACATTGCGTTATGTCCAGGCAGATGCCTGCTGTGCGGTGGGAGTCAGCCTCCATCACCAGGGACAGCTTGATAAAGCTTTCACGATGCTAGAGCGGTCTCTTTTAATGTATGAATCGATCCAGGATGAACAAAACACCGCCATGGTTAATATGGAACTAGGGATATGCTGTCAGTATCAAGGGAAGACACGCCAGTCGGTTCGACACTATGAAGAAGCGCTTACTTACTGGCAGGAGGTCAGGAACAGTACCCGTCAATCCTTTGTCTTGAACAATCTGGGGAGTCTGCACCATTTATCAGGTAATTATATTGAAGCCGCAAAATTATTCGAGCAGGCACTGACTCTCGCAAGAAGTAATGGCATCCTGCGCAGCGAGGCTTACTTATTATTCAACCTGGGGAATCTGTATGCAGACCTGGAGGCAAATGACAGCGCCAGAGATGCCCTTGAGAAGACTCGCAAAGCCTGCCAGCAATTGGATGACCATTTCCTGCTCTTAAATGTCGACCTGGCAGAAGCCTCCCTTGCCAGGCGAGAGGGTAAATTTTCACATGCAAATGCATATCTTCGATCGGCAGAGAAATTTGTTCAAAAAAGCCAATCCAACTTTGAGAAAAGCATCTGGTCAATGGAAGCCGGAAGCCTGTCACTGGCTGAAGACAAGTTCCAAAAAGCAATCCCCCAGCTATCAGAAGCATTAGCATTATTCGATGAAGGCGGACAAAAGCTGGAAGCCGCCAGTGCGGCACTACTATTATGCCGGGCATACTCACGCACGAATGAACACCTAAAAGCTAAAACAACACTGGAACAAGCCCTTGGGCTGGTGAAAGATTTGGATAGCCTGCAACCATTGATCGTGGTGGGGAGAAATGTCAAGGAAGAGCTAAAAAGCCAGGCAGAGGATATAAATATTGGTCCTGGAGCTGTGAAGCTGCTAAGCCAGATTGAATATTTCGAGAGGCACATTGCCTCACTGCGCCGTCGCTTGCGCCCCCATGCAGCCACAGTCTTGCTCATCCCGCCAAGATTAAGCATCTGCGCGTTGGGTAATTCCCAGGTAAAAGTGGATGGAAAGCCAGTGACCAGCCCAACCTGGGTCAATCAGAAACGTGCCAGAGAGCTGTTTTTCTTCCTGCTAGCCCATCCTAATAAAGGCATGAGCAGGGAAGAGATTGGGGTCGTATTATGGCCAGAAAGCTCTACAGAACAGCTGAGGCTGCAGTTCAGGAACACTATTTATTACCTGCGGTATGCATTAGGTCAGGATGTGATCATTAACACTGAACACCGATATCAATTCAATTCAGATATGGATTACAGCTACGATATCCAGGAGTTCGAACGCAAGATTTTTCAGGCGGAGAGTGCAGAAACACCGGCCAAGAAGATTGAGCTGTTGCAGGAAGCCATCCAACTCTACCAGGGAGAATATTACCTAGAAGCTGATGGCGATTGGGTGATGACAGAGCGGGGACGTTTATCCCAGATGCATGAGCATTCTCTCCTTGTCCTGGCACAGCTTCACCTGGAACAAGACGAGCCTCAAACTGCATTGCTCCACTGCCAAACGATTTTGGCTGTGAATCACTGCATGGAATCGGCACATCGACTGGCAATGCAGGCTTACGCTGCTCTCGGTAACCGGTCTGGAGTTGCCAACCAATTTGAACTGTGCAAGCAATTGTTATGGGACGAGCTTGGATTAGAACCTTCCCCGGAAACAATCAAATTATATAAACTGATCCGCTGATATCGGCAATAAAATGCCAAAAAGACCCCTTAATTGGGGATTTTATTAATCTTTAAAAGACTGTTTGGAGGACAGGATTGTGTAATAATATATAAATCAAGCAACCCCACATTCTATCTTAGAGGAGATATTAAAATGAATACCTGCTTTTCTACTATATATTTAAAACTTAATAAGATCGATACCCGCTATATCCGCTTTGCATTCATGGTCTTATCCCTGGTTACTTCAGGTAGGATCATCTTAGGCCTGCCCATCCATGGTGATGTGGGTTCATAATCACCGATGCTGTACATGAAATCAATCCAAACAGCTAAGCTTATCGCTACCCCACATATTTTCCGTATTTATGAATTGAGGTAAATCCAATGTTAATGATTGATACCCCCATAACGCCCGTCAAACGGCAAGTGGACAATCTACTTTCCTATGATGAATTAAACCGCTTGCTCAGTGCGGCAGTGGTCAGCAAAAGTTTTCGGAATATGTTGCTGACAAACCCCGAAATTGCGGTAACTTCGGGTTATCAGGGCGAAACATTTAACTTGAGCCCGGAAGACCGGAACTGGTTATATTCAATCCGCCCATCTAACCTGGTTGATCTCGCCGCAAATATGGTTGCATATCAACAGGAAAGCAAGGTGAAATTGCCAGTTGAACCAGTGCCTTGTTTAGTTCGGGTGAACTAATATCGTAAGATAATAATCATCGATTTTTATTTTTAGGAAGTGCTATCCTGGACACAGATGTTGTGATAAGGGAGATATCTCCCCGCTTTAATACGCTGCTTGACCATATCCCTGGCATGGCTTACCAGTGTCGGAATGATTGGATGCATACCCTTGAGTACGCCAGTAAAGGTTGTTACGCATTAACTGGGTACCCGGTGGATGATTTGATCATGAACCATGTCACTGCTTACGGCGATTTAATCTACCCAGATGACAGGGAAATGGTCTGGATCAATATTCAAAATGCATTTGTTTTACAAAAATCATTCGAGCTGGTATATCGCATCCATACCCGCAATCGACAAATAAAATGGGTCCGTGAGCTTGGGGTATGCGCCTCAGGTGATAACGGGGATCGGCAACTATTGGAAGGGTTCATTACCGATATCACCGACTGGAAGGTGGCGGAAGAACAAATCCAGCGCCAGGTATGTCGTTTTCAAGCCCTGCGTGCCATCGATACCGCTATCTCAGCGGGTCCGGATCTACAATTCACCTTGGGAATTGTGCTTGAGCAAATTATGTCACAGCTTAGTGTGGATGCGGCAGCAATCCTGCTCTATCACCCTGAGACCCAAGGATTGGTGTATGAGGCAACCCGCGGCT
>Ga0315292_10001583_pt1 | contig 12283 bp, 9 predicted proteins | sample YL17G13_0_MG_FD_204029 | JGI IMG/M metagenome (GOLD analysis project Ga0315292, IMG submission 204029) | Sediment microbial communities from Yellowstone Lake, YNP, Wyoming, USA - YL17G13_0 | ecosystem: Environmental > Aquatic > Freshwater > Lake > Sediment | place: USA: Wyoming | collected... | reverse complement strand
GTGACACTGCCCGAGATGCAGGAGGGCCCTGGCCGCCACGGATCGGCTGACGCCCGTGGTGTTCAGGAGCTTCTGGAAGTCGAAGATGGCTCCTTTCAGGTCGCCCTCGACCGTGGCCTTGTTGATGGCGGCCTGGAGCTGGATCTCTGCGGAATCGATCTGCTGCGCCGCGTGGAGCGAGACGGCCAGCACGACGGCAAACACGGCCAATCCGGCACTTCGCATCGTTCACCTCCAGGATCAGCCTGCGCCTCTCCCGTCGCGCGATGATTGGAGTCTTGTCAGATCCCGGTCAGGTTGGTCAGCTATCCGTCAAAGCGATAACCGAGGCCGCGCACGCTCACCAGGTACCGCGGGCGATCCGGGCGCGGCTCGATCTTCCTCCGGAGGTTCATGATGTGGTTATCGATAGCGCGGTCGGTCGGGCCGCCGTCCGGGCCCCAGACCTCATCGAGCAGCCGCTCGCGGGTCAGGAGCCGGCCGCGACGGTGGATGAAGGCGGTCAGCAGCTTGAACTCCAGCGCGGAGGTGGCCACAACCGTGCCCGTGCGCCGCACTTCGGCACGGGTGAAGTCCACCTCGACGTCGCCGAATCGGTACACCTCGGGCGCCTCCCCGGAGACCCTGCGCAGCACCGCCCGCACCCGGGCACGAAGCTCGATCGGGCTGAACGGCTTGGTGACGTAGTCGTCGGCCCCCAGCTCCAGGCCCAGCACCTTCTCGGCCTCCTGCGTCTTCGCCGTCAGCATGATGATCGGCGTCCGTACGCCATGGTGGCGCAGCTCGCGGCACACGGCGAAGCCGTCCTTGCGCGGGAGCATGACGTCGAGGAGGATGAGATCGAACGGCTCCTTGCGGGCACGCTCGAAGGCGGTCTCGCCGTCCCGGGCGACCTCGACCTCGTATCCCTCGAGCGCGAGGTCGCTCTTCAGGCCGAGCGCAATGTACGGTTCGTCCTCAACCACCAGGATTCTCGCCATCGTTCAGCTCGCAACCGGCAACACGACCAGGAACACGCTCCCCTCGCCAGGCTTGCTCTCCAGCGTGATCCGGCCTCCGTGCGCCGCGACAATCTGGCGGGCCATGGCCAGTCCGATGCCCGCTCCGCGGACCCCGCCTGCTGTCGCGGCAGCGCCGCGGAAGAACCGGCGGAAGATGTCCTCCCGCTCGTCCGGACGGATTCCAACACCCCGATCCCGGACACGGATCGCCGTCGTCTCGTGGTCCTGTTCCAGATCGACCCAGACCGTGGAGCACTCCGGCGAGTACTTGACCGCGTTGTCGAGCAGGTTCCAGATGACGCAGCCGAGCATCTCTCGGTCCGCCCGCACCGGCCGCGCCGATCCACCCGCGTTCAGTTCGATGCGACGCCCCCGCACATCCCCGCTGCGCTCGAATTCGGCGACCACGTCACGAAGCAACGCCGCCGGGTCCAGCGGCTCGGCGCGATACCGAAGGGCGCCTGCTTCCATCCGGCCGAAATCGAGCAGGCGCTCGACCAGCCGGCCCAGGTGCCGGCTTTCGTGCGCCATGGCCTCGTAGTACTGCCTGCGGTCCTGCTCGTTGGCCACCCGGTCGCCAACGAGCAACTCGCTGAACTGCTGCAGCGCGGTGAGAGGCGTGCGCAGTTCGTGCGACACGGCCGAGACGAAATCCGCCTGGAGGCGCGCCACGGCCATTTCCCGCGCCACCACGCGCCAGACGAAGTAGCTGCCGGCGAGGATCAACAGAGCGATGAACAAAAGCACTCCGAACAGGACCCGACGACGCGCGTCGAAGTAGGCGTGGCGGGCGCCGACGTCGAGCGTGAGAACGTGCAGGTTCCACGGCTGCGAGGTCGCTGAGGCCGTGCGGAGCGATTGGCGTTGGCGTTCCCCTGTCAGCCGGCCGATCACCGCGCGGCCGTCCGCATCCGTCAGCACGATAGCCACGCCCTGCTCCGCGAGGGCCGGTTGGAGCGCCGACAGCCACTGCGCGCTCAGATCGTCCGGCCCCAAGACGAGCCCCGCCATCATCTCGGACGTCGCGCGCCACAGTATCAGAACGGGCCTGTCGGCGAACCACCGGAGCCGCTGACCGTCGGCGGCTTCTTTCCCCTGCTGGACATCACGCCAGGATCCCCACAACGACTCAACCGCCCAGGACCTCGCCACGGCAGCCTCGTGTCCTCCGCCGGGCTCGGACGCCGCAAGCCGTCGCCGCGCGTCTTCCACGTAGAAGCCGTATTCCGCGCGCAGCAGGCGCCACCGGCCCGCCTGCAGCTCACGGAAGAGCGCCAAGGCTTGCCGCCCAAGCCGCTCGCGTTCGTCAAGGGTTTCAAGCAGCGTCAGGCTCGCGTGACGCGCAACCAGGTCCGCCGGGAGGCCCTCTACCGGCACCGGGCCCAGCGCCGCCAGGCTCTCGTAGACAGCCAGCGCCTCGCGGAGTCGGCCGCTCCTGCGGTCGATCCTGGCGAGTCGCATGAGCGCCCCCGCGCGGACCGCCGGGTCCCCGGCACGAGCCAGATCGCGCAGGATGGCTGCGGCTGCCCGGGAGTTCTCGTGGAAGAACTCGAGCGACTCGGCCTTGGCGAACACGTTCTGTGTCGCCGGCGCTGCAGATGGCCTGATCGGATGAAAGAGCAGCCGCCCGCTGGGAAACGTGTCCACGCTGTCGGGGCGACAGATGACGAGGACGCTGTCCGCGCCCAGTCGCCTCGCGACGTCGGCCGCCTTGCCGGACAGTTCGCGGGCGGGCGTCACCGACAGCGCGCTGAGCTGCTCCCCGGCCTGCAGCAGGGATTTCTGCAGCGCTGCGGTCACGAGGTCTGCGGCGCTTTCACGGCGCTCCTCGACTCGTTGCTCCACCAGCGCTTCGTCCTGCCGGATCAGCTGCCAGCTCAGCCAGACGAGGGTTGCGGTCAGCAGCAGCGTGACCGCCAGGAACATGACCAGAAGGTGCCGCGGGGGCTGAAGCATGTCCCGCAGTGGCAAGGCGCCATGTCTCCTTTCCGGGGCGATTCTAGCGTCGGCCTGTCTGAGCCGAATCCGAACCAGGTCAGGATTCCATCAGGAAGAACATCTTCAGTCCGACCCGAGTGTCCGGCAGCGACGGCTCGGTCCACGCGGCCTGGCAGTGGGTCTGAGAACAGGCCTTGAACGTACGGATATCGGTCACTGGCACGCGGACCTCACCAGAGAGTGGGCGACTCTCAATCGCCTTCGTTCGCCCGTCGGTGCAACTGGTGTGGCCCGTCTCACGTGACGCACTGTCCCGTGAAATGTCCCACTCAACCTCACGCGCCCCGTATTCTGGCCCATCTCCCGTATTTCAGCGACAGAACAGTCAACCACTGACGGTGAGGATCGTAGCCGAAATGCACGCCATCTCTGAAATCGACTCCTCGTGACGTGAGGCTCAGGGTTCAGGTCTTCGTAGCGAAGTAGCGATAGCTGACCCAGTCGCGCCCGCAGCTGTGGTCGTCTTCGATGTGGCGCAGCGTGAGGCCGCTCTCCTTGATCAGGGCAATCACCTCGCCCGACGGCACACCGAACATCGGGAAGTCCTCGGGCTCCTGCGCGTCGGGCTCTGCAAGCGGCGCGGCGCCGCTCGCAACTGCAGGAGAAACGGGCACGAGCTCCGCCGTCACGCCCGCGTGCGGCGCGGCGCCACCAACGTCGAGCGCCACGCGCGTGCGCGGCGAGCCCTTGTCGTGGAACCACGTGACTCCCTCGTGCGCGAGGTCGAGCTCGCAGTGGTAGTGTCCCGGCTCCACGGGCACATGGGCCACGACGGCAAGGTGGCACGTGTCGCCGGCGCGCAGCACGGGCGGCAGGCTGGCCCGGCCGTCGTCGCGCACCAGCATGCGCCCCCGCGCATCGGACCAGTGGTTGCCGGTGCGGATGAGCCCGTGCTCTTCGAGCCGCCAGTCGATCGGGCTGCGGTTGCTCACCGCCAAGCGCAGCGTGATCTCGGCGCCAGGGACCACCGCCTCCTCGGGCAGGTGCAGCACCGCAATCGCCGCGAGGTACGCCTCGTCCGGCATGGCACGCGGACCCGGCGGGGGCGGCGCGTCTTCGACGCGGCGCTCGTGGGACGGGAGCTGGAAGACGAGCGCCCCGCCGGGCGCGAGGAGGCGGAGGAACTCGCGCAGGTACTCCACAGCGATGTCGGGCCGGACGTGCTGCAGGACGATGTTGCTGAGGATGAAGTCGAACGCGCGATCCGGGAACTGCTGGAGGCGCGAGGACCGGTTGCAGACATAGCTCACGGACTGCGGAAAGCGGTTCAGCACCTGCGCCTTCTCGATCATCACGGCCGAGACGTCCACGCCCGTGATCCGATCGAAGTGCGGCGCGAGCGCCTGCGAGAGCCTGCCGACGCCGCACCCGAAGTCAAGCGCCGCCCCGCGCGCGACGGTGATGCCGAGCGCCTGCAGCTCGTACAGGAGCGTGGCTGCCTCGCCGACGCCGGTCTGCATGAACCGGCCAAGATCCCACTTCCCACCCGTCCGATCAGGATTGGAGAGGATCGCCCACAGCGGGTCGCGCCGCGCGTGGTGATCCCACAGCCGGCCGCTCTCTTCGATGAAGTTTGCCATTCGCCCCAAACGATCATAACCGAGGGCTCGGTCATATGCACGTCCTGCAGCGTCCTCGTCGGAGTGAACGGAGAGCCCTGCTGCAACGGCGGACGACGGGCACCTGCAGCGCGTATGCGAGGGCGGGTGTGATGATGCAGCGGCGACAGCCGTGCGCCTCCATCATGTGCCGGACCAGAAACAGCCCCAGCCCGTACCCGCTCTTCGCCGCGCCGTCGGGAACCCGGTAGAACTGTTCAAGAACCTTGTGCCGCTCTTCCGGGGGAACCCCGATGCCATGGTCCTCCACTTCGAGCATCACCTTCCCGTGAAGGGCGCGCAGTCGCACGGCGACGTCAGTGGAGTCCCCGGAGTACTTGACTGCGTTATCCAGCAGATTGAGGAGGGCCTGCGAAACGGCGTCCGGATCGAATCGCACCAGCGGCAGATTGGCGGCGAGATCCGCGGTCAGGGAGAAACCCCGCTGCTTCAAGTACTGTTGGTAGGCCTTGAGGCAACGTCCGACAACCAGCCCCAGATCGCCTTCCTGCAAGCGATACTGCTTCTGCCCGCCCTCGATACGCGAGAAAGTCAGTACCTTGTCAATCAGGTGCGTGAGACGTTCGGCCTCGCGCGTGATAATCCGGTAGAAACCGCGGCGCTCCCCGTCGGGGAAACCCTCCCGCTCCAACAACGTCTCTCCGTCCAACAGGATCAACGTGAGCGGCGTCTTCAGCTCATGAGAAACCGCGCTGACAAAATCCGAGCGAAGCTGATTCAACTGCGACTCGCGCGAGACATCGCGGATCAGCAGAAGAATACCCATGATGAGTACGGCAACGACCAACAGGGTGAAGCCCGCGTACACCAGGAAGCCCCGGCGGGTGGTGTCGCTCCAGGTTGCGCCGGGCGCGGGCGACAGCGACAAGTCAAGAAACGGGAACATTCCAGCCAGCGCGACCGGCACTCCCGCGCCCGCCCGCTTCGGAGGCGCCGCTCCCGGGCCGGTCTTCCAGACGGCGCGAACGTCGTCCTTGATCGCCAGCCGGGCCCGGCATTGCGGCAGCAGGTTTTGCTCCCACCATTTCGGGTCGACCGCGAACCCGAGCAACCCGTCGCGCCCGGCGCCGGCCGGAAGCAACGTGTAGTAGGTCTGGTATCCGCCCTGGCCGCCGTCAAGGGCATAGGCATACACCTCGCCTGAACGCAGCGGGCCGCGATGCCGGAAGCCTGCATCGAGCGCGCGTGCGAATTCAAAATGGGCCAGGTAGCCGCTGCCTGCGATCGGTGTGGACCCGACGAGCCGCGACAGGAACTACTCCACCTGCTCGGCGCTCAGCTCCCAGCGCCCCCGCACCAGGTCCCGGTAGAGCTGAGCGTGCCGCGCGTTGTGATGAAGATGTTCTCCGGCTTGATGTCGCGATGGACGATCCCCTTCGCATGCGCGCACTCGAGGGAGTCGGCCAGCTGGATCGCGGTTTCAACGATCGCCGGTGCCGCCGCCCGCGCTTGGCAGAGCCGCGCCCGCAGCGGTTCGCCCTCCAGCAACTCCATCACGAGAAAGGTCGAGCCGTCGTGCTCGCCGACATCGTAGAGCGTGCAGATGTGCGGGTGCGAGAGCGCCGCGACCGCGCGCGCCTCGCGCGCGAAGCGCGTGCGGCGATTGGGGTCGGCGCTCAGTTCAGCGGGGAGGACTTTGATGGCGATCGTGCGGTCGAGGCGCGTGTCGCGGGCCCTATAAACCTCTCCCATGCCCCCGGCGCCGAGCAACCCGAGGACTTCATAGGGACCCGGCCGCGTGCCCGCCGCCAAAGACATGGTCGACACCCGTGCCGCATAATACGCCGTACCTTGCGCACGGCGGCTGCCGGCTGGCGTCTCACAAATCGTCCTCGACTCTCGCCTCCGAGAATCTCAGAAACCGGAACGATTTCGCGTCGGGACTTGGGGGAACGGGCGTCTCGACAAACATGTGATTCCTGAGTCACGCGTGTGCGTCTTACCCGGAATCTGGGCGGAGGCGGGTGACAGGCGCCGCGACTCGACGCCTGCCTCGTGTCCCATCCCCGTTTCTGCCGGCTACTTGGCGACTTTCAGCGGCGGCAGGAAGTTCTCCAGGACCCACAGCTCGGTCTTGGTCCCCTCATCGATGCTGAACGCGAACCGCCGGTTGTCGGGGTGCAGCGCGAAGTTTTGCATGCCCGCGATAGTGAGGCCCAGCTTCAGCGGCATCCCGCCCTGCACCGGGATCCGCCAGATCTCACTGGTCGCGGCATACCATCCCGTCTTGGTGTCGAGTGTCTGGGCGATAATGTAGCGGCCGTCGCTCGTCCACCTCGGTACGTGCCAGAGCGAGCTGCGGAACAGTTCCCGGGGCTCTCCTCCGTCGAGGGACGCGATCTGGACGGCGCCGCCGTTCTCGAATACCACTTCCCGACCGTCGGGCGAGAGGTCTTCGAAGGAACGTACCGCGACCTTCTCAACGACCGAATCCTCGCCGGTCTCGAGGCTGCGTCTCCTGATCCCTCCCTGGCCGAGATACACCATGGTCTTGCCGTCCTGGGACATCTTCGGGGCCCAGCGTCCATCCGCCAGTTTGGTGATCTCGCCTGTTTCAGCATCAACCCGGAAAAGCGCGTTGCCCGCCACCGTCATCCCCCAGGCGAGGAGCGATCGACTGTCCGCTGCCCAGCGGATGTCCCACACATTGCGAAGACTGGTGGACAGGAATCGCTCTTCCCCGGTTTCGGCGGACCGGATCGTGAGGTTGTTGTTGCCGTTGCCCATGGCGCGTCCGAACGACACGTAGAGCAGCCGCCTGCCGTCGGGCGACCACGTGATCCTCGACGGGGCACCGTTGTACCTCGTCGGGACCGGCGCGGGTGGCACGAGCACCTTGCCGGTCTCGAGATCGACTTCACCCAGGTAGAGGCGACCCGAAGGGGAGGTGGTCCCGCAATAGAGCGAACCGTCGGGCGCAAAGCCGAGAGCCTGGGAGTACCGGCCGAAGTCCTTCTTGAGGAGTTCCGGCGCTCCCTGCTGTTTCCCCCCGGAGACGCGGGCGGTCCAGATGTCCCACGTCCCTGAGCGGTCGCTGATGAAAACCAGGCTGCTTCCGTCCGGCGTCCAGTCGAACAGCCTGTCTTCGGCGGGGTGTCCGGCGACGATCACCTCGTTGCGGCCATCGGCGGCCATTAGGTACACGTCGCCATGGGCCGGGTGGCCTTCACCCACAAGGCTGAAGGCGATGAATCGCCCGTCGGGAGAGAACCTAGCCCTCGTCAGCATGTACCAGGCTGCCGCGATGTTCCTCAGGACGCGCACGGAACCGTCGGCTGTCGAGATCAGGACCAACTGGTTGTTCGCCTCCCCGGACACCTTGCGAAGCGCAAGGATGGAACCTCCGTCCGGCGACCAGTCGAGAGGCTGAGCCATGCTTTCGCTGTAGAGCGCGCGAAGGTTTGAGCCGTCGAGGTCTCTGACCCATAGGTTCGATGCTGCGTCCTTGGTTTCCCTGTCGAACGCAACGTGTTTCCCGTCGCGGGAGAACGCCCAGCCCTCGACGAAGTACAGCCTCTCGACTCGGGGCCCCACGTTGGTGATGCGGTTCGCTTGCCCGTTGGCAACCTCGAACTGGATCACGTCACCCCCTGCCCAGTCCAGGCGCCGGATGTACCTGCCGTCCGCGCTCAGCACGCCGTTGACGTCGGAAGCATCCGCCAGAACCCGGCGCATGACGAGTCCCCCGGTGCCGCCGAAACCCCCAAGTGCCGCCAGCCTCACCCGCGCCTGCGCCACAATCTCGGCCTGGTCACCGAACTCGCGCACGACGCGCCCGTAGGCGGTGCGGGCCTCTGTATTGCCCAGCTTTTCGTAGCATCGGCCCATCCTCAGCAGGGCGGTCGCGACCGTGGCGCGTCCTGCGCCGGGCTGGGCCGCGATCTTCGTGTACTGCTCGATGGCGGCTTTCAGGTCCCCGTCAACGACTTCCTTGTCCATCGCCGCCTTGAGCGCCAGCTCCGCCTGGCCCTGCGCGCGCGGCGCGACGCCGGCGACGACCACCAGGACCAGCGCCGCTAGGACGATCAGCATCGCCGATTGCACGTGGCTTCTGTTCATCGCTCCCTCCTGGCCGCCAGCGTATCGCTCCATTGTCGAGCTTTAATGGGGCGTCCGTGGAGATTCGGTTGAGCGCCGGTTCCTATCCATCAAACCGGTAGCCGATCCCGCGCACGCCGAGAATGAAGCGGGGTTCGCTCGGCAGCGGCTCGATCTTCCTGCGAAGGTTGAGGATGTGGGTGTCGACGACGCGATCGGAGACGTTGGTGCCCTGTTCCCATGCGAGATCGATCAGTTGCGCGCGCGTGAGCACCCGACCCCGGTGGCTGACGAAGACCTTCAGCAGCCGGAGCTCGAGCGCCGTCAGGTCGACCTGAACGCCCTCTCGGCGCACTTCAGCGCGATCGAAGTCCACCTCGACGTCGCCGAACCGTTCCACGCCCGTCGAATCGTCATCGATGCGCCGCAGCACGGCCTTGATTCGCGCGCGCAGTTCGCGGGGGCTGAACGGCTTGGTCACATAGTCGTCGGCGCCCAACTCCAGCCCCAGTACCTTCTCCGCCTCCTGCACCTTCGCGGTGAGAAGGATGATGGGCGTCCTGATGCGCAGGCGCCGCAGCTCGCGGCACACCTCGAAGCCGTCGATCTTCGGCAGCATGACGTCGAGCAGGATCAGGTCCCAGTGCTCTCCGTGTGCCCGCCGGATGGCGCTCTCGCCCTCGGCAACCGTCTCCACCTCGTAGCCCTGGCGCGTCAGATCGTCTTGAAGCCCCAGTGCGATGTCCGGCTCGTCTTCAACCACCAGGATGCGGGTCATGGAGTCTCCGGAGGGAACGAGGAGTCGGGATTCGGGGTTCGGGATTCGGGACCCCCGATGCCGGAATCCTGCATTCGGGCAGCACGATGGTAAACGTGCTGCCCTCGTGTTCGACGCTGGCGACCCGCAGCGTCCCCCCATGCGCCGCCACGATGTGCTGCACCATCGCGAGGCCGATGCCACTTCCCTTGATGCCCCGCGAGGTTGCGGCGGCGAGACGCACGAACTTCTGGAAGATGCGCTTCTCGTCACCGGCCGGGATGCCGATGCCGTGGTCGCGCACGCTGATGGACACCTTGCCCGATGTTCGGCCGACGGAGACGTCGATGTCGCGCCTGTCGGCCGAGTACTTGACCGCGTTGTCGAGCAGATTCCAGAGCGCGCGCGCAAGCGCCTCGGCATCAGCGTCAACCGGGTGCTCGCCCGGCTCGACCGCGCACCGCAGCTCGAAACCGAGGGCCTCGATCTCCGGCTGGAACTCCTGAATCACGTCGCGAACTAGCGCGCCTGCGTCAACACGCTGGAGATTGTACGGGCGCCTTCCAGCCTCCATCCGGCCGAAGTCGAGCAGCGACTCGACGAGTCGATGAAGCCGCTCGGTTGCCCGGGTCTGCGCCTGGTAGTAGGTCCGCCGCTTCTCGGGTGTGAGATCGCCCGCCTCATCCAGCAAATCGTTGAACTGCCGGAGCGCGGTCAGCGGCGTGCGGAACTCGTGTGAGACAGCCGCGATGAAGTCGGACTGGAGCCGCGCGAGCGCGATCTCCCGGTTGCGCGAACGGACCACGAAGTAACTGCCCGCCGCGACGAGCACGAGGATTGCGGCCAGGCCTGCCAGCAGCATTCGCCGCCGGCCCTCGAAGCGGGCGGCCTCGACGTCGCTCTCCAGGGTCGTCACAACAGTCCACGGCAGGCCGGTGTCCGCGGCGCTCCGGCGGGTGACCAGCGTGTCAGCGGCAGCGGGAGCACGGGGTGCGCCCGGATCGGTGGCAGCGAGGAGCGAGACCTCTGCGGGATCTGCAGCCTTCCGCGCTTGTGCGAGCCACGCTCTCTCGAAGTACTCGTGTCCACCAACGAACGCCGACAGGCGTCCCTCCGCGGATCCCCAGACCACGGTGACCGTTGTGCCGTCGGTGGCCAGGGATTGAGCCCCATTCGGGCTCAACTCGCTGCCGGAGCCCCTGGTCCACTGTTGGTAGAGCCATTCGACCGCCGCCGCCAGGCTCTCAGTGCCCGCATGCGGGCGCCGGGCGGAACCCAGCCACTCGTCGAGTTGAGCGGAGACGTACTGGTAGCTCACCCGATCCAGTTGCCATCGGCCGGCGTCGAGGTCCCGGTCCAGCGCCGCGGCTTCCTGCCGAAGCTCATTGGCCCGTGCGAGTTCCTTGAGCAGCAGGCACCGCGCCTTGCGCGCGACGAGATCGGCCGGCGATCCGTCGATCGAGATCGTCGTGAACGCGGCCAGCGCGCCGTAGATCCGCAGCGCGTCGGCGGCACGACCTATCTTCCGGAGAATCCGCGCCTGTCGCAGCAGTGCCCCGGCCTGCACCAGGGGATCGGCCGAGACCGTCAGCCTTCGACTGACCTCGAGCGCGTTCGGGAGATCCCGCGCTCTGAACTCCGCGGTCTCGAGCTCGGCGAACGGCGCCGGCGGCGGCTCCTTCATCTTCAGGACAACGGGATAGTAGGCCAGCGCCGAGGATGGCGCGACGCGGACCTCGCCTCGGGCCATCAGGACGTGCACAGAGCCAGGCGGTGATGGAGCCGGAGGCCACGACGCCTCGGACAGGCGTTTCTGGAGCGCCGCCAGGTCGTCGCCGAGCGCACGAACCACGCGGTCGACCGACTGCTCGAGGACTTCGGCACGGCGTTGGTGGGCCAGGTCCCGGTCCTGCTGGAGCAGCCGAACGCCGAGGAAGACGAGGGTGGCCGCAGGCAAGGCCACCACCGTCCCGAACAGGATCAGCAGGCCGCGAGGGGCGCCAAGCCACCGGGACAACGTGTCCATGGGTAGTCGCTATCTTCGCGCATCTTACGTCCGTTCTATAGAGATTGCATCGAGGGGCTGTCGAGATTCGGTCGAGAATGAGCCCTCTGCATGGATCGCTCAGCACGCCTCGTGCTCGTGTCTCCTCCGACGCACTGTCCCACTCGACCTCACGCGCCTCGTATTCTGGCCCACTCCCCGTATTTCACTGACCAACCGCTGAGTCACGGAATGCGAGGATCTTGGCCGAAACTCCGGTCATGGGGCTTACCCCCCGTGTGGGTTCGACTCCCTCCTCCGGCACCATTCGACTCGGCCTTAATACACAACCTCGCTCATGGCAGGCCGGCCTTCGAGCCGAGGCGAATGTCCTGAGCGAGCGTAGCGAGTCGAAGGGCAGCACCGGCGTCGGTTGAGCTACGGCTGGGCAAGCCCCTGTCACCCGAAGGCTGTCCCGCCATAGCGACGGGAGGAGAGCCTGGAACCGGACCGTCGCGACGGCGGACGCCCCTCCAGGCCCGGCCTTTCACCTTCGCCTATCCGCCGACACCTGTCGCACCAGGGCCAGAACCTCAGCGGGACTGAGTGTCGTGTGCTCCACACGCGCACCCGAGGCCGCGAACTGGGAACCCGCGTTGTGGATCACCAGCTGGTTCGGCGTCATCTCCGACGCGGTCTGGAGATCCCCTGCCCTCCGAAGGCCCGGCATGTACAGATGCTCGAGGAAGTCGCCGTCGCGGCTGGTGTCGAATCCCTTGACGTCCAGGATCGCGAGTCGCGGCGGCTCGATCGCCGAGGCGAGGATGCCGGCCAGCGCCTCGTCGCCGGCAGCGACCAGCAGGGCGCCAGGCTCCGCGCGGAGAGC
>Ga0315292_10001581_pt1 | contig 12293 bp, 8 predicted proteins | sample YL17G13_0_MG_FD_204029 | JGI IMG/M metagenome (GOLD analysis project Ga0315292, IMG submission 204029) | Sediment microbial communities from Yellowstone Lake, YNP, Wyoming, USA - YL17G13_0 | ecosystem: Environmental > Aquatic > Freshwater > Lake > Sediment | place: USA: Wyoming | collected... | reverse complement strand
GACGCCGATCTCGCCCGACTGTTGCGCAGCCACCGTGAACTGATCTTCGCCCGCAGCTCTCCCGAGGCGAAGCTCCGGATCGCCGACGCGCTCCGGGATCAGGGCGAGGTCGTGGCCATGACCGGGGACGGGGTCAACGACGCGCCGGCCCTGCGCCACTCCGACATCGGCATCGCGATGGGTCGATCGGGCACCGACGTCGCCCGCGAGGCCGCCACGATGATCCTCACCGACGACAACTTCGCCTCCATCGTGACCGCGGTCGAGGAGGGCCGGCGGGTCTACGCCAACATCCGCAAGTTCATCTTCTACATCTTCGTGCACCTGACCCCCGAGCTCGTCCCCTTCCTCGCCTTTGCCCTGTCCGGTGGGGCCATCCCGCTGCCCCTCACGGTTGCCGCGATCCTGGCCATCGACATCGGCACCGAGACCCTCCCGGCGCTCGCCCTGGGTCGTGAGCCCGCGGAGCCGGGGCTCATGGATCGACCGCCCCGGGCCCGGAAGGAGGGCGTCATCCGACCGGCCATGCTCGTGCGGGCCTGGCTCTTCCTCGGGGTCCTGTCGGCGGCGCTGGCGATGGCGGGGTTCTTCTTCGTGCTCCTTCGGGCCGGCTGGCACTACGGCGACGACGTCGGATCGGGCACCGCCCTCCACCACGCCTACCTGCAGGCCACGACCATGACCTTCCTGGGGATCGTGGTCTGCCAGGTGGGCACCGGGCTCGCGGCCCGCACCGAACGGGCGTCGTTGCGCTCGGTCGGCCTCTTCACCAACCGGCTGCTGCTCTGGGGCATCGCCTTCGAGCTGGTCTTCGCTGCTGCGGTGGTGGTCCTGCCCCCGCTACAGGCCGCATTCGGCACCGCGGTTCCCGACGCGGAGGCGCTCGCCCTGCTCATCCCCTTCCCCTTCATCGTGTGGGGCGCCGACGAGACCTACCGCTACCTGCGCCGCCGCCGAGGTTGAGAGCGTCGGGCAGGTACCGTCGGCCCGGCGAGGACAGGGGGACATGAGATGGCCGAGCACGATCTGGTGATCCGACGGGGGACCGTCATCGACGGGACCGGAGCGGAGGCCACAGTGGCCGACGTCGCCGTCACCGGAGACACCATCACCGGGGTCGGTCGGGTCGACGGTTCGGCCGAGCGGACCATCGACGCCGACGGCCTCCTCGTCACCCCGGGTTTCGTCGACATCCACGCCCACTACGACGGACAGGCCTCGTGGGGCGAGCGCATGACGCCCTCGTCCTGGCACGGCGTGACCACGGTCGTGGTGGGCAACTGCGGGGTGGGCTTCGCCCCGGTCCGGCCGGCGGACCACGGTCGCCTCATCGAGCTCATGGAGGGGGTGGAGGACATCCCCGGCGCCGTCCTCGACGAGGGCCTGGCCTGGAACTGGGGGTCCTTCCCCGAGTTCCTCGACGCCCTGGACGACCGCCCCTTCGACATGGACGTCGCCCTGCAGGTCCCCCACGGGGCCCTCCGGCTGCACGTCATGGGGGAGCGGGGCGCCGCCCGCGAGGCGGCGACCGAAGACGACATCGAAGCGATGGCCGCCCTGGCCGCCGAGGCGATCGACGCGGGGGCCCTCGGCTTTTCCACCTCCCGCACCCTGAACCATCGCACCAGCCGGGGCGAGCCCACCCCCACCCTGACCGCCGAGGCCGACGAGCTGGTGGGCATCGCGAAGGCGATCGGGGCGACCGGGAAGGGCGTGCTGCAGGCGGTGTCGGACTTCGCCGACGTCGACGCCGAGTTCGCCCTGTTCCGGCGCATGGCCGAGGAGTCCGGCCGACCCCTCTCCTTCTCGCTCCTGCAGACCCGCGGTGACACGTGGCGGCGGCAGCTGGAGCTGCTCAGCGAGGCCAATGCCGACGGGGTGACGATGGCGGCCCAGGTCGCCCCGCGGGCCGTGGGGGTGCTCCTGGGCCTGCAGTGCACGCTGCACCCGTTCCTCACCAACCCGGTGTACCGGGAGGTGGCGGACCGGCCTCTGGCCGAGCGGGTCGAGATCCTCTCGGCCGCCGAGTTCAAGGGGCGGGTTCTCGCGGCCGGCCGGGAGGGCGGGGGCGCAAGGATGCTCCAGGGCTTCGACCGCATGTTCGAGCTGGATGACCCGCCCGACTACGAGCCCGATCCCGCCACCAGCGTCGCCCGTCGGGCCGAGCGGGAGGGTCGGGATCCCGCGGACCTGGCCTACGACCTCCTCCTGGCCGACGAGGGCCGGGCCTTCCTCTACCTCCCCGTCCTCAACTACGAGGACGGCGACCTCGACGCCGCGGGCGAGATGCTGGCCCACCCCCACACCGTGGTCGGCCTGGCCGACGGCGGGGCCCACGTCGGGACGATCTGTGACGCCAGCTTCCCGACCACGCTGCTGACCCACTGGGGCCGGGACCGGGACCACGGCCGCCTCGGCCTTCCGCACCTCGTCCAGCGCCAGACGAGCGCCACCGCCCGCACGGTCGGGCTCCTCGACCGGGGCGTCGTCGCCCCCGGCTACCGGGCCGACCTCAACGTGATCGACTTCGCCGCCCTCGCCGCTCGGCGCCCCGAGATGCGCCACGACCTCCCTGCGGGCGGCAAGCGCCTGGTGCAGGAGGCCGACGGCTACGTCGCCACCGTCGTGGCCGGCACCGTCACCCAGGAGCACGGGGCGGAGGCCGGGCCGTTGCCCGGTCGCCTGTTGCGTGGTCCCCGGCCCGCTCCCGATCTCCCCGGAGGATCCCGATGACCACGGTCGACCCCGCCGACCTCGTCCCCCTCGAGACGGCGTGTGAGTGGCGCGCCGCCGACATCGGGGAGGAGTACGTGTTCACGCTGACCGACGAGCACGTGGCCGAGCTGGACGCCGCCCTCGTCCACGCCGAGGCCGTCACCGACGACGTCCTCGAGATCACCCGGGCCGACTTCCCGCTGCCGACGCTGGCCCCGGCCCTGGCCCGGATCACCGACGGCCTCATCAACGGGAGGGGCGTCGTGCTCATCCGGGGCGTGCCGGTCGAGCGCTACGGCAAGGACCGGGCGTCGGCCGTCTACTGGGGGATCGGCGTCCACCTGGGCGAGCCCTGGCCCCAGAACGCCAGGGGCCACCTGCTGGGTGACGTCACCGACCAGGGCAAGGCCGTCGACGACCCGACGGCGCGGGGCAACGAGATCGGGGGCGTGCCCTTCCCGTTCCACTCCGACGGCTCGGACCTCGTGGGCCTGTTCTGCCTCGATGCCGGGGCCGGCGGCGGGGCCAGCCTGGTGGCCAACGTGGTCAGCATCCACAACGAGATGGTCCGCACCGACCCCGAGCTGGCGGCCGAGCTCTACGCCCCCTTCCCCTACGACCTCCGGGGCGAGCAGGCGCCCGGGGCCCGCAACTGGTACGAGATGCCGATCTTCAACCGGCGGGGCGACCGCCTCTTCGTGCGCTACATCCGCCCCTACATCGCCTCGGCCGCCCGCCACGCCGATGCGCCGCCGGTCAGTGCCGCCGCCCGGGCCGCCATGGACCGAGTCGATGCCCTGTGCGCCGACCCGGACTTCCACGTGGCCATGACGATGCAGCCCGGTGACATGCAGTTCGTGAACAACTACCACGTGCTCCACGCCCGGGAGGGCTACGCCGACGACCGGGCCAACGGCCGGGTCCGGCACCTGAAGCGCCTCTGGCTGGAGACCGACCTGCTGGCCGACGAGGACAAGCCCGAGCGGTTCCGCCTCGGCCGCACCGACTCCTGGTGGTCCCGCCAGGGCCGGACCAAGAGTGAGATCGTGATCTGATCCCTCAGCTCAGGTCCAGCGGTCGCCCAAGGGCATGGTCGCCGGCGAGCCGCAGGGCCTGCTCGTGGTCGACAGGGTGGAACGGTCCCGCCCGCAGGTCGCGCCAGGCCCGTTCGATGCGCTGTCCCCGGCGGTAGCCCCGTCCTCCGATGACGTCCATGGCCAGGTCGCCGACGGCGCGGGCGTGGTCGATGATCGCCCGCTTGGCCAGCGTGGCGGTGACGAAGGTGTCGGGTGTGGGCTCGGGGTCGTCGCCGAGGTCGGCGAGGACGCCGTCGAGGGCCCACTGGCCTTCAGCGAGGTGCTGGGTGATCTCACCGAGCCGGCGGGCGCGGCCCGGGTCGCGGCGCTCGTCCTGCTCCAAAGCGTCGAGGAGCGCGTCCCGGGCGCCGACGGCGGTGCCGAGGTAGGTGGCGGCGATCACGACCAGCGCCTTCGCCGCCAGCACGGCCAGCACGGGGGCGAACTCGCCGGGTGCCCGTCGGGCGGTGACCTGGGCCTGGCCGACGAAGACCTCGTCGAGGACCACGTCGTGGCTGCCGGTCCCCCGCATCCCGGGAGCGTCCCAGGTCTCGACGATCGTCACCCCGTCGGTGGCGAGGGGCAGGCCGAAGCCGATGGCTTCACCGTCCTCTGACGTGGCCCACATGGCGGCCGCGCCCGACGCCGTGACCCCGCTGACGAAGGCCTTGTGCCCCGAGACCCGCCAGCCCCCGTCGACCGCACGGGCCACGCCGGTGGGTCGGGTGAAGTCACCGCCCCCCGTCGAGGCCACCACGAGGCCCTCCTCGGCGACCCGCCGGAGCAGGGCGGCGGCGTCGTCATGGCCCTGGCGCCAGCGCCAGGCGTTGAGCAGCACGACGTGCAGGTGCATGGTCGTGGTCAGCGCCGTGGACGCACAGTGCCGGGCGAGCTCGAGCTGGGCCCGGGCCACCTCGGCGGTGGTTGCGCCGCCCCCGCCCAGCTCGACGGGCACGGGGGACGCGAGGTAGCCGCGTTGACGGAGCTGGTCGATGTTGTCGGCCACGAACGTGCCGTCGAGGTCATGGCCGTGGGCCCGGGCGGCGAGGTCCGGGCCGACGGCCTGGGCCGCAGCCACGAGATCGGGCCCGGCCACGGGATGGATGTGGGTCTCTGTAGTCGTCATGTCGGGAACGTACGACGGGCTGTCAGCCTCGACCAGTACAGAGTTCGTACTGGTGCCGCCGTGCCTGCGTGGTCGATACTCCCGTCGTGGGGAGCTACGACGACTACTGCCCGATCGCCATCGGCATCGAGGTGATCGGGGACCGCTGGACGCCCCTGATCCTGCGCGAGCTGATGATCGGGTCCGAGCGCTTCAACGACATCCACCGCGGGATCCCGCGTATCAGCCGGAGCCTGCTGAGCCAACGCCTGCGCATGCTGGAGCGTCAGGGGCTGGTCGAGCGTCACCCGCGTCCGGGGGCGCAGGCGGTGGACTACCGGCTGACCGCCGCCGGCGCGGACCTCCAGCCCGTCCTCTGGGACCTGGGGCGCTGGGCGACACGCTGGGTCTTCACGGAGCCGGAGGAGGCGCAGATGGACACGATCCACCTGGTCTGGCGATTGCACCAGTGCGTGGACCCGGACGCCCTGCCGCCCGGACGCACGACGGTGGAGTTCCTCACGACCGGTGCGGGCTCGGCCCGCTGTTGGCTGGTCTTCGAGGACCGGGAGAGCACCGCCTGCCAGATCGATCCCGGTTACCCCGTCGACGTCCTCGTCCGCGGCGAGACCCGCGAGCTCCTCCGGTGGTTCCTGGGCCGCATCAGCTGGTCGCAGGCCCGAGCCTCCGGGGGGATCGCCATCGCCGGCCCGGCGGCGCTCACCCGCCGGTTCCCCCACTGGTTCCACCCGAGTGCCTTCGCGGCCGAGGTCGGCGCGGCGGCCCGCCGGGAATCGCGCCTGTCAACCTCGTCCAAGCCGTAGCAGGCCCGAGCCAGGCACACTGTGCCCGTGGGGACGAAGACCGCCGCTGACGGCGGCGGGCGCCAGCGCCAGGAGTGGACGTTCTTCGCCAGCCTCCACCCGGCCGACCGGGGCCTGGCCAGGGCCTGGTGGGGGCTGCTGGTCCTGCGGGGCCTGTTGCCGGCGGCCATGGCCGTCACCATGGGGATCCTCATCGGTGCGGTGCAGCACGGTGATTCGTTGGCCGGCCCCCTCGCCGCGTTCGGTGCCGTCTTCGTGGCCCTGCAGGTCCTCAACCCGCTCCACACAGCGGTCAGCGCCAACCTCGGCGACCGCATGGCGGCCTGGCTCTACGACGAGCTCACCGAGACCTGCCTGAGCCCGCCCGGCATCGGCCACCTCGAGGACGCCGAACTGGCCAACGACCTGCAGGTCGCCCGGGAGTTCGACCGGGGGATGACCGGGCCGCCGCTGCGCATCTCCCTGGGCTTCATCGCCGACGGCCTGGCCCTGATGCTGGGCGGCCTGGCCTCGGCCACGGTGCTCTTCGGCTTCGCCTGGTGGGCGCCGCCGCTGCTGGCCGGCGCCTGGCTGGCCACCCACTGGCTGCTGCGGGAGAGCGGGGTCTGGAAGGACCGCAACACCGACGAGGTGCGCAACGCCCAGCGGGACGCCGAGTACGCCTACCGGCTGGCCGTGGACCCCCCGGCGGCCAAGGAGCTCCGGCTCTTCGGACTGGTGGGCTGGACCCTGGACCGGTTCATCGCCCGCCGCACCCGGCTCCACGAGCTGCAGTACGAGGCCACCCGGATGCGGGAGCGGTCGGTCATCACCAGCCTGGTCGTCGTCCTCGCCGCCAACCTCTTCGTGTTCTGGCAGCTGGCCGTGGCCGTCAACCACGGCGACTTCGAGCTCGGCCGCCTCGTGGCCTACGCCCAGGCCGCACTGGGGACCTCGGCCATCGCCTTCGGCGGCCTCAACTGGGCCCTCGACGGCGCCGCCGCCCCGGTTGCCGCGGTCCTGCGCCTCCGGGCCGCGATGGCGCCTGAAGGCGCCCTGTCGCCGGGTGACCAGGACGCGGCCGGGCACCCCCACCGGGAGATCCGCTTCCGGGACCTCACCTTCGCCTACCCCGGAACCTCGACGCCGGTGCTCGCCGGCCTCGACCTGACCGTTCCTGCGGGCACCTCCCTGGCCATCGTGGGCCGGAACGGGGCCGGCAAGACCACGTTGGCCAAGCTGCTCTGCCGGCTCTACGACCCCGACGAGGGGGCCATCGAGGTCGACGGGATCGACCTGCGGGACCTCGAGCTGGCCAGTTGGCGGTCCCGGGTCACGGCCGTGTTCCAGGACTTCATCCGCTTCGAGCTCCCGTTGCGGGACAACGTGGCCCCCGCGGGTGCGTCCGACGACGCGGTGCGGGCCGCCCTGGCCGAGGCGGGGGCGTCCGATCTGGCCGAGCTCGACACCATCCTGGCCAAGGGCTACCCGGGCGGGACCGACCTGTCCGGCGGGCAGTGGCAGCGGGTCGCCCTGGCCCGGGCCCTCTGCGCGGTCGAGGAGGGCGCCGGGCTCGTCCTGCTCGACGAGCCGACGGCTCAGTTGGACGTGCGGGGCGAGGCCGAGATCTTCGACCGGGTCCTCATGGCCACCCGCCACGCCACGACGATCCTGGTCTCGCACCGCTTCTCGACCGTCCGCCACGCCGACCGGATCTGCGTGCTCGAGCACGGCCGCGTCATCGAGCTCGGCACCCACGACGAGCTGATGGCCGCCGAGGGGCGCTACCGGACGATGTTCGACCTCCAGGCCCAGCGCTTCGCCGCGGGCGAGCCCGTCGAGGACGACGAGGAGGTGACCCTTGAAACCCTCGGCTGACGCCACGTCACGCGACGCCGACCTGCCGCCGGCCCTGTCGTCCATGTGGCGGCTGTGCAAGATCGGCTACCAGCACGAGCCCGCCCTCATGTCGGTGGCGTTCGGCCTGGCGCTGGTCGCCGCGCTGCCCGAGGCCCTGCTCGCCATCGGGTTCAAGGCCATGGCCGACGCCGTGCTCCAGGGCGACGCGACCAAGCTTCGCAACGTGTGCCTGCTCCTCGGGGCGGCCGGGGCGTCGACCTGGTTCCTGACCACGGTGTCGACCCGGGTCCAGCGCCGGTTCCGGGACAAGGTCACCATCGCCCTCGAGTCCCATGTGGCCCGGCTGCAGGCCTCGGTCAGCACCATCGCCCATCAGGAGCGGCCCGAGTACCTCGACCGGCTCTCGGTGCTCCGGGACCAGGTCTTCGTCCTCGACCACATGTACATGTCGGTGTTCTCGACCGCGGGCTGGATCCTGCGCCTGGGCGTGACCATCGTGCTGCTGGCCTCGGTCAGCCCGGTGCTGATCCTTCTCGCCCTCTTCGCCGTCCCGACCGTGGCCACCTCGTCGTGGCGGCCGGCCGTCGAGCGGGAGGCGGAGGAGGCGGGGGCGCCGTCCCGCCGCCTGGCCGAGCACCTCTTCACCACGGCCACCACCGCGGCGCCGGCCAAAGAGGTCCGGGTCACCGGGATCGCCCCCCGGCTGCAGACGGAGCGGCGAGAGTCCTGGGAGCGCTGGTACGGGCCGGTGGCCACGACCCGGGGCGCCTCAGCGGTCTGGCACACCCTGGGCTGGGCCGTCTTCGGGGCCGGCTTCGTCGGTGCCGTCGTCTTCGTCTCCTCGGGCCTCGATGCCCCTCCCCAGGACGTGCTCCTGGTGCTGGCCGCCGGCTCCCGGCTGTCGGCCTACATCGGGGCCACGGTGGGCGAGATCGGGTTCCTGCGGGGCATCTGGATGGATGGCTCGCGCCGCCTGGCCTGGCTGGAGGACTACGCCACCGCGCTGGAGGCCGATGCCGACGTCCCCGTCCCCCACCGGATCCAGGACGGCATCACCTTCGAGCACGTCAGCTTCGTCTATCCCGGGACGACCAAGGAGGTCCTGCAGGATGTCAGCCTGACGCTGCCCGCGGGCGCCGTCGTCGCGGTGGTGGGGGAGAACGGGGCGGGCAAGTCGACGTTGGTCAAGCTGCTGTCCAAGTTCTACGAGCCGACCGCGGGGCGCATCCTGGTCGACGGGGCCGACCTGGCCGGGATGCCGGCCGAGGAGTGGCGGGACCGGCTGGCCGGCGCCTACCAGGACTTCTTCCGCTTCGAGCTCCTGGCTCGCCAGTCGGTGGGGCTGGGCGATGTCCCGCACGTCGACGACGAGCCCGCCGTCCGGGCGGCGGTGGGTCGGGCCGGGGCCGAGGACGTGGTGGCCGAGTTGGACGGCGGCCTGGACGCCCAATTGGGCAAGACCTGGCCCGACGGGGTGGAGGTCTCCTTCGGCCAGTGGCAGAAGCTGGCGTTGGCCCGGGGCTTCATGCGGGAGGGCCCGCTCCTGCTGGTGCTGGACGAGCCCACCGCCGCCCTCGACGCCGAGACCGAGCACGCCCTCTTCGAGCGCTACGCCGAGGGGGCCCGCCAGGCCAATGCCGAGGGGCGCATCACCGTGCTGGTGTCGCACCGCTTCAGCACCGTGCGCATGGCCGACCTGATCGTCGTCCTCGACGGCGCCCACCTGGCCGAGGTCGGCACCCACGACGAGCTCATGGCCCGCGAAGGCCCCTACGCCGAGCTCTACGCCATCCAGGCCGCCGCGTACCGCTGAGCGCCCTCGACCCGATCCCGCTGTGCTTCTGCTGAGTGACTTCCTGGGGTCAGACGTCCGGTCCTCGACCGGCGAGATCGTCGGCCGGCTCCTCGATCTCACGGTCCGGTTCGGTGCGCCCCACCCGACCGTCCGTCGCCTGGTCCTCGGGCAGCGAGGACCGCGGGCGTACGTCGACTGGGATGCCGTGACCGCCTTCGAGCAGGGGGAGGTGCAGCTCTCGATCGCCGAGGTCGACGTCGGCGGTGACGCGCCCCCGCCCGGCCCGGGCGACGACGAGCTCCTGCTCGCGGCCGATGTCCTCGACACCCAGATCGTCGACGTGGCCGGCAAGCGCCTGACCCGGGTGGCGGACGTCCTGTTGGCCCGGTCGGGGTCGGCGCTGCAGGTGGCCGGCGTCGAGGTCGGCGCCTCGGGGGTCTGGCGCCGCCTCGGCTGGCGCCGCCTGGCGGGCCGGACGCCGTCCGAGGACGTCGACTGGGCCGACCTCCACCTGACCTCCACCCGGGGTCATGCCCTGCAGTTGGCCCGACCGGACGCGGCCGTGCACCGCCTGCGGGGCCCCGAGCTGGCGTCGGTGATGGCGCACCTCCCGGCGGCCCAGGCGGCTCAGATCCTCGGGGTCGTCACGCCGACCGCGGCGGCCGGGGCCCTTCGAGCCGCCCACCCCAGCGTCGGCGCCCGCCTCCTGCCGGTGGTCCCGGCGGACACCGCGGCGGCGGTCGTGGGGCAGATGACGACCGACGACGCCACCGCCGTGCTCCGGCGCCTGGACGCCGACTCCGTCGAAGTGGTGCTCGGGGCGGTGGCGACCGATCGGGCCGCCACGCTGCGCCGCCTGTTGCGGCACCGGGCCGGCACCGCCGGCGGGCTCATGAACAGTGAGGTCCACACCGCCGGGGAGGGTGAGTCGGTGGAGATGATCCGGGCCCGCGTGGCGGCGGGTCCCCCCGACCTCGAGGGCCTCACCACCGTCTTCGTGGTCGACGAGGCCGGGCGACCGGTGGGCCGCTATGAGCCCAACGACCTCCTCGCTGGGCGGGCGACACCCCGACCGACGCCGACGCTGGCCTCGACCCTGCCGGTCGAGCGGGTCATCGACCTGTTCGCCCTCCAGGACGTCCTCGCCCTCCCCGTCGTCGACGACGAGGGTCGGTTGATCGGCGTCGTGGGCATCGACGACGTCCTGGAGGAGCTACTGGTCGAGCGACTGCCCGGTCGGCGGCGCTACGCCGGACTCTGGTCCCGGATTCCCCGGCGGCACCGGAACCGGAGGGCATCCTGACGGGTGGCAGGGGGCGGCTCGCCGTCCTCGCGGCGGTGGTCGGCCCGGGGCTCCTGGCCGGCCTGTCCGACGACGATCCGGCCGGCATCACGACCTACTCCGTCCTCGGGGCCGAGCAGGGCTACCGGCTCCTGTGGGTGCTGCTCGTGTCCACGATCGCGCTCGTCCTCTTCCACGACCTGGGCTCCCGGATGGGGGTGGTGACCGGGCAGGGGCTGACCGGCCTCGTCCGCGAGACCTACGGGGTGCGTCGGGCCGCGGTGGCGGTGACGGCGTTGGTCGTCGCCAACGTGGGCACGACCTGCGCCGAGTTCGCCGGCATCGCGGCCGGCTTCGAGCTGTTCGGCGTCAGCCGCCTCCTGAGCGTGCCGGCGGCGGCCCTCGCCGTGTCCCTCCTCGTCCTCCGGGGCAACTTCCACCGCGTGGAGCGGGTCCTGCTCCTGCTCAGCGCCGTCTTCGTCACCTACATCCTGGCCGGGCTGTTGGCGGGGCCGGACTGGGGTGCGGCCCTGCGCGGCACGGTCACCCCGTCGCTGCCCGGGTCCCGGGACGCGATCGCGCTGGCCACGGCCACGATCGGGACGACCTTGGCCCCGTGGGGCTTGAGCTTCATCCAGTCCTACGCCGCGGACAAGCACATGACCACTGACCAACTGCGCTATGAGCGGGTCGACGTGATCACCGGTGCGGCGCTCACCGGGATCATCGGCTTCTTCGTGGTCGTCGCCTGCGCGGCCACGCTGTACCCGCAGGGGGTGTCGATCAATGACGCCACCGACGCCGCCCGGGCCCTCGAGCCGTTGGCCGGGGACCTGGCCGCCAAGCTCTTCGGCGTGGGTCTCATCGGTGCCGCCCTGCTGGCCGCCTCGGTCCTGCCGCTGTCCACGGCCTACTCGGTCAGCGAGTTCGTGGGTCGGGAGGCGGCCCTCGACGACCGTCCCCGCGAGGCGCCGCTCTTCTACGGCACCTATGCGGTGATTGTCACGCTCAGCGCCGCGTTCATCCTGGTGCCCGGCATCCCGCTGGTGTCGATCCTGGTCCTCACCCAGATCCTCAATGCCGTCCTGCTCCTGCCCCTGCTGGCCTTCATGTACGGCATCGCCCGGGACCCGGCGGTGATGGGCGAGCACGCCGCGGGGCGGGGCGTGTCCGCCGCCTACCTGGTGGCCATCGCCTTCATCGCCCTGTGCGTGGGGGCGTTGGCCGTGCTCACCGTGGCCTGAAGGGGTGCGGCGCCGAGATCGCGGTGCGGGACGGCGTCGGCATCGTCCGGGAGACCCCGACCTCAGCACCGCCTGCGGCAGCTGACGCCCCTTCAGCGGGCCAAGCGCTCCCGGAACCAGCGGGCGTCGGTGACGGCGTGGCCGTCCCGGTCGTTGTTGAAGTAGGCGTAGACGTCGACGCCATCGTCGATCCAGCCCGAGAGGCGATCGGCGACCCGCCACAGGCGGCGACCGGTGTACCGGCCGCCGTACGCGTCGGTGAGGGCCTGGGGGCCGTGGAACCGCAGGTAGGCCCAGTCCGTCGTGCGCACCCAGGGATGGTCCTCCAGCAGGTCGTGGAGGCAGAGGGCCGCACCGTGGCGGGCCAGCACCTCGAAGACGTCGTCGTGCAGCCAGGAGCGGTCCCGCACCTC
>Ga0315292_10001580_pt1 | contig 12298 bp, 6 predicted proteins | sample YL17G13_0_MG_FD_204029 | JGI IMG/M metagenome (GOLD analysis project Ga0315292, IMG submission 204029) | Sediment microbial communities from Yellowstone Lake, YNP, Wyoming, USA - YL17G13_0 | ecosystem: Environmental > Aquatic > Freshwater > Lake > Sediment | place: USA: Wyoming | collected... | reverse complement strand
AAATCGTATTTTAAGTTTATATTTAAATACAATTAAAAATTGTAACAAGTGTGGCAAATGTCAAGGATGCGCGTATAATTATATCATTTATTCATTAAGACACAAAGAATTTTCAATCACCACGAAAAAGGGAGTTGTGCGGGATATGCCTAGTTTTGAAAATATGGAGTCGTTTGGGTATACATTATTACAATTACCATTAGAATCACTGATTATCTCTTATCCAATGGACCAATTAAAAGAAATTATGGACGCCGTTCCAAAAGAATCGTTTTCTGATGAGTTATCGGAAGATTTTTCTGAAAGCGTTTCCGAAAACGTTTTAGAAGTAAATGAACTTCCTGGTGTTGTTCCGGAGGCCGTTGTAAATGAAGAAGAACTCGTACAGGCGACCGTACAAGTTTCTAACGTACCACCAACTGCCAAAGATATAAGTAGTAGTAACAGTAGTTCGGATGTAGAAACTGATAAACTGAGCTTCAACAAATCAGGCGGAAACGTACATATTGACCCCCGCGAATTAACTGGCAAAAAAGGACTGGAAAGGATGATGGATTTTGTAGATGAAAAATCGCCGCCTGAAAAGGGCAAATTTCAATATAAACAATCCATTGTTCGCAAATATGGAAGCATTTTTTCACGAGATGTAATTGGTAATTATAGTATTAAGATTAAAAGTATTTTAGATAGCATTTATGATAAAGAAACAAATACCGTTAGTGAGGGAATTATTTTAATTTATTCGCAATATATTGACAGTGGATTAATTCCAATGGCATTAGCTTTGGAAGAAATGGGTTTTACTAGATACGGCGAGAATAGTAAGCCTTTGTTTAAAACGAATCCCTCTCCTATAATAGACGTAAGAACCATGAAAGAACCAGCGGATAAAAAAAATTTTATTCCTGCGCGTTATTCGATGATAACAGGTGATGGGCGGTTATCGCCTAATAATGATTTTGAAGTAAAAGGCTTGACAAATGACAATAATAAGGACGGGAATAAAATAAAAGTTGTATTGATTTCAAAGGCTGGTTCAGAAGGAATTGATTTAAAATTTATTCGTCAAGTTCATATACTAGAGCCGTGGTATAATATGAATCGTATAGAACAGATTATAGGTCGTGCGGTACGTAATTTTAGTCACAAAGACTTGGATTTTGAAAAGAGAAATGTTGAAATTTTTATGCACGGAACTATACTTGGCAATGAAAAGAATGAAGAATCTGCCGATTTATATGTTTATAGAGTTGCAGAATTTAAAGCAATACAAATAGGAAAAGTAAGTCGTATTTTAAAAGAAACCTCCGTCGATTGTATTATTAATCACGACCAAACCAATTTCACACAAGAAAAAATTGCCGCTATTTTAGAAGAACCTATTACGCAAGAATTATCTACAGGACTTGTGTTGAATGATTTTAAAATTGGAGATGAACCTTTTTCACCCGCGTGCGATTATATGCCCACATGTGCCTATACGTGTAGACCAAACAAGAATGTGAGTGAACAGGATTTAAATGAAGACACGTATAACGAAAATTTTATTGTTATGAATTCAGAAAAGATTACCCAAAGAATAAGAATGTTAATGAAAGAAAGCTTTTTTTATAAAAAGGATGTATTAATAAATGCTATACAGACGCCGAAAAAGTATCCGTACGTTCAAATTTATTCTGCGTTGACGCAACTGATTGATGACAATAATGAATTTATTGTTGACAAATACGGAAGAAATGGTAGACTTGTAAACATTGATGAGTATTATTTGTTTCAACCGATTGAATTGAGAGATAAAAACGTTTCTATTTTTGATAGAACAGTTCCCATTGATTATAAACACGATGCAATAAAGTTTGAAATTAAACAAGAAGTTGTAAAACCGGTTATAGATACCAGAAATTTAAATAATCTGAATGAAGTTGATAACGTTCTAGTAGAAGGCAAACGAGTTGCAGATGAATTAAACGTTAATTTTGAACTTTCAAAAGAATATATATCTTTGACAAAAGTTCCCAGAGGAGATGATAATTGGTATAAACATAGTGGAATTGTCATACAAAAAATATCAAAAGAATATCCTGAAATGAAAGAATATTTGTTGGAGTTTTTAACCGCACATATGATAGAACAATTATTTTACAATGATAAAATAGAGCTAATAAATTATCTTTACGCGTTGAAAGATATAACTAAACATTCGTTTATTTGGTACTTGATGGAATATTTTAAGAGAAAAACGATTGTAGCGAAAAAGTTCAAATGTATCATTATGTACAATTTAAATAGATTTAAGTTGATGATATTAAATTCTAATAATAAATGGATTGAATCAGAACCCGAAGACCAGAGAGAAATAGCATCAAGTAAGGAGGTTAAAGAGTTGTTTACATTTACTGCGACTGAATATAACCGATATATTGGGTTTATTGGATATAAAAAAAACAACTCGGCATTAGTATTTAAAACAAAGGATATGGATTCTAAACGTGACACAGGGGCTACATGTGAAGAATCTGGAAAAGAAAAAACCATACAAAAATTAAATTCAATTCTTGGAGAAGAAAAATATACTAGCAAAAATACAAAACTAGAGAAAGATTCTGATGGAAATGTCATTCGTGAGGCCATTGGTCAAACAGAATTATGTATTTTTCAAGAATTTATATTACGATATTACGAAATTGTTAAAAAGGGAGGTAAGCGATGGTTTTTAACACCTGAAATGGCAATGTATTATAAGCTTTATAAAATTATTACGTGATAATCAATATTTACAATTGATTTATTTTAAGCAAATGTATTTTTATATCAAAATATATTTACAATAAAAGGTATTAATAAATAAAATTGAAAAATAATTAAAAGATTATATTGTATACATAGAATAATGGAAGCAGGCGCAAAGAATGTTCAAATTCAAAATAAAAATAAAAGAAGAGAAGTAAGAATATCATCTGTGTATTCTAGGTGTTTAATCACGAGAAATATTGTTTTGCCTATAACTGCTGTAGGAAAAAACATTTTAGAAGTTATTGAACAAAATGTTTCCGTTAACTTCGAAGGGAAATGTATTGTTGAAGGATTTGTAAAACCGGTATCGACAAAAATTGTCACGTATTCAAGTGGCATAATTAGTCGTGGAATTAATATTACATTTCAAGTTGTATTTGAATGTGACGTTTGTTTTCCGGTCGAAGGCATGCTAATTTCGTGTGTGGCAAAAAATATTACGAAAGCCGGTATTAGGGCCGATAGCGCAGACGCTGTTCCTTCACCAGTAATCGTGTTTGTTGCAAAAGACCATAATTATAGCAACGATTTGTTTTCTGAAATAAAGGAAGGAGACAAATTTAACGTAAGAGTTATAGGTCAGAGATTTGAATTAAACGACAAATACGTTTCTATTATTGGAGAGTTGGTAAAACCAAAAATCGTCAAGGAAAATAATTATGACCAAAAAAAATATGTTGTTAAGGATACTAAGGAGTTCTCGAAACCAAAAATTGTGATTGAAGACTAACTACCTTTAGTGATGTAAATATAAAAGGTATAAAAATTGTTTTTTAACACCTTTTATCATGTAAACCGTATACGCGTATGTAATGAGTATCTTATACTATTTAATTAAAAACTATAAATATATAGAAAAATATAGATAGTATATATGGATACATTTTTAATTTTGCAATATGATAATCGTAAAGTAACCAATGATTTTATCAAACTAATGAAAATAAATAAAAAATATTGTTCAAAATATAATTATGATTACGTTTTTATCAAAAAACAGTATGATTTGCCACCTTATTGGATAAAAGTGTATTTATTACAGCATTTCTTGCAAACTAACAAATACAAAGGCATTTTGTGGATAGATATGGACGCGTGTATTCACAATTTTGACATTCGATTGGAAGATATTGTAATAAAAGATAAATATTTTTATAAATCACCTGATAATAAAATATGGAAATCTTCTTTTAACGCAGGTGTATTCCTTGTTTTAAATAATGAAATAGGTATGAATATAATGAACGATTGGATGAAATGTTATAATAAAACTAAATGGCACAAAACGGGTCGAAACAAGTGGACAACAAATTGTAAATGGGCAGGTGTTTGTTACGAGCAAGGTAGTTTTGAAAAATATATATCACCTAAGTATAATAAATACATACAAACGTTTGATTGGAGTTTTTTTCAATCTTTTTATAGTAATCTTCTTGAAAAAGAAAACAAATGCGTTTTTACACTTCATTTTGCTGGTGACGAAATTAAAAAAGAAATACCTGATTATTTAAAGTCATTAAAAGGTAAAGAGAGAAATCAAACTGCAAAAAAACCGTGTAAATTTTTAAAAAATAAAACGCGAAAGCGGTTATCATTCTAATATGTGTCAAGTGGACTAAAAACAAATAAATAAAAGTATATACAATTAAAATTTAAACAGATTTTTATATTTAATACATAAATATAAAAATGGAAGTTTCAATGACTACACATGAAGTAAATCAGTATACAGTTAGTGAGCTTAACTATATAAGAGAATCAGTCGAACATATGAATAAATTCAATCAAGTGGAAATTCTAAGAATTTTACACAACCATACCAACGTCACACTAAATGAGAATAAGTATGGAATACACATAAATTTGTCAGACCTTGACAAAGATTTAATACATGAATTAAGTGTCTATATAAATTATGTGAACGCACAAGAAAGTACTCTACACCAAGCTGAGAAACAAAAGGAGGATTATAAAAACACATATTTTACAAAAGATATTAAAGATACATCCAAAATGAATAGTAGTAAATGAACTCTAACGCCAACGCCAACACCACTTCTAATATGGAGTTAATAAATAAGTTGCACAAATTTTCACTTGACGAACAAGTAATCGAATCATCTTTGAAAATGAAAATGGAATCACAACCCAGACAGTTCGTTGCAAAGGAGCAATTTAAAATTGTCAAACCTATAAACAAAATTTATATACCATGTGAAAAAGATACATTGTTTTGGTGTTTTTTTATAATGAGACATGGTGACCTGCAATACGAAATGATAGACAATAAAAATATAGTAGTAGAAAAAAAGAATAAAATAGAATACATTGAAAAAATTAGAAAAGACAAACAACTTATTAAAACGTATAAATTCACCACACTCACTAATTTGGAAAACAATCTGGCAAATGAAGACAAATTAAACATTGGCACATTTTTATCCCTTTGTGTGTTTGAGAATCTCAACGTTTTATATATTAAAAATAAAACATACTACGAATTGTTGATGAATGACGAACCAACAATTTACATTGTTTATCAATTGGAAAATAATAAATATGGTATTGAACAAAGTGTTATTGCCAGTACGCATGATATTAAAAATACGTTATACAAAATAGACAGTGTAGACAAGCCAATCAAACCTTTCTCAGCATACAAATTACAGGATTTGATTGACATTGCTATTAAATTAGGTTTTGAAATAACAAATAAAACAAGCAATAAAGCCAAAAACAAAAAAGAGTTATATGAAGATATAGTTAAATGTTTTTAAAAAAAAATGAACTACAATTTAAAAAATATGTTTTATAATATATAATAATGGCTTTAATCGAAAAATCAATTGATTCTATTTTAGAACAGGAGTCGTCTATAAAACTTCCTGTAGGAGACATAGGTGATGAATTTGCTGAAATGTACAAAAATCTCGATTTGTCGGCCAAAGAAAAAGTAGACAAATTGGATAATGTACAGTTTAAACAAGATGTTTTGCGAAATGCGTCAGACCCTAAAATTAAAGCGTATTATAATAAATTAAGTAAAAAGGAAAAGACACAATTAGATGCATTACCCATTCGCGATAAGTATTTAATGTTAAAGAATGCAGTAAAAGCGAAGGAAGAGAAGGAAGGCAAAGCACCATTGCAAACGGAGGAAAAAAACCCCAAAATTCCGTCTCCTCGTACGCCTGATTTTCCTCCACCGCCGCTTTCTCCTCATACGCCTGACCATACTCCTCCTCCATTTTCACCTCATACACCTGACCATACACCTCCTCCACTTTCCAATTCAAATCAGACAAACAACTCTGTACCTCAAGAATTACTAGATAATGAACTTGTGCCTGAAGAAATACTAGACGATGAACAAGATACACCACAACCAAAACTTGCAAACAACGATATTCAGATTAAAATCAATAACTTAGTGGGTCAGTATTATGCAGCAAAACCATTTGTTGCCAGTTCGGAAAGCGCCCACGAATTAGAAGTTAGATTTGGTACAAAAGGAATAAAACGCTTATCCAGAACTGATTATGACAATGTCATTAAAAAGTTAAAATCGTTTGGGTTTTTAAACGTGGACCCATCCGGGCTTTATTCGTTGCGTGTGAACTGTGAATATTTAGATACTTTTACAGGAAAATTTAGATTATCAGATGTAAGGACTGAAATAAATGGATTACATAATATTCAAGTTTATTGCAAAAATAACAACATTAAAGAGTTGTTTGCAAGTAATGCGTCGTGTTTGAAGTTTTGTAAAAAACGAGGCGCTCAAACCGATAACAAAGAAAAAATATTTCCTGTAAATGTGGATGATTTTAATTTTAGAGTTTCATATTCGAAAGAAGAGAATGTAAAACGCGGTGTCCAAACTTTTATTATGGAAAATTGGAAAAAATCCAAAAAAGTATTTCGTTATTTAAACCGTGTATCATTTGTTAATTACGACTACCCTTTTAACGTTGATATTAGTATTGTGAAATATTCTAATAAGGGAGCGGATAGGTTTGGTAATCAAGGACGGGGTGACATGATACCTGTGTATACAACACAAGATGCACATGTATTTTCAAACCCAGAAGTATATGAAATCGAAATTGAAATTGATAATAGAAGAATAGGACCAGGTACAGAATTTAATTCTCCTGACAAAATATTAGTCGCACTAAGAAAGGTTATCAAATATGTATTGGGTGGCTTGCAAGGAACTAACTTCCCTATATCATACCCAGAGCAAAAAGATGTACAAGATGCATATATGAAACTAATTTGGAATGACCAAGTTGACCCAAAAAAACGAATAGAAAACAGAAACTTTATTGGCCCAAATTCAGTAACCTTACAATTAAAGAATATTGCTCCTATTAGCGACAATTCCAACGTTATAAATGTCCGAAAGGATTTTGTCGTAACGGATAAAGCGGATGGACAGCGTCATTTGATGTACATTAACAATTTGGGAAAGATATATTTAATAAATACGAATATGAATGTAATATTTACAGGAGCTAAATCAGACAACAAAGATTGTTACAATTGTCTGCTAGACGGCGAATTGATTGCACACGATAAAAATGGTAACTTTATTAATTTGTACGCCGCGTTTGATATTTACTATTATAATAAAAACGACGTACGTGCGTTATCATTCATGCAGACATCCAAAAAAATGGATACTTTGTATAACGCTAGGTATCAAATACTAAAATTGGTCACTGGTGCTTTGAAACCTGTATCGATTGTGGAGATAAATACAAAGGTTTATAAAGAGAATAAATCCGTCAAGACGGTGTTAGATAGCGCTAAACAACAGTCTAATCATCTATTCTCACCAATCCGAATTGTCAGTAAGGAATTTTATCCCTTCAGCAACAAACAAACTATATTCTCTGGGTGTAACGAAATTTTGTCAAAAGTTCGCGAAAACAGATTCGAATATGAAACCGATGGTCTAATACTTACGCATGCTTATTTCGGAGTGGGGTCGGATAAAGTCGGCGATTCTGGGCCAAAAACCAAAATTACATGGGATTATTCTTTCAAGTGGAAACCACCACGATTTAATACTATTGACTTCTTAATCACTACAGTAAAAGGCGTCAATGGGGATGATGTGATTAAACCAATATTTGAAGATGGACTAAATACTGAAATAGTGGCACAGTTAACTGAATACAAAACGATAGAGTTACGATGCGGCTTTGATGAAAAGGTGAATGGATACATAAACCCTTGTCAAGACGTGATTGACGATAAACTTCCTGATTTCAAAAATAATTTCGAGGATAGTAAGTCGAACAATTACATGCCTGTAAGATTTTATCCTACAGACCCATATGATAACAATGCGGGTTTGTGTAAAATCATGTTAAAATATGACGAATCTGGCGTAAAGCAAATGTTTTCTGAAGAAAACGAGGTGTTTACAGATAATACAATTGTTGAATTTAGTTATAGTTTTATAAACGAACAGGGATGGAGGTGGATTCCTTTGAGGGTTCGTCATGATAAAACAACTGAATATAGGCTGGGAATGAAACAATATGGGAATTCTTATAAAGTAGCAAATGATAATTGGAACTCGATTCATAATCCTATTACAGAAGACATGATTTGCACGGGACTAAATATTCCAGACATTTTAGTAAATGAAGATACATATTACAATAATACCTCAACTGGCAAATATATGACAGAAGCGATGAAAAATTTTCACAATCTGTATGTTAAAAAAATGCTCATCAAGAGTGTATCAAAACCAGGAGATACATTGGTTGATTTTGCTTGTGGTAAAGCAGGAGACTTGCCAAAATGGATTGCGTCCAAATTATCATTCGTATTTGGTGTTGACATTTCAAAAGACAATCTTGAAAATAGATTGAATGGTGCTTGCGCACGCTTTTTAAACAATAAAAAAAATAATAAAAATATGCCGTATGCTCTGTTTGTAAACGGTAATAGCGCGTACAATATTAAAAATGGAAGTGCAATGTTGAATGATAAGGCAATACAAATAACAAAGGCCGTCTTTGGGCAAGGTCCAAAAGAATCGGATAAGATTGGCAAAGGAGTTGCTAGACAATATGGTGTCGGAGAAGAAGGATTTAATGTATCGTCGTGCCAATTTGCAATTCACTACTTTTTCGAAAATCCGGATACATTGCAAGGATTCCTGCGAAATGTTGCCGAATGCACAAAACTTAATGGGCATTTTATTGGAACGGCTTATGACGGAAAGTCAGTGTTCAATTTGCTTAAGAAAACCAAAACAGGAGAAAGTATTCAGATAGTGGAAAATGGAAAGAAAATATGGGAAATAACCAAAAATTATGGTTCTGATACCTTTGAAGATAATTCAAGTTGTATTGGTTATAAGATTGATGTCTTTCAGGAATCCATTAATCAAACAATATCAGAATATTTAGTCAATTTTGATTATATTAATCGTGCGTTTGAATCGTACGGATTCAAGCTGATTAATAGGGAAGAAGCAAAGGAAATAGGACTTCCAGAAGGTAGTGGGTTGTTTAGTGAACTGTTTGCGAATATGCTTGAAGAAATTAAAATGAATAAAAATAAAGCTAAGGATTATGGTAATGCCATGAACATGACGTCGTTTGAAAAGAAAATCTCGTTTTTGAATAGATATTTTGTTTACAAAAAAATTAGAGAAGTCAATACCGCAAAGGTTGAATTGGACATGGGAGACTATGGTGAACGTGACATGACACAACAACAAGCGGATGTAAGAGAAACGGAAACTGCTGTAATAATTGCAAAAAAAGAAAATGCAATTTTAAAACCTAAAGTGCGGAAATTGTCAAAAAAACTGTTGTTAGTTGACGCAACCGAAGCTATAGATGAACAACCTGCTCCTGTTGCTGCATCTGTTGCTGCACCTGTTGCTGCATCTGTTGCTGCACCTGTTGCTGCACCTGCTCCTGAACCTGTTATCAAAGTAAAGAAAACTAGAGCAAAGAAAACATCAGAACCAGCTAAAAAATTATTAATTATTGACGAAGAAGATTAAACCAATTTTAACTTAAATAATTAATATTATATTATATAGTTAAATGAGCTATTATATCATACCTAAAACAAATAATGACGTATATTTAAATCCAATATCTAGTAGTGACACTTTGTCTGGTGACGACGCATTATGTCTGCCTTATATTTCTCATACCCTTTACAATTATTATAATGAAGCAATGAATGAACTTACCTCTTATTTTTCATATAATACAAATGATAACGTCTCGTTAGAAGAGTTTGTTAAAATCATTAATCCATATGAATATATTTTTTCAATAGTTCCTGGTTCGAAATTTTCCGTGGGTAAACTAAAACCGAAAACCAATTTGTTTTATGATTTGTTGGAAATAATTACTACTCTCAGTGTCTTGGATTCAAGGCTGGTGGAAATGCAATCTTTAGTTATCACACCACATCACGCTGATGTAATACAATGTGTAGAGTTGTTGAGAGAAAATAGTAATGACACAAATGATTGCTTCAATGAAATAAAAGATACTCTTACAACTAGCAAGCGAGGGTCACCATATAATTTTGTATTTTTTGAAGCGTACAATAGTGCACAAAATGTTTATATAATTAATTTAATGCACATTATTATGGTTATATTTAAACGAATGGCTAGTGGAGGCACCTGTATAATTAAAATAGATTGTATTTTTCATAAACCTGTAATTGATGCATTGTATCTGCTAACGTCCTGTTTTGAAAAAGTGTATATAATTAAACCAAACACAAATAATGTTACTACGTTTGAAAAATATATCGTTTGTAAACATTTTTTAATAAACGAAAATAAAAGAATTGTATACAATAGAAATTATGATACGCTTGCGACTTATCTGAATAAAATAGACAACAAAAATACATTGGCTCTTATCAATTCCAATACTCCATGCCATTTTATTAACAAATTAAATGATATCAATACCATAATAGGTCAACAACAATTAGAATCATTACACCATATTCTTAATATTTTAAAGAGTAGAAATAAAGATGACAAAATTGATTTATTAAAAAAAACGCATATACAAAAATCTGTAATCTGGTGTGAGAAATTTAAATTACCGTGTAATAAATTTACAGAAAAAACAAATATATTTTTGCCTATTGTAAAAGATGATGGTGAACTAAACGAAGAAAAAGATAGTTTCGAGCCCAAGTTCTATATAGAAGACGTTGTTGAAATAGAAATAGAACCAGAATAAAATATATAAAAAACAAATTTTTATTTATATATTTTTATACATTGATATAAGTTACATTAGTATCTTTTAGATGGTGTATTATATGTATTAGGGCTTTGAGAATAATGATTAGAACTAAATACTGTTCCTGGATAATAACGATACGGTGATGGTTGAGAGATTGGTACTTGATATTCTGGTAACATCTTCTTGTAGTGACATAATTTTTTATTTTGATACTGGAAAATTGTAGGTGAGTTACAATTGGGTGCTTTGTTTCGTACAATATTCATAATATTGTTGTTATTTCCTCTGTATAATTCATTTGCCGTTAATAATTGTAATCCTGTATTATTATAGTTATGAATAGATGCTGCGTTAGTTGAAATAGTATCTACATTTAATTTGAGTAATCTTGTGCTACTAGATACTGCGCCTTGCTTTGCATATTTGGGATTATTAGGTTTGTACACCGTGAGTTTGCATCCGTTCGGATTTGATGGGCCGGAAAACGGAACTCCCCAATAAGGGTTATTTATAAAAGCCAAAAATATTGCAACCGACGCATTTTTTGTTTCAGTGGGTAAAGTATTCATAAAACTGAATAATGTGTCAAATTTTACCACATTTAATGCCTCGTATTCATTCACTTGTGTCTGTGTTAAAATACCTCGACTTAATAATAGATTCAATAATTTAGCAAGCAATGCGGATTCAGTTGCTTCATAAATTTCAGCATTTGGAAAACAATTGGCAACGTATGTATTAAATGTAGTGAGAGGGCTTCCTGGTTTTGCCATAAAAATTTCAGAGATTTTTGCCCTACTATTGGCAAGTGCTTGTCTGACTTCTACTGGATGTGGTTGTTGGAAATTAAACGACTTTTGTTCGAAGGTTTGGCATCTATTTTGTAGATATTGCTTTGTCGTGGTATAGTAATTGGTCTTTAAATTTGTATTTGCGTATATAGCTCTCCTGCGCGCTTTATATTCTTCATTACAACACAAAAGACGCGTTTGCGTATTTGCTTCTGGATTTTCTGTTAGATAAGTATTGTTAGGATAATAACTAGCAACGATTCCTACACCTTCGCATGTTTTACAATTAATATCTGATTCTAAAATATTGTTTATTTCTGTTGGTGTATTTTGTTTTACAATATAACCACCTGGTCTGTCTTGCATTTCGTTTAATAGACCACTGCCGCCAAACCCACCTCCTAATGATGTTCCTTTACTTGATTTTACGAATCGGTTCATATTGTAATTAAT
>Ga0315292_10001576_pt1 | contig 12308 bp, 7 predicted proteins | sample YL17G13_0_MG_FD_204029 | JGI IMG/M metagenome (GOLD analysis project Ga0315292, IMG submission 204029) | Sediment microbial communities from Yellowstone Lake, YNP, Wyoming, USA - YL17G13_0 | ecosystem: Environmental > Aquatic > Freshwater > Lake > Sediment | place: USA: Wyoming | collected... | reverse complement strand
AACAGGACCACCAGTGTGTCAATCACGCAGTTGTGAGAGCCGAATCGAAATCGGCACGGGTCATAGGTCCTCAAACATGCTGCCGACGAGGGCCTCGTCGGCAGACCACACAACTGCGAGAGCCACATTGGCCGCATGGGGCCATAGAATCCCCCAAATCAAAGTCGGCATTTTAAGCCCGTGATATGAAAGAACATGAAAGCTCCAGAACCGCGTCTTCAAGCTGTTAGGATTTAGGGTGCAGGGTACTATTCTCAAAATTATTTTTGGGGGACTGAAGAAAGATACATGTGCTCACCTCATGCCAGTGGTCTATGCCCACAGCCTTTCCTCTGCCCACAGCCTTTCCTCTGCCCACAGCCCTTCTGCCCACGCCCTTGCTCCCCCTGCCCAGTGCCCTGCCCTTGTCCAAGCCCAAACGGCGAGAAGCTGCGGCTCTTCCTCTTCGGCCAGGGAACTCAGCTAATTGACAGCTATACAACGCCGGCGCCGCTGAACCTATTCGGCGCCATCGGCACCCACGTCGACGCCTGGAACGCAAGTAGCCTCTCCTTCACGGCGCCTGCAGACGGCACGTACCTGATCAACATCCAGGTCGATGTTCGAAACCCCTCCACAGTCTTTGGCGATACTGTCTTTGTCTCTACGACTGTCAATCTCATAACACAACCAAATCTTTCTGCCTGTGGGGACGTGACCGTCCCTCCTGAACTCTCTAGTATAGCCGAGGTCTTCCCATCTGGAGCCTTGATCCTGCAGACGGGCGATGTAGTCCAGTTCCTGGTTAGTCGGGGCGGCAATCCTACTGGACTCACGGTTTATTTTGAACGAGGCCTTCAACAACTAAAGGTTACCACTGTGACGATCACACAGCTCTGAGAGCCACACCGGCCGCATGGGGCCATAGAATCCCCCAAATCAAAAGTCGGCATTTCAAGCCCGTGGTACGAAAGAACATGAAAGCTCCAGAACCGCGTCTTAGGAATCAGGGCTTGGGTTTAGGGTTCAGGGTTTCCGAACATATTTCTGATGCAGTGCACGATGCAGTTGTTCACGATATATTTTACAAGCGGAACTGTCAGACGGCCCCTAGGATCTCTCAGCCCGCCCAGCGGTCGTGCGAGGTGCTGCCGACGAGGGCCTCGTCCACGCCGCTCATGATGTGCATTGAGTTGCGCTCCTTGAAGCACGCCAGCAGCTCCTTCTTCATGCCGTGGATGCCGGAGAACCCCTGCGCCTGGATGGTCTGCATGAAGGTCCGAGTCCCCAGCATGCAGCTCAAAGCCTCGTCCACCGGGTCGGAGAAGTGCGGCACGCAGACGCCCTTCTTGGCGCGCACCAGCGCGCCCTTGGCCTCCTTCTCCAGGGCGTTCGCCAGCTTCTGCAGCTCCCGCACGCCTCTGAGCACGAAGCGGGGCTCCTCGCCGACGGTCAGCACCCTGGCGTCCACCTGGTAGGAGAGCATCCAGCGCAAGATGCGGTAGCAGCGCAGCCGCCCCTCCAGATCGTCTCGGCGAAGACGCAAGAGCACCGCGGCGCCCCGCTCCTCCTCCGTCAGCAGCTCAAGCAGCTGGAGCGTCTCCGCGTCGACGGCCTCTCTCTCGGTCTGCACGCATCGCTGGCACAGCGAGGAGAGGCTGCCCTGCTGAGAGCGCCCCGCCACGAGACAGCTCTCCGCCTCCGAGGCGTTTCTCAGGAGAGCCAGTGTGGAAGCCGCGCCGCAAGGACAGCGCCCGGCCAAGGCGGCCCCGTGCTGCACCAGGAAGGCCTTCCCACGGAAGGCCCTCCCTTCCACCAACTCCACCACGAAGTCCAAGTCCACGAGGGGGAAATCGATCTGCTTGTCGTGGCAGTCGTCAAACTCGCTCTGCTCGGTCGCCGGAGAAGCGGCGGCGTAGTCCTCGAGCTCCTTCAGCGCGGCCTCCTGGTCTCGCATGGCCGTCTCGAGAGGATTCACCAGCCGCGCCGAGCACTCTTGCTTGATCGCCACCTCCTCGCCGCCGTCGTCGCTGTCGCAAGGCTCGGGCTCGCTGGCCTCGCTGGCATCGCTCGACTGGCTGGCGTTCCCGTCCTCTGGCCCCACCTCTCTCGCCTCCAAGGAAGCTCGCACGATCTTGAGCCGCTCTTGATGTCGCTTCCACTCGATCTCCTCCAAGGGGTTGTCCCTCACGACTTCCATGGAGTGCTCCTCTCCCCGCGTCACCTTGTACTTCTCCACCAGAACGTAGTTGCCAGGAGGAAGCAGCCACCTGACGAGGCGAGCTCTGGAGACCCAACTCAAACCACCCGACCATTTGAAAACACACCATCAAGCCCGCCTCCCAGCTGCGGCGTCGAGCTCGGGAACTCCAGCCCGTCGCTGCGCTGCTTTGCTCGCCTGCAGGCGTCCGTGCTGGCCGAGGACGTACACGACCTCCATCGGGTAGGCGGCAGCGCCCTCTCCGTCGCGACTGAGACGACAGTCCTCCGGCAACACGGTCTCCGAAGCCTCCACGTCCTCGAGCTGCGAAGCTTGCAGGGCTTCCATGATGTTCAGGCACCTCCGCCCCCGCAGAACGGCGTGGCTGGCGGGCGCGAAGCGCTTCAGCCGCATCTTCTTGGACACCAGCAAGGGGCCGGGGTCCTCCAACAGACGCTTCCGGCGCACCAGCTCTCGCATGCCCCTGCCGCTGCCGTCGCCCTCGACGTACGCCGTCTTGCAGCTCTTGCACTCGAACTTCTTCGTCAGAAGACCCATGCAGGGGTACTTGGAGGCCCCGAGCTTTCTGCAGCGCCCGTCGTAGATGGGTGGGCCGTACACGCGCCCCGAGGGACTCAACACGGCCTTGCCGGCTTTCAGCGTCGCCCTCTTGTTCCAGAGCGCGGTGACCTCCTTCTGGTTGTTGCCCTGGCGAGCTCTGCGACCGTCCATCTCCAAGGAGCTCACCACCGAGTTGCGAGCGGCGCCCACACAGGCCGCGCTGATCTCCTCGCCCCCGAGCGGCTGGTCCATTCGGGACCGCACCCCGTAGCGAGCGCCGAACACCGGCATCCTCAGAATCGAGGAAGCGGCCGCCTTGTCGCCTCGTCTGGGAGCGGCGGTGTTGCCCACCAGAAACGGCACGCCGGCCTCCATGAGGGGCACGCCCTCGCCGAGCTGCTCGGAGTGAGCCAAGAGGTTCAGCTGCAGCCTCTCCGGAGCGCCGCGGAGGAGGGCCAGTGCTTTTGGCAGTCGGGCGTCGGGGCCGGCCTTGCAGCTCTCGTCCGACGGAGGCAGACACGCCTTGGCTGCGAAGAGCGGCTGCACCGCGAAGTTTTCGTCCACAACACACCAGGCCCTCTCGCCGTGCCCGCCACGCCCTCTCTTGTCCATCAGCGGAACCAGTCGGCGCTCTCCCGCCGCGTAGAGTCTGTAGTCCCAGGAGAAGAGGTCCACGCCGAAGTCTCGGCTCGGCACGCCCCCCTCCACCGCGCCCTCGGCCAGAGAAGCCTGGAGAAGCCGATGCCAGCGAGCGGGCTTTACAGGGAAGGCGACGCCTCGAAGACCCGAGAGCCTCAAGGCCTCCTCCTGCCTCACAGGGAAGTCGAACTGGAGCAGGCACTCGCTCCGAGCGGCCGCACTGTACAGCAGCTCGTGCTCGAGCGGCGTCAGCGCGTCCCCGACCACCTTCCAGCAGGAGAAGCGAGAGTCCTCTCGCACCGGCAGGAGTTTCTCGCAGACGCAGGCCGAAAAGCGAGTCCAGGGCTCCTCCTCGACCCTCAGCTGCACCGTGTCCGCCGCCAAGCTCCAGTCCACGGCCAGCAGGCCGGCCACCACTCTCACCAAGTGCAGGTTGCCGCTGTGGTGCCCGTTGGACAACGCCAGGGAGACGGACTGCAGCACGTCCAGGACCTTCAGCCGCGCGTCCGCGAAGCTCTCGCCAGTGTTCTCCTCCAGGCCGTAGATGCGGGCCTTCGCCTCCTCCAAGCCGAGGTTGGCGGCCATCATGTAGGCGTCCTCTTCCATCGCCACCTGACTCTGCGTCGGCTGGTTCAGCAGGTTCGCGAGCATGTGACCGAGCACCTCCAGCGCACTCAAGACGCTGCAGTGCTCGAAGTCGTCGTTGCTGAGCGTGGCGAGGGCCTCCAAGGACTCCTCCACGTCCCAGGCCTGGCGTTCCGGAGTCTGCACGGCGCCCACGAAGCGACACCAGTCGCGAACGTGCAGCAAGGGGTCAAAGTCGTCGGTGCAGGGCTCTGCGAGCAGCGTCTCAGGGCGCAGCGCGCCTCGCCCCCGAGTGCACAACCGCCCCACCTCGTGCGCCACCAGAGCCAGACGCTGCCAGTCCTCCTCCCGCATCGGCCTCTTCTCCACGACGAGGCGTCGCTTCCAACCGCTCTCGTCCACCGGCTCCCCGAAGCGACCCTCGTTGAAGAGGCGGAAGTCCAGGCTCGCTTCCACCGGCGGCAGGGGCTCCGCGCAGAGACAGCGCAGTTCCGACAGGTTGAGCTGCTGCCATATAGTCTTGGCCACCGAGACGTCGAAGGGGCGCTCGATGGGCTCGCGCTCCAGCGACGGCTCGAAGGCGAAGCGCCTCAGCACCTGCGCCTCCTTCAAGAAACCCCGGGCCTCCAGACTCCGGTGGTGCACAGCCAAGTCCAGGATGCCGTCGCGACTCTGCAGCGCCTGCGGCAACCCCGGCAGCGACAAGCCCCCCCGCTTCGTCTCGTAGTCCGCCCCCAGCAAGCAGTAAGCCACGTCGGCCTCGCTGGGCCGCCAGGCGTAGTAGAGCATCTCCGTCACCACGGCGTTGTGGCCCAAGACGCACACCTTCGGGGTGCCGCGGGCCAGGCTCAGGAGCACTCGAGCCATGCGCCGCCACGGGCAAGGCGGCGGCACGGTGAAGGCGCAGAAGCTGCCCGCCTCCACGAGGCCGGGGAGGTGGGGTACCGTGAGCTCCTCCGCGGCGAAGTTCTTGGCCGTGAAGACCTGCGTCAGAGACCGCATCTGAGCGAAGGTGAGGCCGTCCAGAGCTGACCCGCGGGAGCCCTCCTCCAACGCCAACTCCAAGGGCAGCCGCAGCTCGGGGAAGCGGTCAGCGTGTCGCTCCAAGTCGGCGCCGATCCAGGCGCACTTGTTGCCAGCGGTCCAGTCCGACGGCACGGGGTAGTAGCCGTCGTGGCTCACGGCGAGCTCACGAGAGCTCAGCCAGGAGCCGTCCTTGGCCAGAGCGCGGAACCGCACCTCCTGGAAGCAAGGCCGAGCCCAGCGCATGGTCATCAGCTCGGGCAACGCAAGCCCCAGGGCAGAGAGCTCGTCGAAGAAGTACACGGGGCTGTAGACCGTCTCCAGCACACCACGCCAGAGCACGGAGCCGCGCCTCGGCTGCAGGAGCGCGGCGAAGTCCAGCCCGCAGACGCCGTTCTGCTGCGCCAAGTTCAGCGCCAACGGAGCCACGCCACTGAGCTTCACGACGCGCCGACCCAGCGCGCTGTGCTGGAGCTTCGGCACCGACAAGCACTGCTCCAGCAGGAGCCGTCGCTTCGCAGACCTCTCCGCCGCGATCTTCATCTTGTCGCCGTCGTAGTCGAGCTCCGAGAGATTCCCGAACTGAGGAGGCATGGCCAGCGCGAAGCCGCTCTTCGTCGCGTCCACCATGAGCTGGTACATCGGCACCGGCTGCGTGATCGGGTGCCGCACGGCCAGAACGGGGTCCAGAGTGCGGGCGTGGCGCTGCACGGCCGTGACCAAGCAACGACTGCTCGGCTGCTCCTCGGGGTGCCCTTTGAGCCACGCAGCCAGCGGCGACGAAAAGCCCCCCAGCACTTCCCGGAAATCAGCGCCCCCCACGAAGGCCCTCGCCATCCTGAGAGCGTCTTCACGGCAGCGCGGAGTGGCCGCTCCGAAGCGCGTTTGCAGGTGGGTAGCCAAGTGCTCAGTCAGCTTCTTAAGCAGCCAGCCTCTCTCTTCCCCCGGCGCCAGGTTCTCCTGCACGTGCACGGCTTCGTTGTAGAGGAGGTGCAGCGTCCAAGCTCCCCCGTCCCTGTACGGCCCTCTCTGAACCATCGCTAGCAGCTCGGCGTTCTGCAAATCGCCGTTCGGCGAGCTCACGGCGTGGTCCCAGAACCCCAAGAGCTTCGCCGCCTCGCTTGAAACGGAGATCGTCGGAAGCCGCCCGCCGATCACGGTGCTCTTGCCCGAGTTCACGATGATGTTGCCGAAGGAGTTCTTCAGGCACGCCGGCCCGCTGCACATCTTGCGGAGGTCGTCGATGAGCGTCTGCGGCTTCCCGTTCTTGCCTCCCACTTCCAGCAACTCGTGGAACGAGCCATCCTCGTCTCGCTCAAACTCGGTGAGCATGCTCTCGAAATCGGCCATGGTCTCCGGGTTCATCGCCTCGTCGCTCTCCTTCCCCAGGCCCGCCAGGATGCGGGAAAAGCCCAGCCGCGTCGCCAGGGTCAGCTGCAACTGGCTCGAGTGCTTGATCACCTTGCTCGAGTCCTTGGCCTCGATCGCCGCCTTCAAATCCGCCAGCGTCAGCAGCAGCCGCGACGCGAAGAAATCGTGGCTGTCTCGACGACCACTCGCCTTCTTCGGGTAGTGCTGGAATGAAAAAGTGTAGTTCTGCAAGAGCACGTCCTCAAATTCGTGGCCCTTCTTCAGGAAGTCGTACACGTTCTGCGGGAGCAGCACTCTCACGGGCTTGGCAAAATCCATGCGAAGGAAAGGCACGCCTTTCTCCTGGTGCTCTCGTTTCACGCTCTCGTTTTCACACTCTCTTTTCTCTCTTTTCCAAAATCTCTCTCTCCTGGTAGAAATCGTCGAAGCGGCGAAGCTCCGGATCCTCTGCGCCAGAGAAGGTCCACGTGGAAGTGCACGTCAGGGCGTTAGTGTTGCCCCGGACGCGGCCGCCGTAGGAGCTCTCCTTCACAGCCTTGCTCACGTCGCTAAGCCACAGCGGGTTGACGAAGCGCATCGTCATGGCCTCGTCGAAGAAAATGCGGACGTCGGTGGCCGGTCTTCCTTTGCAGCTCGTGCGAGCGCCTCTGAAGTCTCGAAGGTTCGTCACGATGCTGCAGTCCGCATTCTGGGCCTGGCTGGGCTTGAAGCAGAAGCAGTAGAGATCCTTCGCCATGGAGACGGTGAGTGGCGGTGAACCGAAGGGTGAGTGTCCGTTGAGGGTGGATGGTGAATGGTCAGCGCTGTCAATGGTGAGTGAAGGTGCTGAAGGATGCGAGCGGGATGGAAAACGGCATCGATGCTACGGCTCTTGCTTAGATAACACACCCCACAAACACCCAGCATGACACATGTGCATAAGCATCGAACCAGGGGAGTTCAAGCCATAACTAACCGGCTGCCTGAGAATTCAAACCACCGTTAATATCCATAATAACTTTGGTAAAGTGGATGGACTTGAGAGCAGCTGATCCAACCGACGTCCCAACTGATGTATTGCAACCATACTGCATCACATGAATTCTCAGGCAGTCTGTAATATCACGAAATGTGAATGATGACGATGTGCAACCAATGTAAGCTATGCTCAGTTATGTTTTTTCGATGTCGAAACTTACTTGAAACTCTCAGTGTTCTATCTTTTCCGTGATCTCCACGCTGTACATTGCTCCATGAACTGCCACTCAGAAGGCTCAGAGTCCAGCGGCGACCACTGCTCCCCACTGGACCCACTCCTCGGGTCGTCGACTCAGCCTCCACTCGCAACGCAATGGCTTCTCGGCCTCCAAAATCCGCCCATCTGCACCCTGCCTCCGGAAAAACAACTCAACGATGTCAGGTGTCACGCCAGGGCCTCGAGGAATCTTGTACTCGTTGTATGCGGTGTTGGACTCCAACTGTAGGCCAACTTCCGCCGTATTTGTGCTGCTTGCGGTGAAAAAAGGAGGAGAAAGCCGCACGACACGCCGTAGCTGTTTGACGTCGTCCTCGTCATACTCGCCCCGTCGCATGCAAGAGAGCCCGTCCTCTCTGCGAAGGCTTACTCCGAAACCACGCCGCACATATTTGGCAGCGCGTCCCATTGTATCCCTTCTCTCTGCCCACATCTTCGGAGGAACCACATTCACGCCACCGCGCACGGCTCGAAGAAATCGACTGGAGCCCCAAACAGAACGTCCATCGTACGCGGCGGCGGTGCTGTCCAAGTCGGCGAAAAGCATGACCGAGGCGAGGTCAAGGTGAGCCGTGAGCACTATTTGAACATGCCTGCCTGGAAACGGAGGGCACAGTGTTAGAGTGTTCGGGGTTCGCACGGCCACATGCTCGCCCAGAACCTCCTTCAACTCCCGCCGCAGCGCCTCGGCCTTGATGCCTGCCTCCTCAAGGCTGACAGCAGTGATATAGTAATCGACATCGGTACGTGCATAGGGTGCACGGCCGCCGTCCGAAAGCCACCACGACCAGTTCCCGTCCCTTCCGAAGCCACTTTCCTCACGATCGTACTCATCATCCACGAAGACGCCGTGAGTCCTCAGGATGGACGCCACTTCTGCGGCCAGAGAAGCTTTCTCGAAACCTAAGAAGCTCTCGATCTTTTCCACGAGAGGCTCCGGGAGTCGGCCAGCCAGATTCGGGCCAAGTGATCGTCTCCACATGCGAGCCGCGGATAGGAAAAGGCCGATCGCCTTACCGGCCATGTGGAGGCTGCTGTAGTCGATCTCGTCGTAGATGGGAACGGCCAAGCAAGCTGCAACAGAGCCACCGAAGGCGTACACTCCGGACGGAAGTTCAGCGCAAGCGGAAGCACCGGCGGTGAGGTGGAAAAGGGCCACGAACACAGCTTGACTGCTGGCCTGCCAAACGGCGTAACTTGGTTCCACCAAGCAGTGTGCCACATCGAACCGCTGCAAGATGTTACCACTGGCCTCTCCCATGAAGCTGAAGCCGTCCGATCGGAATAGCGGGCGGACTACGCCGCCTTGAATGCGAGGAGCGAAGGGGTGACTGTGTAAATATGCATGGCGATATTCGGCTTCTTCTGCAAAGTGGAGCACCAACGGACGAGGCAGAGGGGCATTCTTGAGACGAAGCTTGGACATCGGAAATTTTTATTGTACAACTAAGGTCGCAGTGGTGGACAAGATTTCTTCACTCAAACTGCGAACGGCGATGTGACGGAGTGTTGTATGACATCCTTCGCCGCATGTCTTTCATTCAAGAGAGGCAAGAGACGACATAGTCTTCAAAAGAGATTGAACTTCTTCTGCTGTTTTTTGGAGACCCTTATCTAACTTTTTTGCAATCATTTTTAAGTCTATGTCAGACATGCCACAATACAATCTGATGCCACGCATCTCTCTCAAATCATGCCTGGATTTCTGCAATCTCTCCCAGGCTTCTTCGTAGTCTTTTACTATTTTTTCATGACGTGCTTCGGCTTGAAGGAGCTCTTTGGAAATCGTTGAGCACTTTTTTTTTGCTTTCTTCACAGTATCAATATTAAATTTTATTTTTTTGAAACGTTGCATGGTGTCACCCAGTGTCTGAAAAAGCTCCTCGGTGTCGTTGGTTTCAGGAGTGGAACTGGAACTTTGCGCCGGCATCTCCTTTTGAGAAAGCAGATTTAAATTATGTTTGGCTCCACCGCCTTCGACCACCTCTAGCCGATTACTTGCGCAGTCCGCGGCAACACTCCACAAATGCAGCGATCCAGGTCTTGGATCCAAAATATCTGAGACTCATTTATCCTTGTTTCATATTTTAACACGACGCTGCGCGCCCATCAGAGACGGCGTTTACGAAATCCTAGAAGCTCGGTGAAACGCTACTCTACCACTGAGGCTGACTTGCATACCAAGCAGCAAATGAGAAACTGAAACGGCTCGTCAGCAGACCGCGTCTTGCGCCAGCACTGTTGGGTCTTCTCGGAGTTGCAGCGAGGGCAGCAGGAGACCACCGACAGGAACCGCAGAAGAGCCGCTCTCTCGTCCACAACCTCCCCGCCGTCTCCGAGAAAGCGCTCCTTCCAGGCCAGCAAACCCTGCCAGAAGTTCTCTCCCTCCGGCGAGGTGCACACGAAGGAGACCACGAGCTGCAGCAAGCCCAAGGGGCTCATGGTGGCGAGACTCACGTAGTCGCCGGCCTTCTGGATCTGATGCTCCCGGTGCTTGAAAGCGGAGAAGCCCGTCTCTCCGCCGGCCACGAGCAGCGTCAGTTCGGGGTTGTTGTGCACCCAAGGCAGGCTGGATGCGCAAACCAGGGCCGAGCGAAAGACCTGCATCTCCTTCAAGCGGGAGAAACAGAAGCGGAAGAGCTCCTTGGCCTCCTCGTCGTCGCCACTGACCCTCCGAAGCCTCTGCTTCACGTCCCCCAAAACCAGCGCCCCAAGCTTCTCCTCCATCGAGTCCAACTCCATGGGCGCCGCGACGGGCTCGACGGGCTTGTAGACGCTGGTCCCGGCGGCCATGAAGCGGATCTCGGAAAGGCCCGTGGCGGCCGCAGACTTCTTGGCGTAGGGCCGCCACTTCGACATGGCCTTGTCGCAAATCACCTTCCAGTGCGCCATGGAGTGCTCCGCGAGACTCGTCATCCTGCTCTCCAGCATGTCCGTGACCATCTCCACGAGGATGCGAGCCCCGCCCTCGAAGTGCTCGAAGCTCCTCTTGAGACCCGTCTGAGCGTCGAACTTGGAGCGAGAAAGCGCCATGCGGAACTCCAGCAGCACCCTCGCTCGAAGGTTCAAGAGTTTCAGCAGCTCTCGGCTCGTGGCGTTGATGACCTGCTCGTACCGCTCTTCGCTCGGCTGCTCCTTCGTCTCCATCGCTCTCTGCTCATCCGCCCTGGCCCTCACCTCCCTCTGCCTCCGCCGCCTCCTCGCAAGAATGGCCTCGTCAGTCTCATTTTGACCGTCAGCGACTCGCACGGCCAGAGCGGCGCGGTGACCAGCCCTCCTCTGCAAAGCCAGCAGCAGCGCCTTCTCATCAGGCACGGTCTTGTGGTCCGAGAACTGCAGAGCCGCCACGGCGAGAGAGTGAGGGTTCTCGCTCCGCACCTCCTCGGGACAGTCACGATTGGTGCGGTACTTGGAGACCACGTTCGTCCACAGCAGCCTGCGATGCATGTCTCCACCGCCCCACTGCTCCCTGTCGCAGAACACACCGTCCACGAACCGAGCCTTCGTCGTCTTCTTCATGGTGCCCACCGCCAAGGAGTGCATGAAGGACGAGGCCGACGACTCCATGGCTGCTTCCCCAAGAGCTGAAAAGTCTAAACTGCTGTACCGATGGAGCCGAAACAAAGCCCATAAGACCCATGACACTTGCACGTGTGACAGCGGAGATATCTGACAGCACTTCAAGCCCGTGCAATCGAAACCGCCCAAAGCAGAACTCTCAAACCACGTCAGTATGTAAATGCCTGGTTGCACGTCCAGTGATCAGTGTATGGGCCAACAGTACTGCAATGTATACGATGGTGTGTGCGTCCCCGGTGGAGGACATTGCGATAACTCAAGCGACTGCCAACACGAAGCCATTTCTACATGGTGTGATGTACGTCATACAACTTTCGGGGATAATTACAAAGGGTACGGTGGAAAACATCTCTGCGTCCCACCAATGCAATTAGATCTGTACAGCGCGTGTGAAGTTCCAGGACCGAATCAACCGAATCCGTGCGGTGCTCGAGAAAACAACAAACTTCGGTGTACGGAAACGCCGTACCATGGTAGTTTGTGTCTGATGCCGAACATGCCATCTCCCTGGGAGCGGCCACCAATTTGTATTGGCTCCAACTGTCCGCCGTAAGCAGCGGGACCATCTAGCCCCTTATGGGCGTAGCAGAAGAATCCGAATGAACGCAGAGACCCTCGTGGCTCGCACTGGCCGCCAGGCTTGCGTCCAAACATCGCGCGTTTGTGCAGGGTAATACACAAAAGAGAGCTCAAAGCTCTGTATTACTTCGCCCAAACCTTTGGGCTTTTTTCAGTATGGATCGTATCACTGCAGCCCTAACGCACTGCCGCCGTGACGAACAGGGCCTGCTCAAAATCAGCGACCTTTGGTCGGAGGCCAAGTCGGCGCATCATGGTGTCAGCAAGCTGCTCAAACGCCACGTCGCGCTTTCGGGGGCGGTCATTATTCGCAAGGGAGGCTGCAAACACCGAGGATCCTATGCTCCGGATGACGTGGCACGGCAGCTGGCTCAGCTCATTCCGCACAGGCTTTTATGGCAGGCTCCGGGTCAAAGCAACGCGGCGGAAACTCACCTCAGTGGCGACGCAGTGGACGTTGTGGAGGCCACAAATGCAGTGGATGCAGAGGAAATCAGCCCAGCAGACACAAGCGACTCAGGGGTGCCCGAACAGAACTCGGGGGTCACCGAGCCCACT
>Ga0315292_10001573_pt1 | contig 12318 bp, 11 predicted proteins | sample YL17G13_0_MG_FD_204029 | JGI IMG/M metagenome (GOLD analysis project Ga0315292, IMG submission 204029) | Sediment microbial communities from Yellowstone Lake, YNP, Wyoming, USA - YL17G13_0 | ecosystem: Environmental > Aquatic > Freshwater > Lake > Sediment | place: USA: Wyoming | collected... | reverse complement strand
TGCCGACCACGCCGACGGTGCGGATGATGCCCTGGTCGTCCACCGATTCCTGCGAGAGCAAGCCGTTGACCCCGAACGGCACGCCGACGGTCAACGCCGTGACCGCCGAGGCCACCTGCAACCTGATGGCATCATGGCGCTCGACGCCGACCTTGAAGCTGAGATGATCGCCGTCCGCCACGAACCCGGTGGGCGCGTCGAGCGTGGCCAGCGACGGCTGGAGCCAGGCCCTCACCCGGTACCGGCCCCCGAGCAGCGATTCCACGCTGAAGTTGCCGCCGCCATCGGTGGACACGACGATCGAGCCGCTCTCGGTGCCGACGAAACGCTCGATGAGCACCGTCGCCCCGCCCACCGCGCCATCGGGGCCGACGACCGTGCCGCTCACGCTCGACCGGCCGCCCTGCACCGGGACCTGACGGGGGGACGTCCGGCCGTCAGCCTTCCGCAGCACCACCGAGCGGGTGTCGGGGATACGGAAGCCGGGTGGCGGCTGCAGGAGGGACGGACGATCGGGCACCGTGTCGGTCGGGGTCGGGCTCAAGGTGGTCGTGCTGCCGACGAGGGCGCGCGACGACGAATTGGAGCACGCCGTCAGTGGCACCGCGATGAGCACGAGCAGCGACATGGCGCCGAGGCGCCGGCTTCGGAGATGTGGGTGATCCATCGAATCCTTCGGCGGCCGATCGGCCCTACTCCACTGGGGGAGTGTAGAACGATGCCACCCGAACGCCCGGAATGGGCGTCACCCCCCATGCCCGCCGAGGAGCGCCCCATGTCCAGCCCCACCGCCGTCACCCGGGGCGGTCCGGTCACCGGCCTGCTCAAGCACGGTGTGTTGCTGTTCGCCGGCATCCCGTATGCCGCTCCTCCCACCGGAGCGGACCGCTTCCGACCACCCGAACCGGCCGAGCCGTGGGCCGCACCTCTCGACGCCACCCGGTTCGGACCGGTGGCCTGGCAGCAGGGCACCATGTTGGGCGGGCTCCTCGGAACGAGTTCGATGAACATGGACGAGGACTGCCTGCGCCTCAACGTGGCGACGCCAGCCGTCGACGATGCCCGACGCCCCGTCATGGTGTGGATCCACGGAGGCGGCTTCACCAGCGGGAGCGGCTCGACGCCCTGGTACAACGGCGCGTCGTTCGCCGCGCGCGGCGATGTCGTGGTTGTGAGCATCAACTACCGGCTCGGCGCCCTCGGATTCCTCCACCTGGCCGAGATCGGCGGCGACGATCACGCATCGTCCGGGCTGCTCGGCATCCTCGATCAGGTCGCCGCCCTGCGATGGGTGCGGGACAACATCGCCGCCTTCGGAGGCGACCCCGACAACGTCACCATCTTCGGGGAATCGGCCGGGGCCATGAGCGTGGGCACGCTGCTCGGGCTCCCGGCGGCCCACGGACTGTTCCACAAGGCCGTCGCCCAGAGCGGCGCGGCGGCCAACGCGCTGCCCGCCGCCACCGCCGCCGAGGTCACCGCCACGTTCCTCTCCGCTTTCGGCACGACCGACCTCGAGGCGCTGCTCGCCGCGTCCCCCGAGGCCCTCGTCGAGGCCCAGAACGTCGTTTCGGCCGAGCTGCTGGCCAACCCGGGTCGACTGGCCGGCCCCGACGGGATCGCTCTCGGCATGCCGTTCCAACCGGTGCTCGACGGCATCGAACTGCCCGAGTCCCCGCAGGCCGCCATCGAACGGGGCCTCTCGGCCCATGTCCCCCTGATCGCCGGCACGAACGCCGACGAGTGGAACCTCTTCCACCTCATGAGCCCCGGGGGCATCGACGACCCCGATCTCCTCCGGCGAGTCGACCACCTGGTCAGCGACGGCGCATCGCTGATCGACACCTACCGGACCGCCCGGCCCGGCGCCACCGCCGACGCGCTGTGGTGCGCCGTGTTGACCGATCACGTCTTCCTCATGCCCGCCCTGCGCATGCTCGAGGCCCAGGCCGCCCATCAGCCCGATCACACCTTCCAGTACCTCTTCAGCTGGGCGTCACGCGCCTTCGACGGCCGACTCGGCGCCTGTCACGCCCTCGAGATCCCGTTCGTGTTCAACACCCTCGCCCAGCCCGGGGCCGGCATGTTCCTCGGCGACGGGGTCGATCCGGGCGACCTCGCCCTCGCCATGCACGATGCCTGGATCGCCTTCGCCCACATCGGCGACCCGGGTCACGCCGGCCTGCCCGGGCCGTGGCCGGCGTTCAGTGCCGACCGCCGCCAGGTGCTCGAGTTCGACGACACCATCAGGGTGATCGACGATCCAGGATCGGCCGAGCGCCGGATCTGGCAGGCCGACGCCGAGCGCCGGGCCCCGGTCGACCCGCGGTGACGACGCCGACGACGGGCCGGGCGACAGATCCCCGAGCCGCCGTCGTGCTGCTCAGCGGTGGCCTCGACAGCGCGACCTGTCTGGCCATCGCCGCCGAAGACGGCTTCACGCCAGTCACCCTCAGCTTCCGCTACGGCCAACGTCACGAGGTCGAGGTCGAGGCGGCGCGTCGCCTCGCGGCGCGCGCCGGGGTCGAGCACGTCGTGTGCGACATCGACCTGCGCACGTTCGGCGGATCGGCCCTGACTGCCGACATCGACGTGCCCAAGCACGACGATGTCGACGACATCGACGACTCGGTGATCCCGGTGACCTACGTGCCGGCCCGCAACACCATCTTCCTCGCCTTCGCCCTGGCCCTGGCCGAGGTATGGGGCGCCGCCGACATCTTCATCGGAGTGAACGCTGTCGACTACAGCGGCTACCCCGACTGCCGGCCCGAGTTCGTCGCCGCCTTCGAGGCCATGGCCAACCTCGCGACCCGGGCCGCTGTCGAAGGCACCACACCCCTCACCATCCACACGCCCCTGATCGCCCTCACCAAGGCCGACATCATCCGGCGCGGCGTGGCCCTGGGCGTCGACTACGCCCTCACCACCAGTTGCTACGACCCCGCACCCGACGGCCGGGCCTGCCGACGGTGCGACTCGTGCCTGTTGCGGGCGAAGGGGTTCGGCGACGCCGGCATCACCGACCCCACGCGCTATCAGCACTGACGCGGCCCGAGCCCCGCGGCGTAACCTCTTCGGGTTCCGAACACCGATCACGAGGTCACCGTGCCCTACGCCGTGAAGGAGATCTTCGCCACTCTGCAAGGCGAGGGAGCCAACGCGGGCCGGGCCGCGGTGTTCTGCCGGTTCGCCCGGTGCAACCTCTGGAGCGGACACGAAGCGCACCGGGCCACGGCGATCTGTCAGTTCTGCGACACCGACTTCGTGGGCACCGACGGGCCGGGCGGCGGACGCTTCGCGACCCCGTCCGAACTGGCGCAAGCGGTGGAGGCCGAGTGGGTCGGATCCGGCGAGCGTCACCGACTGGTGGTGTGCACCGGGGGCGAGCCGCTCCTGCAACTCGACGAGTTCGCCATCGACGCGTTGCACGAGCGCGGCTTCGCCATAGCCATCGAGACGAACGGCACCCTGCCCGTGCCCCCCGGCGTCGACTGGGTGTGCGTGAGCCCCAAGGCGGGCGCCGATCTCGTCGTCACCGAGGGCGACGAACTGAAGCTCGTGCACCCCCAGGCCGGCGCCGAGCCCGAGCGCTACGAGCAACTCGCCTTCCGTCACTTCTTCCTGCAGCCGATGGACGGGCCCGACCGCGACCGCAACACGGCCGCGGCCGTCGCCTACTGCCTGGCCAGCCCGCAGTGGCGCCTGAGCGTGCAGACCCACAAGACGATCGGCATCCGATGACCAGCCCGGCGCACCGCATGGAACTGTTCAAGGAGTTCGGCTTCGAGGCCGCCCACCTGTTGCCCAACGTGCCCGACGGTCACAAGTGCGCCCGGCTGCACGGGCACTCGTTCCGGGTCGAGGTCCAGGTCACCGGCGAGATCGGTCGACCGAGCGGCTGGGTCATGGACTTCGCCGATCTGCGGGCCGCATGGTTACCGCTGCACGAGCAGCTCGACCATCGCTACCTGAACGACGTGCCCGGCCTCGACAACCCCACCAGCGAGGTGCTCGCCGCGTGGATCTGGGACCGGCTCGAACCCGGGCTCCCCGGTCTGAGCGGCATCATCGTGCGCGAGACCTGCACCTCGGGCTGCCGCTACCGCGGCCCGACGCCGAGGGAACCATCGGTCGAAGACGGATTGCGGGGCTGAAGCTACGGTTCGCGGTTCTGCCCCCCACGTTGTCGCGCTGAGCGCGACTTCACGACGCCGAAACCGAAGGTGGGCCGGAGTCGGAGTCGGAGTCGGAGTCCGAGTCGGAGTCGGGGTCGGGCACCGCCATGGCCGCCACGTCGAGCCAGGCCTCGGTGGCGGCGGCGAGCTCCGAACGGGCGAAGGCCAGCCGCTGCGGATCAACCGGTTCGACTGCCACGACCGGCGCGCGAACGGCGGCGAGGTAGTCCTCGTACGAGGCGAGCCCCATGCGGTCGAGCACCAGGTGCTCGGTCAGGTCGAGCTCACTGGCCCGCTCGCGGGCCGCCGCCTTCCCGAACCGGCCGGCCGCCTTCGCTCGGGCCTGCACCAGATCGGCATGGATCGCCTCGACGCGTGCGACGTCTTCGCCGTCGAATGAAGGTGCTGCGGCCAGGCCGTCCTGCTGATCGAGGGCCGTCAGGTCGGCCTGGGCGCGGGCCAGGCGCTTGAGGGCGTCGATGGTCTCCTGCTCGGCCCACGACAACGCCGCCGGCGTGGGGGCCCCGCCGCCGATCGGCCCATCGGCCGGCGGGACAGGGTCAAGTCGGGGAGTCTCAGCCATGGCCATGAGGGAAGCAGCGGTTCCGGAGCAGTCGGGTTGGGGGTGCCAACATGAGCGGTGGCGACCTCGCTACCCGCCACTGTTGCGCCGAAGGCGACCGGGTGGCAAGGATCAGTTGGGGTCCTGATCATCGCTCATGACGGCGGCCGGCGTGGGGAGCTTCGGCTCGGCCGGCATCCCGTTGCGCGCGTCGGCGTCATTCGTCGGTCTCGGTTCCCTGACCCCGAGGGTCAGATCTCGGCTGACCCGAAGGGTCAGATCTCAGCTGGTCGACCCGGGCGATCAACTCGCCGACCTCGGCGTCGAGTGCGGCCAGGGCATCCTCGGGTGAGCGACGCCCTCGACCGGGATCGTCGGGGCGTTCGTGGTCGACGGCGGCGACGATCTGATCCTCAGCGGCGGCGTCGGGCTCAGGCGCCGGCTCAGGTGCCGGACCAGGCGTGGGTCCGTCAGCGACGACCGGTTCGAGTCGACGACGTCGTCGGGTGAGGAGCAAGGCGGTCAGCCCGAGTGCGAAGACGACGCCGACGGCGATGAGCAGGGGCCGGGTGCGATCGAGCGACGACGACGATGTCGCCGGCCCCCCAGGGGCGATGGACGAGGGTGCCGGCTCCTCGGGTACGACGGCCCGCTGGAACCAGTCGAGCGCGCCGAGCACCGACGCGCCGGTGATCGTCGAGCCGTCGGCCAGCGTGAAGGTGCGCCGCAACCCGATTCCGAGGGCGGCGGCATCGCCGAGGGGCAGGCCCAACACCGTGGCCACACCCTCGAGGTCGATCACGACCTTGGCCGGAGCGCCGGGATCACCCGGCGGCAGGCCCTGGATCAGCCAGGACCGATCGCCGCTGACGTCGTCGGGGAGCCCGCCGATTCCCTTCAGCGTGGCGATCGCTCCGGTCGACCGGTCGATGTGCACGGCAGACGGGATGGCACCGGACGGCGTGAAGCCGGGCATGAAGGTGACATCGTCGCCGGCACCGACGACGGCCTGGCCGGCGATCACGGCGGGCACCCGGTCGGTTTCGTCGACGACGAGGGCCCGGTTGACGACCGACACGGTCGGTGGCGCACCCGGTACTGCGACGATCGGGACACCGGTGGGCTGGAGGCCTCCGGGGGCCACGGCCGGCTCGGCCCACGCCGTGGCCGGGAGCAGCCCATCGGTGACCCGGCCGAGGAACGCGTCGAGGGCGTAGGCCGGCGAGCCGCTGAGCCGGGCCGGATCGTCATCGATCTGCGCCTCGACCCAGAGCGCTGGATTGACCATCGAAGTCGTGACGGGGACGTCGATCAGCACTGAATCTGCGGCGAACGTCGCCCGGGTCGCCCCCGCGGCCGTCCACCGGATGCCGTCGGCGCTGGTCTCGACGGTGCCGGCCTCGACACCCGCGGAGCTCGTGAACGAGGCCCGGGTGCGGTCACCCACCGGGTCGCCCACGACCACCGACACGCGATACGCGCCGGCGGGCAGGGCGAAGGCCGCGGCGAAGGTCACCGTGACCGATCGTGACCCGTCGGAACCGACCCCGGTGGCGTCGGCCGCGGCTGCCATCTGGATGGCCAGGGCCGGCTCGGTCGAACCGGCCACCGTCGGGGGCAGGAAGGCGATGATCGACCGGGGGAACGGGGTCGCCGTCTGGGCGCCGACGAGGGGTGGCGGGCCGGCACTCACGAGCAGCGCCGCGGCCAGGGCGCCCACCCCGATCGCCGTGAACCTCGTTCGACTGCGGACCAACGCACTTCCTCCTGGGGGGCCGGGCTGCCGGGGGGCCGGGCGATGGTCGCGGTGACCGCGCTGGTCGGCAGCGTAGTGATCTGCCTAGCGCAGCCCGAGCACCTCGGTGACGCCGTACACCACCGACATGGTCAGGACCGACCAACCGAACAGCTGGCGAACCATGGTGTCCGAGGCGGCGAACGACAACCGGGCGCCGACCTGCGCCCCGGGGATGACCCCGATCACGAGGGGAATGGCGAAGCGCCAGGCGATGTGACCGAGCACGGTGTGGGTGATCAGCGCCGGCAGCGAGAAGATGGCCACCGCCACCAGGCTCGAGCCGACGGCGAGCTTCATCGGCAGCCGCAGCAGCCCGGTGAACGCCGGCACCATCACGATGCCGCCTCCGACTCCGAGCAGACCGGCCAGCGCACCGGCTCCGGCGCCGACGGCCATGAGCAGGGGCACGCCGAGCCGGGCATCGACGGGCATGGCGTCGGGATCGACGACCTCGGCGTCGAGGTCCCCCTCGGCCGAGACGATGCCCTCGGCCACATCGCCCTCGGCGCCGGCGGCCGGCACGGTGGCCAGCACCGACGCCGAGCGGGACGATCGGATCACCGAGGTGCCACTGAACGCCATCAGCCCGGCGGTGAGCACCATCAGGTAATGGCCGTCGATGTGGTCCGACGTCACCGCCCCGAGGGCCGCGAAGAGGCCGCCGGTGAAACCGCACACGAGGCCGACCCGCCAGCTGACGAGGCCCTCCTTCGCGTACCGGTAGGCGCCCGATATCGAGCCGGGGAGGATCGCCGGCACCGTCGAGCCCACACCCTCGATCGGGGTGGCCCCGAGCACGCGGATCGCCGGCGTGGTGAGCACGGCTCCGCCGATGCCGAACATGCCGGCCAGCACGCCCGAGCCGAAGCCGAGCACGAGCGCCGCCACCGATGTCCAGGTCACGAGGTCGCCCACCGGTCAGGTGTCGAGCTCGGGGCAGGCTTTTCGCGGCGACACGGGCTCAGGTCGCGAACCGGTCGAGCCAGGCCAGCAGGTTGGCAGTGATCTCGTCGCGGTTCGTCTCGTTGAACACCTCGTGGCGGGCGCCCTGGTGGTAGTCGGTCGTGATGTCGGCCACCCCCGCATCGCGGTAGCGCTGCTCGAGAAGCTCGAGTAGCGCCAGCTCGAAGTTGAGCGGATCGGCGGATCCGGCCACCACGTAGATCGGGAGGTCGGACCGGATGCCGGCGAGGGTCTCGGGGTCGCCGAGCGGGGGGGCGGCCGCCACCATGCCCCTCGTCGCCGCCGCGTCGATGCCGAAGCCACACAACGGGTCGGCGATGTAGACATCGACTTCGGCCTCGTCGCGGCTCAGCCAGTCGTAGGAAGTGCGGCCCGGCTCGAACCCGACGTTCAGCGCGGTGAGGTCGGCCGGGCCGTCGGGGTCGAACGTGGCGGCGGCCAGGTCGACGGCGGTGGTGCCCGAGAGCACCAGGGCGTCGATGTCGGCGCTGTGCTCGAGCACGTACTGCTGGGCGGCGAACGACCCCATGCTGTGCCCGAGCAGCACCCGAGGCCGGCCGGGTTGCTCATCGGCGATCAACTGGTTGAGTCGCGCCAGGTCATCGACGAGACCGTTCCAGCCGCCGGCTCCCATGTCGCCGAGGCCGCCCTCGCCGATGTGGCGGCCGGTCGCCGTGAGGCCGTGAGCCCGATGGTCGTTGGCGTACACCACCCAACCCGCGGCCGTGAGGGCCTCGGCGAGGCGGGCATAGCGGCCGGCGTGCTCGCCCATGCCATGAGCGATCTGCACGCAGCCGACGATGTCGACACCAGCCGGGGGGCTCCACCGGTAGGTGTGGATCGCGAGCCCGTCGGCGGCGGCAAAGGTGAACGTCGTCGTCTCCATACCGAGGTTCTACACCACACGGTTCGCGCCTTCCCGCCCGGCCGGGCGGGCGCCCCGAGACCGGTGACGGGGTCGCGTAGGCTTGCCCGTCGTGCCCCGCCGTCGAATCGTCTCCTGGTCGCTGGCCGTCGCGGCCGTGGTCGCCGCCACCGGTCTGGTGGCGTGGCGGCAACGACGTGGTGGCGCCGGCGCCGTCGGTCAGACCAGCCGCACGGCCCGCAATGCCCGGCTCGCCCGGCTCGGGGTGCAGGCCGGTGGCGGCCTGGCGATGCATCGGGCCCGGCGGGTCTTCGCCGACGCCGCACGCCGCGAATCGCTCGACACGGCGTTCGAGCTGAAGACGGCCGAGCAGGTCACCGGCGCCCTCGGTCAGATGAAGGGCGCTCTGATGAAGCTCGGCCAGATGGCCAGCTACCTCGACCAGGGCCTGCCCGAGCACGTGCGCAGTGTGCTGGCCGACCTGCAGACCGGTGCGCCACCGATGAGCCCGGAACTCGCCGCCGACATGGTGCGGACCGAGCTCGGGGCCGACCCCACCAAGGTCTTCGCCGCATGGGACCCGGTGCCGCTGGCCGCCGCGTCCATCGGCCAGGTGCACCGGGCCATCACCCACGAGGGCGTCGCCGTCGCCGTCAAGGTGCAGTACCCGGGTGTCGAGCAGGCCATGGGCGCCGACCTCGACAACGTGGGGCTGCTCTTCGCCGGCATGGCCCGGGTGTTCCCCGGCCTCGACCACAAGCCCCTCGTGGCCGAATTGCGGGACCGGCTCGTCGAGGAGCTCGACTACGCCAACGAGGCCACGAACCAGCGCCTGTTCGCCGCGTACTACGAGGGCCATCCGACCATCCACGTGCCCCGGGTGCACGATCGCTACTCGACGAGCCGGGTGCTGACGACCGATCTCGCCGTCGGCGTCGGTCTGTCCGAGGCCGCGACGTGGGACCAGCACCAGCGCAACCTGGCCGCCGAGACGATCTACCGTTTCGCCTTCGGCAGCCTCTACCGGCTCGACATGTTCAACGGCGACCCGCATCCGGGCAACTACCTCTTCCGCCCCGACGGGCACGTCACCTTCCTCGACTTCGGCCTGGTCAAGCACTTCACGAAGGCCGAGCTCCAGGTGTTCGGCGACATGATCAAGGCGATGGTGATCGATCACGACCCGGCCGAGTTCCGCCGGATCATCGAGGACGCCGATCTGCTCAGACCTGGTATGGCGTTCACCGATGCCGAGGTCGTCGCCTACCTCGGGCACTTCTACGACTTCGTGCGGGACGACCGCGAATACACCATCACCCCCGAGTTCTCGTCCGAGAGCGTGCGTCGGTTCTTCGACACGGGCGGGCCGTATGGCGAGATCATGCGCGCCGCCAACGTGCCCCCGTTCATGGCGATCATCCAGCGGATCAACCTGGGCCTGTACGCCATATTCGGCGAGCTGCACGCCACCGCGAACTGGCGACGGCTGGCCGAGGAGCTCTGGCCATTCGTCGATGGGCCCCCGTCGACCGCGATGGGGCGCCAGATCGCCGAATGGCGCCAGATCATCGAGGAAGAGGCCGATGAAGAACAGGCGTCATGACCGTATGAGGCGCGCCAAGTCCTGGGCCGCCATCGCCGTGGCCCTGTTCATCATGGCGGCGGGAACGGGCGCGCTCGATGTCTCGCCGGCGGCGGCCGGCAACAGCAGCCCGGGCACCCTGCTGCCAGTTTCGAAGGTGAAGGTCACCCGGGCCGTGCCCTACACCGAGGTCGACGGCACGACGTTGACACTCGACATCTACCAGCCCGACGACGGGCGTGCGGGTCGTCCAGGCATCATCCTGATCCATGGCGGCGCCTGGACCGATGGCCAGGCCAAGGACATCGCCGACGAGGCCAAGCTGATGGCCCGCGAAGGCTGGGTCGCCTTCAGCGTGAACTACCGGCTGGCCGATGACTCGACCTCCACGTGGCCCGAGGCGCTCTCCGACGTCCAACGGGCGACCCGCTGGGCCGGGGCCAACGCCGACACCTACGGCATCGACAGCCAGAAGCTCGCCGCTCTCGGCGTCTCGGCTGGTGGACACCTGGCGGCCCTGCTGGCCGAGGTCGGCACCGCGGTGGATGGCAGTGGCAAGAAGCTCGACGATCCGAACCCTCCCGTGACGGTCAAGGTCGTGGCCGCCTGGTCACCACCGACCGAGCTCGCGGGGCTCGTGCCTCCGACCGATGGTGGCGTCCCCACCGATTGCGTCGACGACAAGGCCTGCGGCCTGTTCTGGCGTCTGCCGCTCGTGGAGAACTTCCTCGGCTGCCTCCCCGAGCAGTGTCCGGCCCGCTACTTGGAGGCGTCGCCGGTCTCGAGGGTCGGCCCCACGACGGCGCCCATCTGGTTTGCCAACGCCACCAACGAAATCGTCGGGCTGCCGCAGGCCGAGGCGCTCGACGAGGCGCTCACCGCGGCCAAGATCGAGCACCACCTCGAGGTGGTGCCCGGCTCGCAGCACGCCACGGGCTACAAGTCGAAGGTGTGGAACACCATGATGCCGTGGCTGGCCACGCAACTCGGCGTGGCCGAGCCGCCGCCCGTCAGCTTCGCCGAGCGCAACATCCTGCTCAACCCCATCGTCGTCATCGCCGTCGTGATCGGGCTCGCCCTGCTCATCGTCCTGCTGGCCGTTGCGCTCCGCGACGACGAGGGGGAGATGTGAGCGCGGCGTCGGCGGCCCGATCAACGTGGTCGACCTGGGTCGATGCCCGCTGCATCGACATCGACGAGTCCGGTCGGTGGCGTTCGTTGCGGTCCTTCGACGCCGCCGGGCCGACGGGTCGCCTCATCGATGCATCCGGCACCCCGGGCCGCCCCGTGGTGTCGTTTGCGTCGAACGACTACCTCGGCCTCACCCAGCACCCGACGGTGAAGGCGGCGGCGATCGCGGCCGTCGAGCGATGGGGCGCCGGCTCGGGGTCGGCCCGCCTGGTGGTGGGGTCCCGCCCGGTGCACCACGATCTCGAGGCGGCCTTGGCCGAGTGGCGCCAGACCGAGTCGGCCCTGCTCTTCCCGACCGGCTTCGCCGCCAACCTGTCGGTGCTGGCCACGTTCGGCGGGCCGGGCGTTCGCGTCATCTCCGACGAGCTCAACCATGCGTCGATCATCGACGGCACGCGCCTGGCCCGCGCGGACGTCGCGATCTACCGGCACGGCGACGCCGAACACCTGGCCGCCCTGCTCGACGCGGCGCGCGCCGACGGCGTGGCCCGCACGATCATCGTCTCCGACACGGTGTTCTCGATGGACGGGGATGTGGCCCCGCTCGACGAGATCGTCGACCTCGCTCGCCGCCACGGCTCGCTGCTCGTGCTCGACGAGGCCCACGCCGTGCTGGGACCGGCGCCGGACCTCGCCGGCATCGACGCGGTGCGGGTCGGCACGCTGTCGAAGGCCCTCGGCTCGCTCGGCGGCTTCGTCGCCGCGCCGCGCCGATTCGTCGACCTGCTCATCAACGTCGCCCGACCGTTCATCTTCACGACGGCGTCGACGCCGGCCGACACGGCGGCGGCCCTCGCGGCCGTCGGCATCGACGCCTCGGCCGAGGGCGACGCGCTCCGCAACCGGCTGCGCGCCCACATCGAGCGGATCGCCCCCGGTCATCCGTCACCGGTGATCCCGGTGGTCGTCGGCGACGAACGCGCCGCGGTGGCCCTGTCGGCGGCGCTGCTCGACCGGGGGCTGCTCGTGCCGGCAATCCGCCCGCCCACCGTTCCCGCCGGCGCATCCCGCCTGCGGATCGCCCTCTCGGCCGCCCATGCCTCCGACCAGATCGAGGCGCTGGCGTCCGCGCTCGCCGAGCTTCACCCCATTGCGCCATGATCGAACCCCTTCCGGCGCGCCGCCGCCACGAGCCACGCGCGTCGCCACCCCCCGTATCGGAGGCATCGTGAACGATCA
>Ga0315292_10001572_pt1 | contig 12319 bp, 13 predicted proteins | sample YL17G13_0_MG_FD_204029 | JGI IMG/M metagenome (GOLD analysis project Ga0315292, IMG submission 204029) | Sediment microbial communities from Yellowstone Lake, YNP, Wyoming, USA - YL17G13_0 | ecosystem: Environmental > Aquatic > Freshwater > Lake > Sediment | place: USA: Wyoming | collected... | reverse complement strand
ATCAACCAGCATGCCATCGACAATTTCCCATATCCTGGTAACTCTCGGAAGGATTTCCTGCTCGTGGGTGAAAATAATGGTAATACCCTGAGTCTTTTGACTGATACGTGCACAGAGTTTTGTTTTCTCCTCACAGTCAAGCGAGCTGAATGGTTCGTCAAGGAGCAGAAGATCGTAGTTTTTTGCGAGTATGCAGGCAAGGTGGAGCCTGTTGAGTTCACCCCGGCTTAAGGAAAGTGGGGGGATATCCCGTTTTCCGGACAGTCCGGTGGCGCCAAGGATATCATCCGGAGCAACCCCCCAGGATGAGCATTCTTCAGTGACAGTAAGGCCGGTCACGTGAAGTTCCGGGAACTGGAGGGAGAGCATGGATGAGGTAATCTCTTCTTTATTTATGGATCCACCGGACAAGGGAAAGAGCCCGGCAATCATGAGAGCCAGCGTTGACTTCCCGCTCCCCACATCTCCACTCACCAGGTGCACACCTTCTTCAAATGTTCCGGACGCAGCCAGGGACCAGTGGTTGCGAATTGCAGAGACCCGGTTTAAGGTGATTTTGATCATCAGCACCCCCATAAGAGCGGATAATAGGATGTGCCTTTGAGAAGAGGAACGACATCGTGCGGTGATCCGTTATGGATAACCCGCCCCGAATCAAAAAAGAGAAGATGATCACTCTGAATTGCCGTGTCCATCTGTTGCGTGCAGCGGATTGTGTATTTTGCTCCCGATGATCTGATGGTCTGCTCATTCAGTACCTTGAAATGTGCATCAAGGTGTGAATCATATTCATCAAGCACCAGCACCTTTGGGTGGTGGATAAGTGCTGCGGCAAGCGATACGAGAATTTTTTCACCGCCGGATAACTCACGAACCGCTCTTTTTAAAAGATGTGTGATCCCCATTGTTTCTGCGTATGATTTCATGGCAGAATCAACGGAATCGCAGGCATCATGACGAAAACGAAGCGGGGATGCAATTTCATCAGATACGTTTACAAAAAGGAGATTCCGGTCAGGATATTCATTCACCCAGCCGATATCGGTCTGTCGGGGCGGTGCATCATCAATTACTATTGTACCGGAATCCGGCAGTATAATCCCGGCACAAATCCTGAGAAACGTGGTTTTCCCGCTGCCATTTGCACCAATAATTGTGGTGATGCCAGGCTTGATGGTGAGTGTGTCAATCGCCAGGTTCCGGTAGTGGAGGTTTTCAATGGATATCATGTGAGTCTTTGTGCAATCCTGTAGGTGGCATACAATTTTATCGCATCACCCGGGATGAACGGGAGCACTCCGCTGATAATCGCCGGTGCGAGCCCCAATGTAAGGGAATACGTCAGCCATGCAACACCGAAGATGTAGATAACGATGGTACCAGCGATAAGTCCCGTAATCCGGATGGTTTCAGATTTATGTTCATAAGCAAGCCCGACCACGAGAGCGGCAAAAATAAACCCGATAAGGTAACCTCCGGTCGGCCCCAGAAGGATGCCAATCCCGGTGACGCCGGTATGATAAACCGGTAGTCCCAGAGCACCGAGAAGCACATAGAGCGATACCGGGATCACGGCGTATCGCTTCATTACTGCGCCGGCGAGTAACACAAAGAGTGTCTGCAGGGTCAAAGGAACCGGGAAAAAGGGTATGGAGACCCATGCACCAAGGCTGATAAGCCCGATAAATGCAGCAGAGTATGCAATAATCCTTGCTTTTTCCAGGTCCCCGAACATCGTCAACCATAAAAAAATAGTATGGTTGACGATAAAAACGTGCCTCTAACGTTTACTGCTGGTAACAGTCACCAGAGATAACCCGCTCAAGCTTCCCGTTATCTTTTCGTATGATGAGTGCGCCGAACTCATCGATATCGATTGCATCGCCTTCGAAGCTGTTTTTCAGTGTCCTGATCTGCACCCGGTTTTCAAGGGTGCAGGAAAGACTTTTCCATTCCCTGACGATTGCTTCGTATTCGCCACTTTCGATAAGGAGGTACCGGCTCTCGAACTCCTTGAGGATGCGTGCGAGAAATGACGCACGGTCCACTTCATGCCCGACTTCGGCACTGATAGAAGTGATATCTTTTTGTAACGCGGGAGAGAACTGGTTCAACGGGACATTTACATCAATGCCGATGCTTAAGAGGCAGTAGTGAACCGAGTCTGCTTCTGCAGCAAGCTCTAACAGGAGACCGGCAACTTTTTTATTGCCAATGAAGATATCATTTGGCCATTTGATCAGGGCACCGAGGTCAAACTCTTTGCGGATTGCCCGGGCAATGGCAATGGATCCTGCCATCGTGATCATGAAGATATGGTCAATCGGCACACGGGGTTTGAGCACGATTGTGATCCAGATGCCTCCACTGGGAGAAACCCACGCCCTTCCCATTCTCCCTATACCGCCGGTCTGTTCTTCGGCAATGATCACCATACCGTGCATCTTCCCGACATCTCCTTCAGAGCACATCTGTTTACCTACCCAGATGGTAGAAGGTGTATTCTCGAGATAACGGATTTTTTTACCGATAAACTGTGTTTTTAATTTTTTGTGGACTTCATAGGGAAGGAGTTTATTGCTTGTGGCCTTGAGTTTGTAGCCCTCTTTTTGTGATGAGATGATGTCATACCCCATCCCCCGCAACTCTTTGATATGTTTCCAGACCGCAGACCGGGTGATTCCCAGTTCGTTGCTGATCGTTTCACCAGAGAGGGGAACATCTGATCGTTCGAGGATTTCAAGTACTTTGAATGCAGAATCCGGCATACCATTCACCGTTTTGAACTGATTTGTTCTGAAGGAAGCGGGCAGGGATCCTTCCCGCACACCTGTTTAAGAATCGCAGTCTGGTGTTCCATGAGCGTGGCAAGGTCAAAAATTCCGGTTATATCAACAATGCCGATCGCCCCGATTGCGTTTCCTTCACTATCCCTGATTGGACTCACCGTCACGGGAACCCCCTTATAGGCTCCACTTTTAGGTGTTGTTTTTATGGGTATGTTTTTTTCGATTGCTTCAAGGAGTATTGGGCCGACATAGTGCCTGTCGACGACTCTCCCGTCTTCGACCCGGATACCGTCTTTTTCCACAGACTTTGCCGTCACAGGGAGACGGTGGATTAATTCGTGGACTGCAAGGACAACCGGTTCAAGATCGCCGGCTTCTGCGCTGCAGGATAATGAGTAACGGTGCATAGGTTGCATACCTCTTTTTAATATCACTGGTCAGTTTCTATCTAGAAGAAGATTGCGGAGAGGGGCGATGCTTTCCTGTTTGCTGGTGAACGTTTTAGGAAATTTCAGGAAAAGTTTCCGGGAAATTTTTTTTGTGGTTTTTCATGGTTTTGCATTGTGCGGTCTTTCTGAATGCCGTGAAAAATGTGGAAATTGTTTATTCTGCCATTAAAAAAAGCCGTTGATCCGGTTGATAGATCCAAACTCCCTTCATTGAGTCCCAGAGGACATATGATTTATTGGGGGATTTGCCTCCCAATAACGCCCAATAGCGCACTTTTCCGGGTTTGATTTATCCGTTTCCAGCAAGACCGGGTCAGAATCAAAGGAATTAAAAAACTTAGGACGCCTGTTTTAACGAATAAAGCACTTTTTGATTATTCCAGATCATTGAAGTCGGAGAAATACGCCAATTTCGGGCTTCTTTTGCCAAAATAACGGTTTTTAGGATAGTGGAGCTCTTAGACTCCTTTAATATCAGAAACGGGAGTTTTCTCCGCCGTAAAATCTATCCCGTCAACAGAACCCTTTCCTATAGCAGGCAACCGGGGCATTGCACCAGATACTTCACTTTGGACTGCAGTCATATCCTTCATATAATTAGTGAGTGGTGCGCCATCATTCCCGAGTTCAGTCAACAATTCATGATTAATCCGGAAAAACCTCCACACACCCTTGGGTGAACGTATCCAGAGTTCACGGGAAATCACGGGCGAATCAGTGATGAGCCGGAGGGCCGTGATAATTTCCGGGAATTTACGGGTGAGTTCGACTGTTGTGCAGCGGAGGCGGCGGATCTGTTTCACGCAAACAAACGCGACTCGTCCAGGACTCATGATGGTGAAGTCGCAAGTGGAGCCGGATTTTGGCTGGTAAGGCCAGACCTCTCCCCTCTTGCCTGCGATGGGTGTAGCATCCTTCTGTGCCTGGAGCGGCGGGCGTCCGCGGGTCATGAGGAGCGTCCGGGAATACCGGGTCCGGTTGTTTTCACAATTTTATTTTGATTTCTGTTTATAATGATCCATCCTGGTCTTTGTTTATGTAACCCTTCATTGTTTTCTTTCGGCACTGGAGAGTCGGGAGTCATACCGGGCTCGCAGGTGCTCAAGATTATCCGGCAACATATATACGCTTGTATGAAGGCACAAAAAAATGTGAAAATTCCTGCAAAGAATGAGAACCATTTCCGAAATGGGTGACAATCTGGTCGCTGACAGAAGGAACAAAAACGGGACAATATGAATGCAGGAAAGATTTTTTACCGGATGGCCGCAGATTGGACTCCGGTAGTGGGTGACTGGACTGGAGATGGAATTGATCCATGGGGGTGTATCGGAACGGAGTGTTCTTCCTCAGGAACAGCAACACCCTCAACCAAAAACGTCTGTTACCACAGTAATAAACGTCCCGATATTCCCTCGTTTGATAATTCCTATATTATCCGAAGAAGGGTTATATATCGGCATATTTAAAAGAAAACAAATATAGTTTATTTATTAATAATCTCGGATGTTATCTCATGCCTTATATCACTGAAAAACCAGGAATAATGAGCTGGACACACAATCCGTTCTCGTTCCGCCCACTGTTCTGTATTCTGATCATCCTCGTGCTCGCCATGGCAATGCCGGTATCAGCGGCTGTCCATACAATCAATCCCGGCGACTCAATCCAGCAGGCTATCACTGATGCAACTGCCGGTGACACCATCATCCTGAACCCGGGGACGTACAACCAGCACGATATCACGATATCAAAGAATATGAACATTGGGGCCAACACCACGGCTGGCGGTACCGCAGCAAATACCATTATCGATGCACAGAGTCTGGGCAGGATTTTTAATGTGGGTGGATATTCCCTCACCATTGACAACCTGACCCTGCTGAACGGGTTGATAACCGGAAGCGGTGATGGCGGAGCCATCGTTTTCACCACCGGTACTGTCAATGTTACTTCATCATCCTTCATCAACTGCTCAGCAGCACATTATGGCGGAGCTATCTTTTTCACCACCGGTGGTAATGTCAACATCATTTCATCATCCTTCACCAACTGCTCGGCAACCGCCGGAGGCGCGATCTTTACCGACAATGGTAACATCACCGTCACTTCTTCAACCTTCACCAACTGCTCGGCACCAGAAAATGGTCCTGGCTATGGCGGCGCGATCTTTGCTCAACATAATACTGCCGTTACCGTCACTTCTTCAACCTTCACCAACTGCACGGCAAACCAAGGTGGTGCGATCGCTACGAATTCTGAGACCCTCAAAATTACCTCCTCGACCTTCACCAACTGCTCGGCAAAATACTCGGCAACACATACTCAAGAAGGCTGGGGCGGCGCCATCTATACCACAGGTAATACGAATACCGCAAATGTCACCTCCTCGACCTTCACCAACTGCTCGGCAAGCCGTGGCGGCGCAATCTTTACCTATTATGGTGGCACTTTCGACATCCATTTCTCCCGGATTTACAATAGCAATACCACATACGCGGTTTATAACACTGGCAGCACGATTGATGCATCGAATAACTGGTGGGGTACGAATGCCAATCCCTCTGGCTATACTTCAGGAACAGGAGTAGTTACTGTTGTTTCCCCGTGGCTGGTGCTTGGTATTACCGCCGTTCCTTCTTCCATAGCCACTACACAGACTTCCACAATCCTGGCGAACATGACATATAACTCAGCCGGCATTAACACTGCCAACGGAGGCATCTTCGTCCCGGACGGCATCAAAAACACGTTTGGGATCATAACCGGCAGTGGCACGGTTTCGCCCGGTACAAATCTGACGATAAACGGCGTTTCAAATACCACATTCACGCCTTCGGGCAGTTCCGGCGCCAGAACCATCTCCGCAACGGTTGACGGCCAGATGGTAAGCACCGGTATCATGGTGACTGTCTCACCAACTCCGGTTGCCGCGTTTACCGGCAATCCCAGATTTGGTGCAGCTCCGTTGACTGTTCAGTTCAATGATTCCTCAACGAATACCCCAAACAGCTGGAACTGGACGTTCGGCGACGGAAGTGCTGAGAATTCAACGATGCAGAACCCGATTCACACGTACCTGAATAATGGTTCGTATTCGGTTACCCTGAATGCAACGAATGCAGTAGGGGGTAATAGTACAACAAAATCGAGTTACATCCTCGTGGGTAGTATGTCCAGAACCGGAATATTCCGTGGACTGGGATACTGGTATCTTGATATGAACAACAATGGGACCTGGGATAGTACCCCAACTGACAAGGAATTCTACTGGGGGAAACAACCGGGTGATATTCCAGTAACTGGTGACTGGACTGGAGATGGGGTTACCGAAACCGGTATATTCCGAGCAGGAGGACATTGGTATCTCGACATGAACAACAATGGAACCTGGGATAGTTCTCCAACGGACAAAGAATTCTACTGGGGAAAACAACCGGGTGACCTACCAATCACCGGGGATTGGAACGGCAATGGCATTACCGAGACTGGGATTTTCCGAGCTGGGGGCCATTGGTATCTCGACATGAACAACAATGGAACCTGGGATGGTTCTCCGACAGACACGGAATTCTACTGGGGAAAGTTCACCGGAGATATTCCGATAACCGGTGACTGGAATGGAGACATGGTTACCGAAACCGGCATTTTCAGGCCGGGAACCGGATTCTACCTCGACATGAATAATAATGGAACCTGGGATAGTACCCCAACTGACAAGGTATTCTATTGGGTGACTCAACCCGGGGATATTCCTATAACAGGAGACTGGACTGGAGATGGGATTACTAAAATCGGAGTATTCAGGCCAGGAACCGGATTCTATCTCGATATGAACAATAACGGGCAGTATGACGGTCCTTCAACTGACATATTCTTGCCATGGGGCTTGCAGTTGGGTGACAAACCGATAACTGGTCGATGGTAAAAATAATAAAAAATATCAGGTACTTTTTTTTATTTCATAATTCTGCTTCAATTACTTAATTTGAAAAAATTTTGAAATTTTATTATTTTTAAAATTTTGTATGGTTTTTTCAATTTCACCCCTCGTTTAGCAGATTCGTTCAGAACAACCACAGAAGTGGATTACGGAAACATACTGATATCTGAAAAAAATTCGATAATGAATTGGATTTTTTATCGAATAGATTTTTATCGCTTATCAATCAGTATCATTTTTGGGGATGTTAAAAAACAACATCACAAAAACACAATTATCATGTAAGAGAAAAAGATGATCATGCCATGAAAATAATTAACGGTTTACTCATTATTGCACTGATGAGTCTCCTAATAGTATCTGGCTGTGTATCAAATGAAAAAACAAAGGGAACACTACCAATAATTAATAATGCAGCATCAGCGGTCTCTCCCGATCAACCCTTGGATTTAGTTCCGCAGACAATTATTAATAATGCAGCATCTGTGGTTTCTCCTGATCAACCCTTGAATGTAACTCCGTAAACCACAACATTACCAGCAAGTTATCCCGACAATATTATCAGAGCAAGAAAAATTCGATAGTTAGTTGGATTAATCACGGAATAGAGTTTACTCTTGAGATGAATCTCTTCGTGCATTGAGAGATTTATATTGATCATCAATCAAGCGTTGTTTAAAATACAGTTGCGCATTTTGATGAACATTACTATTATCTTTAAGGGCATCGTCTGCACTAAACCATCGGTACTCTTGGTGTTGCATATTATAGAAATTCTCTGGATTTGTTAAAGGTTTGATTTCATATGCCATGACTATGTAGTGTGTGCTAATGCCAGGGCGTTCTAAGAAGTTTGTATCATATTTATGCTCAAATATTCCAATAAAACGGGCTTGATCGCGAGTACAATCTAATCCAAGTTCGTTTTTAGTTATACGTGTAAAGGCAATGTCCAAATCTTCATCTTTTCTGACGCGTCCACCTGGTACAAACCAAGTGTTTTTAGCAGGTTCATTTTTTCTGATGCCCAATAATATTTTTTCTTCTTTATTTTTTACAATAAGATCAATCGAAACCAGAGGAGTAGTCTCTATAACTTTTAAGAGTTGATCATTGGATATTTCCATAATATGCCTTTACACAACAAACAATAAAAGTTATTTCAGATATACAGTTAAAAACCCGCCATTTTTGACTGATTTATTTTTTATTATATGTCTCGTCATGTTTTTACAAATAAGGGTAGTAAACAGACGTGTATGTGCGATTAGGAAATTTGATTAATTGTCAATTTCACTCCCTGCTCGGCATTACTCCTTTTGCACATGTACAGAACCATAACAATGGAAATGTACTGGTGCTGCAAGAAAAATTCGATAGTGGATTGGATTAATCACCAGAAAGAAAACGGTATTTGATATGGGAGAGGTTTCTGATTCCTGATTGGTTACCCTTTCGAGTATTGAATTAATTTTTGAATATCATTTCAGAATCTTTTTATTCAGATTTCTCTTGTATAATTATTATAAAATTAAGGAAATGGGGAATGAAAGATATTCTGGAGGAATTGAAAGAATGACCAAGCGATTAACTATTGGACTTGTTGCAATCGCAATGTTCATGCTCGTTGTAATGGTGCCAGTATCGGCAGTGAAAGTGACCATAGGACCTAATTACTATTACAATGTATCACGGAACATTGGTCTCGGAGCAACGGTATTTATTGGTGAAGAACATTTGAATTTTGCCAGTACCGGGCTTCAGATTGGTGATACCATTGGCAATTGGCCACCAGGAGCAGATAGGGCGACAACAGCACCGATTAAGACTGTTGGGATTTTGAACGTAACCGATGTTACCATCACCTACTCAGACTTTGGCGGTTTAGGCAGCATTTCTGACTGGTATTATGTTTATCTCACCAATTATACTGGCGGTGTACTGATAGGGCGGGTTGCCGATCCGGGTCTTGACGTTGCTATCTTTGCTCCCAGGATTGCCACGGATGTATCTGATAAAGCGGTTTTCAGGGGGGAGGACCTTCAGTTGGGTATTGCAAACAACCTGTATCCAGCTTTGACAACCAACCGAACCCCTGTATACAATACATCCACTGGTGATGGCTATATTGATCTTTTTGTGCAGAATCCATCAGGAGCAATAATGAATAAGTTATACACTGATCAAGTCGCCAGTCCAGCTAACAAGACAACACTTTGGAGTATCAACGTAACTACCTCGCCCTATATTTGGGGTCAATCTCCATTAGATGCCGCTGCTGATGGCAGTGCTGGCGTTCCTCCCTTTAGCTGGCATACGAATGCTTCAAATAATAGTCAGCATATGTACGAACCCGGCGCCTATTCTGTGTGGGCAGAATCTCAGCTAAACAACATGAAGAGTAATTACCTGAATGGTGGTGCAGCTTATTCTGGAAAGACTGTGTCCCAAATTAAGACCATTACGATTGTTACCAAAAGGGTAAAAGTCGGTGTTTTCCGACCTGGTGGAACTTGGTACCTGGATAGAAACGACAATGGTACCTGGGAGGGCATGCCTACTGACAGAACTTTCTCCTGGGGAAAACAGCCGGGCGACATTCCGATTACCGGGGACTGGAACGGTAATAATATCACTGAAACCGGGATCTTCCGGCCTGGTGGCAACTGGTTCCTTGACATGAACAATAATGGTATGTATGATAATACACCAACTGACAGAACTTTCTCTTGGGGAAAACAGCCGGGCGATATTCCGATTACGGGGGACTGGAACAATGACGGTATGACTGAAACCGGAATCTTCCGGCGCGGCGCAGGGTTCTACCTTGATATGAACAACAATGGCGTATGGGATAGCCCACCCGACAATATGCTTGCCTGGGGGCTAGGATTATATGACATACCCGTAACCGGGGATTGGAATGTTGACAATATCACTGAAACTGGGGTTTTCCGAAACGGCGACTGGTACCTGGACATGAATAATAATGGTCATTGGGATCAGGGGACTGATATGATATACCCGCTTGGTCAACCGGGTGATAGACCGGTTACCGGAAACTGGCTTTAAAACAATAATTTGTTTATTTTTTTTAGGAATTTGTTTATCGGTCAAAAAATGGCCGGACTACACCATAGTAGCGCGTTATTGCTCTATCTATTATCACCCCACTCTTACCTTTCTACTATCGGCACAGGGCCAAAGACAATCCATTATAGACACTTACTGGTGCTGCGAGAAAAATTCGATAGTGGATTGGATTATTCACAACTGACAAGGAATTCTACTGGGGGAAACAACCGGGTGATATTCCAGTAACTGGTGACTGGACTGGAGATGGGACTACTAAAATCGGAGTTTTCAGGCCGGGAACCGGATTCTATCTTGACACGAACAACAACGGTATATGGGATTCAGCAAGTGACACAATGCTCGCTTGGAGCGGCCTCGGCCTACAACCCAATGACATTCCTGCAACCAGAGACTGGAATGGGGATGGTAAAACAGAGACCGGCATCTTCCGGAACGGTGACTGGTACCTTGACATCAACAACAACGGTACATGGAACACCGGAACTGACGTAATTTATCCGATAGGTCAACTAGGAGATAAACCGATAACTGGTCGATGGTAAAAAATAAAAATTATCAGGTACTTTTTTTTATTCCCAATATTCAAGGGCACATGGATCTTTGCTACCTATCGCTCCTGATAGCGTCATAGGGACTCATCCTGCTGCTCTGGTACGCCGGCCAGAGCGATGAAATGCTGCCAATAGCAATGACCACGAGTAAAGCCAGGCCGGCCATCTGACTTATCCTGGCCAGCTGGGGCGTAACAAAGGTTATCTGAAGTGCCCCGTTTAGCAAGGCTTGTGTATTCAGCAGGGAGAAGGTAAAAAGGCAAGCACCAATTCCGGCAATTCCACCAATTGCTGCAAGAACAAGTGACTCTGCCATCACAAGCGAGAAGATCGTCTTCCGTTTTGCACCCATTGCCATGAGCAGCCCAATCTCCCGCTGGCGTTCATGGGCGACCATGGCAGCGATTAACGCAATAAGCGGAAGGGATGCAAGGACAACAACGCCGGAGATCATATTCAGGAGATTGGGCAGGCCAGAAACTTCCTGCGAGACAGGTTCCAGTGCAAAATTCCTCCCGATGACCCGAATGTAGGATGAGGGAAATGGCTGCTGGATCCTTGCGCTGATCATATCAGGATCAGCCTCTGGCCCGGCCTTGACGAGTACTGCACTGACGACCCCTTTCCCGATAGGGGAAAATGAAGGGGATAAACTCGCCTCAGCGGCAGCAAGCGCATATGCATCATCCATGCGGAGGAAGATGGAGTGATCGACCGGGGATTGGGTTGGATCGAGTTTACCGGCGATAGTATACAATTGGCAGGATACCGATATCTGTGATGACGGTTCTCCGGCTATATCGCTCCCGACGATCACTTCGTTTGGGCCAAGAGTCTTTTCCAGAGGGCGATGCAGCCAGGGTCGTATCGTAAAATCGGTTTCCGGATCGATACCATAGATGTTTACCGGAGATAATGATAATTCCGGTATCGCTTGCGTTACTACAAAAAGTTGAGGGCTCATGTCAGAAATGCCCGGAACTTTCCTGATTTTATCCATGATATCGTTGCTGACTCGGAAATTTGACGGTTCAACACGGATAATGCCATTGGCTGTTGCTGGTCCCATCTGATTCCCCTTGATAAATACCTCATACTGGGCTGGGACCACTATGCTGTCAGCCCCCATTCGGGATATTCCTTTCTCGGCATTGCCAGCAGCACCTGCCATAAAGTATTGAGCAGAAAAAATATTTGCAGCAATAAAGGCAAAGCAAAAGATTGTCGCAAGATTACGGCCCGGCCTGTTCTTTAAACCTGCAATGATTAAGGTGATGACATGCATCTTTCGGCTCATGTCTGATCCTTATGTTCTTTGCGGGTTCCCGGCAAAGTCTGGCATAACGGAGAGTCCGGCTCCCTTGCCATCCTTCCCTGGGTCATCCTGTAGGTTCTTGTTGCACAGGGAATGAGGTCCGGGTTATGAGTGACCATGATAATCGTAATACCCTCACTATTCAGCTGCCTGAACAACGCCATAATTTCGGATTC
>Ga0315292_10001569_pt1 | contig 12330 bp, 8 predicted proteins | sample YL17G13_0_MG_FD_204029 | JGI IMG/M metagenome (GOLD analysis project Ga0315292, IMG submission 204029) | Sediment microbial communities from Yellowstone Lake, YNP, Wyoming, USA - YL17G13_0 | ecosystem: Environmental > Aquatic > Freshwater > Lake > Sediment | place: USA: Wyoming | collected... | reverse complement strand
GAGCTGTGCCTGACCAACGTCCTGACAATGCTGGACCTGGCCGGAATCCCGCTCCATGCCGCCGACCGCGACGAGAGCTGCCCGCTGGTCATCGCCGGAGACACCCTGGCCGACACTCCCCAGGCCATGGCAAGCTTCATCGACCTCTTCCTCGTCGGCGACGGCGAGACGCCGCTGACCCAGTTCGTCCAACTCGTCCGCAAAGCCAAAGCCGCCGGCGCCACTCGCGAGGAAATCCTCCTGCAAGCCGCCAAGACCATCACCGGCGCGTACGCGCCCCGCTTCTACCGCGAGGTCTCCAACCCAGCCGGCGGGACCGTCCTGGCCGCCGTCGAGCCGATCCGCCCGGACGTCCCGGCCGTGATCGAGCACGCCCGCCTCGCCAGCCTGTCCGACTCGCCCCCCCTGACCGCCCCACTGTCGCCGCTGGTCGAGGGCGTACATGACCGCGTCGTTATCGAGGTCATGCGAGGCTGCCCCAACGGCTGCCGCTTCTGCCAGGCCGGGTGCCTCCGCCTGCCGGTCCGCTATCGCGGCGTCGAGGAAATACTCGCCGCCGCACGCGCAGCCATCGACGCCACAGGATACCGCGAAATATCGCTGCTGAGCCTCTCGACGAGCGACTATCCGCACCTCGAAGAGCTCCTGAAACGCCTGACCGAGGAGTTCACGCCGATAAACGTGTCGATCTCGCTGCCGTCGCTCCGCGTCGACAGCCTGCTCCAGAACCTGCCCAGGCTCACCAGCGAGGTCCGCAAGAGCGGCCTGACCATCGCCGCCGAGGGAGGCAGCGAGCCAATCCGCCGCGCCATCGGCAAGGGCATCACGGAAGAAGACATGGTCAACGGCGTGCGGGCGGCGTTCGCGTCCGGGTTCAAGAGCGTCAAGGTGTACTTCATGGCGGGCTTTCCCGGCGAGATGGACGCGGACATCGAGGGCATCTTCCACCTCTGCCGCCGGCTCAGCGACACGCGAAGGGAAGTTGACGGCCAGCGCGGGGCTATCTCGGCCAGCGTTTCCTGGCTGGTGCCCAAGCCGCACACGCCGATGCAGTGGTGCGCTATGGGCACTATCGAGCGGTTCTTCGAGATCCGCAACATGCTGCGCGACATGAGCCGGCGGACGTGCGTGTCGTTCAAGTTCCACCGCATCGAGCGGAGCGTCCTGGAGACGATCATCGTCCGAGGCGACAGCCGGGTCGGGCGGGTCATCGAACGCGCCTGGCGGGCCGGGGCGCGACTGGACGCATGGAACGAGCACTGGGACTGGGAAAAGTGGCGCTCCGCCCTGGAGGCCGAAGGCGTCAGGGCCGAAGACTACGCCCACAAGCCGCTGCCCCTCAATACCCGCCTGCCGTGGTCCCACATCTCCGGGCCCAGAAGCGACGACTTCCTGCGCAACCAGTACGAGCGGATGATGGGGATATTGGAGGGAGGGGAAATAGCGGACAAGTAAGAATTGCGGATTTTCCAATTGCGGATTGCGGAATGCGGATTGCGGAATTCCGCTATTCATCGCCCGTGGATGTTCCGCACCAAGGAGGGATCTGTTGACGCACAATCCGCGACCCGCTCCCAGGGATTGCTATCCCTGGGCTTCGAATTACCTCACCCATTCCCCAAATCTCCTTCGACTTCTCACGTGGCAATCCCCAATCCCATTCCCCAATCCCCAATCTGCATTCCGCATTCCGCAATCCGCAATCCGCAATATCTTTCCCGCTCACCACTCCTCGAGTTCGCCGACAATTTCCTCGACGAGGTCCTTGATGGTCACGATGCCGACGGGCTTGGAGTCTTTCTGCACCACGGCCATCATGTTTCGCCCTCGTCGCATGGCGAACAGGGCTTCGGTGACGGTCATGCCGGACGGGAGCTTCAGCGGGGCGGTCATTCGCTCGGCCGGGATCGCGACGGGCTCATCGACGAGCACGTCGTAGACGTCGAGTATGCCGACGACGTCGTCGGAGTCGTCCAGGACGGGGACTCGGGAATAGTTGTGCTTGCGGAGCACCCGCATGAGCACCTCGCGGGCGGTGTCGCGGCGGATGCAGATTGCCTTGCGGATGGGCACCATCACGTCAGCGAGCGTCACGTCGGCGATGTGCATGACGCGGTCGACCATGACCGCCTGCATGTGAGTGAGCACGCCGGAGGCCTGGCCCTCGGCGAACACATCCCCCAGCCGGCTCTCGACCGCGACGGCGCCCTGCCGCCGCCGCACGGGCAGCATCACCAGCCACGACGCCGCCCGCATGAAGTACGACAGGCCCGTGAGCTTGAAGGCCCAGTCGGCCGCCGCTATGGTCCAGCCCAGGCGGTACGTCAGCGTCTCGGCCAGGCGATGGAAGACGGTCTTGGGCACGGTGTCGCCCAGGACGAACAGCAGCAGCGTGCCGGCAACCAGCGCGTACCACTCGGCCGAACCGCCCATTTGGCCGAGGTCGAACATCGCCGTCAGGGCGAACGCGACGGCATAGCTGGCTATGTTGGTGCCGATCAGCAGCACCGACAGCAGATTGTTGGGCTTTTTCAGCAGGCGGCGGAGGCGCTGGGCGTCCCGGCCTCCGGCCTCGGCGCGGAGGTCCAGGCGGACCTTGTTCATCACGTATATGCCGGTCTCCATCCCGCAGAACAGCGCAGCTAAGCCCGTGGCGGCAACCAGCACGATCGGCCAGACGATCCATCCGGGATTTATCGCGGCGATCATTCGCCTTCCTCCCGCAGGTGGACCTCGATCTCGCCGATGCGTCTGCGCCTCATCGAGACGACGGTGAACTTCAGGTTGCGGTACGCCGCGGCGTCGCCGGCGGCCGGTATGCGGCCAAGCAGATACGTCACGAACCCCCCGACCGAGCTTATCCGCCGGCCGCGGAGGTCGATATCGAACGCATCGGCCCATTCGTGGATCGCCAGGTCGCCGTCGATGACGTAGTGGCCTGGCGAGACCTTCTCCACAAGCGGCCCGGCGTGCTCGTGGCGGTCGGGTATGTCGCCGACGATTTCCTCCAGCACGTCCTCCAGCGTCACAAGCCCGGCCGTGCCGCCATACTCATCCACCACGATCGCCATCTGCGCCCGCCGCACGCGAAGCTGAAGCAGCGTTCTTTCCACGTCGGCGGCCTCGGGCACGAACGGCACCTTGACCACCAGGTCGCGCAGGGGCGTGTCCGGCTGGAACAACACGCGCTTGGCGGGGATCACGCCGAGGATATTGTCGACGTTCCGCTCGTAGACGGGGATGCGGCGCAGGCGGGTCTGGCAGAGGAGCTTGACCAGCCCGGCCCGCGGGCCGTTGACGTCGTAAGAGATCATGTCCACCCGCGGCACCATTATGTCGCGGGCGCGGAGGTCCGTCAGCTCGACGATCTCCTGGAGCAGGACGTTGGCCTGGCGGTCAAGGATGCCCCGCCTGGCCGAGAGGTCCAAAAGGGCCGCCATCTCGTCGCTGCTGATGTCCGAGCCGCGCGCGCGGATAGGCGCGAAGATCTTCACCAGGGGGCCGACCAGCGCCGCCTGCAGCAGCCGGATAATGCCCGAAAACGCCCGGCGCAGCACCGTCAGGGGCATCGCGGCCGTAACCGCCCACCACTCCGCCACGAGCATCGCCACCATTTTCGGCACGACCTCGCCGGTGAGAATGAGCACCAAAAGCGGCCCCAGCGACGCGACAGCCAGAACCCAGGCCGGCTCGCCTTGCAGCCGTTGCAGGTCCAGCACCATGACGGCCGCGATGGACGAATAGGCCACGTTGACCAGCAGGTTGCCCAGCAGCAGCGCGTGGAGGATCTGCGCCGGCCGGGCCATCAGCGAACCAACCATCTGCCCGCCCCGACCGCCGCGGCGAAGGCGGAACAACTGACCCGGCGAAAGGCTGAACAAGGCCGTCTCCGAGCCGCTGAAGAACGCCGAAAACGACAACAGCACGACCATCAGGGCAAGATGCCCTGCCCTGGCGGCGAGGAAGTCGCCCCACGTCGCCACTAGACCCACCGCCCCGGCGAAAAGCACACGTTGTCATGGCCTGGAACGATCACGTCGGCAAGCTCCAGCACGTCCCGGAGGGTATCCAGGGCCTTCTCGCGGTCGTCGCAACCTTCCCACACCTGGCCCAGCGCGACGTGTCCGGCCGTCAGGACGGCGTCGCCCGCGATCACGATGCTCATTGTCGGCGGCGTCAGCAGCAGCCCCGCCGACCCGGCCGTGGCGCCGGCCATCGGATAGACCGTAACCTGCTCGGTGAACTTCTCCGGGGCCGGGCGGAAACTCTCCAGCAGCTTCAGGTCCACCTCGATCTGCGCCGCCTCGGTCGGATCTATGCGCTCGGCCGAGTCCAGCAGGGCCGCCAGCTTCGCGCGGCAGCCGTCGATCTCGTCTTTGTAGGCCCACCAGTTGGCCTCCGGCAGCGCCGTGATGCTCCGCCTGTGTACCGGGCGAAGGGTCGTGCAGAACACATCCGTCACGTCGGAGAGCTGCTTGCCCGTCCGCTCGTTGAACACCGGCCCCAAGGCCTGGACAGGCAGCGACGGATCGACAAGTATGATCTTGGCCTCGTCGAAGACCGCCGTGGTCGTCGCGTGGCTGCTGCGCACCGCCGCCGACTCGCCCCACAGCCGATTCCTCGACAACGCACCAATGCTGATAACCGAATACTCGACGGACATAGGCACCTTCTTTCCACCGATAACCTTATACCGCAGCCGGCAAGCAAAGGAAACGACGGAACCCGGAACAGCCAAAAGCGGAACCAGGAACCCGGAACAGCAAACAGCGGAACCCGGAACCGGGAACGTGGAACCCGGAAAACGTGAAAGGGGGAAGCTTCGCCTGGGATCAGGTTAAGTCGAGGCCTGCTCGCTTCAGCGAGCAGGTGGGCGGAACTGAGACCATGGGCAAATTCCAGGTTCCGCTGTTAGGCTTCTCCGGGTTCCATGTTCCGCCGTTCGCTTTTCCGGGTTCCGCCTTTTCCACTTCTCCCGGCTACCGCCGCGTCGTCACCGTCACGTCGCCGCGGCCGAAGCGCACTTTGATGTATCCGTTCATGCACGTGAGGTAGTACCGGTTCCGGGTGCCGAGCGATCCGTAAAACTCTTCTGCCGCCTTGCCGCCTTTGACCGTCGCGGCCGGGCGGTCCGGGCTGCTGACGACGACAACCTTGGGCGCCACCGCCGCCACGAAGGCCGGCAGCGTCGCCCGCCAGTTGCCGTGGTGCGGCAGGATGAGCACGTCGGCGCGGATCTTCTCCGGCTGGGCGGTCAGGGCGGCCTGGGCGACTTCCGAGATGTCGCCCGGCAGCAGCACGGTCAGGCCGTCGCAGCGGACGCGGAAGACCAGCGAGCTCTCATTTACCTCCATGTCGGGCCGCCCCGGCGGCGGCCAGAGGACTTCCACGTTCGTCCGCTCATCGAGGGCAATGACCTGCCCCGGCGTGAGCCTGCGCACATGCGAGCCGCGACGGGCGAACCGGGCCATCAGGTCCAGCGCCTCGGGCCCGCTGGCGGGGTCGCCGACGCGGCCGAAGTAATCGTTGAGGTACACCTCACCGGCCCCGCCGCTGTCAACCAGAGCGGGCAGGGCGTTAAAGTGGTCGGCGTTGGCGTGGCTGACGGCCACGGCCGACGGCATCGGCAGCCGCTCGTGGCGGATGAACGGCAGGAGTATCTCCCGGCCGGCGTCGTTGCGGCCGAGGCTGCCGGCGTCAAAGACGACCGTCCGCCCGCCGGGTGCCCGCAGGACGATGCAGTTGCCCGCCCCCACGTCGAGCACGTGCAGTTCCGCGACGTCCGGCGCGGCCGCGGGCCATTGGGTAAAGACGGTCGCGCCCACAAGGCACGCCGTAGCCCCTGCGGCCCACACTCGCCCGAACCACAGTTGCCGGTGGATGATGACCAGCACGATCGCGGCGTAGGCAGCCAGGACCCACAGCGGCCCGACCGGCCTGACGTTGACGTACAGGCCAGGCAGGTACGCGGCGGCCTCGACAACGCGCGCCATCGCCTCGGCAGCGGCGGCCCCGGATGAGGAAAATGCGTGGGCAAGGTTCGGCGCCCACGCAACAGCCAGGCTGAGGTATCCGCACACCAGGGCCAAGGTGACCAGCGGCGCGATCGCCAACGTCAGCGGCGCGCCGTAGGCGCTTACCACCGCGAAGTGATACGCAGCCAGCGGCACCGAGACCAGCCAGGCCACGACCGAGATCGTCACCGTGCCGATCGCCATGTCCGCCCCCGTGTGGGCCAGCAAGCGCCGAATACGCTGCTTATCGCGGTAAACACGCAGCCCGCGAACCCGCAGGAACCGCCCGAACAGCAGTTCGCGCATCGGCCGATGAAACAGTATCAGCCCCGCGACGGTCCCGAAGCTGAGCTGGAAGCCCGGCTGGAAAAGGTCGGCGGGGTCGGCTATCAGCAGCACCACGGCCGCCAGGGCCAGGGCGTTTAGCGACGAGCCAGGGCGATGCACGATGGCGCCGACGCACAGCGCCGCGGCCATGATCGCGCTTCGCAGCAGCGGCGACTGCGACTCCGCCATCAGGAGATACCCGCCCAGGCAGGCCAGCGCCACGCCGGCCGCCTGCCGCTGACCCAGCGTGCTGAAGCGGCAAAGCAGGTAGATGAAGCCGAGGAATATGCCCAGGTGCATGCCGGATATGCTCAGCAGATGCGCCACGCCGGCGCGAGCCATCGAGTCCTGGAGGCCCAGCAGCGACGGGTCGCGCCGGCCCAGGATCAGCGACTCCAGCAGCAGTTCCGGCCTGGACTCGCCCAGCCCCACCAACCGCTCGCGGGCCCAGCGCCCCGCGCCGTCACGCACACGCTGAAGCCACGTGCCCGAGCTCTCGGCAAGCACGGTCACCGCCGTCGCGGCCGGGACGCGAAACCGCACCAGTCGCCCTGTGATCCTGGCAAACTCGGCCGGGTCGTGCTGGCCGAGATTGTCGGCGGACTGCACCCGGCTTATCCACCCGGCCAGTTCCACCCGCTGACCGCGGGCGATGCGCTTGTCCGCCTCGAGCACCATGACCTGTGCCAGGCCCCGCACGGGGCGCCACCGGCCCGCGACGAGGATTTCCTCGGCCGCCAGGTCGAACGACGTTACCGGCGCGCGGGCGTAGCCGGCCTCGACAGCGGAGGTGTGTATCGCCGGCGAGCCGGCAACCCGGCCGCGAATGCTGGCAATCGTGCGCCCCGGGCCGGCATAGGTCACGACGTGGTCGTCCGGCAGCCGATACCATACAGTGCGGAAGTGGATGGCCCCCAGCGCAATGACAGCCAACATGAGCGCCAAGGCCGCCAGGCGAGTGAACCGCCCGAGCATCAGCCCCGCCGCGGCGGCCCCGGCCAGGCCGGCCCAGATAGCCCAGGCCGGCGTGTCGATCGGCACATACCGGCCGGCGACAATTCCCGCCGTCAGCGCCACCGCCAACGGCACAAGCGGCGCCCGCACGGCTGGCGGATGATCCGCCGGCAGCGAGTCTGAGAATCCATCGGCCATGGACGCGGATTGTAGGGGCGCCCGGCGAGGCCGGCTAGAAGGTGTTTTGCAGTTTTTTTACTTTCCCCTGTAGATGCAGCCGAGGCCCGTGCGTTCAGCTTCTTAGCGGAACAGACGATGCGAAGCACCCGGCCTCGTGGGCCAAAAATAAAAAAGCCTCGCACCGTAAAGATCAAACATGACAAGGAGACGTACCATGAAACTGTGGATCGCAACTCTCGTGGCGGGCGCGTGCCTGACGCTCGGCGCCTGCGTGCTTCTCGCCCAGCCGGCGGACGGCCCCGTCGGACCCGGCGGGCGAATGGAACGCAGAGGCCCCGCCGATCGCCCGACCTCTGGCGATCTCGCGGCTTCCGCCGATCGTCCAGCCCCAGGCAAGCGTGACGGCGCGCCGGCGGATGGCAAAGAAGGCCGCAAGCCGCCCATGTGGCCCATGGGCCCGCTCATGGCCGCCCTGGACACCGACAAGGACGGTGTGCTGTCCGCCGAAGAGATCGCCGCCGCCAGCGAGAACCTCAAGAAGCTCGACAAGAACGGCGACGGCAAGATCGACCGCAAGGAGCTTCTCCCGCCGCGCCCGCAAGGCAAGCGGGGCGACAACGCCCAAGGCCCGCGGGACGGCAAGGGTCCGCGTGACGGCACGGATGCCCAGGACGGCGACCGCCGCCCCCCGCGCGGCGACGCCGCGCCTGACGGCCCGCGGCCAGGTCCGCGAGGCGAGCGCGGCAATGACCGCCGGTCGCCGATGCCTCCGGCCACGCCGCAGGAATAGCCTGGCCAAGTCTGCTCACGCCGGTTGCAACGCCGGGCAGCGCCCTATCCTTTCTTCAGGGCGCTGCCCGGCGAATCGTTTCCATGCCGCTTGGCAAGACCCCGGAAATGTCCCGCCCAATGCGCTCGGCGACCGCAAAACGCGTAATGCCTCAGTTACGGGAGGAGAGAGAACCGTGAATATTGAGCAGGCCCGCTTGTAGTGGCCCCGTGAGTGGCTTCTTGAAGAATCGCCTTACGGCGACACTGCGAACCCCCGTAACTGAGACATTACCAAAACGCTCCGTGCGCGCTTGCAAAATAACCTGGACGGGTGTAAACATTCATTAGTCTTGGCTCGCACGCGTCGGCGGCATGAGGCGCTGCCCATCCCGCGGCTGCGATGCGATCCGGGCCCTTAGCTCAGCGGTCAGAGCAGGGGACTCATAATCCCTTGGTCCAAGGTTCGATCCCTTGAGGGCCCAGTTGCGAGTCCGCCGCGGCGGACTCTCTCCGTCTGAACGGCCCGCTGGATCACTCCGGCGGGCCGCGTCGTTAACCCGCACGGGAGCAAGGGATTCGGCGTTTTTTGCCGGCCCGCCCAAGTCGTCCGTGACGTAACTCGGTACGTACAAAAACGCCGAGATAGGCCGCTTTCCTCTCTCTTTGTCCGAAACCTATCTGATTCGTCGGGACACGATCCTGGCGCATCACGTCAGACGTATGTTTATTCTCGACATGGTGTTGCGCTGATCCTCTGACGCGCTGCGCGGTTCGCCGCGGAACACCGCCATAATCCTGCTACGAAAAGTGTTACAACAAAACCGCGAAATTTGAGGAAGTTTTTGGCTTGACAAATTTCGAAATCGAGATATAATGTGGAATTAATAGCTCGATTAGCTCGATTAGGGCCTTGGAAGTAAGGACGGGCCGTTCAGTCCGTCTCGTTTCCGGGGTGAGTGTGTAAGAGAGGAGTGCTCAGTGCTCAGGAGGCGATTTGTATCGGGTTTGGGTGTTACCGTAAGTCTTGCGGTATTGCAATGCCTAGCAGGCTTGGTCGACCCCCCCAACGCCGACGCGCTTTACCCTCCCGCGACCCAGAACACGGCTGAGGCCGCGCTCACCCGCTCCTTCCCGCGTGAAGGCTCCAACGGGGCGGCTTCCTAAGACCGCATGTATTCCGCGACGGTTTCGGCGTCGCTGGGAATAGAGACTGGTGCCGGTTGGCACACGTTAGTCGTTGGTTGTGAGACGACGGACAGGGAAAGAAACCCGCCCACGGAGGAGGTAAGCGAGGATGGCCGGGCTGGACCCGGTCACAAGAGAGGAGTGTATCGTGATGGTTAAGATAAAGATACTTGAACGAGTGGCATTGGCGACGGTTGTCTTCCTGGTGGGCGGCATAGGCCTTGTTCCAGACCCGCTGCATGCCTCGCCCATCCAGACAGCCGACATTGTGGCGATACCGACGCACTTGACCGGATCGGGCAACGGCACTCTCGATCTACGGATGTTCACCTTTTCGGGCTCCGAGATTGGGAACACGGCGGGATCATTCAATGGTGACAATGGCAACAACACCCTGCCACAAGGCAGCGGAGCGGACACCTCGTCGTTTGCCGAGTCCTATGTCACCACAGCCGGCGAATTGAAGGCCTACTACAACCTCAATTTCCCGCCAGGGTCCATCAACAGGATAGTGCTATACCTGGACCTCAATGAGACGGGCGGCGGTGAACCGAACAATACGCTAGAGAGGTTGGATGTCGTCCTCAATCCGACGAGCATCCAAGGCAATCCCGATCCATCCGGCGACGTGTCGAGCGGCGCGCAGGCGGCGATCAACCAAGTCTACACCAGCGGGACGACAATCGCCAACCTTAACCCGCAACCCGCCGCTAACCTGCCCGTCGCCAACCAAGGGGCGGGCTTCGCCGACTACGCCATCTTCACTGGCATCGATCCGTTTGGCCTCGACGACAGCGACGTGCTGCTGTTCAACATCAGCATGAGCCTCCTCAGCAGTGGCTCTGAGGAGATATTTCTCAGCGGCACGTATGCGCCGAGCGACATTCCCGAACCTGCCACGATGGTCTTGCTGGCCCTGGGCGGGCTGGCCCTCCTTCGCCGCAAGAGCGGCTAGGGCGGGTAAACTCTGATCCGCCGCAGGCGCAAGTAGCGGGATAGCGACATCCTCACGTTTTTCAGACGGGCGGGCCTTCGGGTCCGGGATTTCGGGGACAGACCCCAAAATAGGGATTGTGTGGGCGTTGTCGGCTGGGCAGCGCGAGTCCTATTTTGGTATCTGTCCCCGAAATCCCGGCTACCGGGGCAGCGCGTTGATGATCTCGTCCAGCGACGCGCCAAGTACCTGCCGGGCGACCTGGTCCAGCGCCGGCCTCGGGCCGGTCAGGTGGAATGTGCGGCTGGTGTGGCGGATCTGCTGGCCGGGGTTCAATGCCGCCCCCGGCGAGGACGTTTCAAGTTCATAGAACGGCCCGAGCGGCTTTTTGCCTGGCGCGGGTGGCCCGTCGTTGTAGCTGTTGGTCGCATCGCCGCCGAACGGGTCTTTCTGGATCTCCCAGGTGCTCTTGACATACTTGGTGGCGCCCCGCGGCTGATCGTACTGGACGATGGTGAGGATGTTGTCGTCGGCGTTGTAGCTGCCCAGGACGGGCGTGGCGCGCTTTGGGCTAAGGCCGATCTTCGAGCGATACAGGCCATCAGCTTTGAAGAAAATCGCGCCCGGCTCGGCCCGCAGGCGCGCGGCATCCAGCTTGTTGAACGACTCGTATATGTTCACGCGGGGGCCGAGAGTCTTCTCATCGCCGGGCTTAATGGGCATGACGACGGTTGTGCGGGGGGAGTGCACGTACATGCCCAGCAGCCAGATCGACAGCAGGCCGGTCTTGTCCGTCCAAGCCTCCTTGCCGGTGTTCGTCATGGCGTTGACCGTCTCATAGCCGACCATCGACAGCTTGTCGCCGCCGCCGGGCAGCTTGAGCAGCTCGGCGATGCGCTTGGGCTCCAGTACCGCGACGGAGCGGTCGATCCGCAGATCGAAGGTGAATCCGGCCCGGTTGGTCAGTTTGGCGTCCTTGCGGAACACGGCGCGGCCGGGTTTCCGCTCGACCATGTCGAACGGCTCGGTGTCGATCAGGGCGGGCACCTTCCAGTGGTCGATGTCGAACGGATCGCCGGGCTTGAAGTAGATGGAGAACTGCCCGCCCTCGGGGCCGATCCAGAAGCGCTCTTCCCCGCCGTAGACATTCATCGCGCCCGCGGAGACACCCGCCTTGATGACGGCGGGGTTGATCCAGCCCAGCGACTTGCCTTCGGGCCCGGCAAGTGTGCTGGTCATCACGCGGCCCTGGTACTTCGGCACGACGGCGACGCGGCCCCGGCCGGTGCTGTCGGCCAGTTCGATCGCATCGGTGTGCTGTTTGAGTATGGCCAGGTCATCCTTGTACAGGCCGGTGGACCCGGCGCATCCGGCCAGGCATGAAGCAATCATCAGCAAGGCAATCAGCAGTGCGGTGGTTGTATGCATGGACCAGTTCACTTTCGTGAATCGAAGTGCGTTGAACGATATTTCCCAGCCAGCTTGACCCACGACCGTCGCGGGCCTCTGAGCGGGGATTCTAGCGTTCTGCCGGACAGGGGACAAGAAAACTTCAGCCGGCCATTGGTCTTCGGCGGGCGAGCAGGCTACAGGTTCCAGGTTCCAGGTTCCAGGTTCCGCCTTTGCCGTTCCAAGTTCCAGGTTCCGCCTTTGCTGTTTCGCTGTTCCAGGTTCCAGGTTCCGGGTTCCGCCGTTTACTTTTCCCTGGCTACCGGCTACTGGCTACCACCCGCCGCACGAAGGCCTCGTAGTCGGCCGGGGTGTCGATGCCTGCCCCGTCGTATTGAACTTCGGCCGTAACTATCGACCAGCCGTTCTCCAGCACGCGAAGCTGTTCGAGCTTCTCCGCCAGCTCCGCCGGCGTGGCCGGCAGCTTGGTGTACCGTTTGAGAAACCCCGCGCTGTAGGCGTATACGCCCAGGTGCAGCTTGTAGGCGACCCCGCCGGCAGAGTCGCGGTCGTGAG
>Ga0315292_10001568_pt1 | contig 12334 bp, 11 predicted proteins | sample YL17G13_0_MG_FD_204029 | JGI IMG/M metagenome (GOLD analysis project Ga0315292, IMG submission 204029) | Sediment microbial communities from Yellowstone Lake, YNP, Wyoming, USA - YL17G13_0 | ecosystem: Environmental > Aquatic > Freshwater > Lake > Sediment | place: USA: Wyoming | collected... | reverse complement strand
TAAGTCCCCCCTGGGCTTGCCCTGAGCTTGCCGAAGGTGGGATTTAGGGGTAAAAAGTCGCTCCTATCACCCACACATATTTTGAAGGAGGATTATCCCTTAGTTTCTCAGGAATAGATATTGTAAATCCTTCTTCTGATTTGACCCATTTCAAAGATGTATCACTACCAACCATCTTTACTTTTGCATCTTTTGGCAAAGAAAATGATGACATTCCGATCTGTGAAGGCATTTTTTCACCATCATCAGCCAGGTAATATATATAAATAGTGTTATCCCCTTTTTTAGAGATACATACTTTACCTTCCTTATATGGTGCCAGTGCCCTGGTCCCATATATAGCTTCACTGTTCACCTTCATCCACTTGCCCATGTCATCAAGCAGTTTGTATGCCTCATCGTGCCACTGCCCCTGTGGTCCGGGACCAATGTTCAGAAGAAGGTTGCCGCCCTTGATCACAATATCGACAAGCATGTGAACGGCTTCAGTACTACTTATGTATTTTGCATCGGGCACCCACGACCAGCTTTGCCCGGAAACAATACATGACTCCCATGGGTATGGCAGTGCATGGTCAGGAACCCTGTTTTCAGGGGTCAGATAATTCTGGTTCTTTCCATTTACTGCCCGGTCAACAATTATCATTCCCGGCTGTTTCTCCCTGACTTTTGCAACCAGTTCATCCATTCTGATATCCTGACTCTGGATCCTGGCAAATTTGTAATCAGGAGATTTTATATGTTTGCTTATATCCTCTTTTGTCATCTTCTGTACCTGCCCGCCATCAAGCCAGAGTATATCCAGCTTTCCGTAATCGCCTCCTACAAGTTCCATGATCTGTCCCTGGGTAAACTGTACAAAGTTTTCCCACCTTTCAGGATACTTCGAAATATCATAATTGGGATTCCTGTCAGGTGTTGCAAAATTTGGCCACCAGTAGTATTCACTGTGCCAGTCAGCTTTTGAAAAATATGCCCCGGCCCATAATCCTTCTGCCCTGAAAGCATTGAATACCTCTTTTGCAATATTTGCTTTTGGATTTGTATGAAACGGAGTTTTCTGACTTGTGATCTTATAGTCAGTAAGCTTCGTGTCAAACATTGAGAATCCATCATGGTGCTTTGTAGTAAAAACCACATATTTCATCCCGGCATTCTTCGCAGCTTTTGCCCATCGGTCCGGATCAAAATCAACCGGATTAAATGTGGTCTGAAGGTTTTCATAATCCCTCTTGTATTCAACATAATTCGGATTGCGCCTCCTGCACCAGGGTTCATCCTCGGCACAGATAGACCATGATTCCACTATACCCCACTGGCTGTAAGTTCCCCAGTGCATCAGGAGTCCGAATTTGAGATCCTGCCACTGCTCGAGCTTTTTAAGTACAAGAGGATCCGTTTCCTGTACATATCTCTCATCTTCCTGTGCTGATATAGGAGACAGGCCTAAAACAAAAAGTGCTGAAAGCAGAAAGAGATGGACTTTTTTCATTTATATAGTTGATTAAGTATTAATTGCGTTTTAGAACTCCTCATCTCAGGATGTTTCCTATGAGAAATCAAATCCGGAAATATATGCAGGAGAATCATAGAAAATCTCCTTCTCCTCATCAGTCATATTTATAAACTTTGTATAAACCAGTCCCGGTTTTGCGTTAAGCATCCTGTTAAGAGCACCCATTTTTACTCCGGTTCTTATTTTGTCATAAAGGTCGCTCCTGTCATCGAGCCACGTAAGCCCTGTATGGAATCCCTCCAGAGCACAGGCTGATTCAAAAAGAGGAGCCAGTAGTTCTTCCCTGGCTGGCTTATAATAAATGGAATCAAAAACAAGATACCTGAATTCTCCCGGCCGGAACAATCTGCGGAAGTAAGGTATCTTTGGAAGGACTTTCATCATAACCCAGCCCCAGACTCCTGGCACGTCATATACCTTATATGATGTTGGTATTGTACATACCCCTGCAACAATTTCATTACCATCCCTGAGTACATAGTATTTATCACCGTAAAAGGAATATGAAGTTGTAAAAAATGAATAGTCGCGATAAAAAGTCTTAAGGAGGTCGTCCATCTGCGATTTATCCTTATCATCCAGTTTTGAAACCCGTAAATCCGGCTTGGGGGTAAACCGGCTGAATGCGACAGTAAGGAAAGAGCGGATATAATCATAACCTGCCTGTTGAACAAGATTTTTAGACCTTTCATTCATGCTCTCAAGGAAAGCATACATAATATGTTTGTCGCCCTCAAAAACCTCATTTAATTCAAGAAGATAAGGTTTGCTGAAGATCTCCAGTGTTTTTTGCTTGAAACTGTCATCCTTATCATGTTTTATTATAGGACGTGTCCGTCTTCGCCAGCTGGGAGCAGACTGATAGGATGATTGAAATGCAAGATAGCGAAGATATGAAGATGGATACCTGAGTTTTCCCTGACCTGAGATGCGAAAACATGAACCAACAGTGCCAGTGATCTGGTTCTTCCTGTAAAGCGAAACAAACCTGATCTGATCCTTATATGCAGCAATGCGTGATGCAATATTCTGTAATGAAAACCTTAATCCTCCTTCGGATCCCTGTACTGAATGATTCAGAATGTCGAGGATACCTTCACTGGCATGATCAGATACTCTTACCTCCAGTCCCTCATAAGTGAAAACACTCCTTTCAAACATCTGTTTTATTTCCATTGGAAAATATCTTATCACGAAATGGTTGGTAACAATGCTTTGGAAATCAGGAGATCTTCAGGATTTGTGATTTTGATATTTTCACGGTTACCTTCAACAAGATTAATTTTCTCACCTATGCTTTCCAGAACAGTAGCATCATCTGTGAATTCAGGTTTGTAATCGAGCAGATAAGCCTTTTTAAGAAGTTCTGCACTGAACACCTGTGGCGTTTGTATCTGTCGTACAAGAAGCCGGTTTATTGGATGGCTTCCCTTCTCTGATATCATTCTCAGTGACTCTGCTATTGAAATTGAAGGTATGGCATTACCATGTTTTTCAGCAGTTTCAAAACATCTCTTAATTGTTTCTATGCTTACAAATGGCCTGACTCCGTCATGAATTGCCACCAACCCAGGCACGTTCACAAACTGAAGCCCGTTTCTCACTGAATAAAACCTGTGCGAACCTCCTTTTACCAGCGTCTGGGGAACAGAAAAAGAGTATTTCTCCTTAAGTTCAATCCAGTGCCGGAGCTGGTCTTCAGGGAGAACTGTTATTATTTCAATTGCTTCATTGAAAGATTTGAATCTTTCAATTGTATGCATCAGAACAGGCCTTCCTGCCAGTTCAAGAAACTGCTTGGGTATTTCTGCGCCCATGCGTTTACCGCTTCCGCCTGCAACAATTACAACGTATAATTGCATATATGTTTCTTTTTCTTAAACTCTCTAGCCCCCCTTCAGTTGGGTTAGGGGGTTAATCCTTGGTATAAAGAAATCTCTTTATGCTTCTTTTCGGTGTCTTCACAAACTCTTCAGGGTGTATCCTGAATTTGCTGACTGCCATGAAATCGGGTAGTCGCTGATTTAGATCTTTCCTGGTTTCATCAAGCATGGTTAACAACTGTTCTTCAGAAATATTGTTCTTCTTCACCATATCATAGTCGGGAAAGATCAACCCTATCAGCTTGTTCTCTTCTGAGATCACAAGAGATTCGACAATGTAATCCTTATTATTAATTACAGATTCTATCTCTTCCGGATATATATTTATTCCTGAAGGTCCCAGTATCATGCTCTTGCTTCTTCCTTTGATAAAGATATTGCCTTCCTTGTCTATTACCCCCAGATCGCCTGTATGCATCCAGCCTTTGCTGTCAATCATTTCGCTGGTGGCCTTTTCGTTCTTGTAATACCCTGCCGTTACGTTTTCACCACGGAGAATAATCTCTCCAACTATCTTTTCAGGATCAGGAGAATCAATAGTTACTTCAAGCGTATCCACCGCTCTTCCGGAAGCGCCGAGCTTAGTTGTATTCCATGAAGCATAACTGATAAGTGGCCCGCATTCGGTCATACCATACCCAACTGTAAATCTGAATCCGATCTTCTTGAAGAATTTTTCAGCGTCAGCATTTAAGGCCGCTCCTCCGATTACAACCTCTTTGAACCTGCCTCCAAATGTCTCCACCAGCATTTCCCTTATCTTTTTATGAAGCAGTTTGTTTATCCCGGGTATTGCAAGCAATACTTTCATTTGGGGTTTGCTTATGACTGGTGGCAACTGCTTCTTGAAAATCTTCTCAATAACCAGGGGTACTGAGAGAATAAGCCTTGGTTTAATCTCCTTGAAAGCCTGAACAAGAATCTGAGGTGAAGGTGTTTTGGTAAGTATTGTTATGTGGCATCCATATGTAAACGGAAACAGGAACTCGAATGCACATCCGTAGGTATGGGCAAGCGGAAGAAATGAAACCACCGGATCGCCTGGGTCCAAAGGCATATTTTTCTGAGCATATCTGACATTGCAGGCAAGAGTGTTATGGGTTATCATTACCCCTTTTGAAAATCCGGTTGTACCAGAAGTATAGCTGATAACAGCCAGTTTGTCATTTGAGATATCTGAAAACTTAATATCCTCCTGCTTAAGATCAGCATATGCTTTCCCGTATTGATCTTCAATAGTATTGAAGCTGTTTTGAACAGCGTGACTAACAGCTGTTATCAACCTGAAATCATCCAGGGATATAACACCGGCTATAGCTGGCATTTTGGTAATCTCAAGACTCTCATAAATCTTTTCGTCAGCAAAAAGAAGCTTTGAATCTGAATGATTTATAATATTTGTGAGGTCTTCAGGTTTAAAATCGGGCAGAACAGGCACAGTTACTGCTCCATACGATACTGTAGCCAGGTAAGTAATACACCAGTTGGCCGAGTTTCTTCCAATAAGTGTAATCTTATCACCTTCATTTATCCCTGCTCCTTTGAACAGGAAATGTAATTTGAGTATCTTCTCTGCTATACTTCTGTATGAATACCCTGGTTCCTTGTAGTTCGACAAAGCCTCAATTCTCCAGTTCTGTTTAATGCTTTGTTCAATAAACCCTATTAATCGTTCCTGGATCATAAATTTAAGTTTTAATTATTCTTTAAATTTACAAATTGATTTACAACTACATGCACACCAGATTCTGTTTTATATCCGCTGAAAATCAAAAACTGCCGTAATCAGATGAAATACATCACCAAAAGAGCCAGTATTGAAATCCCATTAACAATAGAGAAGAAATAGTTATAGCCTTCCCTTTTTTTGGCGAATTGCCCAAGTTTGCGGGCAAAAATTCCTATGGTCGGTACAAAAAGAACCAGCAGGAAGGCAAAAAACTCTATCCCGTAAAAAACCTCTTCAAGTCCGCCATTTACAAGGGCCGACATATAAATAATAATCAGCAGAATAAGGAGATAAAGCAAATAGCTGCCTTTTAGCAATAGGGTTGATACAATCCTGCGTTTATGAAGCTGGTAGGGTTTCAGATAAGCAAATGCCAGCGCAAATACGATGACAATAAAAACTACTCCAAGAATATGATTAAGGATCTCTTTAAAATTCGCCATTTCTGAAGGTATTAATTATGGTTCACGTGATGTCCATACAAGGGAACTGGCCCCTGGCACTGCTTATTTACTTTGTTAAACTCCTCTAAACAAATTATAATAACTACCCAGCAATGTATTCATTCCCTACTTTACGGGCACGGACAGGTTTGTCCAGATCAATACCAAGCGAAAGTCCTGTTTCGACAAGTACATTCCATCCTGCAGCAAGCTGAACATATTCTGAATGCTCTCCACTATCAGGTATAATAATGGTAGGGAAAATTGTCTTTTGGGTTGAGATCGCAATTATATTCATCCCGACTCCATTTACAAGGCATTCATTGAACTTATTCTGCTCAGCTTCAAATGGATCAATCCAGATCAGTACCTCACTCTTGTCCATTACCTCTTCAATTCCATGGACTGCAAAAGTTCCCTCAAGATAAGCTGATTTTTTCCTGGTTATTTCATTGGTCTTGAGTGCAAGTTCCTCGGCAACACCGTTATTTCTGCCCGCAAAGTATATTACACTTGCCTTTTTGATTGTATCTGTTATTCCAGCATCTATTTTAATAGTAAGAGCCTGTTCAGTTTTTTCCGAAAGCTCTTTTAGCCCTTCCATCTTAACCCCATGCATATTCCTTAAAAGAGAATCATAAAACAATCCCTGCTCAACAACCGATTTGGTTGCAGCTACTGCATCCTCTTTTCCGCATGTTAATACATGAGTATCGTTGGCTATCTCCTCAAGTTTTGTCCCGGGATTTGCAGTCAGCCCGAAAACAGCATTGTGATTCTGCTTTTTAAGTGATGTCGCCAGTCTTATGACCTCTTTGGTCTGACCGGAATTTGAAGCTGCAAATACAGCAAATTCCTGAAGATTATATTCAGCAGCCTGTGTGCTTCCCTCGGTTACCACAGGAATAGAGAATGATTTCTGGAGTGATCTCTGGATGGCTCTTTTGGCAGGAAATATCCTGCTGCTGCCTTCGCCGGTAAGGAATAATCCTTTTTTTGATTTAACAACCTCTGCGAATTTTGCTGAAGCTGCAGGATCAAAAGATCTGATGATCCCGGGGGTCTCCATCATCTCCCTTACCAGAGCATACCTGTTATATTTTTCTTCTTTTAGATTCATGGCTTTTTAAATTTTATTGATAAGAAATTCTTTAAGATCATTTTGAACCTGCGGGTCTTTCTGAAATCCTCCGCCCAAATGCTGCCAGTATACTTCAGCATACTCAACGCCTACCATTTTTCCGTAATTCTTATTCCCTTTTAGTACAAATCCGAAGAAATCATCCATTTTGTGCATGTGCTTCATTAGATCAATCTGTGATCTGTGATATCCCAGCATTTTTATCTTTGTTTCAATTACCGAAGTCACATCAACATAGAAGTGAGGAGGAGTTATCTGCGAACCTATCGGGTCAGAAAGTGTAAAGGGAGATGAATGATATAGCAAAGGAGTAATGTCAACAGGCTTCTCAGTAACCGGGACAGTATCAAGAGACGACACCATTGCTGCTGCCTCAACAATATTTGATGTTGTCCTATGGTCAGAATGATAATCATTCGACAGGTGTGTAAAAATTACTCCGGCCCTGACTTTCCGGATCAGGGATATCACTTTAAGTCTGAACTCTTTTGAGTCAAAAAGAAATCCATCAACGCCTCCAAGTGTATAATATTCTGCATCGAGTACAGCAGCTGCTTTCTTTGCCTCTTCAAAACGTACCCTGGCAGTCTCTTCCATATTCATCTTGCATCCACCCAGATCTCCGCCTGTCATCGTTGCAATTACAATTTTATACCCTTTATCCTTTAATAGCTTAAGCGCTCCGGCATTCCATGCTTCAGCATCATCAGGATGAGCATTGATTGACAAAGCAACTTTGTTAAATACTTTAGTCATGATATCAGATTTTAGTTATTTCTTCGCAAATATTCTTTCCAGCCTTACAAACTTCGGCAGTTCTCCCGCAAGTGGTTTCATATAATCTATAAACTTTGATGATACATGATTTCCATCTTTATTAAAAAAATCAAGAGGCATTGGCTTAGCAGATACAGCAACTTCCTTAAGAGATACCATTCCAAATTCAATTTTATATGGCCTGTTTGAAATTCTTTTTATGCTGACCATCACTCCCGACTCGTCCTTCGCGGCAAGTTTAATAGCCTCAACTCCGCAACGATATGCCTCCTCAAGATCAACTTCTGAAGCTCTTGTGAAGTCACTCATAATAAGCGACTCCGTGATCTGAAACTCACCACGGTATCCAAAATTATCAACTATCATTTTATGGAGATTCGTTGCTACACTGGAGCCACCCATAGCACCAAATTCCGTATTGTTGAACTTGTCTTTTGTTATTGAGGCGCTCACGGCAGTACCGTCAGCATATTTCAATCCTTCTCCGCAGACAATTGATACCCATCCAAATGTATTTATGCATCTATCAACATCTTTCAGGTACTTATCACGATCGAAATGGAATTCCGGACAGTATATAAGATGCGGTGCATCATCCTCATTTTTTCTTGCCATGGCTGTTGCTGCAGCAAGCCATCCTGCTTCTCTGCCTATAGTCTGGTAGATAACAAACTTATCAACTCGCTTCATATCGCGGGCAAGCATACCTGCCTGCAACACATTTAAAATATTTGATCTTGCTGCAGATGCAAAACCAGGTGTATGATCGGTGCCGAACAGGTCATTATCAACTGTTTTAGGAATTCCAATACCCCGGAGTTCATATTTCTGTTCCCGGCAATAATCCTCGACTCTGTGAATGGTATCCATGGTATCATTTCCCCCGATAAGGAAAAAATACCTGATATTAAATTTCTTGAGAACATTAAGAATAACAGGGAAATCCTTTCCCTGAACCTTATGACGCGAAGATCCCAGAGCTGAGGATGGGGTCTTGCGTAATCCCCTTATAACTTTCTCCGGCTGCTTCCCCAGATCAAAAAGCATTTCCTGCATGAATCCTTCAATCCCATAATTCATACCGTAAATATTCTTGATGAAAGACGAAGATAAAGCCGATCTTATAACCCCGACCAGACTCGAATTAATCACAGATGTTGGTCCGCCCGATTGTCCTATAAGTGCGTTTCCTTTAAGCATATTCTTTTATTTCATTATGTTACTCCCTACACAAATTTAAGCATCCCAAAACATGACGGTTGATGGTAATCGGGGTTTTCAGTACCAACCGGATTCCAGGTTACATAATGTGGCACAGAAAGCATATCGCCGCATTTATAGAAATTAGCCCTGAAGGTCTTGCCCTTCAGATCCCTGATACTATGACGGAAGAAAACTTCATAGGGAACAGCAATGGTTATGGTCCACTCAAATCGGCCGGTTCTTTCCATTACAGGCTTATTCCCTGCCGTTGTCATTCTTCTGATTTTCGAAATTATTTCCGGATCAGCTCTTTTACTGTCTGCTCTCCCGTTACCGGTTCCCAGAAGTATCGTACCTATACCGTTAAATTCCAGATTATAATAGATCCCGTCATCTTCTGGAGAAACAAAAAACTCGACGCATGAGTCTTCGCAAACCATTTGATTTGTTTCAGTTTTTTCAGCCTTGAAATAATCTTCAGTCACATAATATTTAAGGTAAATCTCCCTCTCACCATAGGCTATTGAAAATTTAACCTCGGGCTTATAATCATATTCCTTCCAGTTAATTGTATTTATCAGATGTTTCTCTTTCTGTTCATCAAGGGCTGCAGATACCTGTTCAAGATCAGGGAAAGGAGTACGAAACTGAATCTTCTTTACTTCTGCGACTTTCATTATTTTCAAGTTTTTCTCCGGTGTTATTTCACCAAATTTACAATTATTTTTTATTCACCCATTGCAGTTCTACTTCTTCAACTCGTTCCAGGCAAGAGCTGCGGCACCAAGAACAGCTGCATTGCTCTCAGAAATTCCGGAAGGCAGGATCTTTACAGTTCCTTTAAAAATTGGCATAATATTCCTATCAACATATTTCCTTACCGGCTTAAAGAGTATGTCTCCTGCCTTTGTAAGCCCTCCAAATAAAAATACTGCTTCCGGACTCGAGAATACCACAGAATTGATTATACCGAATGCAAGCATTTCTGAAGTATAGTCCATTGCTTCAAGAGCCACGGGATCCTTTCTGGCTGCAGCTTCGGCAATTATTTTTGATGTAAGAGATGAGGGAGGTAGATCTCTTAAAAAACTCTCCTCCTTCGTATCACTCAATAGCTGAAGAACTGTCCGGACCAGACCTGATGCCGATGCATAAGTTTCAAAGCAACCCAGTCTGCCGCATCCACATTCCCGGCCACCCGGAACCACAGTAGTATGACCCAGTTCACCGGCAAATGCTGTATGCCCGTATACAACTTCACCGTTAATTACTATTCCGCTTCCCAGACCTGTTCCCAGTGTCAGTACTATAAAATTCTTCATTTTCCTGGCACCCCCGAACATCATCTCTCCTACAGCTGCAGCATTAGCATCGTTTGTGACAACTACATGAACATCATTTTCCTTCCTCATCAGTTCTGCCAGAGGAACAGTTCCTTTCCATGGAAGATTCGGCGCCAGTTCTATGGTTCCCTTGTAATAATTTGCATTAGGAGCACCTATTCCTATGCCAATGAGATCATGATCCTTCTTAACCAGTTTGTTTATTGCTTCCGAAAGAGAGGTGATGAATTTATTAATTTCAGGATAATCTTTTGTGATGATTCTGTTTTCTGAAAGAACTTTGCCTGATCTGTCAACCAGGCCAAAAATTGTATTTGTACCACCGATGTCAACTCCGGCAACAACTTGTTTCATATTACTATTTTTTAGGCTATTATTATTTTTTGATCATTGATCCATCTTTCAGTCTTACTTCTTAATTTTTATTGTCCTTAATTTCTGTGCTTTCTCATATTTCAGTCCCACATCCCAGTCTTGTTCAAGCTCAAATTTTGCCTTGAGTTCAATCTCTTTAGGATAATAAGATACCGGCTCAGGCTGCCGGCCTGCAAGGAAATCACCTGTTGTCCATGTACCGTTACCATCATCATCAAAAATCACCTTCGCACGGTAAAATCCGCTCTCAATTAAAGGAAACACTATTTCCCCGTCTCCCTTTCTCTTAGCTTCACTAACAATTTTCTCCATTTTATCAAGAAGCTGAATGATCATCTCTCCCTCCCCGTTCTTGATATTAAATGTAAGCTTACTATATGAATCTGCAGGCTTAAGCGATAATTTTATCCCAATTGAATCAGAGCATTCTCCGTAAAAGTTGCTGAATGCTGCGGAGTCTGAAACAAAAAAATACTTCTTATCAGGCAGAATATTTGCCCTAAAGATATACTTTGTGGCAGTAAGACTTTCCTTTATAAAAGTATATGGCACTATCAGAGTATCTTTTTTTGTTATATCATACAGCCTTATCATCGAAGTATCCGGATCTCTGAGAGGGGTATCCGATCTGAAGATAATTTGTTGCCCTGGTTTGATCATCCCGGCATTAATGTTATTTAAAATAGTCCAGGAAACAGGTTTTTTTACTGAGGTTCCTTTAGTGGCTTTGGGGGCTACAAACCTCAACATCACAGTATCTTCCTTATAACCAATCTTCCCTGTTGAGTCGGTTGAAGGATATTTAAGAAATGACATTATCTGATTCTGAGCAAACAGGGCAGTATCTGTAAGCCAGACTATCATTGTGTCTCTTTGTCTGCTCTTTTCAATAAAATATGAGTTGCTGTCCACATCCGGAATTCTAAAGTCAAAATCAAGGCTGTCAGGAGGCAATGAAAGCACATATTCCAGCTGGTACTTTAATTTTCTCTCTGATGATTTCAAATACCGGTCTGTGGGTGCCTGTACAAATAGCAAGAGCTTATTTTTACCCGTTAATACAATTGTGTCCTGTATTTTACTCTTCAGATCCTTCTTCAGATCTTTCTTAACAACCGGGGCCTTAATGACACTCGCAGTATCTTTCACCACCGGTAGCCAGTTGCTGTCAGCAGTAACTTCAAGAAGGGAACTCATAAATGCAAACTCCTCATCATTAAGATTATATGTCTTATTGTTATCAACATCGTTCAGCGCATATAACCTGTATAATCCGGGTCTTATATTATTTATGCGGAAATAACCGTTATGGTCAATGAGGGTAATATAATCCGGAAGATGCTTTTTAACTGATGAATCAGCCAATTCCCTGTGCATAAGAACAAATACCTTTTCAGGTACCTCAAGATTTTGAGCAAAGTAAACATTCCCGTTTACAGTAAGTGAATCAAGTACAGGTCCTGTTGAAAATACAAACTGGTAATCTTTAAGGATATTACCTTCATTAAGATCCTTTATGGCATCCTGAAAATTAAAGGAGTAAGTTGTACTGTCTTTCAGATCTTCTTCAAATTCAGCAACCACACTTTTACCCCTTATCCATACCTTTGGTTTTTTCTTCATCGGTGGAGAGACAAGGAGGTTGTCATTAATGTTATCAAGGGCTACATATTCATTTAATGTAATTTCAATCTTTACACCTGAAAAGTTTGTTGATCCTGCAACAGGAACAGTCTCAACAACTACCGGCGGGACCTTGTCCCTCGGACCTCCGGTCGGCCTCCCGATTTTGGCGCAAGAGTATATGAACAGTATTACGAGGATGAGAAAATAAAAACGTCTAAGGATGATCCTATTCATCAATTATTCGGGTTATTTGGGATTTACAAACTTACATCATTTTTTAAAGAATTATTAGATATTT
>Ga0315292_10001564_pt1 | contig 12338 bp, 13 predicted proteins | sample YL17G13_0_MG_FD_204029 | JGI IMG/M metagenome (GOLD analysis project Ga0315292, IMG submission 204029) | Sediment microbial communities from Yellowstone Lake, YNP, Wyoming, USA - YL17G13_0 | ecosystem: Environmental > Aquatic > Freshwater > Lake > Sediment | place: USA: Wyoming | collected... | reverse complement strand
AAAGGCGGAGAAGCGCTCCTGAACCTGATCAACGACATCCTGGACCTCACCAAGATCGAGGCCGGGCGGCTGGAGCTCAACCCGGAGTCGGTCGACCTGCGCGCGGCTCTGCTGGGCGTGCTGCCCGTCGTCAAGCCGCGCGCTCAGGACAAGAGGATCCGCATCTCTACGTTTCTGCCCACCGACCTTCCGTTGCTGTCGGCCGACCCGCCGAAGTTCAACCAGATCCTTCTCAACCTGCTCACCAACGGCATCAAGTACACGCACGACAACGGCAATGTGAGCGTCGAGGCGCGGACCGCCGGCGACATGGTCGAGATCTGGGTGAACGACACGGGCATCGGCATGGCCCGAGAGGATCAGGAGAAGGTCTTCCAGCGTTTCACGCAGATCGACTCCTCCGCCACCCGCACGCAGGGAGGCACAGGGCTCGGCCTCGCCATCGTCAAAGAGCTCGTTGAGCTGCACGGCGGCACCATCCGCGTGCAGAGCAAGCTCGGCAAAGGCTCCAGCTTCATCTTCACCATGCCGATATCGACCAAGCCCACCGACCCGCTGTCGGCCGGCAAGATCAGTTGAGGAGGTGCACACCGTGGCGAAGGCCATCCTGGTAGCAGACGACGACCCCGACATCCTGAGCATCGTGTCGATGTCGCTCGAGACGCAGGGCTACACGGTCTACAAGGCGACCAACGGGCGCGAGGCGGTCGATCTTGCCAAGCAGCATCATCCCGACCTCGTGCTCATGGACATGATGATGCCGATCGTGAGCGGCTACGAAGCCGTGGTCGAGCTCAAGGCCGACGCGGCGACCCGCGACATCACCATCGTCGGCCTCTCCGCGAAAGCCATGGCCACCGACATGGAGCGCGCCACCGACGTCGGCATCGACGGCTACATCACGAAGCCCTTCCGCATCGCCCAGGTGCTCACCGTCGTCGCGAGCTATCTGCAGGGCTGAGCGCGGCTGGGATCCGCTGCCGACGTGCGGCAGCGGGCAGGAGCCGGCGCTCCTCTGGCGTACTAGACAGATGATCATGACGAAGGACCCACGCATCACCCTGCAGCCGATGCTCTGCGTCGCCGACGTGGACACCCGCCTCACGTGCAGCACCTACTGCGCCGTGTGCCTGTACTACGTGCGCGACCGGCGCATCGGCGAACGACGCTCCAGCCCGCGGCGCACGCACGACCGCCGCATCCTCGGCCGTCTCTGAGCGCCGTCCCGGGCGCGCCGGGCGCGACCCGGCCCCCGGACACCGACGGCCTATCATGGAAGGCGCTCATCTGCCGATACCCGAAGTAGTCGCAATCTCACGTGAGGCGCGCTACGTCGGACAAGCCTGGTGATCAGCGTCGAGGCGGCAGCCTCGGCTACAAACGCGGGGTGAGCCTCCAGCTCAAGACGACCGCGGTCGTCGCGCTCGCCCTCGGCGCCTTCTTCTACGTCGCCACCCACTGGATCGACCTTCTGTCCATCTGGCAGCTGGCCGCCGCGGTGCTGGTGCTGTTCGCGCTCATCGCCCTGACGTTCGACCTTCTGGTCCACCGGCCTCTCAACGGGTTGATCCGCCGCGCCCGCCAGAGGCTCGGCGGCGACTACGAACGCAACGATCCCTACTACCGCGACGAGACCCGCGAGCTCGGGCATCTCGTCGGTGCGCTCCTCGCCGTCTTCACGGCCGCCGAGGACAAGGAGTCGATGTCGCAGAGCATCAAGGCGGACCTCGAGCGCGTGCTGTCGCTGAACCGGCAGCTCATGGACGTCGGCGAGCTCGGCAAGGAGATGAACGCGGCCCTGCCGTATCGCGAGACGGTGGAGCGCGTGCTGTCACGGTGCAAGGCCTTCCTGCACGCGGACTTCGCCGCCCTGCTCCTTCTGGACGCCGACGCGCGTGCGTTCTCTCTCGAAGGCGCGCAGGGCGTCCTCTCCCCTACGCTCTCCGCGGAGTGCTGCGCTTTCACGCCGGACTGCCCCGTGCGCCAGGCGCTCGCCGGCGGCCGGCTGACGCGGAGGATCGACCACACGTGCTCGCTCTTCCCGCACACCATGAAGGACCAGCTCGTGATCCCCGTCCACGTGGAGAACATCGGGGAAATGGCTGTGCTGGCGACCTCCACCACGGGCGACTACGTCACCCTGCTCTCCGACGACATCCTCGTGGCGCTGCAGAGCCACGTGCAGAGTGCGCTGACGAACGCCCACAAGTACGACGCCATCCGCCGTCAGGTCGTCACCGACCACCTCACGCGCCTCTACAACCGGCGATACTTCATGAAGCGCGCCGGCGAGGAGATCGCGCGAAGCCTGCGCCACCAGGCGCCGCTGAGCGTCCTCATGGTCGACATCGACCACTTCAAGGAGTTCAACGACACCTACGGCCACGCCACCGGCGACCGCGTGCTGCAAACGGTCGCGCGGGCCTTGCAGGACGCCCTGCGCACCAGCGACATCTGCGCCCGGCACGGCGGCGAGGAGTTCGCCGTCCTGCTGCCGAGCACGCCGGGTGACAACGCCTACTACGTGGCCGAGCGCGTGCGGCGCACGCTCAGCGGCACGCGCTACACCGGCCTCGGACTGCCGGCGGAAGCGAACATCACGATCAGCATCGGCGCCGCGACGTGCCCGCGTGACGCCACCGAGCTCGACGCCCTCATGGAGCTGGCCGACAAGGCGCTGTATCGTGCCAAAGCGGCGGGGCGCGACCAGGTGGTGCTCCACGGCGCCGAGCAGCGCGAGCGGGTCAGGAACTGAGGCGCGCCGCCGGAGGCGGCGGCGCGAGGCCCATCCCCCAGGCGATGACCGCCGGCGGCAGGCAGCCCCACCTCAGCAACTCGTCGTGGAAGTCACGGAGGGATCCGCCGCCCTGCCGTTCGAAGGCGGCCGCCAGACGCTGCACCTCGCGCTTGCCGAGCAGATAGCTCATCGCCTGACCCGGCTCGCCCGCGTACCGCCGGCACTCGAGCTCGGCCTCGTAGCGGTTCATGTGCGCCTCGGAGCAGAGACAGTCGACGGCTGCCGGCAGGTCCATGACCCCCAGATGCAGCTCAACGTCGATGACCACCCGGCAGGCGCGCCACACCTGGTCGTTGAGGCGCATGAGGCGCACGGCGGGGTCGGCAAGAAGACCCTGCTGCTCCATGAGCTCCTCGCAGTAGAAGGCCCAGCCCTCGACGAGGATGTTGCCGCCGCTCGGGATGTGGGCGACGCGGCGCGCGAGGGTCGTCGCGCGATTGGAGCTCACCAGCTGCAGGTGGTGGCCGGGGTAGGCCTCGTGCACGCCCGTCGTGGCCAGGGAGGCGCGGGGGTGACTGCGCAGCGCCGCCTCGAGCTCCGGCGCGGACAGACCGTCGCGCGGCGGCGTGACGTAGTAGAAGCCCAGCTGGCGCGCGTCGTAAGGGCCGGGCGGATCGTAGGCGGCGAAGGGCAGCATGCTGCGCAGGAAGGTCGGAGTCGCCATGACGGTGAGCTCCTCGCCCGGGGGCATGGTGGCGATGCCGCGGGCGACGACGTGCGCCCGCGCGGCCTCCACGGCGCGCGCGTAGGCAGCCACCAGGTCGTCCAGCGCCGGGTGGTCTGACTGCAACGCGGCCACGGCCGCCGCGGCGTCGCCGTAGCCGAGCTCGGCGGCGACCTCCTCCATGGCGTCTTTGGACGCGGCCAGCACCTCGCGCCCGTAGCGCGCCAGCTCCTCGGGCGTGTCGTCGAGCACATGCTCCCAGCGCAGGATGTCCTCGAGTACGGCGCGGCCGGCGCCACACTCCGCCGCGGCCCCCGGCAGCAGGCCGTCGCGCAGATGCTCGCGGAAAGCCGCCAGCGCTGTGCAGGCGGTCTGGGAAGCCCGATCGAGAGCGCCCTCGCGGCCGGCGCCGGCCGCGAAAGCGCGGACCGTGGGCCCGGCCAGTTCGAGGAGCCCATCGACCTGGTCCAGGCCCGCTCTGACCAGGGCGGCCGGCAGCCCCGGCTGCAGATTGTCGCGCGCCTCTGCCAGCAGGCCCGGCGTGGCGCTCAGCCTCCCGGCGAGAGCCTCGACACGCTCGGCGGGCGACCCCAGCTCGCGTATGAGGAGGGGGAAGAGCCCGAAGAGGGCGTCGAGGTACGCGCCCGGGCGGCGGTGCTGGACGCGGCACAGCTCGAGATCGCGTAGCTGCCGGTGCGCGATCTGCAGGCCGGCGAAGGCGTCGACCGCGGTCGCCACCTCGTGGTCGTCGAGCAGGCGCAGGAGCGTGCGCTCGTGGCGGCGGAGCATGCCGATGCGCCGCGCGACCGCCTCCGCCGACCACGAGGGCAGCCGGCCGGCGCCGGCGGTCAGGCCGAGCCCGGTAGCCAGGACCGGGTTGTCGGCCAGGAGATCGTCGAGGAACGCCTGGATGGCCGGCTCCGCAGCGCTTCCGTCGCCGGGCCGCCCTGCAGGCGTCATGGAACGGGGAGGGGCGGACTCTTTCAACGACCTCCCCTCCCCGCCGCGGCCATCGCGGCCTACTCCTCGACGGCGCGGCCGCGGCTGCGCCGCACGAGCAGCAGGACGATGACGATCACGGCGAGCGCCGCGATCACAGCGCCGGCGATGAGCGCGCTGTTCGACGACCCTGAACTCGTGGTCGTAGTCGTGGCGGCCTTGGGATGCACCTGAAGATAGGTGTCGATGTTGTCGTTCTGCAGGACGACCCGGCCGGTCTCGCCCGGGTAGGGGACCCAGCCCTCCCACTTATCGGTGTTGTAGGCGATCAACGTCTGCGGGTAGTAAAGCACCACGTAGGGCGCGTCGTCGTAGAAGATCTGCTGCATGCGCTGGACCTGCTGCTCGCGCGTCGGCCAGTCCATCTCGGCGTCCTGCTGGTCGTAGAGGCTGTCGTACTCCGCGTTCGCCCAGCAGGCGTCGTTCCACCACTCGATCTGGGAGGTGAGGAAGGACCCGAGCTGATACCCCGGATCTGCGGTGCCGCCCCAGCCCCAGATGAACATGTCGTAGTCGGGGGCGTAGATGTCGCCCTTGTATGCGTAGATGCCGTTGTTGATCTGGCCATCGTTCTGGACACTCAGGACGATCTTCAGGCCGAGCTCTTCGAACGACCCCGCGATCAGCTTGCCGGCGCGCTGCTGATCGGGCGACTCACTCCGGCTCCAGAGCCGCAACTCGATGGGCTTGCCGTTCTTGTCCTCCCTGGTGCCGTCGCCGTTCGAGTCCGTGTAGCCGGCCGCGTCGAGCAGCTGGGCGGCCTTCGCCATGTCGTAGCCGAACGTCTCCTCCGGTGGCGGCGTCCAGGCGCCGTCGGTGAACGGCCCGATGATCGACTGGCCGACCGATCCATAGCCGCTGAGGGCCGTGTCGATGATCTTTTGCTTGTCGACCGCCCAGCTGATCGCCTGGCGGAACTTGAGGTCGCGCAGCACAGGGTTCGCCTGCGAGTTGTCGTTGTCGTAGACGTTCATGGCCAGTTCGACGAAGTACCGGAAGAGGGCGGGCTTGGCCGTGATGCCGGGTTCGTTCTTCAGGGCGTCGAACTGCGGCGCCGGCAGTTCGACGGCGACGTCGAGGGCGCCGCTCTTCAGGTCCATCGCCATCGTGTCCTGGTTCTGGTAGATCTCGAGGATGGCCTCGTCGATCTTGGGGGCGCCCTTCCAGTAGTCCTTGTTGGCGGCGAAGCGGATGTACGAGCCCTTCTTGACCTCGATCACCTGGAAGGGGCCGGAGCCGATGACCGGCGGCTTGGAGTTGTAGGTGGCGGCCTTGTTGCCCGGGATCTTGCTCCAGATGTGCTCCGGGACGATGGGGATCCACAGACGCAGCATGGTGGACTTCGGCTTCTTGAGGTGGAACACGACCGTGGCGTCGTCGACGGCCTCGGCGTTCTTGATGTTCAGCGTGCTGCTCGTGTACGCCGAGAGCTCGTTGTCGATGATGTAGTTGTAGGTGAAGGCGACGTCCGAGGCGGTCAGCGGCTCGCCGTCCTGCCACTTCATGCCGGGATGGATCTTGAACGTCCAGGTCAGGCCATCGACCGACGTCTCCCAGCTGTCGGCGATCTCCGGCCGCACGCTGCCGTCGGGCGCGTAGCCGGTGAGCATGTCGTAGTTGAGGTGGAACATCTCGTAGGCCGCCACTGTCACGCCGGCGAACGGGTTGAGGCTGTCGATGTCCTGAAGCGTGCCGATGCGGAGAATGATCCTCTCGCCGCCCGGCGACGGCGACGCGCTGGTGGCCGCGCGGGCCACCCCCCCGGCTAGACCGACCAGAAGCGTCGCTGCGATGATCGCGAGAGTGAGCCTGCGCATTGCCGTACCCCCTCAGATTGACCCACATCAGCATTCGAGGGCTGCGGCGCCAGGTCTGGACCCGACACCGCGCACGCTTCCCCCGCCCCTCGTGAGGCCGACTCTACACGCGAGGCGTCGTGCTCACAATGGCGCCCGTCTGATCGTCAGTCGGCGGACTGCTGCAGGTAGGCGATCAGAGGCTCGCGGCGGCCCCCCATGATCTTGTCGACGAGGGTGTCGAGGATGCCGCGGGCGACCTCCTCGTCGGTGACCTTGGGCCGGTACACGTAGGCGGCCTGCGACTTGTCCTGCTCGAGCAGACCCTTGACGGCGAGGTTGCGCAGCACGCTCATGACCGTCGTGTAGGCGATGCGCCGGCTCTCGCGGAGATGCTCGTACACGTCGCGCACCGTGACGTCGCCGTGGTCCCAGACGACGCGCAGCACATCGGCCTCGAGCCAGCCGAGGCCGGTGAGATCGCGACTGTGCTCGCGGCGATGCCACGCGGCTGGTTTGCTGTCAGACATGCTGGACCTCCGTGCGACTTCGGGAGCGGGGCCGTTCAAACGCAGCACTCTACGTGCGGCCGCAGGCCTCTGCAGGTCGGGGCAAGGGCAGTGGCGAGACGAGTATACTGCGCTTGACCGTTCAAGGAAGTGAGGCGCGTGGCAGCGACGCACGAGACCGCTGAGAACCTCGGACCAGCCGAACTGGCGGCATGGCGCGGCATGCTGCGCGCGCAGGCTTCGCTGCTGCACGACATGGACGCGGAGCTTACGGCCGCTCACGGCTTGGCACTACGGTCTTACGAGGTCCTTCTCTACCTCGAGGATGCTCCCCGGTACCGCCTGCGCATGAGCGACCTCTCCCATTCCGTGCTGCTCAGCGCGAGCGGTGTGAGCCGGCTGGTCGACCGCCTCGAGCGAGGCGGCCTCGTGCGCCGCGAGCGGGTCTCCGAAGACGGGCGCGGCTATTGGGCGGTGCTCACGCCGAACGGCGACAGGAGGTTCCGGGAGGCGCGCGCCACCCATCTGGCCGGCGTGCGACGCCTGTTCCTGCGGCACTTCGCCGGCGACGACCTGACCCGGCTTGCGGACTACTGGGAGCGGGTGCTGCCGGGCGCCACAAGGCCCGTGGAGCCGGCCGTGGACGACGGCGACTGCGCTTGAGCGACGTCATCGTCGTCGGCGCCGGCCTGGCCGGGCTGTGCTGCGCCCGCGAGCTGGCGAGCCGGGGCGTGGACGTCCTGGTCCTCGAGAGAAGCGACGCGGCCGGAGGTCGCCTGCGCACCGACGAAGTGGACGGCTTCCGGCTCGACCGCGGCTTCCAGGTGCTGCTGACCGCGTACCCCGAGGCGCGCCGCGCGCTCGACTACGAGCGTCTGGGCTTGCGGCCCTTCTATGCCGGCGCGCTGGTCCGTCACCACGGCGGCTTTGCGCGCCTGGCCGACCCGCTGCGGAATCCCTTCGACGCCGCGCGCAACCTGCACACCGGTCCCGGCAGCCTCGTCGACAAGCTGCGCGTCGCGCGCCTGCGCGACAGGCTCTTCGTGTGCGGCGACCATCGCGATACGGCCTCGATCCAGGGGGCGATGGTCTCGGGGCGCAGGGCCGCCGCCGCGGTGCGCGGCAGCGACAGCGGCCCGTCCTGCGCCCTTTCGAGTCGAGGCGGGAGGCGCGCGCCGGCGCCGCAGCCGGGCGCCCCGTTCAGACCTTTCCGAGCACCAGCCCGAGGCACATGACGAAGAGCACGGTCGCGGTCACCAGCACGTAGCGCCCGTCGCGCTCCCTGACGAAGACCACCAGCGACCCCGCGACGCGCACGAACGGCGTGCCGATGAGCACGATGAGACCCAGCGAGAGGTAGGCCGCCGGGCGCAGCGCGGCCAGCGCGCGAGGGAGCTCCGCGAGCGGCACGACGCCGCGAGGAAGGCCGGCCCCTCGGGCGACGCCGAGGACCAGACCTGCCGCCATGAGCGCGACGCTGAGCGCGATGCCGCACAGCAGGATCCCGCGGATGGCGCGCTCGATGGGCTCCATCACGTGCGTGCCTGCCGGCGTTTCCTGCTGCGGACGGGAGCTCACTGACCGAGCCCCAGGCCCCTGAGGAGCATCATCACGGCGAAGACCGCGAGGACCACCTGGAAGATCATGCCGAGCGCCCGCGCCGACAGGCGCACGGCGAGGCGTGGCCCCAGGCGCGCGCCGGCAAGGATGCCGAGCGCGGCGGGTACAGCGTAGTACGGGTCCATGTAGCCGCGCCCGTAGAAGATGGCCGCGCCGGCGGCGGCCGTGACCCCGATCATCAGGTTGCTGGTGGCGATGGTCGCCTTGAGGGGGACGCCCATCAGCAGGTTCATGATCGGCACCTTGAACGCCCCGCCGCCGACCCCCAGAAGCCCCGAAACGTTGCCGGCTCCGAGACTGAGCACGAACCCGAGACGCGGGCGCCGCACGCCGTACTCGACGTCGCGTCGGGCGGCCGGGTCGTAGTAGGCCGCCTCGAGCACGCCGGTCCGGGCCGGCGTCACGTCGCCGCCGCGGCGGTTCATCTGCCAGACGACGTAGGCGAGGAGCGCCGCGAAGCAGAACTGCAGCACGCGGCCGTCGACGAGCACCGCCGTGACGCCGCCGGCGACGGCTCCGATCGCGGTCGCGACCTCGAGCAGCATCCCCAGGCGGATGTTGGTCATCCCGCGGCTCACGAAGGTGGTCTGCGCCATCGACGACGTGGCGATCACGCAGACGATGCTCGTGGCGATGGCGACCTTGATGGGCACGCCGAAGGCCAGGCTCAGCATCGGCACCATGATGATGCCGCCGCCCACCCCGACCATGCTGCCGAAGACCCCGGCCACGAAGGCCACGGCCAGGAGTGCGATGAGGACGCCCGTGGCCGCCGCCTCAGTCGTCGCCGCCCGGGGGCCGCCGCAGACGCTTGACGACGGCGCGGCCTTTCTTGGCGGCGAGGCGCCGCTCCACCGCCGCGCGCGAGGGCCTCGTGGCCCGGCGCGGCGGCGGCGGCGGCGCGTAGAACTTGACGAGCTTGAGCCGCAGGCGGCGCAGCGCGTCCTTCTTGTTGAGATACTGGCTGCGCTGCGCCCGGCACGTCACCGTGAGGCCCGTCGCCCTGTGGCGCAACCGCACCGCGCTGTCGGTGACGTTCTGGTGCTGGCCGCCGGGGCCGCCGGCGCGGAAGGTCTCCACCTCGCACTCGACGAGGAGGGCGGCGTCGCTGTCCGGGATGTCGACGGGCGGGCACATACGTTTGGCGGTGGCGGCGCGGCAGGCGCCGCCGCCAAAGCCTACCACCCCCGCGTGATAGCCTCAGGGCATGCTCGCCATCGCCCTCGCCCTCGGTGCGTCGCTCTGCTGGGGCTCCGGCGACTTCCTCGGGGGCCTCACCACTCGGCGCGCCAGCCTCTGGGCGGTGATCGTCGGCAGCCAGGCGGCCGGCCTCGTGGGCGCCACGCTCGTGGTCGTCCTCGCCGGCCACGGCTGGCCGAGACTGCACGCGGTGTGGCCGGTCATGCTGGGCGGGCTCGCGAGCGTGGTCGCCATCTCCTGTTTCTACAAGGCCCTTGCGATCGGCTCGATGAGCATCGTGGCGCCGATCAGCGCCACCAACGCGCTGATCCCCTTCCTCGTGGGGCTGGCGGTGGGCGAGCGCCCCAGCGCCGCGCAGCTCGCCGGCGTGGCCCTCGCCGCCGCCGGCGTCCTGCTGGTGGCCAGCGAGCGCGCCCGCGCCGGCGACATCATCGGCGCGGCGGCGCTGCCCAACGAACCGGCCGTGGAGCCGACGGCCCTCATGGCAGCCGGAGCGGCGGCGCACGTGCCTCGCCGCAGCCAGCGCCGGGCCATCGTCCTGGCCCTCACCGCGGCGGTGGCGATGGGCCTCGTGCTGGTGGGCTACGACGCCACGGCGCGCTGCGACCCGCTGTGGGCGATGCGCCGCTCCGCGCTGCCGTTCATCGTCGCCGTCGGCCTCCTCGACACGGGAGCCAACGGCGTCTTCGCTCTTGCCACGACGCAAGGCTACCTGAGCCTCGTCGCCGTGCTCGCGTCCGTCTATCCCGTGGTCACCGTCCTGCTGGCCTACGGCCTGCTGCGCGAACGCCTCGCGCCACACCAGATGGTGGGCGCCGTCGGGACGCTGGCCGGCATCGCCCTCATCGCCGCCGGATGAGGCCCTTCGCCGAGCTTAAGCTGCGCGGCCCCGCCGGCGAACCGGTGGACCTGCGCCGCACCCTGCTGTCGCACGGCGTCGCTTCGTTGCCTCCGGCGAGCATCGACAAGGCGGCCTGCGAAGTGACGGTGACCATGCCGGCCGCGGGCGGTCCGCGGACGGTCGTGATCGCGGCCGGGCCGGCGGCCTTCGCCGGGCCGCCGCCGCGCGGCGCAGCGCGCCGCGGACGCGGCGGCCCGGCCGTAGCGCTGCTGTCTCTCGCCGACGCCGGCCCGCCGCCCGCTGCCGCCGAGGCGGCGGCGCTCACGGCGACGGCGCGGCGCTTGCTCTGCCTCGACGACGATCTCAGCGGCTTCTACGCGCGAGCCGCATCCGACCCCGAACTCGCCTGGGCGTGCGCCGGCGCTGGGCGGATGCTGCGCAGCCCGACGGTGTTCGAGGACGTCGTGAAGACGGTGTGCACCACGAACTGCGCCTGGTCGGCGACGGAGCGCATGGTGGGCGCCCTGGTCGAGCACCTCGGCGAGCCGGCCCCTGGCGGGCCGCTGGGAAGCCCGGCGGGCCGCGCCTTTCCGAGCGCGGAGCGCATGGCTCAGGCGGAGGAGGGGTTCTACCGCGACGTGGCCCGGGCCGGCTACCGCGGCCCTCGCCTCCGCGCCCTCGCGCTCGCGGTGGCCGCGGGCAAGCTCGATCTGGAGACGCTCCTCGTGACCCCGCCCGCGGAGCTGCCCGACGACGAGGCGGAACGACGCCTCCTCGAGCTGCCCGGGGTGGGGCCGTACGCGACCGCGCACGTGATGATGCTGGTGGGCCGCCACTCGCGGCTCGTCCTGGACTCGTGGACACGGCCCAAGTACGCCCGCCTGGTCGGCCAGCCGCCGGGGAGACTCGTCGCCGATCGCGTGATCGGCCGGCGCTTCGGCGCCTACGGCGCCCACGCCGGCCTCGCCTTCTGGCTGTTCGTCACCCGGGACTGGGTGGACGAGCCGAGCGCAGAGCAGCCACCCGCCTGACGCTCCCGTGCGGCGGCCTCACGGCTGCTGCGGTATGCCCCAGTCCTTCTCGATGACGTCGAGCGTGGCCTGCGCCATGCGGTCGCCGCCGGCCCGCGTGAGATGGATCCCGTCGGGAGCGCGCATGAGCACGGGATCGCCGTTCGCGTCCGGGAGATACTCCGAGTAGGAGCCTTTCTCGTTGGCGAACAGCGCCCACGTGGAGATGTAGAAGACGCCCGGGTGTTTCTTGGCCTCCGCCTCGTAGATGTGGTCCATCATCGAGATGCGCTCGCGGTAGCCGGGGTCGCGCATGATCGGGTTGCCGGCCCAGTACGCCCGGCGCCCGCCCCTGGTCAGGATGTCCATGGCCTTGCCCACGCGTCTCGCGTAGACCTCCTGCCAGGCCTTGCTGCCCACCGCCAGCACCTTGCCCTTGTAGAGCACGCTCTGGCCGTCGTTGGCGCCGAAGAGCACGGCTGTGGCGTCGGGGTCGAATTCCACGATCTGGTCGATGATGCGCTGCGGCCAGTCGAAGAAGTCGGGGCGGCTCAGACCGCTCGACACCTTGTAGTCGAGCTTGGCCTTGATGAAGTGAGTCTCCTCGGCGAGGTTCTCGAGCGACGACCCGAAGACCTGGGCCATCGAATCGCCGATGATGTAGAGACGCAACGGGTCCTTGCGGGTGATCTTGCGCGGCCACTTCGGCTTGACCTTGTCCTTGACCTCGGCGATGGAATGGTGCGCGGCCTCGCCGCGCCCGAGCATGGCGTTGAGCGCTTCCGCCGGCCGGTCGAGCTGTAGGGCGCCGCCTAGAACGACCATGGGTTTGAGCAGGGCGAGCTGGATGCTGCGCGCGGTGCCCAGCGGCTTGCCCTTCACTGCGGTCTCGATGGCCTTGG